>OOBT01000211.1_pt1 | contig 38360 bp, 59 predicted proteins | sample 1671551 | NCBI WGS metagenome assembly OOBT01 (sample SAMN06348168, study PRJEB24527) | human gut metagenome | reverse complement strand
TTTAGGGGGGTTTGGGGGGTCTTTTTCTTTTGCCGGGGATGTCGGTGATCGTGCTGCGGCTTGCTTGCATCCGCCCGTCATCACTCTTTAGACACACACGGCAAAGCTGTTAAAAAGGAAGTTCCCCGTCATCCTCAATTTCAGCGAAATTATCAGTGGGGGCGGGGGCGGCATAGGCACTTTGGGCGGTGGTCTGCCCAGCGGTGCTTGCAGAGACGCAGACGTAATCTGCCACCAAATCGTTATAGGTCTTGCCCTCATAGTCGTGGCTCTCCACGCGGCCCACGGCGAATACGGAATCGCCCTTGCGGACATTGGCAAGGAGCCGTGCCCAATGGCCCCAGCCCTTGACGGTGAGCCATGCGGTGGTGCCGTCCTGCTTATCGTAGGCCGGTACGGAGACGGAGCCGACCTCCTTTCCGCTCTGGGTGGCGTAGATCTGGCCGTCCTTGGCGGCGCGGCCCACGATCAGGCCGGTTTTCAGCTGCTTGCCCTCCTTGCTGTAGGTGGGCAGTCCGTTGATAAACATCAGGCATCCTCCTTCGGCTCCAGCGCATCCAGCAGGGCGTCAAAGTCCTTGCTGAGTACCTTGCTGGCGCTGTCATAGCCGTGGGACTTCAAGAGGGTTTTCGCCTCCTGCTTCGTCAGGCCGTGGCGGGAACAAGCCGAATAGAAGAATTTGACCTGCGCGGCGGTAATGGGGGCGTTGGGGTCCTTGTTGGTCATGTAGGCGCTGCCGTCCTCGGTGTCGCTCTCGATGTCCTGCGTAAACATATCGGAGACGCAGCCGAGGGACAGGGCAGCGGAGACAAGGGCGCGCTTCTGAGCCATCTTGACGGCGCTGTTGGCACCGTCATAGGGGGACTGGGAACCGGTGCGGCCCTCCCGGGTGTTGCCGGAGCCGTAGGCGGATGTAATGACGTACTCTTTGCCGTCATAGATTTTGATGAGGTCGCAGCGGACAAGGAAGTAGAAAAAGCCGTGCTCCGTGTCCTCAATGCGGCTCTCGATGGTGTAGTGTTGGCAGAGGCCGTAAGTCACGGCTACCTTCTCCGCACCGGGCTTGTAGAGGGCGGGGTTTTTTGTCAGGGCGTCGCCGTTTTTTTTGCGGATCATGCCGAAGTCGATGCCGCGTCTCAGGGTGACGGGCACGCCGCCAGGTATGCAGATGGTGTAATTCCCGGTGCGGGGGACGGGGGCCACCGTCAGGGCAGCGGCGGTGTATTGATACAGGGCGAGTTCATTCATATGCGTTTCTTCCTTTCTGTGGCTTTGTGAAGGGTGCGGCAGGCGTTCACCAAATTTGAATTTGGTTCTACATGGCGAAGCTCATAAGTGCCGTCCTTTGAGAGTTTCAAGGCATAGAGCGCTTGAATTTTTCCGAAACCGCAGCGTGGGTCCCATGAGAAAATCATCTTGTAGGCGGTGAGCTGGGCGGAGAGGGCGGCGTCATGGAGCTGACCGGTCTTAATGTCCAGAATCGCGGGGGCATTATGGATGATGCCAAAGCGGTCCATCGTTCCGGCCATTTTCATATTCCGGTCCGCTATGGGACATTCAATCAGCTTCCATTCCGGTTTCCAGTCCTTGAGGAACCGGCGGTATGCTTTCAGGTATCCGGCGATCTCCGGGGTTTCCTCCGGCTCTTCGCCGTAGTCAATGAGGGCGCAGGCTTCGTGGACGGCGGTTCCCCGGCGGGCGGCAGGCTCCGCCAGCCATGGCCGGTCTGACTTGTAGTCATAGGCGCAGAAGCGGGTGACTTCGGTCACGCTGGGAAGCTGGATGCCGTCAAGGGTGTAGGTGTGGGTGGCCTCGTCAAATGTCAGCATGACGGCCCCTCCGTATACAGGACCGGGATACCAAGGGCATCGGCAAACAGGTCCATATTTTTATCCAGTTCGTTCGACAGGTAGTCCTTAAAGCAGGGCGGGCAGCACAGCTCTCCATTGGGCAGGACGAATACGCGGTCGCAATCGTCCTCCGCATTGGGGTTCAGGGGATGCAAACAGAAGTGGCAGATGGGATAGGTTTTTCTGGTCATAGTTGGGTCTCCCTCCAGACACGGACCGCATGGGCGATGTCCGTATAGTTTTTGGTTCGGTAGCCGCAGGAATCGCAGAGGACGAAAAAGCCATCCGTGTTCCCTGTGGCTACCATCCGCTTGCCGCCGTACATCCCACAGCGGGGACAGGGCGGCAGCTCTTTCATTTGACGGCGGCGGTCCATCAGACCGCCCCCAGGATATAAGCCAGAGCCAGGGCCAACAGGCACAGAAAGCAGCCGAAGGAGACCCAGGCGGAGAAGTCGGCCCGGCTCCGGCGGCGCTCCTCCCGTGTGCGGTTATCTCTTTTCACGGCGAGGCCCCCTTTCGATGCGATCCACGATCCGCAGGGGCCACGCGGCGACGGTGGCCACGCCGATCAGCATGAAAACGTATGTTGTTGTGTCCATAGCTAAACCTCCCCAAAGTGGTAGCCCTGACGGTGGCCATCGTCGAAGCTAACGAGGAACCAGCGGTGCGGGCTGTTGATGTAAGTGACGGTGCCGGTTTTTTGGCGGGGATGGTCGCCCTCAATTTGAAACGGCCATGTTCCCCGTGCGCCCAGTGACGGACGGTGGGGTGTTTCCGGGGCCTGACGGCTGCGGGCGATGCTGTTGTAGCTGCTCATTTTTTGCCTCCGCAGAGTTGCCGGGCGAAGGTGGCGGCGGAGATATGGCCGCTGGCGTCCATAGGGTAGTACTTCCTGACGGTGCGGGGATCCCGGATGCCGGTGAACGCCTTGATGTCCTTGATGTTCAGAAGCTGCCGCCCTCCGGTAAAGGCGAGGATTTGTTCGAGATTGTCTCGATATGCTGGATGTTCCATAGGGGCCTCCTTCTTTTGTTTTGTCGTGATCGCGATTGATTGGGCGGGGTATAGCTAATCTAAGCCGCCGCACTGCCGAGCTAATTTATTCCATTCCGTTGCTATTCCTAACTGCACCATGCTCTTCCATTGCTGCTCTTAGCAGTACGCAACTTCGCCCCTCCATGGCATGGCTTCTCTGTGCATTGCCTTTGCATTGCTGAACGATTCGCGGCCCATCCGTTGCCGCGCCGAGCACAGCTATTCCGTTGCCCCGCAGCGCACTTCCGTTGCCATTCTTTGCATCGCTCCGCTTTGCCATGGCTAAACTTGGCTTTTCCGTGGCCGCGCTTCGCACCGCCTAACCCCTCCGCTGCGTTACTGGATCTCCTCCCAGGTGAACCGGCCTTTTCCACTGTTGCGCCACTGGCCGATGCCGGAGAAGCGGCCATAGTCCAGCCATTCCCGGACGGCTTTCTCATGATCGTCGCAGAGGCAGACCACCCGGAACTCGCAGGTAGCGCCTGCGGGGATCTCCTCACTCATGGCAAGGCTGACGCGTTCACCCTGCGCCGTCTGCGCTCTCAGGGGGCGCTGACACTCGCCCACGGGGCCGTCAAACTCCAACGGGATCACGCGAGGCTCCGGGAAGATCAGCTTGTCGATCTCCTTCTTGTAAGCCTTGATCTTCTCGCTGGCCGTGCCTTTGACCTTGCGGAGACCGCCGCAGGTGTCCTTGAAAAAGCCCTTGATCTGGTAGTCATACAGGAACGGGGTGCCGTCCTCCATCCGGGGGAACACCGTCATGGCCTTTTCTGCCACGGCGTCAGCGCCCAGCGCGGAGACTTCCTCCTCCACGGTGGCGGCATCGGGGGACTTGGAGCCGATAAACTCCCGGTAGATCTCCGGGTTGGCGGGGGACGTGCCGAGGATGGGTTCGGTGAAGGTGAGCTTTACTTTCAGTTCTTTCATGTTGATTCTCCTTTTCGTGATTGCTTGTTGGTGTGAATTGGTGTATGTTTGGGGGTAAGGGGGGATGTGCGGTGCAGAGGGAATTTGAAGAATACGCAAAGAAGTTAGCGGCGGATCAAGCCGCCAAGGAACGCGCTAAACAGGATGCCGAGAAGGAACGCGAGCGCCGATTTCAGAAGAAGATTGCGATAGCACAGGTGCTTGTACCGCTTATAACGTTCATCCTGGGCATCCTCGTGGAGCACCTTTCCAGCATTGGCGAGATCGTTTTGAGAATTTTGCATAAATAAAACCTCAGGGGGGGAAGTTTAAAATGTCGAATGAACTGGAAAAAAAGCAAAGGTTTTTGAAATTATTCCAACAGCAACTCAAGGACGATGCAATGCAATATGCAGACAACCTCAAAATATTAAGTAAAACGATGACGATAGAAGAAGCTACTGCATTTTACAAATCTGGTGGGGCAACAAAAGAGGAATATGAAGAATACATCAGAAACAGAGAATGTCTTGAGACGTTTGTGAAATGGCATCCGCAAATGCAAAAATCAACGGAAAAAGCAATTTCTGACCTTAAAGCGGATATAGCTAAAATGAAAAGAAGCCAGTTCCAAAATAAAGTTTCCGACTACATAAAGGGACTTGGCATTTCACTGTTGTTGTTCCCGGTGCTTCCAATCGGGATTTCTGGATATTTGCTTATAAAATGCGGCGCATTGCCGAGTTCAAGCGAAGAAACCGTTGGACTAATTGCGGCAGGAGCACAAATTCTCGCGATTGTAATCGGGTATATCTGGGGGAAAAGAAAATAAGTGCTGGCGATTAGCTGGGGCTGTCGGTTCGATGGTTCGATTAAATCTTACTTTCTGGGTATAAAAATATTGTCCATGGGGACGCCGTAAAGATCGCAGAGGGAAAGCAGCTTGTCCGCTGGGGGGAATCGCTTGCCGATCTCCCAATTATAAATCGTGCGGCTGCTGACCCCAATGGATCTTGCGGCGTCTTCCTGCTTCATTCCGCGGTTTACGCGGGCGGCGCGGAGGGTAACTTGAAAGCTCATAGCGTGAACTCCTTTCGTTCGATTTAATCTAACATTATAATACCACCGGCGAAAAGGGATGTCAAGCAAAAGGTTAGGTTAAAACGAAAAAAAGTTCTTGCAATTCGATTAAAAATGACTTACAATGGATTTAACAAAAAAGGGGGTGAAACCAATGGGGCAAGAAGAAATCTGTGCAATTTTTGCGCGGAATCTAAATAAATTGATGGTTCGGGAGAACCTGAAACAAAGTGATCTCGTATTAAAATTGAATGTGTCGAAAGCCCAGGTATCGGACTGGTGCGCCGGGAAGAACATTCCCAGATCGAACTATCTGGCTGCGCTGGTAGACCTGTTCGGCTGTCGGCTTTCGGAGCTCATGAGTGAAAAACAGCCCGCCCCCACGAATGGAGACGGGCTGAACGCAGAAGATAAAAGGCTGCTTATGATGATCCACAATCTATCACCGGAGGACCGGGAACGGATTGTTGCAATAATAGAAGCTCTTGCAGAGCTTGAATAGCAAGCGCCTGCTTTTCCGGGGATAGGGAACGCAATGCCAACAGGATTTCAAGGTCTGTCATGGGATGCTCCTTTCTATTTGAAACCCCGGCCCGCCGAAGCGGAACCGGGGAAAGGGGAGTGGGCCTATGAGAACAATAGACCCATCTGGCAGGAAAGTCCAATTCAAAGGGAGGATTTTCCTTGCAAAAAACTTGCAAGGAGGGGAAAACGGTGAACTTTTCGGAAAAAGCCCGCGCAATGCGCATGAAAAGCCCGCTGACGCTGCGGGAGATCGGCGAGCAGTGCAATGTATCAGAAAGTATGGTATCGCGCTACATTTCCGGCGCGGCGAAACCGCCGGATGATATGGCCGAAAAGATTCTGGAGGTGTTGCGGAACAGTGAACAGGACGATGACCATGGCATTTACGCCGCTCACATCGACGATCTGCGGCGGCTGATCCGCCAGCAACAGTGGGAGAAGCGGGTATTGTTCGGGGTTCTCGTTTCCCTTTTGGTTTTTCTGCTGCTGCTCTATCTGGACGCTACTCACGGGGGCTGGGGCGCGATCCGGTACATAGGATAAATAGAAAGCCGTCTGAGTGCTGGAACACTCAGACGGCAGATGATACCACCAATCGCAATCACGACAAAGCCAAAGGAGGATCAACCACAGTATAGCACGATCCCCCTGGCGATGCAACAGGAGGAAAGGAAAAAATGGCGAAGAAAAGTAAATATGGCGTCCGCAAGGACGGGCTGCACGAGGCAATCCGCACCATCAATGGCAAGCGGGTAGCGTTTCGCGGCAAGACTGACAGAGAGGTAGACCGCAAGATATTAGAGTACAAGCTGGAGGCGGAGAAAGGCCGGAATTTCCCGGTGATCGCGGACGAGTGGGAGCGAGAGCATGAAAGCGAGATCTCCGAATCGTCCCGGCGGGTATACAGCTACGCTGTGAAGCGTCTGAAAGAGGCGTTTCCGGGGCGGGCGTCAGAGATCGAGCCGGTAGATGTGCGGAACTACATCAAGCGTTTTGAGGCGCAGGGCCGCAGCGCAAACAGCGTCGGCATTGAGCTTGCCGTCTGTCGGATGATCTTCACCCATGCCGTCATCAAGGGCGATATTCGGATCAGCCCGGCGGCGGAGGTTAAGAAGAGCCGGGGTCTGCCCTGCAAAAAGCGGGAGGCGCTGACGGAAGAGCAAGAGGAGGCCGTTCGGGCGGCGGGCGAGGCTAAGACGGCGCGCTGGTGGCTGTTCGGGTATCTACTGCTTTACACCGGATGCCGCCGGGGTGAAGCGCTGGCGCTGACGTATCGTGACATCGACCGCAAAGCTGGCGTGATCCACATCGATAAGAAGATCAACTACGCAACCACCAAGCCGGTTTTGGAAAACCACCTGAAATCGGAGAACGGTCTGCGGGACATTCCCCTGCTTCCCCCTCTGGCGGAGGCACTGCCGAAAAACCGGATCGGGTTGCTGTTCCCCGGTGACGATGGGGGCTATATGCGGCCCCACGAGATCACGCGGGAGTGGCGGCATTACTGCCGGGACGTGGGCCTGAATCAGATCCAGCAGGGCGAAAACGGCGAGACGGTGGAGACGTTCCCCATCACGCCGCACTGCTTCCGGCATAGCTTTGCGACAATCTGTTATGAGGCGGGGCTTGACCCCAGACAGGCGGCTGGGCTGCTGGGCGATACGCCGGAGGTGGTGGAGGCGGTTTACACCCATCTGCGGCAGGACCGGAGGCAGACGGCAGCCGAAAAGCTGACGGCGTATTTCGACGAGAAACCCGTCTCGCAACTGTGAAGTTACTGTGAAGTATTTATTCAATTTTTCTACATCAGGTTACATCAAAACGCAATTCTAAAAAACACCGGAAGCGTTGAAATTGCGTGGTTTGATGGGCTTTTGTGCAGGCTGATGTAATAAGGCGTAGATGGTGAATAAATAACCATCTGTTAACACTTTATGAGGATTTCAGTGGGATTTCTGGCTATACTGTGAACGTACTGTGAAGCATGGCGAAAACGGAATAAAAAATCAGCGGCTCGGATGGCTCCGGGCCGCTGTTCTTTTTCGGTTGTCAGATGCTCAGCATGGCGGCACCGTTAACGGTGATCTGTGCCTCATCTGGGTGGGCATTATTCCAAGCGTCCTTGAACGTCCAAGCGTTGAAACGGAAATCCGGCAGGCTGGGAAAGGGGATCAGCTCGCCCAACTCGCCCAGCACGTTACACACGGCCAGAGCGGAAGCGCGGGAGATCGGAAGAAAATACAAGCGCTGGATCTCGCGCATGATGGCGTTGTGTGCGTCCTCTTCCGGCGTGGTGGGCATCAGTAGCGGGACCAGAAATGCGAGGGTGTCCGCCTCCGGCTCTGACTGCTTGCGCTCCACCTCTGCCACGATGGCGGCAGTGTTGCCGCCCAGCATGTAAAGGTAGCCACTTGCAATGGAGCCGTATTTGGCCTCGTAGCGCTCCATCAGATTAGCCATTGTTCCGGGCCTCCTCTCGATGATCTCTCAGGTATTTTTCGGCCTGCTCCGCCATGTGGGAGCAGTGCCAGCCCTCCGGGGTGTTTAGCCCGCAGTTGCCGCAGTTACCGCAGCGGCGGTACTCGTCCAGGATCGCAGCGGCGTGAGCCGCGTCTCTGATATAGTAGTTTGCCATGGCGTTCAGTCCTTTCTCCGGCGGGGGCCGGTCTGTAAGTTGATGGTAACATGGGGCGCGACGGTTGTCAACGCTCCCAGCTGCGCTTCTCGGTGTCCTGCATGGTCTCAATGCCGGGGCGCTGGTGCTTCAGCTCCGCGAACCGGGCAAAGGCTTTCCGGCGCTCCGTGCCGAAATATTTCTCGTCCAAAACGCGCTCCGTTGTGCCGTCCTCATAAGTGCGGACGATCCGCACAAAGTAGATTACCGGCTTGCCCTTGTAACCGGGGTCACGGATCAGCTCCAGCCGGTCACGGTAGGCGGCAGTTGCAAGGGCGGCGTATCGCTCCGCCAGGGCTGCGCGGTACTCGTTCAGCTGGTCGATCAGGGTTTGACACCGGGCAATCATCCGGGCGGCGCTGTCATCGTGGGTTTTGATGCGGTCGGCGGTCAGGACGTCGGGTCGGAGCAGATAGGCGGTCAGCCGTATTTCCGCTTCCCGGCTGGGGTTGCCGTAGCGCTGGAAGAGGTCAAGATAGCTCATGGGGCGCTCCCTTCTGCGCCTTCCTTGCGGCGCGGTATGTTTCGTAGACATCGGCGGCGGGAAATTCCTTCATGCAACAGTTCCACTTTGGACGAGGGGTTTTCCGAAGATAAACGATCTCGCCGTCGTCATGATGCAAGTACCACTTTTCAAGGGTCCCGTCGTGGTTGAGTGTGTATCTTGTGGGGGCTGCGGTCGTGGCCATAGTGTTGTCCTTTCTGCCCTCGTGACCTCCGGGGCGGGCGGTTGTGTCAGTCGGCCAAATGTAACCGGCGACGGGCGGCTTCCTCGTCGATGAAGTTCGTGCATCCGCTTCTGTAAAGCTCCACGGCGGCTTCCTTCAGCGTCATTTTGCCGCTTAAAACATCGTCGCGTAGGCTATCGAAAATATTTTTGATCTGGATCATGGGTCATTCTCCTTTCAGGGGGTGGCACGCCCCGGTCAAGCCGGGAGCGCGTCGGAGGTGGCAGCGGAGCGGGCAAAGGTTGTGCTGCCGTATTTGCTGCGGATCTCTGCCATGGTCTTTGTGCCCTTGTGCCAGCGCTGGCCCTCTTCGGCGAAGTGCCAGGACCAGAGCTTTTTCGTGCTGCTCCACCGGCACCCGGCAGCCTTCAGGGCTTCCTTATGTTCGCGGGTGTTGCCGCCGATCCAGAGCCAGCGACCGCACAACTCAATTTCGAGGCCGTCCAGCTTCAGCAGGGCCGCGATGATGGCGATGAAATCGCCTGCGCTCTCTGTGGTGGCGTGGGTCCGTCCGGTGGTGTCCTCTGCGGCCTGCTCGTTCTGGCTGCGCTTCAGGACCTCAAACCGGGCGGAGTACTCGGCGTTGATGGCCTGCATGGTGGCGGTGTTTCCGCCGTGGTCGGGGTGGTTCTTCATGGCGGCGGCCTTGTAAGCCTTCTTCAGCTCGTCGAGGTTGCGGCAGTTAACGAAATAAGTAGTCATTGTGTTATCCTTTCCGGCCTGTCGGCCTGTGGCGTTGTCGTGTTTGCTGTTGTTGCCTGAATTATAAGGCAGACTGATACGAGCTGTCAAGGGGGTTTTCACAAATTCGTGCAGGTTTGGCAGGTTCGCACAGTATCAGGCGGACTTTTTTGTGCATGTTGTCAGGCTGACTTATACGCGCCTATGCGATATAATAAGACGCAAAAGGAGGTGCAATCATTGCAGCGCAAGGAATTGAAAACCAGCAAGGCCCAGCGTGACGCCTCCCTCAAATGGGAGCGCGAGAACAACGAGAAAGTTACTATCAAGCTGAGGATCGGAACCGACCCGAGTAAGGCCCAGATCAGAGCGGCAGCAGCCGCCGCAGGCCAGAGCGTCAACGCCTGGATCATTGAGGCGATACGGGACAAGCTGTAAGGAGCGACAGAGCGTCGAGGGATAACACCCCCGGCGCTTTTCTCTTTGTGAGCGGGGCGGCAGCAGCGGCAGCGGGGGCAGGGAGAGAGAGGGAAGGAGAGGGGGGCTATAGGGGGAGAGAATAGCAGAGTGAGAGATGGGGGAGTATTCCCCCTACCCCAGAGAGATAAATATATATTTCTTACAGGGGGGTGTTATATATATACTCTACCGGGAGAGTACCGAAAGGAGAATAGCCAGCAAATAAAAAACGCGAGAGAACGAGAGAAAACGGGAGCAAAGTGGAGCATTTGCGAGATATTCGGAGCTATTGTGAGATTGGCGCAATTACCCTTTTACGGTGAGATTTAAGGGAGCGTTAAATATTTTCGTTGTAGTTGCTGGGCTTCGGCTGTTGCTGTGTCGATTCTGTGTATTTTCTCTCCCAGTCTGGGCAATCCCTGTTGGCTGCTCCGGCTGGCTGGGGAGATTAAGCAGCTCCGGTGCTGGGGCTGTAGTCTCTGCTGCTGGGGAGGCCCTACTACCAGGGATGGGGAGGGGGGTGTACCAGGGGGTAGCGGAAAAACAGGGGGTGTCTCTCGCGCGGGGTATAGGGCTATATACACACATCCCCTCTCCCCCTCCAAGAACTTGCAGTGCAGCTGCGGGAAGCTATGCCGGCACTCCCTCTGGGTGGGGGGTGGCGGAAAAAGGGGGTGGGGGATTTTATGTAGAACATTACGAAAATAACTGAAACCCATTGTATTCGCTTGATGAAATATGCTTGAATGAAGTTGGCGGGATAGAACCCGCCTGCCTCCTGTGTCAGATGCCATTTTTCACCTTCAGTTCCTTTCCTGTTGCCCGGTGGGTCCACACAGCCCACCGGCGCATGGTTTCGTAGCTCAGTCGGAAGAGCGAGCGGTTGTTAACCGCTGGGTCGCAGGTTCGATCCCTGCCGGGACCGCCATCCGGGACAGGACAGTTCGTTGCTGGCAACCGGGAAAGACCGGTGAAGCCCTCGCCACGCCTCTCGACGATACGTACCATGGCGGGGACATTTGCAGACGTAGCTCAGCCGGTAGAGCACCGCGCCCGGAGGTATGCGCAGGTTCAAGTCCTGCCGTCTGCGCCAAAATTTTTTGCGAGAGGGGGCCGGGGCATGGCTTATCAGAAGAAAAATCCGACTGCGGAAGAGCACAAGGCGCACATGGACAACATGCACAAGAAAGCCGCCGCGGCCCACAAGAAGCAGACGATTGAGAAGATCAAGGCGTTCCTGAAGGGATCCGAGGAATACTTTGACACGCAGGACCGGCTGGAGCAGGCATACAGCGAGGCGGGCCTTGCCAATGCGATGCGATGGACGGTTCAGCGGCTTCAGGGGTATTACGACTACAACGATGGCCGGGAGGCCGAGGTGGTCGAAGCGCAGGTGGAAGCCTTTGAAGCGGGCAATGAGGAGATCGATGATCCCCGCTGCGTCATGAGCTACTACGTGCGGCTGGCGTACCAGCGGATTCAGGAGCAGATCGACACCAGCCCCATCTACCAGGAAAAAGGCATGGTGACGCGAGGCATTTTCCTGAACAAGCAGAAGCGCCTGGGCGGCTATCAGGACAAGCAGGAGACCCGCCAGGACATCAGCGTGAACGTGACCTTTGGGGACGGCGTGGACGCAAGCGACTTCAAGTGAGGAGGCGGCGAGGTGAACGGCCTGATTTTGGTTTTATCTCTAATCTGCGGTGCGGCCAGCATAGGCGCTGCCGTATGCGCAGTGCTGATCCTGCGGCTGCTGCGGGAGATCAAAGCCCCCTCCCCCACGGAACCGGAGAAGCCGGAAGCGGAGGAGCCTACGGACCAGCAGAAAAGCGTGGAACAGGGCATTGACAACCTGATGACCTACGATCTGAACACCATGAAAGCCAGCCTGAAGGGGCGAGAGGTGTGATATGGCGGTTACGGTACAGCATATTTTTGACATTGCCATCCACCTGATGGATTCCCAGAATGAATCCACCGGATCCACGGACACGGCGGACACCAAGGAGTACAAGCTGCGGACCGTTTCCCTGCTGAACAGCGTTTTAGACCGGGCGTTTCCGTACAGTGACAACTACCGGGAGGCTTTGGAGGCGGCGGGCGGCAAGCGGCCTATCTGCCCCAAGGTGACGGAGATGACGGACGAGGTGGCGCTGGATGAGCGGATCTGCACCGGGGCGCTGCCCTACGGTCTGGCAGGTCTGCTGCTGCTGGAGGAGGACCCCAGCAGAGCCAACTTCCTGTGGCAGACGTTTCTGGAACAGCTGGAGCTGTGCCGACAGAGCCTGCCCAGCGTGATCGGAGACGTGGAAAACCTCTACGGCGGCATTGAACACGGGGAGTTTGGGGCATGGTGGTAGACGGGACGTGGGTCTACCGCTGCCCTATCTGCGGCAAGGCGCTTCAGCACATCGAACCGGGCAGTGTGATCTACAACACGCCTATTTACTGCCGAAGATGCAAGGTGAGCCACTACCCCACCATTTTTGAGGGGCGGGAGCTGGATACAGACGTCCCCTTCCCCATCAAAACCGAATAAAAACGAGAGCCCAACGAGGCCATGAGAACGGCGAAAGCCGTTTCTTGTGGGCTCGTTTTTTATTTTGTCAGCAAAGCCAGACCAGGCTTTGAAAATACAAAGATCCGGCCAGACCAGGCCGGGGAAAGAGGCCAATATGGACGAAAACATGAACCAGATCCCCGAACAGGAGCCCGAGACTACGGACGCCTTTCTGGATGGCTGGGACGGCGAAGCAGAAGCAGCGGCAGACCAGCCGGAAGTGGACGCAGAGCCAATGGGCGGCGGCGAGGAAACGCCTGTCGAGGACCCCAGCGAGAGCGCAGAGACGCCGGGAGAGGGCACCCAGCCCCCCGCAGACACGGAACAGGAAGCCCAGACGCAGCAGACCGAGGCGGAGACCGTGGACGCACGGCCCCAGACGTGGGAGCTGCGGCACATGGGCGAGGTGCGGCAGGTTAACGAAGCGGAAATGGTGGCACTGGCCCAGAAGGGCATGGACTATGACCGCATCCGCAGTCAGTATGACGAGTTTAAGCCTGTGATGGAGATGGTCAACCACTTTGCGAACCAGCAAGGGTTGAACACCAAGGACTACATTTCCATGCTCCGGGCGCAGGCAAAGCAGGCCGAGGGCCTGAGTGAAGCGGACGCGCGGCGCTCCGTGGAGCTTGAGGACCGGGAGGCCGTTGTGGCCGCCGCAGAAGCGGAGCGGCAGGCCCAGCAGGACGCCATGGCGCAGGCCCAGCGGGCCGAGGCCGAGGCGGCAAGCCGCCGACAGGCGGACATTCAGGAATTTCAACAGACATTCCCAGAGGCAGCAAAGGATCCCAACAGCATCCCGCCTCAAGTTTGGGCAGACGTGCGGAACGGCTCTTCTCTGGTAGCCGCCTACGCCCGGTACGCCGTGCAGCAGGCGCGGCAGGACGCGGCCGACGCCAAGCGGGAGACCGCCTCCGTACAGCAGAACCAGCGGAACGCGGAGCGCTCCACCGGCAGCATGAGAAGCGCCGGTGATGGGCTGAAGTCTAAGGACCCGTTCCTGGAGGGCTGGGGGGACTAAGCCTTTGCATCGCCGGGGAGACCGACGAAAGAGAGGTTTTGAACCATGGCTATCAATTACGCCGTTAAATATGCAACCAAGATCGCAGAGGCTTTCTCTAAGCCTTCTATCACCGACGACGATGCCGGTAAGGCATACACCTGGACCAGCCCCAACAGCAAGACTATTGTTGTTGGCAGCGTGGACACTGTGCCGGAGACCGAGTACACCAACACCGGCGACAACCGATTCGGCACCACCTATGACCTGGGCGACACCCAGCAGGAGATGACCTGCGAGCAGAAGCCCGCCTTCTCCTTCACCATCGACGCGGTGGATCAGACGGATCAGGCCATTGAGAAATCCGCTTCCCGCGCCCTGCGGCGTCAGCTGGAGCAGCGGACCACCCCCAACATGGACCGCCACCGCATCAAGAAGTGGGTGATGGGCGCTAATATCCAGCGTCAGGAGACAACCGCCCCCACCAAGAGCACCATCGGCGGCCTGATTATCGACCTGAACGCCGATATGACCAACGCCCTGGTGCCCATGGAGAACCGCACCCTGTACATTGCCACCAGCTATTACAAGCTGCTGAAACAGGATCCCGCCTGGATGGGCACCGAAAGCCTTGCCAAAGAGACCCTGACCAGAGGCGTGGTGGGCCAGTTCGACGGCTGCCGGGTGAAGAACATCCCCGACCGCTATATGCCCAACGGGGTGTACTTCTTCATCAAGTGGAAGGGCAGCACCGTGGACCCCGTGAAGCTGGCACAATACGACATTCTGCCCAAGGTGAAGGGCTATTCCGGCCCCGTGGTGCAGGGCGTGACCTACTATGACAGCTTCGTACTGGGGGCCAAGGGCGACGGCGTGGCTGTCTGCGGCAATGCCGCTATTCTGGCAGCACCCGTGATGTCTATTACCGGCCATGCTGTCAGCATCACTGCCGTGTCCGGCGTGGTGTTCAAGTACACCACCGACGGTACCAACCCCCGGTATTCCACCACCGCCGAGATCTACACCGCCGCTGTGACCCTGACCGCTGGTCAGACCATGCGGGCTGTTGGCACCAAGGACGGCTGCGTGGGCATCGAGGGCACTAAGGATTACGAGTGATCTCATGGGAGGGGGCTGCGGCCCCTTCCCCCATATATGGACGGAGCGGGTGCATGAACCCGGCCCGTCCGCCAGATATAAGGAGCGATTATGCCTCGATATAAACAGACAGCAGGCGGAACGGTACAAGTGGATTTGGGGACGCTGAACCCCAAACAGAAGCAGTTCTGCCAGTCTCGGAGCCGATACACGGCTTACGGCGGCGCCAGAGGCGGCGGCAAGACACACGTTCTGCTGCGGAAGGCGGCAGGCGGCGCGCTCACCTACCCCGGCATCAAGATCCTGATCGTGCGCCGGGAGTACCCGGAATTGGAACAGAACATCATCCTGCCCATGCAAAAGCTGATCCCGCCGGAGGTGGGCAGTTACAACGGCAGTATGCGCATGATGTTCTTCTGCAACGGCAGCATCATCAAGTTCGGCCACTACGGCGCGGGAGACGATCAGGAATATCAGGGCCTTGAGTTTGACTGGATCTTCATGGAGGAGGCCACTCAGTTCTCGGAATCCCAGTTCCGCACACTGGGCGCGTGTTTGCGTGGCGCGACCAAGTTCCCCCGGCGGATGTACCTGACCTGCAACCCCGGTGGTATCGGGCACTTGTGGGTAAAGCGGCTGTTCGTGGATCGGGAATACCGAGAGGGGGAAAAGGCCAAGGATTACACCTTCATCCCCGCCACGGTGGACGATAACCCCCAGCTTTTGGAGGCGTCCCCGGAGTACAAGCAAATGCTGGACCTGCTGCCGGAGGATGTACGACGAGCGTGGCGTTACGGTGACTGGAACGCCATGGCAGGCACGTTCTTCCCGGAGTTTCGGCGGGAGACCCATGTGATCGCACCCTTTGTTCGGGTGCCTCGTGAGTGGAAGAAATACCGGGCGTTCGACTACGGCCTTGATATGTTCGCCTGCCTTTGGGTGGCGGTGGACTTTGAGGGGCGGGCCTATGTGTACCGGGAGGTACAGCAAAGCGGCTTGATCGTCAGCGAGGCGGCAAAGCTGGCAAATGCCCTGACCCCACCGGAAGAACACATTGAGTTCACCATTGCCCCGCCGGATATGTGGAACCGGCAGAAGGACAGCGGGCGGAGCATGGCGGAGATCTTCGCGCAGAACGGGTTGGGGCTGCTGAAAGCCAGCAACAACCGCGTTCAGGGATGGATGGCCGTCAAGGAGCTGCTGAAGCCCATGAAAAGCGACACGGACCGGCCCGGACTGCTGGTGACGGAAAACTGTGTGGGCCTGATCCGCAACCTGCCCTCCATCCAGCATGACGAGAAAAACCCCTCGGACTGCGCCACGGAACCCCATGAGATCACCCATATCTGCGACGCTGCCCGGTATTTCTGTGTCACCCGCGTTTTGGGCGCTCAGAAAACCGTGGAGAAGATCGTGGACGATTTTGACGAGGGCGAGGACTACGATGACGTGATGACGGGCGGGGAGATGACCGCTGATTATCTATCCTACGGATAAAGGAGGCCCGGACGATGGCTCAAATCACATCCAGCAACGATATTCAGGTGTTGAAGATCCGCCAGTTTTTGGGCCTGAACGAGAACCCGGACGGGGATACCAAGATCAAGAACGGCGAAATGAGCAAGATGCGGAACTTCCGTGTGACGCGGGAGAAACATTTACAGATCCGCCCCGGCACAAAGACGGTCCTGAACCTGAAAACGGCATGGGACGCATGGTGCGCGGAGAGCGGCCACACGGCCCCCACAGCAAACCCGGTTTTCTCCGGCGCGTGGGAGGGCGTGGTAGACAGCAAGCAGCGGACCCTTGCCGCCTTCGGCGGTCTGATCTTCTCTCTGGACCCGGCGGCGGCAACAACCAAGGTCGTGGGCCAGTGCACGCAGGCACAGACTTCGTTCTTCGGCTTTTCCAACAAGGTTTACCTGCTGAATGGCCATGAATACATGAGCTGGGACGGCAAGGAGAACAGCAGCTTTACGGCAGTGGAGGGTTATATTCCAACGGTGATGAACGCCACTACGCCTGCGGGCGGCGGTTTTTTGCTGGAAAACGTGAACCGGCTAACGGGCAAGCGGAAGGTGCTGTATTCCCCCGACGGCAAGGAGACGGTTTTCCACATCCCGGAAAAGACGGTGGATGAGATCATCTCCGTGAAGATCGGGGACACGGCGCAGACCTACACCTCCGACCTGACGGCGCGGACCTTCACCATTACCCCTGCCCCCGCTGCCGGAACCAACACACTGGAACTGATCTACCGCAGCGGCAACGGAGAGCGGGCACAGGTAACGGGGATGCGCTTCTCCGAGCTTTACAACGGCCAGACGGACAGCCGCGTGTTTCTCTACGGAGACGGCACCAACAAGACCATCTACTCCGGTATTGATTCCGCCACAGGTAAGCCTTCGGCGGAATACTTCCCGGATCTGTACGAGGCGGAGGTTGGCGAGGCCAATACGCCCATCACCGGCATGGTGCGTCATTACGCACGGCTGGTGGTATTCAAGCAGGACGCCACCTACTCCATGAGCTATTCCACGCTGGTAACGGCTACGGACGTCACCACGGCGGCGTTCTATGTAACCCCTGTCAACCGGCAGTTTGGCAACAAGGCTCCGGGACAGGTGGACATTCTGGAGAACAACCCCCTGACACTGGACGATCAGGCGGTGTACCGGTGGCGGAGCGTATCCACCAGCGGAAACATCACCTTTGACGAGCGAAACGCGGAACGGATCAGCAACCGGGTAGAGGTGACGCTGCAAGGCTTTGACATGGCAGAGACCCGGACCTTCAACCGGAAATCGGCGCAGGAATACTGGTGGATGTACGGAGACAAAGCGCTGATCCTGAACTACGGCGCGGACGCATGGTATCTCTACACCGGATTGAGCTTCCGGGCCATGGTGGAGGTGGGGCTGGAAACCTACGGATTCCGGCCTGATGGCGGCGTGGTGCATCTTTCACGGCAGTACCGGAACGACGACGGCAAGGACATTGACGCCTACGCCGCCACCGGCTCCATGGACTTTGACCGGGACTGGGTGCTGAAATATAGCCCACTGATCTTCGTGGCGATCCAGCCGGAGAGCAACGCGCGGGTGCATGTAACGGTGGAGACCAACCGCCGCAGCGACTACCCGGAGAAAATCGTGTCCTCCGGCCTGACCACCTTTACCCATGCGGACTTCGCCCACTGGTCCTTCGGAACCAACCGAAAGCCGCAGGTACGGCGGGTGAAGATGAAGGTGAAGAAGGCCACCTTCTACAAGCTGGTATTCAAGAGCAAATCGGCATCGTCTACCGCAACGGTTCTGGAGACGGACGTGCAGCTCCGCTATACCGGAAATGTGAAATAAAGGGGTGAACCCATGAGCAAACAGACGATGACCCCGGAGCGGGTCGGTAAGGAATACAGTGCCGGCATCAGCTTCAACAGCGGTATTGATCTCTATGACTGCGTGGATACCAACGAAAATTTCTTCATAGGGAAGCAGTGGGAGGGCGTGCAGAGCAACGGCCTCCCCACCCCCGTATTCAACTTTCTGAAGCGGGTGGTGCTGTTCTCCGTGGCGAATATCTCCACGGATAACCTGAAGCTGTGGGCGCGGGCCATGTCCTCCAGCGGGGAGCGGAACACGCAGACTTTGGAGCTGGTGGCCGACATTCTCAACGATCAGTTCGCGTCCATCTTTGAGCACAACAGCATCGGCGGGCGCATCCGGGAGTATACCCGCAATGCCGCCGTGGACGGTGACGGCTGTATGTATACCTACTGGGACGATACGGCGGAGACCGGGCAGGCCAGCAAGGGGGCTATCCGCACGGAGGTTCTGATGAATACGCAGGTCTTGTTCGGCAATCCCAACAACCGGGACGTGCAGAGCCAGCCCTACATCATTCTGGAACGGCGGATGCTGCTGAGTGAGGCCCGGAAGCGGGCCAAGCGGTACGGCAAGGACCCGGACGAGATCCAGCCGGACAACAAGGACTGCGGCAACAACTACATGGATTCCATGAGCGGCAGCGGGAACAAGGTGACGGTGCTGCTCCGACTGTGGAAGGATGACGAGACCGGGACCGTCCACGCCTATGAATGCACCCGGCAGGCAGAGATCCGGGGCGATCTGGATCTCGGCATCAAGCTATACCCCCTGACATGGATGAACTGGGACTATGTGCAGGACTGCTATCACGGACAGGCCATGATTACCGGCCTGCTGCCTAATCAGATCTTTGTAAACAAGCTGTTTGCCATGTCCATGATCTCCCTCATGACGCTGGCCTATCCGAAGGTGGTATACGATTCCACCAAGGTAGCCAAGTGGACGAACAAGATCGGCGGGGCTATTCCGGTAAACGGCAGTGTGGAGGGCGTGGCGAAGATCATTGACCCCGCCAGCATCTCCCCCCAGATCAGCCAGTTTATCGACATTGCCATCAGCTACACGCAGAAGTTCCTCGGTGCGTCGGACGTGGCGCTGGGCGATACCAGACCGGACAACACCTCCGCTATTATCGCCTTGCAGCGGGCGGCGGCAACGCCTATGGAGCTGACGAAGCAGAACCTTTTGCAGAGCATTGAGGATCTGGGCCGCATCTACATGGAGTTCATGGGCGAGTATTACGGCGAGCGGTATGTGGAGATCTCCAACCCCTATGACAACAGCAAATTGGTAGTTCCCTTTGACTTCTCCATCCTGAAGGAGATCCCCTTCACCATCGGACTGGACGCGGGCGCGGCTTCCTACTGGAGCGAGATTGCAGCTATGCAGACCCTTGATAACCTGCTGATGCAGGGCAAGATCTCCACGGTGGAGTATCTGAAGCGGCTGCCCGCCGGACAGATCACTGACAAGGAGGCGCTGATCCAAGCCCTCCAGCAGCAGGAACGTGCCATGATGGGTGGTCAGCCGGGGGCAGAGGGCGAACAGCCTGTTACCGAGGAAGAAGCCGTCCCCATTCGGGGCGGGGCCGGATACGGCCAGTTGCAGCGGAAAATCAACGAGACCGGCGAAGTGCCGAAAACGGAGGTGTAACCTGTGGCGATTGAGAAATTCAACAAAAACATGGCGATCATTGCGGCGCTGGACGATGAGCCTAATGACGTTGGCGGGATGACTTCCGCCGAGCTGAAAAACAAGTTCGACGAGGGCGGCAAGGCCCTTCAGACCTACATGAACGAGATCCTGATCCCGGCGCTGGAAAATCTGGGTGTGGAAACGGCGGTGCTGCTGCCGCAGAACGAGGCCGGGTTCAAGTACATTCGGCTGAACGAGGACAAGGTGCTGGAGGTCAGCACGGATGGCAAAACCTGGCAGGCAACCGGTTCTTCCGGCCACCTGATTATTGGCCCGGACGGGCAGACCCTCCCCCAGCGGAGCCGGATGCAGTTTACCAACGGCACTGTGACGGACCATAACGGCGTGACCGTGGTGACCGGCGTAAAGGGTGACAAGGGCGAAAAAGGCGACAAGGGCGACACCGGCGAAACCGGGGCAACCGGCGCACAAGGCCCGGTGGGACCCGCCATCGTCCCCAGTGTGGACATTGACGGCGTCATGTCCTTCTCCCTGCAAAATGTAACGTCCCCGCCCCAGAGCGTAAACGTGCGAGGCCCCCAAGGCCCGCAGGGCGTACAGGGCGAGCAGGGCGCACAGGGCGCACGAGGCCCACAGGGCATTCAGGGCGTTCCCGGCGCACAGGGTCCCAAGGGAGACCAGGGCGAGACCGGCCCGGATGGTCCTACCGGCCCGCAAGGTCCCCGTGGCTTGCAGGGTATTCAGGGTATTCAGGGTGAGACCGGCCCCAAGGGCGCACCCGGCGACAAGGGCGAAACCGGACTCGCAGGCCCCCAAGGCCCCACCGGCGCACAAGGCCCAACAGGTGCTCCCGGCAAAGATGGCAAGAGCCTCTATATTGAGGACGTCTATCCCACTCTGGCGGCGCTGCGGAAAGCCATTTCCACCGGCAACGAGAAGATGTACATGGTGGAGGCGGATAAGGAGTGCTACATCTGGTCCGAGAATGAAAGCGACTGGGTAAGCGTCGGCAAGCTGCAAGGCCCGGAAGGCCCGCAGGGTCCTGCCGGTGCGCAGGGCATTCAAGGCCCCAAGGGCGACAAGGGTGATACCGGCGCCACCGGCCCGCAGGGCGAGCAGGGCATCCAAGGGCCAACCGGGCCGCAGGGCGCTGATGGTCCGAAGGGCGCTACCGGTCCGCAGGGCCCACAGGGTATTCAGGGCGTGCAGGGTCCCCAGGGCGACGTTGGCCCGGAAGGCCCGCAAGGTCCCGCCGGTGTAAAGGGCACGGACGGCAAGAGCGCGTATCAGACCGCCGTGGAAGCCGGGTATTCCGGCACAGAGACGGCCTTCAACACGGCGCTGAAAGAGGTGCCGGGGCATATCGCCAACGGCGATATTCATGTGACTGAGGAGCAGAAAACCGCGTGGAACAGTTCCATCCGCTATGACGCGCCGCAGAGCCTGACGGACGCGCAGAAAACCCAGGCGAGGGGAAATATCGACGCAGCCCCCGGCGGGTTTGGGCTGGGAGGTGTGCTTGTAGATGCCCCCGAAAACAGCGAAGGCTTTGCAGACGCAAATCTGATTACCGCTACGGGATTCTATCGTGCAGTTAGGAACGTGCTTTATGGAGGGTGGCACTATATTATTCACTTAAACTATGATTCAGCAACGGCTTTACAACTTGCGGCTTATGTGAGTGGAGAGGTATATGGAGCGCGCGAAAAGCGTCTGAATGTATGGGGCGATTGGGAGCATACTAACCCTCCGATGGAGCTTGGTATTGAGTACCGAACCACGGAGCGGTACCTCGGAAAGCCGGTGTACGTCAAGCTGTTTGATTGCGGGACGATTCCAGCACAAGGAACGCACAAAGACCTTGTATTTTCGCCTGATGTAGATAGTATAGTTTCAGTTACTGCCTATTCTTCACGGCGGGGGACTACTTTGCCCTATTATGATGCAAATGGCGTAAGGTATGCAATAACAGGTACCGGCGGGAATATCGTTATGATATGGAACTATTCAGAATCTTTGACGGACACAAATGTCCATGCTTTGATTAAATACACCAAAACTGACTAAGGAGAAAGGACCATGAAAGTTATCAAATATCAGCTCTGCGCGCCGAGGTCAACCACGGCACGGAGGATGAGCCGAAGATTGAGCAGGTTTTCTCCGCTGTCACGCTGGGATGGAGCGAGGCCAACGAAAAAATTGCCAAGACGGAAGCCTACAATGGCGAGTACACCGTTGAGGATAACGGTGAGCCGGAACCAGCTCCCACCCAGATTGACCGCATCGAGGCCCAAGTGGCATACACAGCTCTAATGACTGACACTCTAATGGGAAGCGAGGGATAATCCATGAAAGAGAAAATCACGAAGTGGTACGGACAAAGGCTATGGACAAAGGCCATGGTCAAGAACGCCGTGAAGAAAGGCGTGTTGACCGCTGAGGATTACGCGGAAATTGTAGGAGAAGCGTATGAATAACACTTGCATCTGCTGTGGGGCTATTATCCCGGAGGGGCGGCAGGTCTGCCCTATCTGCGAGAGACGGTGGCCTGAATTTTAACCTGCACGAAACAAAGTCGGAATTATACAAAGGAGGGACACTATGAACGCTTTACACATCAAAAACACGGTGTTGGCGGTGCTGGCTGCGACCGGCTCCGTGATTGCACAGGCACTGGGGGGATGGGACATGGCGCTGAAAGTGCTGATTTGTTTTATGGTGCTGGACTACGCCACCGGATGGATGGTGGCGGCTATCTGGCACAAGTCCGGGAAGAGCAGCACCGGGGCGCTGAGTTCCGACGCCGGGTTCAAGGGGCTGGCGAAGAAGTGCGTCATGCTGGCGCTGGTATGGATGGGGGCATTACTGGATCAGGCCACATCCAGCGATTTTGTACGGGACGCTGTGTGTATGTTCTTCATTGCCAATGAGGGCCTGTCGATTTTGGAGAATACCGCCATTATGGGCGTTCCCTACCCGGCCTTTGTGAAGAATATGCTGGATGCCATCCGTCAGGCCAGCGATCAGGGGAAACAGAATACGGAGGCTCACACATGAGTACGAAAGCGGGCACTGTCCCGCTCTCCGACCTCCAATTTTTGAAGATCTATTTCAACCGGAAGCGTCTCCGCTCCACCACGGCCAACCTGAAGAAGATGCTGGCGGAGGCGGGCGGGGACGCTATCTGCAATGGTTCCATTTTCCTGCGGAACCAGACCCCGGCCTGCCACCTGAAATCGGACGGCAAGGTCTACAAGGCCCCCAATTACCGGGCGTGGGGCATCAGCTGGGACACCCCGGCGGACTTCGGCGTGAAAACCGTGCCCAATGGGGACCGGAATTACATGGAGTGTGTCCACCTTATTATCGGCGAGGAAAAGATCAGCCCAATCCACTGCGGAGCGGATATGCGCTACCGTGCGCCACGAACGGCTATCGGCACCAAGAATGGACGGTTCGCTTACTACGTGAGCAAGAACCGGCGGTCGCCGGAACAGCTCCGTGACCTGCTGGCCGCGTCCGGCTGGGACAACGCCATTATGATGGACGGCGGCGGGTCTACCTGTTTCATGGACAGCAAAGGCAAGGGCTTTACCGGGGACGGGCGGATCATCCCATTTTTCCTTGTGTGGAAGTACAAGAGCGGCGACGCATTTGAGCTGGAAGGAGAGAAACCCATGGTAGAGATCAACGCCTATTCCAAGGCGAAGGACGGCGGCAAGAAGCTGTCCGGCAATTTCAAGGTTAGCGAGTTTGCCTGCAAGGACGGCAGCGATGCCGTTTTGGTAGCGCCCCGGCTGGTGATGGTATTGCAGACCATCCGGGATCATTTCGGCACGGCTGTGACCATCAACAGCGCATACCGGACGCCACAGTACAATACCAAGGTGGGCGGCGTGGCCCACAGCCAGCACTGCTACGGCACGGCGGCGGACATTTCCGTGAAGGGCCAGACACCGGCAGCGGTGGCGGCCTACGCAAGAGAACTCATGCCCGACTGGGGCGGCGTGGGCGTGTACGCCGGACAGGGCTTCACCCATATTGACGTCCGGGAAGCCCGCTCGGATTGGAACGGATAAGGGGGGCCATGTATGGCAGGCTATTACGACAAGAACAAGGACTATTCCAAAGAGCTTCAGCGAACGGATCTGTCGGCCTCCGAGCGGGCACAGCTGCGTCAAGAGCGGCAGAACAAGATCAATGATAAGTACGGCGGCAGGGAGCCGAATATGATCGGCTCCAATAAGACATACACACAGACCTACGGCGGTTCCTCCGGCGGCAGTTCCAAGGGCAGCTACAAGGGTGTGGAATACACCCGCGAGAACAACGGCGGCGGCATTTACGGGATGCCAACCAGCAATTCCGAGGTGAAAAACTACAAGCAGGGCGGCGTGACCTACAGTGTAGGCGCGGACATGAGCCGCCGCACGGATTTGGCTGGTAAGGCGCAGGTATCCAACGGCTATACCGTGTTTTATGATGACAACGGCTATGCCTACAAGGCCGTCAAGGGCGTGGCGGATTACACCCCCCATCAGGACATCAACGCGGAAAACGGCAGTTATGGCAAAAGCGGAGCGTGGACGGATAATGAAATTCTGACCGCTTTAGACCGGGCGAAAATTTCGGCCATCCGTGGGCAGCTCCAGCGTGGTGAGATCACCGGGGACCAGGCCAACCAGGCGGCAAACGCCATCCGGGCCGGGTACGGCTACACCATCGACAAGAACGGCCTTGTCACGGACAACGGCGCGCTGTCTGCCGTGAATGACCGCCGGAAGCAGCTGGGCTTTTCCACCAGCCCGGAGAGCGCAGAACTGGACTATTACCGCTATCTCATGGGGACGGACACCTCCCCCTCCGCACAGGTCAACGGCAAGGTACAGTCCTTCGGGGATTATCTGGCGGAAAACGGCGGCACGCAGGCGGGCAGTCAGCAGAGGGTCACGGACATCAACGCAGGCAGCACCCCGGTGAGCAATTTCACGGCGCAGGCCGGAACGAGCTATGACATTGGGGACGGCAGCAACTATTTGAAGGAACTGTACGCCCAAAAGGTGGCGGCAGAGCTGGCGGCGCTGAAATCAGCTTACGAGAAAAACACCTCCACACTGGATGCCAGCCGTGCGCAGATCGCGCCGGTGTACGACATTGCCCGGAACAGCGCGGCCAACCAGAACGCCCTGAGCCGGGGCGCATTTCAGGAGATGGCGGTGGCTAACGGCCTGAACACCGGCACCACCGGACAGGCGGCACTGGCACAGGACGTTGTGCTCCAACAGAACCTCTCCCAGATCGACCGGGAGCAGGCGGAAAAGACGGCGGCAATCGACCTCCAGCGAAGCCAGCTGGACACGGAGTACCAGAACGCCATTGCCGAGGCGCAGGCCACTGGAAACGCAGAACTGGCAAATGCCCTGTATGAAGAATACGTGCGGCAGCAGAATCAGGCGGTGAAGCAGACGGCGGCAGCGGCCGCCACGACTACCGCAAAGCCCATTTTAACGGCCAATCAGGTACAGTCCGCGCTGAAAAACGGCATCGTGACGGATGACGTGATCTCCGCCTTCGATTATTACTACGGGCAGGGGTCCTATGATGCCCTGTACGGCACCGGCAAGCTGAAAACGGGTACAACCGGCACTGCCAAAACCGGCAGCAAGCGCAGCGGCAAAAGCAGCTATTCCAACGGCTCTCTGACCAACGAGCAGGTGAAGCAGCTCCAGAAATACTACGGCGTGACCGCTGACGGCAAGTGGGGCACCAACTCCAAGAAGGCGGCCGGCGGCCTGACGGCTGACAAAGCATGGGCGAAGTATAGTAAGGGCCAGAAGAGCGGTTACTCTATGGGCTACGACGAATTGAAACGGACGATTTCTGATTATATGAATCGCGGCGGCTATCAGCGGGCACAAAACATCCTGAAAAGTCACTGGAATAGTCTGAGCGCCGCACAGCAGCAGGAAATTTCCAATATGTTCAAATAAGGAGCGTGCTATGGCAGTTCAAATGCCCGATTTGGTGGCTTATGGAAAAAACAAATCAGTAAAGTCTACCGCCGGAAGTTCCACATCCCCCCAGAAAAATGCAACGCAAATGCCCGATTTAGTGGCTTATGGGAAACGGAAATCTTCTGTTCCCAAGCCCGCTACAACGCAGAAAACCACCACGGACGCAGGGAAGCAGCAGGGCTTTGTGGCAGACCCCACCCGCGTCAAAAACAATGCGTCCAGCCGCGTCAAAAACATTGTGACCGGCGCAACGAAGTCCGCCGGTTCCTCCTTTACGAATCTGGGCGGTGTGCTGGCAGAGGGGGCCGGGAAGCTGAACACCCGGATCGCCAACCAGAACGCCGGGGATTCCCTTCAAAGCGACCATGACGCGGTAAAGCGGTATGAAAAGATGCTCCGGGACGTGAAGTGGGCCAACGGCAAGGCCATGACGGCGGCGGACGTGAAGCAGGTGCAGAGCTACCTTGCGGCGGCAAAACGCCGCATCGCGGCCCATGATGGCTACACCAAGGCGGTGGAGCGGTCCGACAAGGCGGTGGCGGACAAGGCGTATCAGAAGGCGGACCGCCTGTCTCAAAGCTCTGCTGCGGACGTGGCACAGGCCAAGAAAGGGCTGGGGCCGGTGGGTCAGTTCGCCGTGGATCTGGGCGTGCAGGGCGTACAGATGGCGGGGGATGTTGCGGCCAGCGCCGTGATCCCCGGATCCGGTCTCGCTCTGATGACGGCCCGTTCCGCCGGGAGCAGCGCCCAACGGGCCAGACAGGCCGGGGCCAACTACAACCAACAGCTTGCCTACGGACTTGGGAGCGGCGCTCTGAGCCTTGCCACGGAGAAGATCAGCAACGTGGCAAGCCCCTTCAAGAAGGCGTTCGGCGGCGGCGTTCTGGATAACGCCATCAGCGGCGCGCTTGCCAAGCTGAACAACAGCGCGGCGGGCCGTGTGGCCCTCTCCATGATCTCCGAGGGCGGTGAGGAATTTCTTGAGGCCGTTTTCCAGCCCATCTTGCAGCGGGCCACTTATGACCCCTCTGCCCGGTTCGATCTGAGCGAGGCGCTGTATGACGCGGCGGTGGGCGCGGCCATGGGCGGCATCGGCGCAGGCGTTGACGTCATCCGGCAGCGTGGAAGCAGTCAGGCAGACGCACAGCCCACGCAGGAGACGCGCCCGGAGGTGCGGGAGGATACTTATACCCCTGCACCCGCAAACGCCGCAGAGGGCGCGCAAAACGCCGCCCCCGGTGTGGAGACGGCGGGCAGGCTGACGAGCACGGACAATATGCTGCGGTATCGAAGCGATATTGACAAGGTTTTTTCGGGAGACTATCCAAGCGGCAAATTGCTGTCTGTCGGGGACACGCCGGAGCTTTTGACCCGTTACGGGGCAAGCCCGCTTCCGATGACAATGACGCAAGATGCAGCTTATAAAATCGCATACCCGGAAGGGTATATGGGCGGCAAACATAATTTGGGTATGTCTGTTCTAAAGCAGCTCCCCTATCAAATCGAAAACCCAGTTGCGATTTTGAAGTCGAACACACAGCCAAGCAGCATTGTGCTACTGACCGCATGGAAAGACGGCGACAAGAGCATTATTGTCCCGCTGCATCTGGACAAGCAGGGAGCAATCAGTGTGGAAAATAGAATTGCCAGCGCTTACCAGACAGGCCACATGCAAAGCTATCTTGGAGAAATGGACAGCAATGTGCTCTACACAAAAAACAACGAGGACGTCCATCAGCTTCTTTCCAATGGGGTACAATTCCCCAAGGCGATGGCTGATGACATCCTCGCTAAGAACAATATATCACAGGCAGAAGCAAAAAGCAACCGGGATATTCTCTCTGAGGTTCTGTTTGGGAAGAAACGGGCGGATATGGATGCCATGACGCCGGAGCAGCAAAACGCCATATATCAGGCCAATGAAGCCGGAACCGTGGGCATGGATGCCACCGGCAAGGTGTTCCAGATCGACCCGGAGCAGCACATTGACCGGCGGCGGATGGAGACGGTGGGCGGCAGAGACATGAACGCCTTCCAGTTTGACCACCCAGAGCTGCACCGCTATTATCAGGAAGCGGCCAACGCCCTGATTGCGGATGCAGACCTCTCCCTCCAGCAGCCCATGAGCCGCCGTTATGAGCGTACCATGGAGGGCAACGCGGTACAGCAAGCGGCGCAGACCTCGCCTCACCTGCGGCAAGCCATGGACGAAACCGGTCTCTCCCGTGACGCCATCATTGACGCGGCGGAACGCATTGTAACGGACCACGGGCAGGAGAACGTGGCGGCGGCCAAGCGGGTGGAGCTGATTCTGGACGATATGCTCTCCCACGGCTACACTACCATGGCCGGCGAACAGGTGGGACCCAACAGCGGGTATCTCACCGCCAAGCAGAGCATTTTGGGCGCGGGTGAGCAGGTGCGGGGCCGTGGCTTAGAGGATGTGGATGCTTTCGACACGCCGGGTGACGCCGTGGCGGGTGCGGTGAACACGCCCTTTGACACCATGCAGGCCAAGAGTGATGAGTTTTACCCGGTGAATCCCAACAGCGCCCAGCGTATCCAGGCAGAACAGCGGCGGGCACCCTCTGAGGTTCCCGTTGTGAACCCTGACACCGGGCGGAATGTGGAGAAAACGGTCTCCACCATTCTGAACAGCCCCCTGACCTCCCCAGAGATGGCAACCGTGTATGAAAACGCTATTGCCGGCGGCGCGTTCGACTATGACGTGGTGACGGACCGGAGCGCCGTACAGCAGGCGCAGGCCAAGATCGCGCGGGACGGTTGGCGCGAGGTGGCGAACAGCTTCATTGCCAAGGCGGAGCTTGGACAGCGGATCACCAAGGCGGACACCGCCGAGGCCATCAGCGCCTACAACCTTGCCATTTCCGAAGGAGACCACAAGGCCGCCTTTGAGCTGGCAACGGCCATTGCGGATGCGGCCCATGACAGCGCACAGATGGTGCAGGCCATGAACCTGATGAACCGGTTGACGCCGGAGGGCCGTCTGCTGACGCTGCGGCGGCTGGTAGACCGAATGAATGACCGGGCGGCACGGCAGAACCGGGCACCCCGGCAGAACACCACCAACAGCGGAGACTTGGAAAGCGCACGGGTGGACTACATCGACAAGGTAACGGGTTTCACCCTCTCTGACGAGCTGGCCACCAACTACCTGATGGCAGAGACGGACGCGGAGCGGGCGGCGGCGTGGGACGCCATCACCACCTCCATCGCGGACCAGATCCCCAGTACGTTCCGGGAGAAGGCCAATTTCTGGCGGTACACCTCCATGCTGACCAACCCCACCACCCACATCCGCAACATCATGGGCAACGCCATTCAGATGGGCGCACGGAAGATCAAGAACGGCATCGGGACCGCAATCGAGCGGGCGGTCATCAAGGATCAGAGCCAGCGGACAAAGGCCGTGAATGTTGACAAGGATCTGAAAGCCTTTGCCAAGGGCCAGTATGAGACAGACCAGAGCGCGGCTATGGGCAGCGGGAAGTATTCCGATGCCACGGCAGCGGGCATTGAGCGGGAGATCCAGAGCAAGCGGAAAATGTTCAGGGGGGAGGACGTTCTCTCCCGTGCCGTGCAGGGCATCGGAGACCTGAATAGCCGCGCCCTTGACTATGAGGACGTGATCTTTAACCGTGCGGCCTACGTGGACAGCTTCGCCCAAGCACTGCAAGCCAAGGGCGTGACGGCGGCAGAGGCCCACGCGGGCACCAGAGCCGCAGACGTGGAGGCGGCACGGGCCTACGCCATTGAGGAAGCACAGAAGGCCACCTATCGCAACACCACAGCGCTTTCTGAGGCGCTGTCCAAGCGCGGCCGGTATGATGCGAGTGACAATATTGTTGAGCGCGGTATAAGTTTTGTCACCGATGCGCTTCTCCCCTTCCGCAAGACCCCGGCCAACATCCTGACTACGGGTCTTGATTACAGCCCTGTGGGGCTTGGAAAGGGCATTAAAGAAGCCATGTTTGACGTGAAGTCCGGGAAATGCACGGCGGCGGACGCCGTGGATTCCCTTGCATCCGGTCTCACGGGAACCGGCATTTTCGCGCTGGGCGCTTATCTGGCGGCGGAGGGGCTGCTCCACATCCGGGCCGGTGACGATGACAAGGAGGAAGCCTTTGAGAAGTCCATGGGCGGGCAGGATTATGCCATCCAGATTGGGGACAAATCCTATACATTGGACTGGGCGCTTCCTGCGGCAATGCCCCTGTTTGCTGGCGCTGCCACCATGAAATCCGTTCAGAAGGGCGGCGGAACATTTGTTTCTCTTGTAGATGCCATTAAGAATATCGGCAGTGTTATTTGGGAAACCTCCATGCTGTCCTCCCTGAATGATCTGGTCTCCTATTGGAGTTATGCGGATGATCCGGGGGCATATCTTATCAGCAAGGCGGCCAGCAGCTACGCCGGACAGTATATCCCCACCATCGGCGGCAAGGTTGCGTCCGTATTTGATGATACGGTGCGCAAAAGCTATGTGGAAAAGGGTTCCGGGCAGGTAGCCTCTGACGTGAACTATTTCTTGCAGGGGGCGGCGAAGAAGGTCCCCGGCGCACGGAATCAGCTTCAGCCTATGGTGGATATGTGGGGCAACGAGGTCTCTAACGGCTCCGCACCGGAGCGGGTGTTCCAGTCCTTCTTCTCCCCCGGCTTCCTGAAGGCGCAGGACAACAGCCCCGCCACGCAGGAGATCCGGCGGCTGGCAAAGGCCACCGGAGACAGCACCGTTTATCCGGCGGCGGCGGAGAAGTCCTATACGGTGAAGGGTGAGACCCGGACCATGACCGGCGAGGAATACACCCGGTACGCCAAGGCCATGGGCCAGACGCGGAAGGAGCTGGTGGAAGCGGCATTGAAGCTGCCCGCCTACAAGTCCATGAGCAATGCGGAAAAGGCGGATTACATCCAGAACGTCTACAAGTACGCCAAAGAGACGGCCCGTCAGCAGGTGGACCCCAAGTATGAGCCCAGCGCCAAGTGGATTGAGAACGCCAAAACGTCCAAGCGGGACATCGGCGTATCCACCGGGGAATTTCTGGCCCTGTACCAGAAGTACGGCAGCGAGAAAATGAGCGGAAAAGCCTATGAGAAGGTAAAGCAGGCGCATGATGCGGGACTTTCCCCAAAAGAGTATTTCTCCATGAAGGACCGGGCAGACGCAGACGGAAACGGCAGGGTCAGCAAGGCGGAAGCCAGCGCCGCCCTTGCCAGTAAGGAAAACCGGGCGGATCTGTGGGACATTATCTGCACCACCAACGCCAAGAACCCCTATAAGTAAGAAAACACCCTCGCCGTCTGGCGGGGGTGTTTCTTTTAGCTTTTACATCATGGACAGGAGCGTTTTCACATGGGCGGCGCGGTCCAGCATCCGTTCATGCTCCCAGTCCCAGACGGCCTGCATGGCCTCCGTGGGATGGTGACCGGCGTCCTTCGCCTTTTCAATATGGCGAACGGCCATTTCGTGGAGCCGATTGGCATGGCCCAGCTCCTGACGGCTGAGGTCGGCGTAGGTGCTGGCGTCCTCCGGGTCCTCGGTGTGCTTGACAGCCTCACGGGCGTACTTCTCGGCATCGTCCAGTTCCTCCCGGATCTCTTCGGCCAAGTGTTTGATCTCGTGCATACGATCCTCCTAACTCTGCTTGATGAGGGTGTAGAGCTTATCCACATCCGTTTCATTCAGCGTGACGTTCCCAATCAGGGGGATATTGGTGGTGACGGGGCCTTTGGCGGCTTCGGTTTTCAGGCAGGCGTAGATCTTGTCCAGATCGACGTTCCCCGCCTCATCAAAGACGCCGAGGGCCTTCATGGCGGGATGCTCCCGGAGGGCGGAAAGGCTGGCGTCCAGATTGCCCAGGGCCATAGCAGCCCCGGCACCGACGGCCCATTTCTGCCAGCCGGTGAGCTTGCCGGTGAATTCCTCATCCACATAGCGGGCAGCGCCCTGCTTGATCTGTTCCAATGTTACCATAGATTCCTCCAATGACGGGAGAGAGGGGCGCTATGCCCCTCTCTTCTTCCCTCTTCGCCTCTTAGCAGCCGCAGCCGTGGCCACAGGTGGAGACGGGGAGGGGGTTATAGGTGGACTGGGGCGTGGTGCCGGTGCCGGTGGTGATGTCCGCGACCATTTTGGGATAAAAGGTGGCGTTCGTGTAGGTGACGATGGTGTTGTCAGCGCACTTCCGCTCGTCCCGCTCCCGGGAAATGGCCCCGCACAGCTCGTTCTTGCAGCAGTCCACACGCTCCTGCAACAGCTGGAAGCTGTCCTTGGTGGCCTGATTGTTGACCGCCTGAGAGGCCAGCACACCCTGCACTTCGCCCAGCTTGCCGTCGATGTACTTGTACATCTCCAGCATCTTCTGATCCTGATAGGTGTTGGCATCTCGCAGGGCAATGTCGCTGCGGAGCTTGGCGTTCTCCTGCACCATGGACAGCTCGTAGCGGTTGACCGTGTGGTTCTCGCTGCATCCGGCCTCCGCCGCCATACCAGCGGCAAAGGGGATGACGCGATTGCCCAGCAGCATCCCGCCGAGACCGCCCAGAGAGTTCAGGACGCCCAGAGACAGACCGGCAATGCCGGTGCCGAGAGCAGTGCCTGCGACGCCCTTGCTTGCAAATTCAGCCATAGAGAGATTCCTCCTTCTCTAAAAATACACCCCCTGTTTCCGCGCGCAAAACAAGCGGTGTTCTATGGTTACCGTACCACAGGACACCGCTTGTCATGGCTTAGAGATGTTTTTTGTTTGGGCGGGAGATGCCTGCTTTATCCCGGATGGAGTGCAGACAGGCGTTCACGGAGGAACGGGACAGATACAGCTCCGCCGCCGCATCCTCGATCGCCCAGCCACGGCGGCAAACCAGATTGAACACGCGCCGCTCCCGGTCGGTGAGATAACGGCATTGCTCCATTTTTTGGAGCTGCTGGACAGTGTATCGGTATTTCATATTGGGCCTCCTTTACGAAGTGCCCCTCCCCTTTGATCTACCGATGCAGGTGGTCAGGACCCCTGCGCGTCTATCATGGCTAACAGCTTTTCCAGATCGTAAAAATTCCGTGGGTTCAGCCCGGTTTCCCGCTGAATGAGCCGAAAGCGGTAGCGGATGGAGTTATAGTGCAGGTACACCGCGCCGCCGGTCTTTTTCATGCTCATGTTGTTCTCCGCATAGGCTTTCAGCAGTTTTTTGTCCCGATCCTCCATAGCTTACCTCCTTTTGTTGCGTGGGACGGCTGGCAATCAGCCGTCCGCACTGGGTTTTCGCTCGCCAATACTGCAAAAGCCATCTGGCGGCATTGGTTCGTATGTTTCCCCGCAGATGGGGACGTCACCGGTTCCGGGTCCCCAATCTTTACAGTCCTTGCAGCGAAGTACCTGCACCACATCGGCGGCAGGCAGCTTGCCGATAGCAATTTTAGCTTCACACAGCTTGCGATACATTGCGTGTTCAAAGCCTTTGAATGGCTTAAACTTCTGAAATTCGTTCTCTAATTCGATCAGCAGATTGACCACTTTGCGTTTCTCGATGTACTCATCCATCTTACTTTCTACCCAACAAGTACAGTTTCAGCCACAGGGGGATGTCGGCGGTCAAAATGCTTTTGAAATAAAACACGATAAACGCAATGCCAGCGGCTATGACCACCGTCCAAAAGGCTATCATCAGCCAGTCTTTCAGCTTCATTCAGCACCTCCGTCCTTTCTCTCACCAAGGCTGCAAAAGAACGTCCTTGTGTCCTTATCAAATGGCAAAAACACGATGTTTGTTTTTGGGCAAAATGCGTATATATCTTTTCGGTTCCACACGCACAAATGCTTGCAGTCCATGCACCGCACCACAGGCACAACATCGGCGGCAGGAATACTGTAAAAGTCCTCCGCCAAATCGTTATAGGCGTCCGCATAAATTCCGCTTTCTCCTCCAAGCTCTTCAAATGCTTTTTGGCATTGTTCTGATTGCTCACGGATATAAGCGATTGCCGCCTCGCGCTCAATGTATTCAGCCATTTCCGTTACCTCCGAAAATCAAACGCACAACTTCCATTTGACCTTCAAGAATCATGTTTCGGTCATGCTCTTTTTTCAGCTTTTCTTCAATGTTGTGTACCTTTTCGCACATACAGTTGTACTTGTCTTTATATTCCTCATAATAGGCTTTATAATTAGGTACACAGGTCATCTGCTTATTTCCTTCAGCCATGGTCAGCCCTCCTCCACATAGCACCAGCTCTGGGGCGGGCGTTCAAGCGTCCTCCCGCACTCAACAAGATTGATGCTCCCGTCAGGGTTGTAGTCATATTTTTGATATGAGCAAGCAACCCTGCGCGACGGGCACGATTTATCATCATTTTTATACCTGCACACAGGAAAAAACTCGCTCAGTTTCTTCGGCATATCGTAAATTTTCAGCCCGGAGATATGCCAGCCGTAAAGCGGTGTTCCGTGCCCATAATCCCATAGAGCCCCATTTTCAAGGCAAGTCTGAAATACATAATCATCGTCAATGTCATAGATGCCATACGGTTCGTTTGCCGGGGCAAGTCTATCTATGCGGTCACAGGTAAACTCCCCAATGACCTTGCCGCCGCCGTAAAACTGTGGCATTGGATAGTTCGTCGCTATGAAGTCCTCGTGCGGATATTTTGGCAGCGTGCAGTAGATGTAACATTTGAACGGCGTGTCCAGCTTCGGTCTGGTTTTTCGCACCTCAATCGTCTTTTCGCCGTTGGCGATCTTCTCCACCCACTTGGGGCGGATGCTCAGCATAACAGCCTTACTCATTCTTCATTCCCTCCAGTGCTTTCTCCGCCCCCTCGCGGGTCAGGAATACGGTCTTGCCGATGTCTGCACCATCATTACGCAGACGATACGCGCAGAACCCGTCCGGCTTGCGATTGCACGTTGACATACACAGATTATCCTCATCCGTGCAAACAGTTCTGATGTCCGGGGCTTCAAGCTCCATTTCTCGCGGCACATTGTCACGGCCAGTCACCCATAGCGTATCGCCCACCTTGCACGGCAGCACCACCAGCCGACCGGCTCTGTCGGCTTCGACCAGCTGGCGGAACCTGTCCAGTGTCTCACTGGCTTTCTGCTCACCGATTAAGTCCTCCAAAAACACCCAATAGGCGTGGAACTCCTCCGGCGTCAGCCCAGTATCTTCATGGTCGGCGAGGCGGTTTGCCGCTGAAATATAATCGTGATTCCTTACCCACACACCATAAAGTACTTTTGGGTCTGCGCAATTTGCGTCTCTTGTCGTTAATCGTTCCATCTTCTTTCCTCCATTCTGATCCTCGCTCACGGCTTTCCCTCCCACGGAGATTCAAGCCATTTTTGAATTTCACGCCAACCTGCTGGCATCGTCGAAACACCAAAGCGGCGTTCCGTAATGCAATCCATTCGAAAATTGCACAGCACCCCGGCCAGCTCGTTGTCGGTCATGGTTCGGATCCGGTCGGCAATGGTAACGGGCCACGTGCGATACGGGCACTTTTCGATTGCGGCGCATTTTTCAACGTCATAGCCTATCTGCATGGGGCAGTTTTCACCGGTGCATTTTTTCATCACATTCCCTCCGTCCTTTCAAATCTGATCTTCATTTGTGCGGGGCACAAATCAACCTCCGGTCTGCGCTTGCCTGTCCATCGGAGACCGCCAGCTTGCCCGATGCACTTCCACCCGGCAGCCCGTAGGCTGGCCCCGTTTTCTGTGTCCAGAATATAGGTCACAAGCCGTTTATAGCCCATAGCCCGTGCCGCCCTCCACGCCGCCGCATACAGCATAGAGCAGGCGTTGCGAGTTCCGTCTGTGCAAAGCCGGTTGACCTCCAACGTCCAGCCATCGTCCAGATGCCGGGCCACCGGGCGCCCCACAATGGCAACGCCTACGATTTTCTCTCCATCGGACAGCCCAATGGAAAACTTGTGCCCCACCACAGGCCCGTGGTGTCGGTGGTACTGCTCAACGTAGGCATTGGCTTCTCGCAGTGTCATGGGACACACCTCAAGCATTTTCCACCTCCTGCGATTCCTCGCAGGCGATCAATACTTTCATACGCTCTCCAATTCCCCGCCGCAGGCGGCATAACCGGCAAGGTCAACGAAGCAATCGCCCGTTGCCCGGTTGCCCTGAATTCGTGCGATTTTCAGCAGCGCCATCATCATGGCAACGTCCTTCGCCGTAATCATGTGCCCGGTGTATACCGTCCAGTATTGCCCAATCAGGCCGAAACTGTCCTCTGGTGTTCCATAGTCGGTTTCCCTTCCTCCGCACACGCACTGCTTGGCAGCGGCTAAAATCTCTTCACGGGTCATTCCTCCACCTCCGCAGACCAGAATTGCCGTTTGCAGTCGGCGCACGTATCGGAATTTTCTTTGTTGCAAGCGCCTTTCCCATGCCTATACGCGGCTGAGATCGCAAGCGGGCATATCGCTATGACACCGTCTTTTGAGAGTGCCGCCTCCGGCCACTGCTTCAAGAACTCGCTCTGGCGGGTTTTGATGGGGTGCGCGGCAGCCCACTGCTCGACTTGACTAACGAGTGATATTGGTTCAATATGTGCGATATTAAGTTCTTCACCGTAATAATCCGGGTTGCTTTTACTGCGTTTTTTCAGTTGTTCCAAAAACTCAACGGCTTCCATCATTTTTCCTCCTCAATGGTGACCTCCACGCGGGAGGCTCCGGTTGTCTGGTACTTCCACACCGTCAAAGCTGCGATTGCGCTGTCATCGTTGTAGGCGTGGCCGTTCAGCGCATCCAAGATAGCCTTTGCCACGTTGTCAGCGTCAGGGCGCTTGATGTGGAGCGTACCGTCCATCGCAGCGGCCTTCTTCTTCGATGTACTCTTGGGCACCGTGAAGAACGCCGTGACGGTGGCCCTGAGTGGCACACCCGCCGCAAAGCCCTTTCCGCTCTGGCACTTCCAGCACTGGACCACCTTGTCCTCGTAGTCCCGCGTTTTCTGCGGGGTGTGTGCATGGCCGTCTTTCGTAAACCGGGGACGTCCCTTGCCCACCGGAATACCGGGAACGGTAAATTCAATCTTCATCAGGCTTTTCCTCGCTTCCGGTCAGAATCAAATCTCCGTAACAGACTTCTCCATCCCGCAGTTCTGTGCAGCGGATCGTTTTATCACAATCTTTGCTGGTGCGATAAACGGATATTCCTGCAAAAATCCGTTTCTTCGCGCTGATAAAAGCCCCGGCCTCGATGCCCTCGCCGGCCTCGATGCCACAGCCGGCCTCGATGCCATAGTTAGCCTTGATGCCACAGCGAATAATGATATTTTTCTTGGATTCAATTCTGCCGTTTACCACAAAGCGATCATCCAGAGCAATTTCGATCATTTCATCAGAGGTCAAATCCCCTTCCAGCACATAGTCGCCGTTGGCAATACGCTTCAAGCCATTAAACATTTTATCAATCTTCATCGTTTTCCCTCCCGAAAATTACAACCATAGACGGGAACGGAGCGCTATTCCGACACCCGCCAAATTTCAACCTCCCGCGTATAAACCGAATTTCCGCCTTTCCGTAGATGAAATCGTGGAACCACGCGGTATCGGTTCTGGCGGGCAACAGCATCACAACCATGCAGGTTTCTTCCGCTGCTTTTTTGACCCACTTGCCGATTTCCCGGCCATAAGGCGGGTTACACCAGACAGCTCCGCTCCACGGCTGCTTCAAGCCGTCTTACTTCGGTGTGTAGAACTCTCGGCACTTTGCGTTTACCGGTGTCGCGCAGACATCCAGCGTAAAATGAAATTCAGCGTCTAATGCCCGGAAAAACGCATCCGGGGTTTCCCAACAATCTGACTTGCTGGAAAACATCAGGTCAGTGTTCATCGCTTTTCTTCCTTTCCGTCAATGATGACCTGCACCACCCGGACGCGGCCCAGAGGCTCCAGCAGCATAGCCACGGCTTCCTTGGTTGCCAGCAGGTCACCGTCCTCATAGATGTCAATTACAAGCCTTGTCATATTTCCTCCTTAGCCCCGCCGGAATTCAGGGCAAAAATTGATTTTGTAGGATTCGGTTCGCACCGCCTGGCTTCCCGCGTAGCACAAGATCGACGTCTGTTCCGCCTCCCAACCGGGGACAGGTTCCCCCTCTCTCGACCATGAGCAGCCGCCGCAGGCGTTGGCACAATCCCAGCAAGGCTGTCTGTGGGGGGCAATGAGGCAGTCCGACAGCTTAATATTCGCAGCCATTACACGTCAGCTCCTTTCGCCATCTTTTCCCAGTCCGCATAGGTCATTCCCTGCTTCTTCGCTTCGGAGGGGGTGGGGATGCCTGCGGCTTTCCACCGCTCATGCAGGGCTTCGCACTTCGCATAGAACTTTTCCAGTTGGGCGGGGCTTGGCTCCGCCGGTTCTGGGGCATTCTCCGAAGGCTGTTTCGGTTTCGGTAGATAGGGGACAAGCTCGGAGGCGTCCGGCGGGAAGCGGTTTTCCCTGGCACGAATAATGACTGCTTGCTTTGCGTCCTCATAGTTCCACGGCTCCAATACAAGCGCCCAGGCTTCCAGTACTGCGGGGATCCTGGGATTTTTCTTTGCACTGGGGTAGAGGGTTTCTATCAGGTTAAACAGTTTCTGGATATCTTCTCTTCTCATGTAGAACCTCTGTAGTACTTCTGTTGTACATCTATCTCCCCCCCCTAAGAGAAATATATATA
>OOBT01000200.1_pt1 | contig 39157 bp, 40 predicted proteins | sample 1671551 | NCBI WGS metagenome assembly OOBT01 (sample SAMN06348168, study PRJEB24527) | human gut metagenome | reverse complement strand
GATAGTCGCTTTAGCGGCACAAGGTGGTGTAGCCACCTTGACGGAACGAAGTGACGCAACATTCTCGGTCGAGCAGTTTTCTTCTGCTGACCGGGAATGAAGCTCCGCAGGACGCACGATACTCCCGATAGGAGAGTATAGAAGTGCGCCCTTTAGTTCCTAAAGGGATTTTGCTTCGCTGTTTATTGCACGCTCTCATTTTTCAAATGAAACATAAATTGTTAAATTATCAGGTATGTAGCTGATACTTAAACCTTTTTCTCCATTTGATAGGAGTGTCCCGACAGAAACATAGTTTTCTCCTTTGATTTTCTCTGACACATTCTCAACTACTGAAAAGCCCTCTTGTATCAAAAGCTCCATGTAGTTATCATAGCCTTTTTCGTCTATACCTGCAATACTGATACTGAAATTTCCGTGTTCTGTATCAAGCATAGCCCATGCAACTGTGCCAGTTGGAACGGGAAGTCCCTCAGTATATTCATTGACTGGCCATTCTCCCTCATCAAGCCTAATAATACCTTCAGATTGCGAATTGCTTGCGTCTCCTGTGTCTTTGGGTGGTGTTTTTGGGGCGGAGCAAGCAGTCAATGACAATATAAGCAAAATTGCAATTCCCGGAATAAATCTTTTCATAGTTTTTGTCATTCCTTTCGCTTCGCTCAAGGCACAAACAAGTTATGAAAAATGTTGTGCCCCTCCTCTCTTTGATTTATAATTCTTGTAGGGAATAGCAATACACTACAGAGCACGGAAGGAGAAGTGGCGAATTTATTTCGACCCCGTATAGTTATATGTGCCGTCATCCTTACAAGCACAAACAAGTGGGACATTGAGCCCGGACTCTTATCATTGGTAATAAACCATGTTTATTCAGTCGCAGGATGACAGTCACTGTTGCTATTCCTTTTTTATTAAGGTGGTGATACTTATGATGAAGTTAAAATACTCCATCTGCTGTGGACTTGATGTCCACAAAAATGTTATCGTTGCAACCATCGTAACTACCAATAAGGACGGCATATCCGAATATCTGCAAAAATCTTTTTCAACCATCAACTCAGATATTCAAAGGTTTCACAACTGGCTTATCGAGAATAATTGCTATCATGTTTGTATGGAATCCACTGGAAAGTATTGGATTCCTATTTTTAATTATCTCGAAAATGATATCGATATCTGCCTCACACATCCCAAATATGTCAAAGCCATCAAAGGAAAGAAAACGGACAAAAAGGATTCTAAATGGATTGCAGACCTCTACAAATTTGACCTTGTCAGATGCTCTTTTATCCCTCCTAAGGATTTCCGCCAGCTCCGAGAACTTGCCAGATATCGCTTCAAGCTGGTCTGCATGAAATCTTCCGAGAAAAATCGCATCCAGAACTGTATGACCATTTCCAATGTCGGCATTGCCAGTGTGCTCTCTGACCCTTTCGGCAAAACAGCAACTGAAATCATGTCTTATCTGCTGGAGCATACTGCTGATTCCATGGATGAAAAAGCTGTCCGCAAACTCATAAAGAAAGGGGCAAAAGCCAAGTCTGACGAAATCATCGAAGCCATCAAAGGCTACAATATTGAAACAGACCAGGCTAAAAAACTAGAGCTTGCCCAGGGGCATCTGGAATATCTCGATGATATGATTACCCAGACCGAAGTAGAACTTTATGTCCGCATCAAGCCTTATTATGAGTTCGTAGAGTTTGTCAGTACCATGCCCGGCATGACAGAGTTAAGTTCCACGATTGTTCTTGCAGAAACAGGCGTTGATATGGATATTTTTGATGATGCAAAACATTTATGCTCATGGTGTGGGCTTTCGCCTGCTAACAACGAATCCGCCGGAAAGAAAAAGTCCGTCCGAATTGCCAAAGCTGGCGATTACCTGAAACCGATGATGGTTCAATGTGCTCTTGCTGCAATCAAAAGTAAAAAACAGCCTTATTTTGCAATCAAATATGGTCGAATCAAAAAACGACGTGGACACAAAAAGGCAATCATTGCCATTGCAAGAATGATGATGGTCTGTATTTACCACATGGTTTCAGAAAAGAAGCCCTTTACCCCTACTGACTATGAGGAATTGATGAACCCTCAGAATCATGTAGAGCGTGTTGTCCTGAATGAGAACAATGTGTTTGCTTACCTTGAAAGCCTTGGTTACGATAGCTCTAAGTTAGTGAAACGCAACGATAACTAACATTTTTTCTGATTTCTATACTTGCAAAAACGGGGTTTTATGAACCCTTATACAAGTGCGCCCTAAAATCTACTTTATTTTTCACTCTTTTTCCTTGTTTTTTTACTTTGCCAGTCTGGCAACATGCCCTTTCTTTAATTCTTCGCAATCCTCACTGTACATCAGCAGATATGCCTGTCCTACAGGCTGCGAGTCATCCCAGTTCATAATAGCACAACAAGCCTCTGCAACTTCCTCACTTTCCAAAAGAGAAGCCGTCCCCGAAACCTGTCCGATGGTTTCTTTGGTCAGTTCCATTCCTATATTGTCAAAAAATTCCTGTAACATAGGCGTTCTCGTCGATGCCGGGCATAGAGCATTTACACGTATTCCATAAGGGTGCAGTTCCTCTGCCAGAGATTCATTCAGTGCAAGCTGCGCATATTTGGATGCATCATAGCTGTGTTCCGAATTGCTCGGTGGAAATAAATATCTTTTTACATGATTTGTTACGATATTAACAATTTCTCCCGATCCTCTCCGGGCCATAGCCGGGGCAGCCATTTTCGAACACAGAAATGTACTGCGGGCATTTGTGTCTACATTAAATGCCCAGTCCCTTAATGCACTTTCATAGCTGTCCTTTACAAATGACATGGTCGAAAATACAGCTGCATTATTCACCAGAATATCAATCCCGCCTTCCTTCTGAAGAATCTCTTCAAAAGTTTTACGGATCTCTTCTGTATCAGATACATCACAATGAACGGCATAACACTCTGAACCGACCGAATTCATCTGGTTTTCTGTCTCTCTGTTTCCGTTATCATTGACATCCAGACTATAGACACAGACACCGCGTTTTGCCAGTGCAAGGCATATACTTCTTCCAATTCCCTGGGCACCGCCTGTTACAACAGCTGTCATTCCTTCACGGATCACATTCTTACCTCCCTTGGTCGCAATACCGGCTGGGTCGTATTGCCCAACCGGCTTACTTGGCATTTACGCCTTTGCGGCTTCTGCTGTTTCCTTCTTTCTGCGAGGGGCACGATTGTTGGTATACGCATCCATTGTCATGAAGATCAGTACGAAAATAGCAATAAATATGGAATTGTATTCACTGGGAATTCCAATTGCCATAAGTGCTAATTTCACCAGCTGCATAACCAGGCTTCCACAGAAGATACCCGCTACAAGATTTCCTCTTCTTGTGATTGACATACCTACAAACACACACATCATCGCGTCGAAACAGGTTCCCATGGTTCCCATGGAGCTTACGGTTTTTTGCACGCCGGATGTTCCCAGAGAAATGAAAGCATATAAACCTGCAAAAAGTCCTGCAATTGCAATAGCAACAGCCTTAACACGATATACATTTAATCCGTTCTGTGCAGCTATGTTCATGTTGTTGCCAACGGCACGTACATTGTAGCCAATAGAAGATCTGTAGAAGATCAAATACGCCGTAGCTGCCGCTACTATTGCAATGATTACGATCTCTGTGTTTCCCAGAAGATTCCATCCCGTAAGGTAGATTCCCTGACCTTCAAATGCATAACTGCTGATACTCTCATAAATAAGAAGCATACCAATGGATGTAATGATCGTCGGAATTTTCAAAAAGTAATATACGAGACCTACAACAACTCCCGCCAGTACTGCCACTAACAGACAGAAAATCAAGAGTCCTGCAAATCCCCAGTTCAGTCTTACTGCAATGTTACCGCCTATGATAGCACTGAGCAAAACCACAGAACCTACAGAGAAATCCCAGTTTCCGACTTTGATGTTGAACAACACTCCCCATCCCAGGATTGCCGGAGCAACTGCCTGCTGCATTAGTGACGGAATATTATTGGTACCAATGACTCCGTGAAAAATAATGCTCAGAACTACAAACAACAAGATCGGTACGGCTAACATCAGCGCATATTTACTGATCAAATTTTTAATGACTTTCATATCTACAACCTCTCTCTCAGCATTCATCTATTGCCGGATGGTTCTTACTCTGTTGCAGCTGCCACAACACTTTCAAGGGTATAAGCATCCATGATGTCAGTAAGAGTCTTTAATGTACAATCCGGGTTATAACGAACTGTCATGGACTGAATCGTCTCTGCATCGTAGATCATGTACTCCGGGTTAGAGATATATTTGGAATAGTTCTCACAATCTTCGGAGCTTGTAATAAAGATGAAGTTCTGATAAAGAACCGTATATCCATCAGCAAGAGGGTGTCCGTCAACCGCATTGTATAACATTACAAAGTCAAACAGAGACTGAATTTCAATACCGCCTGCAAGACAGGAAAGCCATCCGTCATTGAATCCTTCTTGCATTCCTTCAAATGTATCAAAGGAACAGATCTTAATGGTTCCCGGATCCACCAGACTTTTCAGTGTGTTCAGCACGGTCTCACCACCGCCGCCGGAAGCAGAGCTCATTAACAGACCGTTCATCTCAGGATAAGAAGTGGTAAAGTTCTGCATATAGGTTACATAGGCCTGTGTTGAACCGTCGGAAGGTGCTGTGTAATCAGCCAAAATCGTTGCACCGTATTTTTTTGCTGCCTCTGTAAAATAGTCATTACGGTTGGATAGAGAAGAACCTGCGGCAACCTTACCAAGACCTACCTGGGTACGTCCATCCTCTGTGAGGATCTGAGTCATGTAATCGCAGGCATCTTCGTTTGCCTCAAAGGAGGTTCCCACATAGTAAGGATTAGCCTGAGTGTTTTCTTTGATGGTATCATCTGAAATATCACGGTTCATCATTTGGAACCAGATCTTATTGCTTTCACAATAATCAGAGATCAATTCTACACTATTATCGGAAATAGGAAGGAATAAAAGTCCTTCGCATCCTGCTGCCGCAAGGTTCTCTGCAGAAGCAAGCTGCGCCTCTGCAGTATAATCATTTAATGCCCACTTGATATCAACATCCAGTGCTTCCGCCGCAGAATTAATGTACGCATATTCTGCCGCACCGAATGCATCATCTTTTCCGTAAAGAATAACACCAATCGTGTGTTTTTCATCGCTGGTATTTTCTTTTTCTCCACATCCGGTTAAGATCGTTGATGCTGCCATAACTGTTGCAACCACTACTGCTAAAAATTTTGTACGTTTTTTCATTGCTTTTCCTCCTTTAAGCCATTACCTTCGATTTATCGTGACCAATAGATACAAATACCACCGCCAGGAATACAATTCCCTTTACAACATAGATCAGAGTGGGGTCAATTCCCCATAACGTAAGTCCATTGTTTAAAATAAATAACGTAAGCCCACCAATCAATGCACTTCTCATCTTTGTTCCCGATCCACCCGCAAGGGGAATTCCTCCCAGTGTTAATGCAAGTAATACATTTGTCTCTAAAGAATTACCTGTTTGTGCTCCTGCTCCGCCGCCTCTGATCACTGTCACAAAAGCCGCTATACCGACGCAGATTCCGCTGATGACAAATGCAATTACTTTGTACTTATTGACCTTAATTCCACTAAGCTGCGCACATTTGGGATTGGAGCCAATAAGTTTATTGTATTTACCGATCTTTGTGTATTCAAAAATGATGTAACAAACAACAAATACAACTACCAACACAATTAAGTAAAACCACAACTCCTGAAAAGTTTTCAGAGATGCCGGAATACGCATCGGAAGGATCTGATAGGTACCCTGTGCCACACCACGACCGATAAACATAATACACATACCTGCCATAAATGCAGGAATCTTAGCCTTTACATGTAAAATGCCTGTAAAAAATCCACATAATGCACCCACCAGGATACAAATTGGAAATACCAGCCAAGCACTAACCAAATTACCTACTACAACTGCCGCTACCGCACATAATGCGCAGGCACCACCAAGGGAAAAGTCCAGGTTGTCATGTGCCATAACGAAACAACATCCGATGGACGCGATCATCGTTACACAAGCCTGCGATATGATATTGGTTAAATTGGTTGCCGTTAAAAATTTTCCGTTAGTCGTAGCAGCAAATATGATGAATAGGCCAATCAGTCCTAAGAACGGAATCAGCTTTTTGATGGCTGCACCTGATTTTTGTTCCTTTTTTTCCGATACAGTCTTACTCTCATTTGCCATATCTTTTTATCCTCCATCAAAATCTCATCCAAATCAAATAACCTTTTCAATCAGCATACTTTCTGTAAGATTATCCTCACGAGCAAACTGGCCATTCAGAACACCATCCTTCATAATCAGGATCCTGTCCGACATTCCCAGTAATTCGGGAATTTCCTCAGATACCATGATAATAGATTTTCCTTCGGAAATCAGAGTCTCCATTAACTGGTAGATGGTTGCCTTTACACCGATATCAATTCCGCGGGTAGGGCAATCCATGATCAGAATCTGCGAATCATTTGCCAGCCATTTTGCTACTACAACCTTCTGTTTATTACCGCCGGAAAGTTCTCGTGCCTCCTGACTTACTGATTGCATTTTTACAGCTAGTTCAGCTGCTGCCTTGTCAGCAAGTGCTTTTTCATCCTTGGGCCAGATAAAAATTCCTTTTTTAATATCATCAAAAGAAGTTACCGTAATATTATCCTGAATACTTGTGTATAAGAATAATGATTCCGTATCACGGTCTTTGGGAAGATACGCCATATGGTGCTGGATCGCCTGCATGGTACTTGTGATCTTGCAGTTATCCTGTGTAAGAATAACTTCACCGCTGTCAGGTCTGATATCACCAAAGACTACCTTGCACAGCTCATGCATTCCACATTCCGTCAGTCCGCCAAGACCGAGAATCTCACCTTTATGAAGCTCAAAAGAAATATTATGAAGTCTGTTTGCCCAGTTAATATTTTTCACTTCAAGAACGACTTCGTCTGTTGCAAATACCTTCTCGTCCCGATAATAACTTCCTGTAAGATCACGCCCTATCATCTTCTGACGCATCTTATCCGGTGTTACATCCTCACCATATAAGGTATCAATGTACAATCCATCTCTCATGACAAGAGCGGAATCACATGTTTTCTGGACTTCTTCCAGGTCATGGGAGATAAATATTACGCCTTTGCCGTCATCCTTTAATTTCTTTATGATTTCATAAATCTTGTCTCTTCCCGTGTGAGAAAGCGCTGTTGTCGTCTCATCAACGATCAGTACTTCAGGATTATTGGACAATGCTCTGCACACCTCTACCAGTTTGCGGTCCTCAAACGAAAGATCGTCCACCAACGTAGTTGCTTTGATTCTGTCTCCTGCTCCCATCTGATCTAATAATTCCTGTGCCGCTTTATTCATCTTCCTTGCCCGGATAATGGGACCGGTTCCGAAACGGCTCTCTTTCCCAAGGAAAATATTCTCTGCTACGGAAAGACCGGATATCGTTCCCGTCTCCTGAATCAGGATACAGATATGTCTGTTGCTGGCATCAATCAATGACCTTGGTATGTATTCCTCCCCCAAATAAGTCATGATTCCTGTATCTGCTTTCTGTGACCCTGAAACAAGACTCATAAGTGTCGACTTGCCCGAACCATTTTCACCGATCAATGCAAGAACCTGTCCTTTATGAAGTTCCATGGAAACATTCTGTACAGCCTTGGTCGCTCCAAAACTTTTATACATTCCATCTAACTTAAGGATTACATCTTCTGCCATAGGTTTCACCCTTTCTTCCTTCTTTCGATTTCAGCAAGTTCTGCTTTTAATGGTTCTACATCAATCGGATCATCGATGAAATAAAGTTCCTCTCTTTCCCAATTGTAGAAATTGTGTCGAACAACTTCATCTTTCTGTCCGGTCTCATCTTCCATAAATGCCTCAAACAACTCTCCGTAATGTTCAAAATTATCATAGGCACGAATATGAACTCTGATCTGTGAATGCTCCCCACCGGAAAACATTCTGTATCTTTTCGGAAGAGGATGTCCTAATGAGCCCTCATTTTCATCGGTGTGGCGCTCTAATTCGATTTCCTGCATCCACTTTTCAAAAGGTATTTCCTGTAACTGTCTGTATACAATTCTCATTTTATACCTCCTTACCCTCTGTAATTAGGTTGGTCCTTCGGCATCTTGTAATCAGGATTCACCACATATTTGATTGTTTTTCCCTGTTCTGCTGCCATCTGAAGCCATGGAGTAATGGGATCTCTTGCATCATCTGCGTATAAAATTTCACGTTTTTCCCAGTTATAACACTTTTCCCAATTAGCATCTAATTCCTGACATTCCGGGTCGTCATACCACTTTTGCATTAACTTGCAAAAATTGGCAATTGACTCAAACTCTCTCTCATGTACCCGAATGAGGTTTGTCTGTAGGCCGGTAAATGGTCTCATTCTTTCAGGTAAAGGCATCCCAAGTCTCAATGCACACAAATCACTTTGATGTTCATATTTTTTCTGTAATTCCCTGTTCTCTACCGGGACTTCCTGAATCACACGGAATAAAATTCTCAGTTTCATCTTATACCTCCTCGTATTATATTTTATTTTTATATTTTGCGGCGCCATTTCCGACAGGTTACACTGCGGTTTTCTTATAAAACTGAAAAGTATGCTTTCACTTTTATGTCTTTATTATAAAGTGTGATGTTACCACGCGGTCAATTGTTGGTAATTCCAATCTTCATTGTTTATTTTTATGCAATTTGTATATAATTATCGTTTTTTGGTGTTTATTACAGGTTATTATTACAGCAATCACCACCACCCGTCTAACGGGTGGTTTGCTCTGAGGCTATAAGCCTCTGTTACCGGCCAGCGCCTAAAGACGCTGGCTTTCACTTTGTTCAAGCCACTACGCCCTTGACTCGTCGCCGCCCTTCAAAGGGCGTCTGTATTACCGGCTACCCCTTAAAGGGGTCCTCGTACTCCTTCACACTGAGTTTATCCTGCATGATATCGTACTTCTCCTGGTCTTGTATATACTTTTTTATAGTTGCCTCATTAAGTCCTACTGTACTTACATAGTATCCTTCTGACCAGAAATGTCTGTTTCCAAATTTATACTTTAGGTTTGCGTGCTTATCATAAATCATAAGTGCACTTTTTCCCTTTAAGTATCCCATAAACTGTGACACACTGTATTTCGGTGTTATGCTTACTAACATATGAATATGGTCGGGCATAAGATGCCCTTCTATAATCTCTACTCCTTTGTATGCACACAGTTGTTTCAAAATATCTCTAATGCTCTCTTTGTATTGATTATAAATTATTTTTCGTCTATACTTTGGAGTGAAGACGATATGGTACTTACACATCCACTTTGTGTGTGCTAAATCGTTGGTCTTATTGGCCATTTTAATCACCTTTCCTTTCTGTAGTAGTGGCTTGGACACCTCTATTATACCTTGGAAAGGTGATTGTGCTATAAGCACCTGCCCACCACCCGCATAGCAGGTGGTTTATTGTTTCGCACATCTCCATTTCTCCGTTTGGAGAAACTCCGATGCACTCAACAGGCTAAAGCCCATAAACAGAACTCCCGGGGCGGACAGAATGCCTTCCGGGAGTTCGTCCGGTTAGCCAACGATCATTCACTAACTTTCAATATTACACCGTTACGATCACGCCGCCGTCATTGGCGTACATGCTGCTGACGCCACGGGTGTCCATGATCAGGCAATCTCTAAACTGCGCCTTATCCGTAAGAAGCTTTTTGATGGTCTCGGCGCGGTCCGGTGCATTACAATGGGTGATCATCAGTGTGCGGTGTTGGGCGTCTCCGACTTCCTCTAAAATGATCTCTGCCATTCTGCGGAGTGCCTTCTTCATTCCGATACTCTGTCCTCTCTGCACGATATTTCCCTTGTCTCCTGCCATAATGGGCTTAATGCTTAAGGTGGATGCCACCAGTGCCTTTACGCCGGTCAGTCTCCCATTCTTACGCAGAGTCTCCAGATTATCCAGTACAAAATACGTATGCATATTGCTGCGGAATTCCTCGATCTGTTTTACGATCTCTTCAAATGGAAGACCCTGTTCCTCCAGTTCTACCAGCTTCTTCACGATCTGCGTCTCACCGCAGCTGGCGGATTCGGAATCGACGACATGGATCTGCTTCTTACCGTATTTTTCCCGATACAGATTCATTCCCAGCACGGCGCTGTTGTAACTTCCACTCAGATGAGAAGATAATGTAATGGCATATACATGCTCTGCCTCTGTACAATAAGCCTCCCGGAACTTCTCCGGAGAAGGGCATGCAGATCTGGGACATTGAGGAGATTCCGCTACTTTTTTCAAAAACTCTGCCTGATCGAAGCTCTCATCATCCTGGATTCTATAGTCTCCCACTTCCAGTCCCAGCGGAACGATCTCAAACTGGGGATCCTGCAGATACTCTTCCGGCAATTCACAACAACTGTCTACTACGATTTTGAAACTCATAATATCTGTCTCCATATTATTAATTATTTGTTATTTTTTTGCAAACCATGCTATGTAGTTTTTAATACTACTTATAATAGCACGAAACATTTCGTTCGTAAAGCTTTTACACAAAATATTCATATTTCCTTTTTTCCGTACATCGTTTATACTATTTCTATATCGCATGACACCGGAACGCAAGATACAATCACCGGAGTAAGGAGCCTTGATGATCGCATTACAGATTACATCCATGAAAAATTTTATGAATCACCTGCTGGTAGCGGATACCTTTGATCCTTTTCTTCTGGAAGAAGCCACCATCAGCACCGCCCTCACCGTAACCATCGACGGGCATATCAACAAGGACTTCTATCCTGCTGACGAACGAGGCGAAGACTGTATTCCCTGGGAACTGCAGTCTTTTAGCAAAATAAAAGGACTGTGCTTTGACCTGATCAAGGGAAAACACACTCCTTTGTATTTTAAATTTGTGCTTCATATGCAGCCGGATAAAGCCGCTGCCATGCTTACAAAAGCCCAGGTGGACCCTGACGTCATCCGTGCCCTGGTGCTGAACATCCGCTACGATGGGGAAAAAACGATTCTCACCACCGGATGTGCTTACCAGACCTTCACCATGGACAAAAGTGCCGATACCGTCTGGGACAAGGCGCTGAAGAAATATCTGGATCTGAAGGGAATCTCTTACGAGGAACTTTGATCATTCCTTCATCTTCGGCTTACTGAGAAGACTTGCCAGATAACCGAAGATCAGCGCTGCCGACGTCCCCACAGCTCCTGCCCGGAAGCCTCCCGCAAAAAGGCCTAAAAATCCCTGTTCCTGCACCGCCTCTTTTACACCTTTCATTAACACATTTCCAAAGCCTAAAAGCGGTACGCTGGCACCGGCCCCCGCAAAATTCTGAAAAGGTTCATACCAGCCAAGCGCACTGAGCACGGCACCGGTGACCACTAAAAGCACCATAATGCGTCCCGGCATCATCTTCGTCTTTTCCATCAGGATCTGCACCAGCGCGCAGATCAGACCACCCACCCAGAAAGCATTGATATAATCCATCCTCTGCGTTTCCTCCTTATATCTGTTTATGGACAGTCTCTGCACTTTTTCCTGAATTTATGCGTTCTTTATACGCTTAAGCGTTCTTTTTGCCAAACCGGAACCACTCCGGCGGAAGCTGTACCAGGATCACAGCGGCAAATACGATAACACAGCCTGCGATCTGTCTCGGAGTCAGTGTCTGATCCGTACTTAAAAAACCGATCTTATAAGCGATCCATCCGGAAATGGTGGCAATGACGGATTCCAGACTCATGATGAGCGCTGCCACCGTGGGATTCAAGCCCTTCTGACCCACAATCTGCAGAGTATATCCCACACCGCAGCTTAAGACACCGGCATACAACAGTGCTCCCAGACCGTCCTGAAGCTGTCCGAAAGTCGGCTGTCCCCAGATAAGTGCCCCGATGCAGCAGACGACACCACACACCGTGAACTGGATACAGGATACCACCGCTCCATCGATTCTCGCTGCATAATGATCAACCGTCATGATCTGTATTGCAAAAGCAATAGCACATAAAAATACCATGATATCCCCTGCCCCCAGGCGCAATGATTCCGTCATGCAGAGCAGATACATTCCCACCGCTGCCATGCCGGCTGCCGCCCAGACCACCGGTGCTACCTTTTTCTTCAAAAAAATACCAAACATGGGCACAAAAATAATATACAGGGTCGTGATAAATCCCGCCTTGCCGACACTGGTATACTTGATACCGAACTGCTGCAGGGTGCTGGCAGTGGTCAGGAAGATACCACACAGAAGCCCTGCCCTGACATTCAGTTTCCAGTCTAATTTTGCTGCCTTGTCTCCCGCGATCTTCCGACTGATCAGAATATACACCAGAATACCGGCAGCGCCGATCAGAGAACGGACGCCGTTAAAAGTAAACGGATGCATATAATCCATACCCTTGCTCTGGGAGACAAATGCCATGCCCCAGATGGTGGCTGTCAGCAGAAGGATCAGGCTGTTTCTCGTTGTTTTTGCTCTTGTATTTTCCATAGTTGTATTTATTTTCCGTTCCTTACATTTTACTCTTATCAGGACTGTTTTTTATATTTCTGAGCGATCTCCGCCACTACATCCCGCAGCATTTTTCCGTTACAGTCTATGATGAGGTCCGCATATTTCTCATACAAAGGGGTTCTCTCATCATACAGATCCCGCAGGGTCTGACCGGGCTGCAGGGTCACGCCCCTGGCATTCAGATCCCCCAGCCGTTTCTCCACTTCCTCATAGGGAAGCTTCAGGTATACCACCGTACTGATCTCCCGCAGATGCTGCATGCCTTCCGGTTCGTAGCAGGCACTTCCGCCGGTAGCAATGATGCTGTTCTCCAGATCTAAGGATGCATTCACATCGCTCTCAATCTGCCAGAAGCCTTCCACACCATATTCCGTGATCAGTTCGTGTAATAATTTGCCGTGTCTGTCCTGGATCACCAGGTCGGAATCCACAAAACGTCTGCCCAGGCGCTTCGCCAGAACGACACCTACCGTACTTTTTCCCGAACCCGGCATGCCGATCAGAGTTATATTATTTTTCATAAGTTTCTGCCCACCTTACCTATACACAAGAAAATCGCCGCCTGTAAGCGACGATCTTCCGTCTTATTGTCTATTTATTGTAACGTTGCAGCTTTCCTTCACAACATTATGTCTGCCGCTTTTGCTGAATCGCTACATATTTTACTTCATTATACTTCTGCAATGACTTCTACTTCACATAATACGTTCTTGGGAAGGGTCTTGACTGCAACGCAGCTCCTTGCAGGATTCTCAGTAAAGTACTTTGCATAGACCTGATTGAACGCTGCGAAATCGCCCATGTCTGCCAGGAAACAGGAGGTCTTGGCTACTCTGGTGTAGTCGGTGCCTGCTGCCTTTAACAGCTCGCCGATATTCTTCATTACCTGCTCTGCCTGTTCCTCGATGGTAGCTCCGTGAATCTCGCCGGTAGCGGGATCAATGGGGATCTGTCCGGATGCGAAAAAGATATTGCCCAGTACGATACCCTGGGAGTAAGGTCCAATCGCTGCGGGTGCTTTGTCTGTTGAAATCTTCTGTAACATAATATTCTCCTCTTTCTTCCTATAATTAATTCTTCCTTAAATCTGTCATCTGCGCCTTGAGCTGCCTGCTACCCGGCATGTTCCGAAATTTCTGCGGCATCCCCGGCGTTTACTTTGTCATATCTACCTCCGGCTCATCAAATTCCGCCGTCACATAGAATCCTCTGGAATTCTCCACAATATCCGCCACGACTCCTTCACGGTTCTTCAACCGGTAACGGAACGGAATGTTCGGAGACATCGCCAGGGACGGGTCTATGGTATAGTAATAGTTACTGGGCAGAAGTCCCTCCGTAACCGTGATCTTCTGTCCGACCTCCAACAGTCCCGGTCGTTCCATCTTAAATTCTATCCTGCGCATTCTGACTCACCAGCCATTCCCGGCATAATATTTTTCGCCGTTTGAGGTTTATTTTACCAGTAACTCACAATGCTTGCAAGAGTGATTTGTGTTGTGACCAAAAGCTTATTCTACACCTAATGCCTTAAACACTGCATCCTCGGCACTGGAATACGGTATAATCTGAAATGAACTCATAAGCTCCGGTGGTACAGTTGCCATATCTGCAAATGATGTAGCAGGAAGCAGCACTTTCTTTGCACCACTATCCAAGCACACCTGCAGGGTGTTTGCCAATTCTTCCACCTTGATCATTGTTCCGCTGATACTGATTTCTCCAAGTACCACAAGACTGCTGAGAACAGGTTTTCCAAGGGCGATTGAGCATAATGCCACCAGTGTCGGTAATGCCAGCTTTCCGGTCATGCCAATGCCCTGTAAATCCTGATAATTGATGATGTAATCTTTATTATCAACGCTGATTGTTCCGCTGATACGTTTTCCATTTGCTTTCAGATAACTGAATGCAGTGTTGGACGCTTCTTTTGCTTCCCTGTCAGTTCCGATACCAGTTCTCTCAAACTTACCACTGCCCTGCAACATCTGTGATTCCAGTCGGAATACACCAATCATGCCGGATTTTCCATTAGAAACTGTATATACCTGCCCCGGATTGCACATTCCTTCCGGAATGAGCTTGCCACCACTCTGCTCCGGTACCGATACATAATGCTCCTCGAAGGTTTCGTTATCTATGTAAGAGAAATTTACATCATAGAACTCCATGCCGCCCAGCTTTTTGAGCTGTTCCTTTACCCTGCGACGCATTTCAAGAGCAATCTGTAAAATTTCTTCAATTTCTTCCTTTGTATATTCTCCATCCGGATATAACAGTTTGATATATCCGCCTACCATTTTACGGACTGCAATCGTATCTCGCTGATTCAGATTCTTGCCAAGACGGAAATATTTGTCCAGGGCATCTCCAAACTGCTCTTTGCGAAGTTCACGGATAAACTCTGCCAGATAATCTGTAATAAAACCATAATCATCTGTAAAATGTTCCGGTCTGAATTTTGGTACTTCCCATCCTGGCAGATAGCAATGAATACGATCAAGAAAAGCAGTATCCGTTCCCATTTCAGCAGGAAATGGATCAAATAAACTTGATGTTTTTAGAAGTGAATCCACGCTTTGATTGATATTTCCGACAAATACCATGGACGCAGATGCAGCCTTTTCCTCCTTGCCACGAGCAAACGAACCAGACGCCATGTAATCCTTCATAATCTGGATGCCATCTTTATCCTTAAAATTGATACCTGCAACCTCATCAAATGCCACACAATCCCACAATCCAACAAGACCAACTGTCTTTCTCCCCATGTTATAAAAAAGATTGGCAACCGTTGTCTGTCCCCCAGATACCAGAATGGAATTAGGCGAGATTTCCTTGTATAAATGGCTTTTTCCGGTGCTCCTCGGTCCTAATTCGCAGAGATTGAAGTTGTTCTCTACAAGCGGAAGCATACGGGTAAGAAGCAGCCACTTTTCACGAATATCCAGCATATCCGGCTCCATTCCAATAGAACGGAGCAGTACGTCCATCCATTCCTCTTTGGTGAACTGTTTTCTGCCCTCTTTCAGTTCATTGATATCTACATGGGGCATCTGTATTGGGTTCAAATTGATAATTTTGATTGGCGTATCATTCTGATTTTTCTTTTTGGAACGCAAATGATCTCCATCGGCTGATACAATCCCACTATCATAGTCTGAATTACTGTCATATTCCAGACGGATAATGCACCAGATGCCGCCACACAAAAGTCTATCGAATTTTGTCGGATATTCTTCATCAATCGGCACACCACTCAAACCAAGGTTAGAGAACTCTGCTTCATATCTGTCTCTTTTGATATTAAGGGATACGGTTATCTTATCAATGACCGTATGGCTTCCCTTCTGTCTGAGCAGAGAAAGTATCTTCTGTGCTTCATCCGGACGTACAAAATTATCTGCAAGTATCTTCTTTACGCTTTCTACACCCTGCTCGATAATCTCCGGATCATCCGAACTGCAATACTGTCCCAGAAGAAACTCTAATACATATACAGGCACATTTGCGCCCTCTTTTATCTTCTTTGTCAAATCTTTCCGGACAATCTTCCCATCAAAATATTTACGCAATTTCTGTTTAATGGCTGTCCGCCTATCCTCTGCTTCTATATCAAAAGGCATCGTTCTCTACCTCATTTCCACATAATCTTATAAATCAAATCCAAAGTTATCCGAGAAAGCCAAGTCCATGATCACCTCATGTCGGAATACTTCTACATCATTGCTCTCGTCATAGGCAACCAGATAATACTTTCTGTCCTTGTCATATTTTTTGTTCTTAAATGTGAAGCGCATACGGAACAGACGCTTCTGCACATCTTCATCACGCTTGTCTGCAATGTAGATATTCTCGTTAGAAATCTTCTCATTGTTATCCGAGATAAAGTACAGCTTATAATCGGCTTTCTTTACCACATCACTGACCGGATCAGACTGGATGAAATCAAGGCTTGTAATCAGATTGGTAATCTTCTGAACCAAGCTCACAAGCATAATTTGTGCAGGTCTTGTCTCTACCGCACCCTTGTCCATCTTAATATCCAGTACCGGAACAAGCATTTCCTGTGGTGAGGAACCGCCATGCACATAGTTCAGTCCTGCTCCACCCGGAACAGAGAAAACATTGGTGCTGCAGGAATAAGAAATAATCTTATCATCATCACTTCCGAGCATATATCCTAAACCAATATTGCAGACACCCTGTTCATTGATCGGCTCTTTCGATACAATATATCTTCTTTTCACAAGTCGGCTTGCATCACTCATACCGCCAATCTTATCACTGGCTGTCACTTTATCCCTCTTGTAGATAAAGCCATGGTCTGCAGTCACGATAAAACGGTATGTATTCGCACTGCCAGAAATCTTCTGAATCAGCTTTGCAATCTCATCAACCGCTTTCTCACAGGCTGTAAATACTTCATCTTCTTCATGTTCTCCGGTATTATCAATCTGATCATGATACACATAAATGACAGACTGTGCGGTGAATACATCACGAAGTTCCAGACCTTTTAAGTTCTTTATATCATCGAACTGTACACATTTGCTCTCTGGTTCATAGGATTGCAATACTGCCTGTCTGGTAGACAGATCAATCGCATATTTGCCATCTACTACCTCTCTGAAATCATCAGTCAGCTCCAATGTCTTGTGCGGCAGCAATGCTTCCATTCCCAGCCTTGTGAAAGAAGGTAATACACTGAGCATAGTTTGCAATGTGGCACTACACTTCGGGTTGTCCATCATTCTTTCATATAGCTGTCTGCCTACCTCATATCGCATCGCATCAGATATGATGACAACCGTTCTGACATTTGTACTCCTTACAAATTTACTGAAGAAATTACGCTGTAACGGTATCTGCTTCAATGCATCTTCCTCTAACAGTCCCTCATTCCACTTTGGAAGCAGTTTTCCGAGGTATTCATTCGTATAAATATTCTCTACAAGGTCACGAAGTTCCTCAAACTCTGAGATTTTTTCCAATTTATCATAATTCAGATAGAACACTCTGTAATGGTTGTCTATCAGGCAATCACTTGACACATACGCATCAATAATCTTCTGAAAACCATTCGGTGCTTCATATCTTGCGTTATTTACAATCCAGTATGCACTATCCAGCATTTTATAAATAAAAGCATACTTGCTTCCAAAATGCATTTTTGCGCGGATTCCACACAGCTCATAGATATTATGTCCATCAAGTTTTGCCAGACAATCCTCTGCCCGAAGCCTGCCGACAATCCAGCGTATCAGAAGTACATCTACGCAAGCAAAAGAATCACAGTCTACCAGTGTTTCTACTTCATACTTACTCAATTCTTCCGACGCATTCAAACGATCTGCGACATATTGCGACAACTCATCATATTTCTCACGATACAAAATATTGTTCATGAGGTTGTCAAGAAATGCGATAATGTTTCCGGATTTATAGGAAATAAATTTCTTCCAGCTTTTTGGCATTTCCGCATCTATATAGCGGTCTGCATAGGTCACAAACATGGTAATGACCAGTTTCTCCAAGTTTGGTGCGTCCATAGAAAAGCCAAATTGCTGCTCACACAGCTTCCAGAAATCGCCCTCTATATCATACTTTGCAAATTCTGCCAGATATTTGTTGTCTGTCAGGCTGTCCTCTGTAATAAGTACACGTATCACTTCATCAAAAGAATTGGTTCTCGTCCTGCATACTGCACTCATAATACCTGTCAGAATATTTTCTTCATTAAAATTCTCTATCTCAAGGTCATAGAAACGCTTCAATCGGTCTTTGTGACCAAAGAACTTAATGTGTTTTTCAATCACCGGCTTGTATTTCTCGTCAATACCTAAATCCACAGATAAAAGTGATGCCCTATCCGCATAAAAACGCTTGGAATAAAGCATTGTGTCCTCCAGATGATTTTCTGTGACCGGAGGTTTTGGAAACGGAGCATAAATCAGATAATTGGTTGTCGTATCCTCTTTTTCAAGTAAATATTTTGTGTAAAACTGGTTATCCTTCGTCAGCTTGTAGACCTTGGCATTTTCCAGTTCCATGCTGTCAATATCATCAGCAAAATCTGCCGCATCGTCATACCAGAATACCAGTTTTCGATGTTCGCCGATAAATTCCGTATTCAGTTTATCTACAATCTGTTTTAGGTTTAATTCTGCCATTGATCCACCTCTGCCAACACTTCCCAATGACCGCTGTGGCTGCTACCCACTCGCTTAATCAGGTTTTGTGTTTTCATTTTTCTTAAATAATACTTCACACGATCTAAATTCCATCCCAATTCATTTGCATACTCTCTTTGAGACATGGACGGATAATTATGGACTAATTCCAGTATCTTTTTATCATCATCTGATAATGTTGATCCCTTGCTTTGGGTAGTTTGGTGCGTTTGGGTAGTTTGGGTAGTCGCACCATTGACACCAAACTCACCTTTTACCTTACGGTACATATTTACTCTGAAATCGCCATCAAAATCAATCAGCTCCGGCTTCGGTAATCCATACTCCTCACAGGCTTCAAATAACCTCGGTATTCCGGTTCCCCATTTTTCAATAATTTTCATGTATGCAAAAGCTCTTGCGATTGCAGGATTTCTCGGTCTTGAGTAGCCTTCCATCATTTTTGCAATCGTAACATTATTCAGAAGCATTCCCGGAGAAGTAATCTCTAATCTATCATCAAACAATGCCACTTGTATGTTTCCCGGTTCAAGGTAGCTACGGTGAGCCACAGCATTTGCGATCAGCTCACGGATACTGTCCGTAGGTAGTTCATACACATCCTGTCTGTACATTCCCTTTATCGTCATACCCATGTTGATTTTTTCAAGGACATACTGATATGCTGCTTCCATCTGTTCCTGAATGGAGCCTTCAAATTCCCTGCGGTCAACAAAGTGAGCACGATTCGTTCCCTTGAATACCCCGCACTGAATAACAGGCTGCTGATACATTCGTCCAGTCAGAAGTGCATACGCATTGGTCGGATATACTTCTCCGCCTTCCTCTTTCAGAACACCCCAAGATATCAGCACATTCTTGGTAACATCCTTAATCTTTGCCTTTTCACTGTCCTGCCATGTATTTCGCATGGCAGTTTCCTTCATACTCTTGCAAAGTTCCTCAATTTCATCATCCGTTATTTTCATATTCTGGCATATTTCACTGTCGAAATAGCGATTCTTTCCCTCCAGAATCAACTCTTTTAACATGTAATCTTCCGCATGTCTGGTTGTGCCTGCCACACGCACATAAGTACCCTCAAACATACCTTGTGATTTGATATAATACGGACGCTCTGCACCCGGAAATATCTCTACCACAATTACAGTCTTATCTTTAACCGTCTGCAGCGCCACGTCCGGTCTGATTGCAGGCTCACAGGAATCAGAGATTGCATTGGTAATGGCATCCATCGTCTTATAGATGTTATCTACATCCATTCCCACAATCTCCAAGGTCTTATCATCTATTCCGAAAACAATCCTGCCACCTCTGCCATTGGCAAAAGCTACCATTGTTTTCATGTATTTTTCGCTTTTCTCTGGTACAGTCACTTTGTACTCAACATTCTTTGATTCGCCGGAAAACAGCGTATCTTCTGCCATATTACTACCTCCTGTTTTTAGGTTCTAAGATCATATCTATTCCTCTGCTCCGCATATTTACTAATTCCTGAAACGTTGGCAAAAGAACTTTTTCATACCTCATACTTATCATTGATGTATAAAACTTTTTCCGTACATCACTAATAATTCTATTAGGTTTTCTCCTTCTGATAAAAAATCCTTACATCCTACCACTACTCTGTTTTTATACACTCCAAGTTTTGTTTCATGAACAGGCATTCCTATCAATTCATATACATGAGATCCTATATACTCAGAAACAGGAGCATTACTGTAACTCATTTTTATATTTTTAAGTTGCTTATCCTTCAAATTACTGGGAAATTTCAAAATATAATTCTGTCCTTCGTAAACAACACCTAATTTTCTTCCAGCAGCTCCACCATATACACGATCATTTATAGGACAATCTTCAAAATTTATCATTTCTATCACCTTAATCCATACCTCCTGAAAATAGTGTCTAACTGCTTTCCACTGATGCTGCCATGTATACAACACTGCTTCACAGTCGCTTCCAGTGTTTCCAGACAGCAATCATATCCTACAAAATCTCCACTATGATAATAGCTCTCCAGTTCTTCAATATCCCTTTGAAGGACTTTAGGCAATTCTTCCCTGTTAATCACATAATTTTCATCAATAAAAATAAAATATCACTCCTTCTGCTCCAGACCTACAAAAACTCAATTCTGTTGGTATATTAAAAGTCAACTGTTTACGACATCTATCCGGTTCTATTCTTTTAGGGATTTTTCCATTATTCTCCATACACTGTAATTCTCCTCCGGATATTCTTCATCAATCCACTTCCAATCACATACACACTTTAAAAAATCTTTGTTGTCCTCCAACTCCAGCATCCCTAATTGCAGACAGCCATACATACTTTCATCGCCACCGTAAGATAAACAATATGTGGATTCTCTATTACCTACAATCTTCCCCTCACGATTGTTAAAAGCATCATTTGAAATGGACACTAATAACTGTATCACCTTTTCCGGTAAAGTACGTTTAAAATAGATCACACTTTTTTGCATCCTCTAACCTCTTTCCCTCTTTACAGAAACCAATTTCTTAACCACCAGCTTCTCGGCATATACCGGTGGCATCCTAACTCCAGACTACCAGTTTTCCAATGTACACAGCGGAATCTCCAACAACACGCGATCGTACAGCACTACTATACCATCCATTGATTGGAGCGTCAAATCGCGAAAGCCCAGCAGGTATAACAGGACACCAAAAACGCCCGGACAGACAAAAAGAACGCCAGAGAAACCGGAAATAACGATACGGAAAATAAATCCTTTATTTAAGACATTCCTGGCTTATTTTTTGTCAAATTTTATGAATTTATATGTGCTTTTTTGTACTAACTGTATTGTAATTGATTTAATTGGAAGACTTCTTAATGTATATCAATATTACTGGCAGCAAAGACAACAAAGATGTTTATATCACCCAGTCCTACCGCAGGGAAAACGGTAAAACTTTTTCCCGCATCTATAAAAAGCTGGGCAGTACAATGATCTTCTGACTCAGTTTTCAGGGAACGAAGCGGAAATGATGGACTGGGCCCAAAAGGAAAAAGTTACCGTCTCTTTTTCACCTCTCGCATGTATTCCTTTAGACGAAGAGAGCCTTTTTAATGTGGGCTATCTGTTCCTGCAACAGCTCTGCACCGAACTACGTTTGGACAACATTTGCAGAAACATCTTATATCCGCCTTCTGGTATACCGGCTGTTGGAGAAGAAACTGGGGGAAGACTTCGCCTGCAGCGAAATCTTAAAAACCCTTCGGGACATGAATATGATCCTGCTTTCCAAAGACAGTGGCTGCATTCCCTCCTACAAACGTACAAAACTGACCGATGCATTGCACAGTGCTTTTGGATTCAGAACGGATTATGAATTTATATCAAAGGCAGATATACGGGCACTTATCAAAGAAACAATGCAGAAAAAATAACACAATTTCAAAAATAGTACAATATCGATGCGAAAAAGGAAACAGCCATACCCCTGATAAATACTGGGGTTATGGCTGTTTTTTGCTCTATAAAGTGTCAAAGATGGGATTTTAATCCATTTTAATCCGGATATTTGATCATATCGTACATTTTTCCATAGGCTCCCAGATCACGGATGCCTTCAAGCTGCATTCCAAGATGTCTGTATTTATCGCATTTTGACTTTGCATCTGTCTCCAGGATCACCGGGACCTGTAAACGGTTACCCTCTGCGTAGGCCAGCTCCATCACCTTACGCATATAGCCCAGTCCCTGGAATGCCTCCGGGACACAGACCATGCCGACGAAGATGCAGGGCTTTTTCGCTTTTTTCATCCGATCCTCCAAAGAGGTTCCGCCCTTCGAGATAGCAACTCCCATACGGAAGATCTCCTTCAGGCTCATAGAATGGAAAAGAGCCTTTACAAGTTCCATGCTCGCTCCAAAGCCCAGCTTCTGTCCCGGCAGCTTATAGGCGATATAGTCTGCCACCGCATCTTTACTGCGGAAAAAGGAATCCATGCCGATTTCCTCTCCATAATCATAATAGCCAAAGGCATGACCGATCTGATCAGGTATCTGTGCATCTAAATCTGTTACCCTCATAATATTCTCCCTCCGAATGGTCATTCAGTGTGTGTTATGTAGAAAACGCAAGGTTAGCATACACTAATTGATAATATAGTACCATATCCTACGCGATATGAAAATACATTTCCGAGGGAAAATTTATGCAGAAGACTTCGTTTCAGGCGTTGTTCCGGTCGTGGCTGTTATCATACAGAGCCTGAATATCAGCGGGAAGTTTATCCGGAAGCATGGCGTGAATTTCGTCTTCGTTGCCGTCCTCCATGGCCTTTTCGTAATACCAGCATTTGAATTTCAGCATATCCAGAGTTTTTTCCAACTGCTTCATTTCTTCTTCCACAGCCGCTTTTCTGGCTTCGAACATCGCCTTGCGGTTCGGATAAGTGGAAGGCCCTTCCTCTACCCATTCAAAAAACTGTCGTATGTCCTTGATCTCCAGACCGGAGCGCTTCAGACATTCGATCATACGGATGGCATCCAGTTCTGCTTGACTGAACCGCCGGATCCCGGACTGCTTCTCCAGATTCGGGAAAAATCCCTCTTTATCATAATATCTTAAAGTGGAAATCGGTAAATTTGTCATTGCGGAAACTTGTCCGATACTGTACATATATAATCTTCCTTGTTTTTGCGAAGCAAAAATCCGAACTTCATGTCGAGGAGAGGATTTCGTCTCCCTGCATAAAATTATTTAAAGCTGACTTTAAGTATTACTACTGTTATTATAAAGTGGCAATATGCAAAAAAACAAGAGTTTTGTACTATAAATTTTCCTCGGGCTGTGTCGATATTATTCATATAGGAAAATACAGACACCATGGATGGAGAAAAAGCTACGGATGGCGGCCTTGAGAGAGGCAGCCATCCGCTTTTTGCGGCAGTAATCGCTGTCGGAGAGGGAGATATTATGGCAATTACAGGAATCAGCTATGGAAGGACTTTCGTGTATGAGACACAGAAGAGAGTGAATGAGGGAGTTTTGCAGAGTACGTCAGATGCGGAAAATCGTTTTGCGGAAAATCTGGAGGCTGCGGAGGAAAATGACAAGGCACTGGCGCCGGTGACGCGGGGGGTGCGGCTGAACCGTCGTATCGAAGGCAAAGACAAAGTGCCCTATGGGGAAATGGCGGAGGACGGTGTTATTGAATATAATGGGGTGGTCTTCGTCTGCGATTATGATCATAACCGTCTGACGCTGGGAGATACCTCTAATGAGAAAGATTGTATCAACATTCCGCTGTCCGGCGGTGGAAGCCTGCTGGTTAACCGGAATAACATCGATGCCCTGTCCAAGGCCATCGGTATGTTCAGCCCGGAGGATGTGAACCGGATCCTGCGTGCACTGGCACAGGATAAGAAGATCCGGGAGATGGAGAAAGAACTGGATGATATGGAGAACGGTGACAATGTAGACAGCAACGAGGAAACTTCGGAGACGCCCGATGCGGACAAAGCAGCGGAAACGGACCCGGCCGGAACCGCCGGAGAATCGGAAAAAGAGGATCTGAGTCTCATGGAGCAGATCCGCGAGAAAATGCAGGAGATCTACGACAAGCTTCAGAACGGCGATACAGAGACGAAATTCCGGATCGGCAATCAGGAATTCAGCATCAAAGAATGGGACAGTTTTCTGGAGAAGTTCGACAACGTACAGGATGCAATCCGGGAGGCACTGGAAGAGAAAATCGAAAAACAGACGGAAGAACATTTCGAAGAGGAAGACTTAGAGGAGACTGCCGATAAGAAACCCAATGTCAATCAGGATTTTTCCGATATTCCCGAGGAGATTTTCCGTAAACTTTTTTGAACAGATCCTTGAAATAGTTGCTGTCGTTGAAACCGTATTCGAGAGCAATATCCGTGATGGAGCTGTCTGTGGTAAGAAGTGCCGTCTGGGCGTGCTTGAGCCGTACGTAATTTAAATATTCCTTGAACCCCATACCGGTGATCAGCTTGAATTTCTTGCTGAAATAGGTGGGGCTTAGGGAAGCCACGGAGGAGGCCTCTTCCAGTGTCAGTGGCTTGCGGAAATTATTATAAATGTATTTTGTGGCAAGCAGGATGTCCGCATCCCGGGAGTTCAGCAGATCCGGTTCCTTTTCATTCATGACGGAATGCCGCATCAGCATGAGCAGAAGCTCTTCCAGATAGCAACGCTCAAAATGTTCGGAGTATTGGTCGAAGCGGGAATTCTCGGTGAGCATACGGGTCAGCAGAGAGTGCAGATATTCCTGGTATACCGTAGGAACGCTGCCCATGAAGGAATGCAGCTGTAGCCCCTGCCCGGATATGGAAGTGAGGCTGTCGGCAGACCGGTCCGATAAATGCAGATATTCTTCTTTGAAATAGATCATTACGATCTCGCAGACCTCTCCGGCGGAATACAGAGAGTGATGCAGTTCTCCCGGAGCGATGAAGACCAGATCTCCGGCTTCCATCTGATAGACCGTATCTTTTAACAGGAAACGGCAGCTTCCCGACCAGAGATAAAAAATTTCATAAAAGCTGTGATAATGATCGGGCTGCAGGGGAGAAAAATCACCTCTGCGGCCTTTTTCCACGATGATCCGGTCAATATCCTTTCTGCCGCGTCTGCCTTTTTTAGTTGTGATATCCATAGCTGCTCCTTCACTTTTTAAATCTACTGACATTGATACAGTCAGAATACCACAAAAAAACAGTGTTTTCAACATAAACAAGCTATAAAAACAGCAGTAAATATTAAAAAATTACGCTATTATAATAATTGAAAAAGGAACCCGCCTCTTTCAAAAATACTTTTCTCTCTATCCCCCTCGGTACACTCCCCCCTCGCCGAGGGGAATTTTTTGCGCAAAAATCACAGAAAACAGGCAGTCTCGTTACAATGGATTGCGCATTTTCCAAAGGATTGTTACCATAAGGGTACAGATCGGCCGGCATACGGTGCTAAAGCACCTAGAGTTTGCAGAGTACAGAAAGGTATAGGGATTAGTATGGATAAAAAGAAAACGGGCAATCTGATCCGGGAAGCCAGACAGCGCAAAAATTATACCCAGAGTGAACTGGGAAGGATGTTAGGGGTGACCAACAAAGCGGTATCCCGGTGGGAGAATGGAGAAAGTTTTCCGGATATCGGCGTATTGGAGTCCCTGTCCCATCTGTTGGAACTGCCGATTCAGGACATTGTGACCGGAGAGCGGGCGGGAGACCGGGAGGAGGCTGTGACGGAAGTCGTGAGACTGGCAAAGCTCCAGGAGCAGCGGAAACGTGAAAAGAGGATCCTGTATCTGATCGTGCTGGGGCTTTTGATCTATCACTGTGTCATCGGGATCTGTTTATTTTCCGGAAGAGGGTTGTTTGGGGGAAGAGATATTGCCTGCCAGGTGGCCGGAATCTCCATGGCGGGGACGCTGACAATGCTGTGGCTTGTATACCGGTATTTCGGAAAGGAAGAGGATGTGAAAATGATTCCCTCCAGCCAATTAAGCAGAGGACTTGGAATAGCATCCCTTGCGATGCTATTGTGGAGTGTTGGAATCATGTATTTAAGCTTCGGAATGGTCCGGGCAGGAAGTGTTCCCCTTGGTATGGAACTCAGCTCCCTGGGACCGTTTTTGAACAATCAGCTTTGTGCGGGCTATATCCTGAATGTAATATTTCTGGCAGTGGAAATGTACCGTCTGCTCATGGAGCGGACGGTACTGCATCCGGGATGTGTGATCTCACCGGCGGTCATCTATCTGGATTTCTTTTACATAGACATTCTGGGCCGGATGGATACCCTGGACAGCGTCTGGAAGGCACTGGACAGAGGGACGGTACTCATTTTGCTGGAGGCAGTGTCGGGAATTGTATTTCTGTTTATACAGTCCCACCGTTCTCGTTCTCACGCATCCGATAGCCCACTCCGATCTCTGTGAATACATACTGGGGCTGCGCGGGATTCTGTTCCAGCTTCCTGCGGATGTTCGCCATGTTGACCCGGAGGATCTGATTATTATTGTCCATATAGGGACCCCAGATAGCATTCATGATATAGCTGTAGGTCAGGACTCTGCCGGAATTTTCCGCTAAAAGTGTAAGCAGCTGGTATTCGATCTGGGTCAGATGTACCTCTTCGCCCCGCAGGCGGATCAGACGTTTTTCGAAATCAATCTCCAAATCCAGTGCCTTATATACATGGCCGGGAGCCTGGGCGTGGCTGTGCCGCAGAGAAGTGCGGATCCTTGCCATGAGCTCGCCGGTGCCGAAAGGTTTTGTGATATAATCATCCGCCCCCAGATCCAGAGCGGAGACCTTCTCCTGCTCCTTGGTGCGGGCAGATATGATGATCACCGGAACATCGCTCCAGGAACGGAGTTTCTGTAATACCTCCAGCCCATCCATGTCCGGCAGCCCTAAATCTAACAGGATCACATTGGGGCAGAAAGAAGTGCTGAGACTAAGTCCCTCTCTGCCGTTTAAGGCATGCATGATCTTGTAGCCTTCCCGGTCCATGGTAGCGGTGATGAAATTACTGATACTTCTATCGTCTTCGATTAAGAGAACTTTGATCTTATTCATATCTGTGATCCATATCCTTTCCGGTATTTTCAACAGTTCTGTCTTATGTGGCTGAGTATATTTATTTTTCCGTAGCGCTAGCTCCCGCCTTGGGAAGTGTGAAACAAAATTCCGCGCCATCCGCATGATTCCGGCCACTCAGCGTTCCGTGATGGGCGGTGATGATGGTCTTGCAGATGGATAGACCGATACCCATGCCCTTGCGGGAATCCGAGCTCTGGGAATTGTTGTAGGTACCCGTCTCGAACAGATTCTGTAATTTTTCTTCCGACAATCCTTTTCCGTAGTCTCTCACAATAAAAGATACATGCTCCGGATGATCCTCCACGATGAAATCAATGGGCAGGATACTTCCGGAATGAACGATGGCGTTTTCCAGCAGATTGATGGTGACCTGCTCGATCAGCACCGCATCCATGGGGATCATCAGAAATTCCTCGGGGATCTTGACCCGGATGGCGGCATCGGGATAGCGTTTTTTCAGTTTCTCCAAAGCTTCTCCCACCACTTCCTCCACCGGTTCCTCTGTGGTATTGATGCTTAAGCTGTCTCCCTGGATACGAGTGACGGACAGCAGATTTTCCACCATATTCAACAGCCAGTTGGAATCCTCGTAGATATTGGTCATGATCGTACGCTGCTCGGTGGAGCTTAGATCGTTCTGACTTTCCAGAAACAGGGAGCTGTTGCCGATGATGCCGGTGAGCGGCGTGCGCAGATCGTGGGAGATGGCGCGCAGTAGATTTGCACGCATCTTTTCCATTTCGGCCTCCGCCAGCCGCTTTTCCCGCTCTGCGATCATCTCGGACTGGATGGTCATATGGGAGGTCATGGTACACAGGATCAGAGTGATCCCGCTCATCAGCAGGAAGGTGATAGGGTAGCCGGTCAGTGTGAAATTAAGCTTATAATACGGATAGGTGAACAGATAATTGATCGCTATTACGGAAAAAAGGGTGCAGGCAATGCCGTAGCCGTAACCCACCGTCCATCTGGCGATGATCACCAGTGCAAGAATGTAGAACAGTGCTACATTGGCATGGTTGTCCGGTACTATATGCTGATATAAAAAAGAGGCAAAAGTGGCGCACAGCATGCAGGCGGCACAGATCAGGATACTGATGGCGTGTCTGGTAAAGGGTGGTTTTAAGCGGAAGCTTTTCCGCGATGATTTTTTATCGGAAAGTGATCGGAACACGGTGTGATCCTCCATGAAATATTGTTAGTTGTTTTGTAAATTTATTATAACTATAGTACCATTACTTTGCAATGCAAGGTGTAAAGAAGTAGTTAAGGATATATGAAAACCGGTATATTTTCCCCTAAAGCTGTGGCAAAAGGCAGGCAGGTAGCCTCCGGAAAAGCTAAGACACAAAAAATAGGAACATATACTTTCGTTAGGTTGACATCAGGAAAAACATTAGATTAAAATGTAGTATGGCGGCGGTCCTGAAAGGGCGGACCGTCTATGTGGACAGGAGAGGAATAGGTTATGTTTCTGACAGGATTGGCACTATTGCCGGCCATCGCACTGGTGGTATGGATCTATAGACAGGATAAGGTGGAGAAGGAGCCGAGGGGATTATTGTGGAAAATATTCCTGTTTGGTGTATTGTCTGTGATCCCCGCCATGATACTGGAAATCATTCTGGATGAAGTATTTCTGGTATTTATGGATGCAGATACGCTGTGCTACGTGATCCTGGATAATTTTATCGGGGTGGCACTGATCGAGGAACTTTGCAAGATGAAAGCGGCCAAATGGGCGGCATGGAAGCATCCGGCATTCAATTATAAATTCGATGCCATCGTGTACTGTGTGACTTCGGCATTAGGATTTGCAGCCATTGAAAATATTCTGTATTGTCTGGGCGGTGACATTGGGACGGCAGTGACCAGAGCCCTGTTGTCCGTGCCTTCCCATGCCATCGATGGCGTGATCATGGGATATTTCTTCGGTGTGGCGAAGGAGGCAGAACTTGCAGGCAATAAAAAACGCAGGAAACGCTACCTGAAGCTCAGCGTGTTCATGCCGATGATCGAACACGGTATCTATGATTCCGCATTGTCTCTGGATGCGGACTGGATCTTCGTTTTCTTTTTCCTGTTTGTGATCGTGGTGGATGTCTGGGCCTATAAATTTGTGAAAAAGCAGTCTGGGCAGGACCGGGAGCTGTCTGCATAAAGATTGCGTTAAGACCCCGTGAAAATTTTATAAATTCACGAAAAACGGTAGGATCGGGTCTTTGCTTCATGTTAAGATAAAGAAAACATAAAGAAAGGAAAGACCAATATTGAAGTTATTAAATCCAAAGATCCGGCAAAAATTTGCAGAATCCTTGAAGGCGGTCCTGCCGGTAGTAGGGATCGTGATCGTATTAAGCTTTACCATAGCTCCCATTACCTCCAGTATCCTGTTGTGTTTTCTGGTGGGAGCGTTGATGGTCATGGTCGGTATGATGTTCTTCACCCTGGGTGCGGAGATGTCCATGACCCCCATGGGAGAAAAAGTGGGTGCCAGAATGACCCAGAGTAAAAACATTCTGCTGATCGTAGTGTTATCTTTTCTGTTGGGAGTGGTGATCACCATTTCCGAGCCTGACTTGCAGGTGCTGGCGACACAGGTGCCTTCGGTGCCGAACATGACGCTGATCCTGGCAGTGGCAGTGGGGGTTGGAATCTTCCTGGTCATTGCCCTTCTGCGTATGTTGATCGGTGTGGCCCTGCCGCCATTGTTGACCTTTTTCTACATAGTAGTGTTCGTTCTTGCATTTTTCGTACCGGAGAACTTCCGGGCAGTGGCGTTTGATTCCGGAGGTGTGACCACGGGACCCATGACAGTTCCTTTTATCATGGCTCTAGGTGTCGGTATTGCGTCCATCCGTAATGACCACCATGCGGCGGACGACAGCTTCGGTCTGGTAGCACTGTGCTCCATCGGCCCGATCCTGGCGGTCATGGTGCTGGGGCTGATCTATAAGCCGACCAATGCGGATTACCAGCTGGTGGCGATCCCGGAGATCTCTGATTCCGTGGAACTGGCGCAGCTTTTTGCTCATGGGATTCCGGATTATATGAAAGAGATCGCACTCTCATTACTTCCCATTGTATTGTTTTTCGGTCTGTTCCAGATCTTTGCCCTGCGGCTGTCGGGGAAGGCACTGGCGAAGATCCTGATCGGTCTGGTGTATACTTATATCGGTCTGGTACTGTTCCTGACCGGCGCAAATGTGGGCTTTATGCCTGCCGGCAATTATCTCGGTCAGGTCATGGCAGCCAGATCCTACCGGTGGGTACTGGTGCCGGTGGGAGCACTGATCGGTTACTTTATCGTAAAAGCGGAGCCCGCGGTCTATGTACTGAATCATCAGGTAGAGGAGCTGACGGACGGCGCCATTTCGGCCCGCTCTATGGGCGTGAGCCTTTCCGTGGGTGTCTCCTTATCCGTAGCACTGGCGATGATCCGCGTGCTGACGGGGATCCCGATTCTATGGTTTTTGATTCCGGGCTATGGTGTGGCGATCGGACTATCCTTTTTTGTACCGAAGATATTCACAGCGATCGCCTTCGACTCCGGCGGTGTGGCAAGCGGACCCATGACAGCTACCTTTTTACTGCCGTTAGCGCAGGGTGCCTGTGTGGCGGTGGGCGGCAATTTAGTCGCAGATGCTTTCGGTGTGGTAGCAATGGTAGCCATGACACCGCTGATCACGATCCAGATATTGGGAATGGTATATCAGTTAAAGCAGCAGAAGAGCGGTGCAGGCGTATTTGCCGGTGCGGCGGATGCATTTGGTGCTTTGGATGAGAATGCCATCATTGAACTGTAGGAGGTGTGCCCATGAGTGAATTATATATGATGGTCACCATCACCAATCGTCAGCTGACGAGGAAATTCGTGGAATGCTATAAAGAAAAAGGCGCACAGGTCGGCAGTGTTACCGTCGGCATGGGAACCGCGGCGAATGAGATCTTAGATTATTTCGGACTGGACGGCATGGAGAAGAGCGTATTGTTCCATCTTGTCACAGATGCTGCCTGGCGGCAGATCAAGGCTGCTCTGCGTAAGAAAATGCAGATCGATCTCCCGGGAATGGGAATCGCATTTATCATTCCCGTGAGCAGTGTCGGTGGCAAGAAAGCATTGAATTACCTGACCTGCGGGCAGGAATTCGTAAAAGGAGAGGAGTCCACATTGAAAGAGACGAAGAATGAGCTTCTGGTAGTGATAGCCAATCATGGATATACGGAACTGGTCATGGATGCAGCGAGAGAAGTACATGCGGCAGGCGGCACAGTCATCCATGCCAAGGGCACCGGAACAGAGAATGCACAGCAGTTTCTGGGCGTGACACTGGTGCCGGAAAAAGAAATGTTGTTCATTGTGGTAAAAAGTGAGCAGAAAAATTCCATCATGCGTGCTATAATGGAAAAAGCAGGACTGGAGAGTAAAGCACAAAGCATCGTATTCTCCCTTCCTGTGACAGATACTGCAGGCATGCGCCTGATGGAGGAGATGGGAGAGACATGACAAACGGCTTATCCGGACCCAGGAAGCAGTTCCTGGACGTGCTCCGGGTACTGGCAACCTGTGCAGTGGTGCTGATGCACGTACTGACGGGTGCGACAGATGTGACAGACGCGTCAATAGTGCCGGAATACCGGTCATTATTGCTGTCAGTTATGGATCTGGTGACCTGGTGTGTTCCTATATTTTTAATGATCTCGGGATATTTGTTCCTGAATCCGGAACGCACATTGACTTATCCGGTCATGATTAAAAAATATTGCAGGAGGATTGCGCTGGCGATCCTCCTATTCGGCGTTCCGTATGCAGCTTCCGAGCTGGTAGTGGCGGAGCGGACCTTCCGGATCAGGATGATCCCGGAGGCACTGAAGATGACCCTGACGGGACATACCTGGTCCCATATGTGGTATCTGTATCTGATCTTGTTTTTGTATCTGATCACACCGCTTTTGAAAAAAATGCTGCGGGTGCTGCCGGTGTGGGGTGTTGTAGCAATGATGGCAGTGATCTTCTTGGGAAGCAGTGTGGCACCGTTTCTGAATAAGGTACTGGACGTCAACAGTATTCCGGTATTGCCGGATGGCGGTGTGTATTTCCTGTATTATCTGTGTGGATATTTCTTCGCGGTGAGAGAAGTATGTGTGGACAAGGCAGAAAGTTCCGGAACATCTGGGAAAGGCATGGAAACCGGAGACACTACGGAGCCGGTCAGAGGAAAACGGATAGGGAATGTGTGGCTGATGGCAGCGGCAGTGCTGATGATGGGAATGATCCTCAGCAGGACACTCGCCGGATTCTCCATCCAGATGGCATACAATTATCCGTTTACAGTACTGCTTGCAGTGCTTCTGTTCGCTGCAGGATGGAATGGGAGTATTCAAAAACACCGGATCCCCTGGCAGGAGGCGGGAGCCTTGAGCTTTGCCGTATACCTGGTACATCCGGTGTATGTGAACCTGTTGTATAAATTCGTGAAGATCACACCTTTTACGGTGTTGGAACAATGCGGTGTGCAGTCTGTAGCCGCGGGACAAGCGGTATTGATTTTGCTGCTGGCTGCATTCTGCCTGGTAGTGCTGGCACTGGCAACGGCTACCGCGTGGGTGCTGCGCAAGATCCCGGTGTTAAGAAAATTCGTGTTGTGATCAGAAGTGAAATATAGGTGGCAAATCTGGTTTTGCATTACAAATATTTGATAATAGCATACCCCTTGCCAGCAGAAGACTTCTATGCTAGAATGTGCACAAAGCATAGAAGTTTTCTATTTCTACAGATATCTTGTGAAGTTCTGAATAGCGAGTCGGAAAGTCCATGCTTTTATTCCAAATTTACAACATTCTAAAATAACAGCGGGGTTTTGACCGCGATATACGTACTTTGTATGGGACATAGGTATGTCTGTTTTTGCTACTATAATCTCATAAACATGGAATGTCTGAACAGACTGGCACTTCAAGTTGTCATAGGGAGAATTTATGATAGAAATTAAACCAGAAGCGAAAAAGACGGATGGTATTACAAATGATTTAGTTGAAATCACTCGACCGTCGATTGAAAAAATGATTTATGTTATTAGAGATAAGCAAGTCATGCTGGATAGTGATCTTGCCATTCTTTATCAGGTAGAGACAGGGGCATTGAATAGAGCAGTAAAAAGAAATATTAGTAGATTTCCAGAAGATTTTCGCTTTCAGCTCACGAAAGAGGAGTATCAGAACTTGAGATGCCAAACTGGCATTTCAAGTTTTGCGCAGGGCGAAAATAATTATGGTGGTCGTAGGACTCTTCCTTATGTATTTACAGAACAGGGAATCTCTATGTTGGCTAGTGTTCTACATAGCGAAGTGGCAATTAAGGTAAGCATTGGTATTATGCGCGCATTCGTGGAAATGAGGCGATTTATTGCTAATAACGCCTTGCTTTTTGAGCGTATCAGTAATGTGGAGTTAAAACAACTGGAATATCAAAAGCAAACGGATGAAAAATTGGATCAGATATTTGAATATATATCGGACCATGAGGAATCAAATCAGAAAGTCTTTTTTGATGGACAGATATATGATGCTTTTAGCCTAATTGTTAGCCTGATTCAAAAAGCGGAAAAAGAAATCGTTTTAATTGATGGCTATGTGGATATAGGAACGCTGAATCTTCTCACAAAAAAGAATGAAAATGTGACTGTTGTGATGTATACATTGAAAAGAACCAAGTTATCTCAAGAAGATGTTAATAATTTCAACAGCCAGTATCCTTTACTGGAAGTGCGGTACACGAAAGTATTTCATGATCGCTTTTTAATCTTGGATAAGAAAAATGTTTATCATATAGGAGCCTCCTTAAAAGATGCAGGAAAAAAGTGTTTTGGAATTTCTCTGATTGAGGATGCTGGTATTGTGAGAGACATTCTTCAGAGATTGGAGATTGAAACAGAGGAGTAAAAACGCACCATATTTGGAATTCAATCATCAGGCGATAGTTGCTGACTTTGGCTGTGATCAAGAAGGAGCCTCGACCAGAGGCTCCTTCTTGATTTGGCTTATGATGCTAGTCTGATTACTTCCGCTGCCAGCGTCCGGAAGCACCGCAGGGCAGTACCAGACCACTCTCGGTGACGGGCAGGCCGATCTCTTCGGCTTCCACATGACCGCCGAACTTTTTCGTCAGGGTGGAATTCATCATATAGGACAGCACGGCGGGCTGCAATCCTGTAGTGTACGAATTGATCAGGAAGAACAGCGCATCATCGGATAACAGCTGTGCGGTCAGTCCTACGAAATCCCAGATATTATCTTCTATTTTCCAGATCTCGCCCTTGGGACCTCTGCCGTAGGAAGGGGGATCCATGATGATGCCGTCGTATTTGTTGCCACGGCGGATCTCACGCTCTACGAACTTCATGCAGTCGTCCACCAGCCAGCGGATGGGAGCATCGGCAAGCCCGCTGGCAGCAGCATTCTCCTTCGCCCAGCCGACCATACCCTTGGACGCATCCACATGGGTCACAGCAGCTCCCGCAGCTGCGGCGGATACAGTAGCACCGCCGGTGTAAGCGAAGAGGTTCAGCACCTTCACGGGTCTGCCTGCCTCATGGATCAGGCCGGAGAACCAGTCCCAGTTCACCGCCTGCTCCGGGAACAGACCGGTATGCTTGAAGCTGAAGGGCTTCAGATGGAAGGTCAGAGGATCCGTCTTACCGGAGGCTTCCTTCTGAAAAGGCAGGGTGTACTGGATCGCCCACTCGTCCGGCAGATGGAAGAACTCCCATTCTCCGCCGCCCTTCGCACTTCTGTGGTAATGACCGTTTTTCTGCTTCCAGCCCTTATGATCGTGGGGCGTCTTCCAGATGACCTGGGGATCCGGACGCACCAGAATATAATCTCCCCAACGCTCTAACTTTTCTCCGCTGGACGTATCCAGCACTTCATAATCTTTCCAATGATCTGCAATCCACATATAGAAACCTTTCTGCGTGTATACTTTGTAACTGACTTTTATAGGACATAATAATAGAATATAATACCAGAAAGACTTTTTCAAGGAATACTTGCTATTGAACCGCATTGAGCCATTTAAAGTCCTCTTCGGTCGATTCATGACATATTTGGGTCGATTCATGCAGCCCATGGTTCCGCTGAGAGAAAGTGTGGTAGAAAAAGCAATAAACATGTAGTAAAATGTTAAAAATATAAAAATATTCATGCAATATAATGTAAAATTATCGTTAAAAGCATTTGAATTTTACACGAATTTGGATTATACTATCATCAGAAGCTTTATGGAGGACGAATGATGTATAGAAAGATTATGGACTTCTTAGAAACGTGGAAAGAAAGTGAACATCGTAAACCCCTTATTTTGCAAGGGGCAAGACAGGTGGGAAAAACCTATTCCATTTTAGAGTTCGGGCGAACCCACTATGAGAATGTGGCATATTTCAATTTTGAAACAGATCCTAAATTGAATGAAACTTTTGAAGAAAACATCAGTCCTGATTATCTGATTCCCATTTTGTCTCATATTGCGGGTCAGACCATCGTAAAAGAAAAAACGCTGATTGTATTTGATGAGGTGCAGCTTTGCGAAAGGGCTCTGACTTCTCTGAAATATTTTAACGAGAGCGCTCCGGACTATCATATCATCGTTGCGGGTAGCCTGTTAGGTGTGGCTGTCAACAGGGAAAAGTTCTCGTTCCCTGTGGGCAAGGTGGATATGAAAACCCTGTATCCCATGGATATGGAGGAATTTATGATCGCTATGGGTGAGGGAGATCTTGTGCAGCAGATCAAAAGGTGCTTTGCAACAGATCAGCCGATGCCGGCGGCACTCCACGATGCGGCTATGCAGCTTTACCGGCAGTATCTTGTGGCAGGCGGGATGCCGGAGTGTGTGATGCAGTTTGCCCAGACAAGGGACTATATCCTGATCCGCCATATACAGGATACCATTCTTGCAAGTTATCTCAACGACATGAGTAAGTACAATAATCTGAATGAAATCAAGAAGACCAGGCTTGCCTATGACAATATTACCGTTCAGCTTTCGAAGAAAAATACCCGTTTTCAGTATAAGCTGATAAAAAAAGGAGGGCGGGCATCTGAATTTGAGAATGCCATAGAATGGCTCTGTCTGTCCGGAATCGTATCACAGGTCTATAAGGTAGAGCAGATCAAAAAGCCTTTGGAAAATTATCGTGATATCGACGCTTTTAAGATATATGTTTCGGATTTGGGGCTGCTTTGTGCCAAGAAGGATCTGGCTGCCAATGATATTCTGTATATGGTGGAGGAATTGAACGATTTTAAGGGCGGTATGACGGAGAATTATGTCAATGTACAGCTCTCCATCAATGGTTACAATACTTACTATTGGGAGTCTGAGCGTGGTGCGGAGATAGATTTTGTTATTCAGCGTGATGGGCAGCTGATCCCGATTGAAGTGAAATCTGCCGACAATACCAGAGCAAAGAGCTTAAAGGTCTACATGGATACTTATCAGCCTGCATATGCCATCAAACTCTCTGCAAAAAACTTCGCATTTGAAGACAACAAAAAGATAGTGCCGCTCTATGCAGCGTTTTGCATCTGAATACGGCAGGTGAAGAATCATAGGCTGTCCGTAACGGCAAGGGCTTTGCTGCTTTCATGCATTACAGCGATAGCAAACTAATCTGTTGACGATAAGCCATTTCTTGTATATAATAAATCGTATCACTGTATACAATTAAGAAAATGTACAAGAAGAAAAATTTGAGGAGGCTATTATGACAGGAAATACGCTGGGCTGGGTAATTGTGGCATTCGTGCTGTATTTACTCATGATGATCGCTATCGGAGCGTTCTATGCAAAAGGAAATAACAACTCCGAAGATTACTTTTTAGGAGGCAGAAAGCTGAACGGCTTCGTCGCTGCACTGTCCGCGCAGGCATCGGACATGAGTGGATGGCTGCTGATGGGACTGCCGGGAGCTATTTACTTAACCGGTGTCGGAGGTGACGGCTGGATCGCCATCGGACTTTTCATCGGCACGACGCTGAACTGGCTGCTCATTGCCACGAAGCTGCGCAGATATACGATCCGCGCCAACAATTCCGTGACGCTGCCGACTTATTTTGAGAACCGCTTCCATGATGAGAAGAAGGTATTGATGACGGTTTCTTCTATTACTATTGTAGTATTTTTCCTGGTATATTGCGCTTCCGCGCTTTCTGCCGGCGGTCAGCTGTTTGAGTCTGTGTTCGGCATTGATTATCATGTGGCACTGACCATCGGTGCGCTGGTAGTTTTGGTCTATACCTTCCTAGGCGGATTTACCGCGGTATGTGTGACAGACTTTATCCAGGGTATGCTGATGCTGGTCGGTATTCTGGCAGTACCGCTGTTCGCTTATCATTTTCTGACAACCGGCGGCACTACATTGTCAGCCGGTCTGGAAGCCAGTGGTGCCGACAGTGCCAACTTCCTGAATCTGATGAAGAACGGTGACGGCAGTAATAATATCGTCAGCGTGATCTCCGGTCTCGGCTGGGGACTGGGATATTTCGGAATGCCCCACATCCTGGTGAGATTTATGGCAGTCCGGGATGAGAAGGAAATGACCAAGTCCAAGGCTACTGCCATCAGCTGGGTAGCATTATCCCTGGGATTTGCAGTATTTATCGGTATTCTGGGCAGAGCTTATCTGCCGGAGCTGGTGAATGGCAATAATGAGAAGGTATTTATTGAGATGATCAAGAAAGTATTTACCGTGGAGATGCGTGCTCCGTTCATTGCAGGATTGTTCCTCTGTGGTATCCTGGCAGCGATCATGTCCACCGCGGATTCCCAGCTGTTGGTCAGCGCCTCCAGCGTAGCGGAGGATATCTTCAAGGGACTGCTCAAAAAGGATGCGGATGACAAGACGGTTATGAATGTGAGCCGTGTCACAGTACTGGTAGTAGCTGTGCTGGCTTACATCATCGCATGGAATCCGAACAACACCGTCATGGGTCTGGTATCCAATGCGTGGGCAGGTTTAGGTGCCGCCTTCGGACCGTTGGTAGTGATGTCCTTATATTGGAAGAGAACCAACTTCCCCGGAGCGGTAGCCGGAATTGTCACCGGAGCACTTGCCGTTATCATCTGGGATTATATTCCTCTCGTGGGCGGACAGACCCTGGGCAAAGCTACCGGATTGTATTCCCTGGTAGTGGGCTTCGGGCTGGGACTTATCGCTATCATCGCAGTCAGCCTCGCTACCAAGGCTCCTTCTGAAGAAATGCTGCAGGAGTTCGAGGACGTGAAGGCAAACCGGCTGTAACAGATCGTTGATGAAGTAAATATTGACAGACAAAAATACTGATGGACAGCGAAGATATCTGCCTGTCAGTATTTTTATGTATTTGCGTTGACGAGGGTATGGAATTCAGAAACAAGCTATCTGTACCCAGCAGAACTTGCGAAAGCGGGTATGTGAGACAAAATCAGGTCGATTATACCCACCGACTTTCACGGACGCGGGTATGTGAGATAAAATCAGGTCGATTATACCCACCGACTTTCACGGACGCGGGTATGTGAGATAAAATCAGGTCGATTATACCCACCGACTTTCACGGACGCGGGTATGTGAGATAAAATCAGGTCGATTATACCCACCGACTTTCACGGACGCGGGTATGTGAGATAAA
>OOBT01000191.1_pt1 | contig 40293 bp, 28 predicted proteins | sample 1671551 | NCBI WGS metagenome assembly OOBT01 (sample SAMN06348168, study PRJEB24527) | human gut metagenome | reverse complement strand
GACCGGTCTTTCCATCTTCTCTTGCTTCTGCTTTCGCGAAAGAAAATGGAAGAATAAAAGCAAGCAATGCGACCAGCAATCTTTCTTTTCCAGTTAAGTAATTTCTCATATTGATCTTTTTTTTATAGAAAATATACTGTCTTTTTCCAAAGAGCAACATACTTTTTTCTTAGTTAAAACTTTCTTCATATCTATTATGTTTTAATTATAATTTACAATATTTTAAATCATTCATGATACAGATTGTAAAAATCCTGGTGCAAAGTTAAGGCTTTTATATGAAAGTGGGGGGGGGTAATATTTGTTTTTTCAGGTATGAATTTTTGGTTTTTGGTGTCGCATTCGTGAGCAATGCGACACCTTGTTAGTATTTTTTAACGTTTCCAGGCTCTATTCAAGAAGTAATTATCAACAAAGACTAATTATACGTCACCTGTTCATCGAGGCATATAGACCATTCAACACTCCACATTCAACATTCAACATTCTCTAACTTTTTCCGAAACTTTTCCCTAAAATCTCTTGCGGGTTTGAAAATAAAGTCGTAACTTTGCAGTAGTGAATTTTAAAACAGATGGTTATGAAGTACTTAGATCCTAAGGCAGACCTTACGTTCAAGAAGATATTCGGCAATCATCCCGATCGATTGAAAAACCTTCTGAATACCCTTCAGTCACTCAATGAAGATGAACTGATACGACAGCAACAATATCTGCCGACAACAGAAGAACTGGAGATTTCCGGCTTTACTGATGCCGAACTCCGTGCCTATGATAAATTCTGGGATTCGGTAAGTGTTGAAAGAACCCTTCTGGATGACAGGTACCAGAAAGGAATGGAAGAAGGTATGGAAAAAGGCAGAGCTGAAGGCATAGAAGAAGGAATGTCCCAGCGAAGCCTTGAGATTGCCAGAAAGATGCTGGCAAAGGGTATGGATGAAGCGTCTATCATGGATATGACGGGGCTGACGGCAGAGGAGATAAAGCTGCTGAAAGCGGAGATGTAGATTACGAATGTCACCATATAATCAAGGGTCTATGCGCCACCTGTTCATCGTGGCATATAGACCCTTGTCGTTTCGCCCTGAATCAACGGAAGAACCGCTTTATACCCCATCTTCTTCCTCTTCTTCCTCTTCAGCAGAAGCGTTGGTATCCAACTTCTCATCCTTTGAGATAGAAATACTACCCATTCGGGAAATCTTAAGTACCAGAGGTACATATTCATCACTGGTAACATCAGGCGACCCTACACTTGCTGCGAAGTAAAGATAATCACCTTCTGCTTTCACATACACAATACCGAGCAAAGCACCCATGTCCTGTGTATGTTTGTCTATATAAGATGTGAAATCTTTCTTTGTGAAAGTACGGCTAAAGAATTCTGTGCCATCGCTTCTCAATACCTTAACCGAAATTCTGTTATCATAATACTTGGTATTTTCGTCCAACTGGAGAACCGGAAGTTCCTTGTCAGAACTACGCTTCACCACCACTTTATAATGGGAACCAACCCAGTCAGCCTCTCTGGTCTGCTCATAATCACTCATTTTCTGAGTAGCTTTATTCACAACCTTAGCCACCGGTTTAGGAGCAATAATGATATTACTCTTCTTCTTTTCTGTACAAGCCGTCAAGCTAGAAATAGCCAAAAGACCTATTAATATATAATCAATTCGTTTCATTCCGTTATTTTTTATTACTGCAAAAGTACATTTTTCTTTTGAAATAGCCAAAGAAAAGAACCGAAATCTACATTCTTACACAAAATCAGATGCAAAAAAGGCGTCTACTTTCACAAGCAGGCGCCCTACATACCTAAATACTAACTAATAAATTTCCTATTGAATCTTACACGATATAATAAAAGTTCAGTTTATGAATTCTAATCGTAACTTTGACGTAAAGAAAATGAAAAGGTTTAATCAAGATATAAAAAAAAGTGCTTTTTCTGCTTTTTTTTTCATTTCTTAGCAAAAGAACATCAAAAAACATGATTTTGTTTTGTTTTTCGAACAATTTGCCGTACCTTTGCAGCATAATAAAGACATTTAGTATGAAAAAGAGGTTAATATTTATCATTTCTGTATTTTTTGCCTTCATTTCATGTTCGCATCAGCAAACAGAAAAGAAGGAGCAAGTCATCGACACAATACCTGTGATGGTGATGCAGATACAGAAATGCAATCGCTTATATACAGCAGAAGCTCATGTTCATAAGATTATAACACATGATGACCAGCTTAATCTGAAGGGCTCACTGTTCAAGAAAGACTTTAATATTCATGTTCCCGGCTCAAACCGCAAGGTGGCCATTCCGATGGATGCGACATTAAAAGCTTATGTAGACTTTTCAGGATTCTCTGCTAAGAACGTAAACCGACAAGGTGACAAGATAGAAATCATCTTGCCAGACCCAAAAGTGATGCTCACCAGCAGTAAAATCAATCACGAAGGTGTAAGACAATTCGTTTCACTCACCAGAAGAAACTACAGTGATGCAGAACTGTCACAATTCGAACAACAAGGCAGGGAAAGTATCATTCGCGATATCCCGAACCTAGATATTCTAGAACAGGCACGCCAAAGTGCAGCAAACACCCTGATTCCGATGCTACAGGACATGGGATTTGCTGAAGAGAATATCAAAATCAGTTTCAGGAAGAAATTCACTTTCAACGATCTGAAGACTCTTCTGGATAAGACAACTATCGAAAAGAATCACTAAGCGAGGAGAACAATGATATGAAAAGAATACAAATCATCGTACTATTAGCACTGATCCTTATTCTGGGTGGAGCCTTCTATTGGCTCACCAAAGACAACGAGGTCAGCGTGGTACAGGAAGATAAGACAACCCTCTCACCCACTCAGGTAGAAAGCATCGAGAATATCGGTCAATGGGAATTTCTATCTGTAAGTGATGAAGAACTGATAGATACAATACGCCGTGGCTTTTGGGGCGACGACCAACTGGTACGTATCTATTACGGAACGTTGCGCTTGGGTATCGATATGAAGGATGTAAAAAAAGGATGGCTACAAGCCAGTCAGGACAGCATCGTATGCACTTTACCTCCTATCAAACTGCTGGACCATAACTTCATAGACGAAGCGAAGACCAAGAGTTTCTTTGAAGAAGGCAAATGGACTGGCAGCGACAGACAGGCTATGTATGAGCGTGCTTATCAAGCCATGAAGAAACGTTGCTTAAACCGCACCAATATCTATACTGCACAGGCGAATGCCAAAACTCAGTTTAGAGAGATGCTGAAAGCAATGGGATTCAAAAACGTAAAGATAGAATTTGAGAAATAACAAGGTTATAACACATAAGTAACTGCGTTATCAGGTATAAAAAATATAGATATAAGATAAACATAAAATTTTTAAGAGATGGATGCAATAAACGATTTTTTCACCGCATTTAGTTCATTCCTCTGGGGATGGCCTATGATTATCCTGCTGTTGGGAACCCACATCTTTCTGACCATCCGCTTGCGCTTTCCACAACGCAAGATTTTCAAGGCAATCAAACTGTCTGTAAAGAAAGACAAGAATGCCACAGGAGATGTTTCACAGTTCGGAGCACTGGCAACAGCACTGGCAGCTACAATTGGTACCGGTAACATCATCGGTGTGGCTACAGCTATCGCTCTTGGCGGACCAGGAGCCGTACTCTGGTGCTGGTTAACCGGTGTCTTTGGTATTTCTACCAAATATGCCGAAGGATTACTCGCCGTAAAATATCGCGTAAAGACCAAGCGAGGCACGATGTTGGGTGGTCCTATGTATGCCCTGGAAAAAGGATTGGGCTGGAAATGGCTTGCAGTTCTGTTTGCCCTCTTTGCCGCATTGGCATCATTCGGAATCGGTAGCACGGTACAGGCAAATGCCATCTCTACCCTGGTAGAAAACCAATACGGCATTTCTCCATATATTACTGGAACCATCGTTACAGCGTTAGGAGCAGCTGTGATTCTTGGAGGCGTGAAAAGTATCTCCAAGGTTTGTGGCATGCTGGTACCTTTCATGGCACTCTTTTATGTATTAGGCTGCATCTACATTCTCTGTGTAAATCATGCTTATTTATTGCCTGCCATCCACGTAATCTTAGACTCTGCATTCACAACAAAGGCTGCAGGTGGCGGCTTCGCTGGAAGTACCATGATGATTGCAGCCCGCTATGGTATAGCCCGCGGATTGTTCTCTAACGAAAGTGGTCTGGGTTCGGCACCCATCGTTGCTGCAGCAGCCCAAACCCGTAACCCTGTGCGTCAGGCATTGGTTTCATCTACCGGTACCTTTTGGGATACTGTCATCATCTGTGCCCTTACAGGTCTTGTCATCACCTCAAGTATCATAGCATATCCAGACATCGACTATCATAACGGAGCAGCACTCACCAAGGCTGCCTTCAGTAAGATTCCATATATCGGAGCTCCGATATTGACCATCGGACTGGCAACATTTGCATTCAGTACGACATTGGGATGGAGTTATTATGGAGAACGGTGCGTAGAATATCTGAAAGGCAAAAAGTGGATGCTCTGTTTCCGCATAGTCTATATTGCTACTATCTTCCTGGGTAGTGTCATCAGCCTGGGACTGGTTTGGAACATTGCCGACTGCATGAATGCTTTAATGGCGATACCAAACCTTATCTCCTTGCTCTGCCTGAGTGGTATCATAGTGCATGAAACCAGAAAGTATCTGTGGAGAGACCAGTTAGATAAAGACATGGACGAAAAAGAAATAGAGGAATTAGAATAAAAGACACAGAAAGGAAATACCCTGAAAGGGAGTAAAAATACAAAAGCTCGGCATTGCATCACTGCAGACCGAGCTTTTATTATTAAATCAACAAAAACTAATAAAATATCTTTTCTAAAAACCAAAAAACCTATTCGTTATGAACTTATGGTGCAAAGATACTACCGTTTGCGGAATAAACAGCACATTTTCTGTTGATTTCTATACTTTTTATTGGGCAAACGTTTGCACAGTTTGCCCTATCAGATTACAATTTATACTGAAGATGTTTCATTGCATGACCACCCCAAGTGGTATCATTGACATATTGGAAACCAACCTTCGTATAGAGACGCTCCGCTTTCGGATTGCCTTTATCACAAAGCAAACCTACAGCAGGAAGTCCTAATTCTCTTGCGCGAGAGATAGCAGCATCCAACAGTTTAGATGCAATACCTTTTCCACGGTATTGGTTAGAAACTGCCAAACTATCCAAATAGAACTCACCTTCCTCTGTTTCAAGCTCCATAGCCGAATAGTCTATTCCAAAAGCCACGATTGCAGCCTCAATAAAGCGCTTACGTAATCTTTTGACGTCAGCACCATCGTATGCAACCAAGATGCCAACAAGAATGCCATCAGTAGACATAGCAACCAATGTATTCTTATAACTATACTGACTGTCCTCCATCTCTACAAGTTTAGTCATCATACGGTGAAAATCAACCAATGTATGCTGAGGACCAGCAAAATTTTGGCAACACTGCGCATTCATCGCCTCCATGATAAGCGATGCGATATGCGAAGCCTTGTCAGGCGTAGCCTGTTCTATTTGAATTTTCATTATAGTATTTTTTGTTTATTGTTTTATTATTGTTATTTCTTTCATGCTCCAGCATCGTGAGGAAATTCTACAAAGATTACTTTTTTCATGATTGCAGATTGGGTTTGATGCCTTATCGTTTACAAAGTTACGTATATTTTTTGATAAGAGCAAGTTTTTTATATTTTTTATTCGAAAAAGTTTTTTTATTCGAAAAAAAGATGTATCTTTGCCGCAGGTTTTGAAGCTAAATTTCTATTACTAGCATAATAGAGATACCCAAATCCCTTGGGTCCCAATGCTTCAAAACCTTTTTCGTTTTTAAGAGCGAAAAAGGAATACACCGAAAGAGTGTATCCTTCTTCGCAATATATATCCTTAATGTTTTGTTTTTCAGAATATTACTATAATCACAAAGCCACAGAAGCATCCTTTAAGTCTACTGCCTGTGCCTTGAGGGTTCCCTTTCCTTTTATCACAACGACACATTTTCCGAAGAATGCCTTGCGATGTGAATCGGTGAAACGCTCCAAAGAAGTCTGACAACCGTTATCTGTTCCCAGAATCTTTGGCGTTTTCAGGTAACCATGACCACTTGCCTCCTGTTCTCCTGAAACAGAGAAGAAAATCTGGTTATCTGCGTTCGGACAGAGATTGCCGTCTTTGTCTACCACATTCACCTCTACAAAGGTGGTCGGATCTGAAGAGCCAAAAGCCTGACAGCCCTGATAGGTCTTCTTCAACACAAGATGATGAGGAGCTTCTGCAGTCTTTATGACCTGCTCTCTAAGAACTTTACCATTCTTTCTGGCTACAACCTTTACTTCTCCCGGTTCAAAGTTTACTCGCCACATCACATGATATTCAGTACTCTTTCTGAAAGCATCGCCTTCGTTCTTAGCACCATAGACAGTCTTCTTACGGATACCCTGACTCTTGCCATTGATAAAAAGTTCCACCTCATCAGCATGATTATAATAACACCACATGTCGATGGTCTGTCCCGGCAGCCAGTTCCAATGAGGGAAGAGATGCAGCACATCTTTCTGAGTCCACTCACTCTGATACATATAATAGCTGTCTTTTGGAAGACCCGCCAAATCAATAATGCCAAAATAACTGCTACGGGCAGGATAAGCATAAGGAGTAGGTTCACCGATATAATCGAAACCGGTCCAGATAAACTGTCCGCCCACAAAGTCGTTGTGCTTCACCACATCCCAGGTTTCTTCGTGGGTACTACTCCATGAGGCATGGAAATTATCATAAGCCGAACACATAAACGATGGATCGGTATAAGGCAACCACCATTCCTTTGGCGCAGTATAAATGCTGTCGCTAGGCATCATATAGTAGCCACGAGTCTGCAAGGCAGAAACACTCTCCGACAGAATGAAAGGCTTGCCAGGGAAATTCTTCGGCACATCCTTCACCCACTGATGGTGATAATTGAAACCTATAACATCAATAGCCCCACTCTTAAAGAGATGATTCTTCGGGTCGGGCTCATTGCAGCCAGCAGTAACAGGGCGTGTGCTCCAAGGATCATACTCCTTCACGATTTTTGCCAGATGCTGGGTAAGAAGCGAATTGACACTCAGTTCATCGCTATGTGCCAAAGTTGAAGCATCATGACCGGCATTCAGAATCAGGTTAGCCTGCTCCAGACTGAGCGTATCAGCAGCCGCATCCGACCATTGTTCGAGAACCTCATTACCGATACTCCACATGATGATACTTGGATGGTTACGGTCGCGCTTGATGAGATCAGACAGGTCTTTCTTATGCCATTCATCGAAGAAACGGGCATAATCACCATTCGATTTCTTGCGGCGCCACATATCAAAACTCTCGTCCATCACGAGGAAGCCCATCGAATCGCACATGTTCAGGAGTTCTGGTGCCGGAGGATTATGACTGCTTCGGATAGCGTTCACGCCCATATCGCGAAGGATGGTAAGTTTGCGATGCATCGCATCTTCATTGACAGCAGCACCCAGGCAACCGAAATCATGATGCTCACAGACACCATTTATCTTGAGATTCTTGCCATTGAGGAAGAAACCCTTCTTTGCATCAAACTTCACATCACGGAAACCGGCAGTTGACGTAGCAACATCCACTACCTTCCCATTTACTAACAGCTCGCTCTTGACGGTATAGAGATATCCCTTTCCGATGTCCCAGAGATGCGGATTCTTCACCTTGAGTTTCTGTTCCTGAACACCCTGACTCTTGGCTACAATCTTTCCGGCAGCATCATAGATTGTATTACGGACAGAGAGTTTCATCTTATTACCGGAAGCAGCGAAATCCACCTTCACCCTGACATCACCCTGTGGAGAAGTTGCTACATACTGTCCCCATTGGGGAATATAAGCAGATTTCATGGTTTTGGTGAGCCAGACATGGCGGTAAATACCGCAACCGGAATACCAGCGGCTGTTAGGCTGGTCGCTGTTGTCTACCTTCACAGCAATGACATTATCACCCTTCTTATTAATATAAGGTGTAAGATCATACTCGAATGTACTGTATCCGTAAGGACGGGTTCCGAGTTTATGACCATTGATATACACGGTAGAATTCATATATACTCCATCAAAGGTGATGGTAAACCGGTCATACTTTTCCTTTGGATTCACCGAGAAATGCTTACGGTACCATCCGATGCCGCCCGGCAATGCACCACCACTGGCTCCCGAAGGATTCGAAGGAGAGAAATCGCCCTCTATCGCCCAATCGTGAGGAAGATTCAAACTTCGCCAATACCGGTCTGAATAATCAGACTTTGACATTCCGGCACTATCTGCTAAAGTGAAAAGCCAGCCTTTATCAAAAGACTGGCGTTCACGGGCGCTCAACGACTGAGCGCCCAATAGAAAGATTGCTAAAGCAAATATCTTCTTCATATTACTTCAGTTTTACAGTAACTGCCTTACCTGCATACTTCACCATCTTGCCCTTAGGCGCCTTGGCGAGGCTGATACCCTGCTGGTTGTTATCACTAACAAGTACGATATTGAAGCGACGCTTCTGTAGCATACCGTCAAAAGCACCCTTACGGGCAGCGATAGTAACAGTCTTCTGAGCATCATTATATTTGAAGTCGATCATAGCATACTTACCCTTCTCGTAGTTGTAGTTGGTTCCCTCATCCTCATAGAGTGTATAAGAACCGTCCTTGCCTGCATAAACATAGAGATCGATGAGCTCAGCCTTCTTCTGATCGCTCCACTCCATCTCTGGACCCACAGGAAGAATAGAACCCTCTGGAACAAAGACAGGAATCTTATCGAAAGGCGCATCGGCTACGATTGTCTGTCCACCGGCATAGTGCTTACCGGTATAGAAATCATACCAGCCCTTCTGCTTAGGAAGATAAACATTGCGGCTGTACTTCTGATACTCGCCTACAGGACAAGCCATGAGAGCAGGACCGAACATCCACTGGTCCTTGATGTCGTAAACATTGTCATCACCGTTGAAGTCCATTACCAATCCACGCATCATGGTATAATCCTTGAAATGAACCATACCCGCCATACTGTAGAGGTAAGGCATCAGACGGTAACGGAGTTTATCGTATGCAACGATGGTTTTATAAGCAGGATGATCTGCCGGAGCAATGTTCCAGACCTCACGGGTAGGCCACTGACCATGAGTACGATAAAGAGGTACGAAGCAACCGAACTGGTTCCAACGCGCCTGCAACTCGCGCCATTCCTTCAAGTCAGCATTCTCCTTACCGGTCTTATCGAACTCCTGCTGGGCAGCCACATAGCGGTTCTCTACACAGAAACCACCCTGGTCCATTCCCCAGAAAGGCAGACCTGCCATAGAATAGTTCAAACCGGCTGTCATCTGGGCGCGCATATCTTCCCAACGGGTAGCAATGTCACCAGACCAGGTAGCCGTACTGTAGCGCTGCTCACCTGCAAAGCCCGAACGGGTCAGGAGGAAGACACGCTGGTTAGGGTTCACGCTGCGCTGTCCGTTATAGATAGCATCAGCATTCACGATGCTGTAAGCATTGAAATATTCGGTTGATGTACCGAGGGCAGTAGGACCGGAAAGAGCCTTGCGGTACCACATCGGAGTACAGTCGCGAACGTTTGGTTCTGATGCATCCATCCACCAAGCATCGATTCCGAACTTATACTTGGTATAAAGATTCTCGTCCATCTGGCGCCAGAACATCTTGCGGGCACCATCAGAATAGGCATCATAGAATGAACCGCGGAAGCCGAGCCAGTCGTGAATATCATCCTTGATAGCCTGATGATACATCCAGCCCTTGCTGTCGAGTTCCTTATAGTTCTTGACAGTATCATAGAACTTAGGCCATACGGAAATCATGAAGCGGCCGTTCATCGCATGTACGCTGTCGAGCATCGCCTGTGGGTTTGGATAGCGGGCAGCCTCAAACTCATGACTTCCCCATGAATCCAGCTTCCAGTAGTTCCAGTCCTGAACGATATTGTCTACAGGAATATGCAGGTCGCGGAACTTCTTCATGTTGTCCTCGATGTCCTTGCTGCTCTGATAGCGCTCACGGCTCTGCCAGAAACCGAGGGTCCACTTAGGATAAAGCGAAGCCTTGCCGGTAAGCGTACGGTAACCGGAAATCACCTCATCGAGATTCTGACCGGCGATGAAATAATAGTCCATATCCGGCGACATTTCACTCCAGATGCTCAACTGGTTCTTCTCTGCCTCAGAACGAGGAGCTGCTACGCGAAGTCCGCAGTAGGAAACATCACCATCTGGCTGCCACTCGATACGGATAGGAGTCTTTACGCCCTTCTTGATAGGAGTTTCAAACTTATAAGAGTTCGGATTCCATGCTGTACGCCAGCGCTCAGGAACTACCAGTTTGCCGTCGATATAAATCTTCATATAGCCGGCATAGTAGAGTATAAACTGATAGAAGCTGTTGGTTGGAGCTTCCACATAACCCTCGTACACCACCTTGGAACCATTCAGCGCGAAACCCTTTGGCAGGTTCTGAATGCCGCCCTTATCTGTCTTGTTGCAAATCTCAGAAGCCTCAGGCATTGCATACTCAAAGTAAATGCTATCTTCGCCTCGAACAATCTTCTTACCGTTCTTGTCTACATAAGTACCTGTCAGCTGACCTTCCTTACCATCCTTATCATAGAGTTTAAAGGCACGGTTCAGCTGGAGATAATCTTCCGGATTACCCCAACGGCAATAAGAATAAGAATCCCAGAGGATGCCGTAGTTTTTATTAGAGATGACGAAAGGAACACTCACCTTGGTATTATACTGGAAGAGGTCTTCGTTCTTACCCTTCATGTTGAGTTCCTCACTCTGATGCTGACCGAGACCATAGAACGCCTCGTTATCAGGAGAGTTGAAGAGCGCACGCCATGACCATCCGTGCTTCTGTGCTTCAGGAACCTTGGCAATGTCTACACCGATTTCACGGTCAGGCACAGTGAACGGCTTGAAAGTTTTTCCGCCCTGTGCAACCTCATTGAGAAGGACATTGTCTTTCAGGTCATAGAAGGTAATCTGACCCGTAGCCTCGTTCATGACAGCACGCATAGCTGCAGTGGTAATGATGAGATTGTCTCCCTGCTCTTCCACCTTATAATTTGCCTTGCTGTTTTGAGGCACTATTATCAGACTCTGTTTATTACGGAAACTCTGTTCGGCTGTAGCCTGAACACGGATAATCTTATCGCTCACCACCTGGAGGCGAATCTGACTAGGACCAAAATTCTGGTGTTGCTTCAACTGAACAGTGAGATAATTACCATTCTGGTTGAAACCGGCTGCCTGCATGCCTGTGGCACTCATCAGCAGCACTGCTGAAATCAATAATGTTTTAGTTAGTCTCATTTTATACGTTTAAAGGAAAGTTTAAAAATCTGCGGCAAAGATACGAGAAAATTCCCGTATCTTTGTGCGCAAATGTTATCTGTATGTGTATAAAATGTTAATCAGATGCGTAAACTACTCTGATTCTAATAGATTCTTACGATATTGAGACGGCGTAACGCCATACGCCTCTTGGAAGTATTTAGTAAAATAACGTGGATTATTGAATCCCACCTTATAGGCTATTTCACTGATGTTCAAGTCGGCCGAGCGCAGCAGATGCTCTGCAAATTTGATACGCTTGGTTCTGAGATACTCAGAAGGTGTAATACCCGTCAGCGAAATCATGCGTTTATATAATTGTACGCGTGAAATGCTAAGATGAGTACTGAGCGATTCTACCGATGTTTCAGGATTGCTCATATTGTCGCGGATATATACATTCACCTCATCAATAAATTTGCGGTCGGCCTCTGTTATTACATATTCTGTGCTCACATTCTTGCGTTTCTTCAAGAGGTTCAGAATACAGAGATTCAACATATCAATATCGAATGGTTTGGCAATATACTCGTCAGCACCACACTTCAGACTTTCCTTGCGTTGCTCATCTCCCATACGGGCTGAGAGCATGATGAAAGGTATGGCTGTTGTTTCGTCATTGTCCTTACACATCCGGCAGAGTTCGTTACCATCCATTACAGGCATCATCACATCGCTCAGGATGATGTCTGGACGACGGTCGATGATCTTGTTCCAGGCATCCTGACCATTGACAGCCTCAACAACCGTATAGTCTGTCAATACTTCGTTCATAAACTCACGGAAGTCCTCACTGTCGTCAACGAGGAGTACTACCGGCTTCTTGATCATCGATTCTCCAGGCTGGTGCGCATGTTTACTCATTCCGTAGAGAACGTTCTTACCTGCATCCGGATCCTCATCAGTAGCCTGATGCACCGTTGTTATGATAGGTGCTGCTCGCAAGGAACCGAGATGTGCCGTAGAATTAGAGGTGGTACTGCTCTCTATCGGAAGGTCTACCATAAAGATGGTTCCTCCGCTTGGATTATCTGTAACATCCACCTTACCGCCATGCAGTTCGGCAAACTTCTTTACCAGGTTCAAGCCTATTCCGCTACCACCCTGCGGCTGCATTTCAGTACCATTAACCTGATAGAAACGCTCGAATACATGTTCCTTCTCCTTATCGCTGATGCCCTTGCCAGTATCAGATACTGAGATGCGGAGCATATCCGAATCCTTGTCTCCTACACGCTGGCGGAGTGCAACACTCAGAGAAACGGTGATAAATCCTCCATCTGGCGTAAACTTATAGGCATTGCTCAGGAGGTTATTCACGATTTTTCCTACCTTATCAGCATCAAACGACATCTGCAGACTAGGCACCGTAGACTCGAAGGCAAGCGTTACTTTGCTGTTTGCCAAAGTACGGAACGAAGTACAGATATTGTCAACGAAGCTCACAATGTCGATATGCGACAGGTTAAGTTTTTCCTTGTTCTGGTCTATCTTGCGGAAGTCGAGAATCTGGTTTACCAGATTGAGCAAACGGGTAGCATTACGATGAATCATCTCCAGCCTTCTGCGTTTACTTTCATCTCTTTCTTCTCTGATCATACTAACCAGCGGCGAGATAATCAAGGTGAGCGGAGTACGGAGTTCGTGGCTCACATTGGTGAAGAAGTTGAGCTTCAGTTCGTTCAACTCCTTGGTCTTCTTGATACTGTCTTCCTTGCTCTGGAGCTCGAATTTAACACGCTGCTTTTCGAGCATGCGTTTACGATAGAGATAGAAAGCTACACCTATTAATATAATATATACGATGAACGCCCATATAGAGAGATAGAAAGGCGGGTGAATATGAATCTTCAGCGTGCTCACCTCTTCGCTCACACTACCATCAGCATTCACCACCTTTGCCTCCAGGACATAACTGCCTGAAGAGAGATTGGTAAAGGTAGCCTCCGGACGTCCCTCCGCTGTCAGCATCCATTTGTCATCAAGTCCCTTCATACGATAGAGGAAACGGCAGCGGGCAGGAATACTTACCTGGTCGGAAGCCAGTTGTATGGTAAACGCCTTATCCTTGTAGCTGAGATCCAGTTCCGGGTTTGTATCAAGCGATTTAGCCAGAGGCACTCTTCCTTCAAACTCCTCACCTGCCTTGAGCGGATGATCGAAGAGTACGAGACCGCTAAACAAGACTTTTGCATGTTTCTGGGCAGGAAGGATCTTGGCAGGATTGATGATATTAATACCATCCTGACCACCGATGGCGATGGCTCCATTTCTCATCAGACAAGCAGAACGCTGGTTAAACTGGCGGCTCTGCAAGCCATCGAGCGAATTGAAACTAATCATCGTAATGTCCCATTTGCCCTGATTGTTCTTAGCCAAAGTAACACGGGTAACGATAAATTCAGAAACCAGCCAGATGTTATGCTGCTTATCTTCGAGCACCATACAGCCTACCGTGCCCTTCGTACCATTGAGGTCATTGATTGACTCCAACTGTCCTGAAGCCTCATCATACATGGTGACACCCGCAGGCGAAGCCATCCACAAGATGCCGCGGCTATCCTTCATCATGTAATTCAGGGAAGGACTAGGGAAAGGCTGTCCGTCCTTGGTTGTATTCACATTGGTTACCTTTCGGGTTCCGAAATTAAAGATAGAATAGTTCTGCGAATGACCTATCAGAATTTCATCTTTATTCGGCAGGAAGAGCGAGTTGATAAAATCGCTGGTAATACCCGAATTCTGAATATTGTAGGTTGTAAACTTACCACTTTCAGGATTATAAATCTGGAAGCCTGAGCCCAAGGTTCCGATAATCAGGCGATGATACGGATCTTCAGCAAGACACCAGACGCTGTTATTGGCAAGTCCGCCTGGAGCTGCCTGAAAACTCTTCCATCTGCCGTTTTTATATTGGGCAAGTCCACCATTGAAGGTTCCGAAATACATCGTACCATCACTCATGGTTACGCTGCTGACGATAATATCCGAAGCCAGACCGGTTTCAGCCTGTCCGAATCGCCAACTCTGTCCTGTAAGCGGACTGTAGCATACAATACCGCTATCATTGGTTCCGCACCAGAGATTACCATTCAGATCCTGCGTGATTGTACACACATCACCAAGCGGAATAGTTGTGAATTTCTGAGCAGCAGGCGAATAATAAGCCACGCCGTTCTTGTAACTACCTACCCAGATAGCTCCCTCATCATCCACATAAACCTTCTGCAGGGAATTGTCAACGATACTTCCCTTTGCTTCGGAATGAACATATTGACGGCAGATTTTGCGTTTGAAATCAACGAAGAAGAGACCGTTATGGTCGGAAGCCACCCAGAGATTGCCAGCCTTATCGCGGGCAATATCACGCATCAGAATACGGGTTGGGCAAGGAATATCAATGCCCATGTTCTCAATATAAGAACGGGCATCGGTCCATTTACCGGTCTTTGACTGATACACATAATTGGCATTGCTTACTGAAACCCAGAAACCTCCTATACCATCATAGAAAGTATAGGCGCCATTATCACCGGCAGCTTTATGGTTAGCAAGGAAGGAATTATACCAGAGAACCTTCTGTTTCTGTCCGTTGACACGGCAGATTGTACCATCAGCATAGGTAATGAGCGCATCGCCGTCAACCTCGGTTATTTTACTGATATTTCCCTCTTTCAGACAGCCCGGCTGAGCCTTTTTGGTAAATTTAAAAAGATAAGTATTTTTTGTTTTGGCATTATGATAGTAGAGTCCCTGTCCGTAGACAGCTATCCACATGTTCTTATCCTTATCTATCAGGAGTTTGTAAGGAGGTCCCTGCACATGGATGTTTTTGAGCCATTCTTCCGGTTTACGGTCAAACTGCTCTTCATCATATTTGTAGATGCTGTACCCCACAGAGGTATGCACCCAGATATTTCCATCATAGTCTTGCTGAAGTTCATCTACCGAATTGTTAGGCAGCGACTTATCATCAGTGTTGCTATAATAGAAAGTTTTCATACGGAAGCCGTCAAAGCGGCACAGTCCCGACTGGGTACCGAACCAGATGTAGCCTCTGGTGTCCTTGAGGATGGCACCCACCTGACTGTTCGTAAGTCCATCATGATTGGTGAGGCTGCTGAATTCTACGTTTTCATAGGCAGCCCATGCCCTACCCGGCTGCATGAGCAGCAAGAGCAGAAACAGCACGATGGCATGTTTCAAGTAGTTTTGTTTTTTCATCATCATAATCGTAGGTTTATATATATTTATCTGAAAAGATATTTTATTTCTATGGTAGGTTTTATTTCACGTCGTTCTTTTCAGAACTTTCGCGTATTTTCAGTATCATCGGTACCACTTTCTTATAGATTTTTTCATCACCATTGATACTTCTCATGAGTAGATCACAGGCCGTGGTTCCCTGTTCGTGTGCCTTGTCCATGATAGCCGAGAGTTTCGGCGTAACGAAGGCAGCAGTATCACCATCGGTAAAACCGATGATAGCAACATCCTCTGGTATGCGGAGCCCTTTTTCCTTGATAGCATCGAAGGCGGCATAGGTGATAATATCGTTAAAGGCGAGGATGGCATCAGGTCTGTCCTCCTTTTCGAGGAGACGGAGGGTAGCGTTTCGTGCCACATCGAAATCGATTTTGTCGCAGACTACGAGGTCACGGTCGATAGGGATGCGGTTCTCTCTCAGCGCCTCCAGATAACCGTGTTTTCTGCGGCGCACCATATCAAGATGGTTTGGACCGCCGATGAAAGCGATGCGGCGCGAACCGGTATCTATCATATGCTGGGTAGCCTCCTGGGCGGCAACATCACCATTGCCTACTACCTGGGAGAACTTATCTTCTAAACAACAACGGGCAAAGAACACCAGTGGAACGCCCATCTTATGCAACTGCTCGAAATGAGAATAGTCGACCGTATCCTGTGCCAGACAGGCGATGATGCCTTCCACATGCATATTCAGGAAGTTTTCTACCGCTCTCTTCTCGTGTTCTGTATTCTCATGGCTATTGGCGCTGATTACCGAGTAGCCATTCCTTACGGCATAATCTTCTATACCATCCAGCACGGCAGCATAATAATGAGTCACCAGGTTTGGCACAATTACACCAATCACCCTAGGTGCTTCTTTTCTGAGGCTCTGTGCAAAGGGGTTTGGTCGATAATTGAGCTCCTTGGCAAGGCTTTTCACCTTTTGAGTCATCTCCTCACCCACTTCATGGCTGTTTCGCAAGGCTCTAGATACAGTTGCTATGCTGACGCCAAGTCGGTCGGCGAGGTCTTTCAAAGATGTTCTTCGTTGTTTCATATTCAGTTTATGCTTATTATCGATATACATTTTGTATTCACATATTCTGCATATTTTGTCTTTCCGACAGCAAAGTTAGTGAATTCTCTGCAAAGATAACAATTTCTTTCGAAAACGCAAACGTTTACGTTATTATTTTTCTGAAAAAAATTATTTTATAAGAAAAAAACTCGTAATTTTGCAACCTGAAAAGTAATGAATAGTTGATAATAAGTTAGTTAGAAACAAGCGTGGGTTTGGAATGTCGGGAGACAATCCAAACTCTTTTTTTATGTCCCGATGTCAACAGATTACCTGCCAGGATACAAAAAAAGATGAGGGCACATACTGAATACTGCCCCCATCTGATATGGTTATTACTGCTTAAAAACAAATTTCTTCTGTCCGGGATAGTTGACGAATATCGCTACCAGCAGAGATACAATACTCTTCGGAATCATATAATGCAGCTGAATATGTTCGTGCGCATTCAGAAATTCGGTCAGGGCGATGGTGCCGCCCGAATTGAGCATCCAGCTGATGCCCCAGATGATAAAATAGCGCCAGGCTACACTCTTTTTCTTGCTCTTGGAATCGCCGAACACATAACGGTAATTCAGTATGCAGTTGGTAATGCCGCCACTTATCACTCCCAGCGCATTGGCAAGTCCGTAATAAATGCCGATGATATCTGAGAGGAAGAATGCCAGTCCGAAGTCTATCACTGAGGCGCAGGAGGCGGTCAGTTCCGCCTTGCCGAAGGTTACGAGTTCATCTTTAATCTTGCCCATAATCTCTTGGATTCCATTAGCAGTACGCCTACTATCGTAGTAAGAATACCCAACATGACATCGATGATATAATGATGACCGGAATAGACTGCCGTCCACCAGATTCCCAGACAGATGCAGGCGAAGAGCACCACCGTATACCAGCGTTTACGGCTCATCACAGCATAAATCGTAGTGAGGAACATATAGGCAGCATGCAGACTAGGCACGGCAGCAAAGACATTGGCATTCTTGCCGTAGAGTCCGTGGAACACGTGCAGTCCGGTCATTGCGTCCCATCTGCCCAGACCAGCCACATTGCCCGGTGTATTGAGCACAGCCTCGAAGCCATAGTTCATCGCATACCAGGGCGGAGCAGCCGGATAGATGTAGTAGCCGATGAAGCCGATGACATTCACCAGCAGGAAAGCCCAGGAGAAACGCTTGAACCAGTTAAGCTGTTTCGTAAGATACAGATAAAGGGCAAAGGCGATAGGCACCGGAACCCAGCAGAGATAGAAGATGCCTGCCCAGAAATCGGCAAAACCGCAATGGTGAACCTTGAAGTATTCGCCCGGAATCATCAGCCGGGTATGGTCGGCTACAGCCTGCAGTTCTGCGCTGGATGAAGCAGCAATGCCGAAGAGCGACTTTTCTGCATGATAGAGATTCGCCACGTCAATATCGTTCACCATATAGTTAGGATAAAGGCGCATCGAATCGTAGATGATTCCAAAGAGGAACCAAGGCAGAAAATAGAAGGCAAAACGGCGTGTCTTCTTCCAGGCTGCGAGTACCGCCAGGAGGATAATCAGATAGATACTAAACACTTTTTTCTATTTTTTTTTATTGATAGAACTTGAGTTTATTATTTATGAGCGTTCATCACAACATAACAATGCCAGATGCGCCAGAAAGCGGTGATGTTTGCCAGAACGGCAATCAGAATCATTCCGCCAGCCAGCCACCAGATATTGCCTGTAAAGCCGGTAATCATCGCAGTAACAGCGGTAACTACAACACGCTCAGGACGCTGCATGAAACCTACCTTGCACTCAATATCCAAACCCTCGCCACGGGCACGGACATAACTTACCATCACAGAACCGATCATCGCTGCAAAGGTTACTACGCCCATCCAGAACCAGATCATATCGCCCTGCATACGTACGAAGATGAGGCAGATGCCAAAGAGACTTACCAGTTCGCTGTAGCGGTCGAGTGTAGAATCCCAGAGTGCACCGAAGAGACTGCTCTTGCCGCTCATACGTGCCAGACGGCCATCCATCATATCGAAAAGACCGGCTGCGAGGATGATGAATCCACCCCATCCTACAGTAACCATGCAAGATGCATAATCAGCCTGCTCAGTTCCGAGCATCCATGCAGCATCGAGGAAGAAACCGGCTGCCACAATATTGCCCAGGAATCCTACGAAGGTGACAATGTTAGGAGTAATACCTACTGCTATCATCCCCTTGATAAGTGGATTGATGATGGCATAGATAACTTTTTGTAAGAAATCTCTATAATTCATATTTTAATCTATTTTTTATTGTCTGTTTAAGAAATGTCCGTTTAAGAAATGTCTGCTTAAGAATTTGTATCTTTAAGAAATGCCAGACTAGATGATTCCAGCCGAAACCAGTATGATTTTGATGATGATTAAAGAAACGGCTGCATAGAAGCCGCCCAGCAGATCATCAGCCATCACGTAGAAAGCACCCTGCCTGTTATCCAGTTTCTTGATGCCCAGCGGTTTCACCATATCAAAGAAGCGGAAGAGAACAAGTGCCACCAATGCCCACCACCAGGCATCTTTCACTTCGCCCTGTGCCGTAAGCGGGGTCAGCAACGACAGGGGAATCCACACGCCAGCCATCTCATCGATGACCACACGGCTGGGATCCTCGCCCCAGTAAGGCTGCAACTGCGCTGTTGCCCAAGTGCCCAGAATAGTGGAAACAATGACGAGAAAGAAGGTGATACTCTGCAGACTCTCGCCCGTAATACCGAGTCCGTAAGCCAGGGCTGCCCAGATGAGGGTTGCCAATACAGAGCCAGCCGTTCCCGGTCCCCAAGGCCAGAAGCCACTGCCGAAACCGGTGCCTATGATGACGGGCAGCAAAGGGGGCCGCTCGTCGGTAAGATTTCCCTTGTTATTCATTCTCTTAATGTTTAATAAGCCCGCAGAAGGGCGTTTCTTCTTTAAATTTCAGTGTGCAAAATTACGCTAAAAAATTAAATTAACCAAATAGTTTTCTCATATTTTTCGGAATTTCATCATATATTGACTGATAAACTGGTGAAATAGAGCAATATGAAGGGGTTTTATACCACTCAGGCTCGCACGGCGAAGAGCTAGAACAGGCAGCAGAAGGAACTGCATGGAAGCCTTTTTCTGAAAATCTCATAAAAAACTGAAATAATGAATAGGTTTTTGCGTCTATTTACGAATAATGTTATAACTTTGCATCCTGAAAGCATTAAATCATGGGCGGAGAGCCCCTATATATAATAAGGTATAAAAAAATGAAAGGTATTAAAAAGTTGTATTTTACAGTCATCCTTCTGATGATTTCTACACTTCAGATGATGGCTCAGCAGAAGATAACAGGCCGTGTCATTGATGACGACGGTTTTGCCGTACCGTATGCAAGCGTGCAATACAAAGGACATAAAATCGCAGTTTCAAGCAACGGAGAAGGTAAGTTTACCATTGATAAGAAACCGGGACTCATGCTCACCGTAAGCGCACTGAGCTACAAGAGCACATCGGTGAAGGTTGACGAAAAGACCAACTTTCTGGAAATCAAACTGAAAGACGATACTCACAAACTTACCGAAGTGGTGGTGAAATCGAAAAAAGGCCGCTACAAACGTAAGGATAATCCTGCCGTAGAACTGATGCGGCGCGTGATTGCTGCCAAGAAAAAGAGCGATTTGAGCAATCACGACTATGTGCAATATGATAAGTATCAGAAGATTACACTCGCGCTCAACGACCTGAAGAAAGAACAGTTGGAGAGCAAGTTCTTCCAGCGCCGCCAGTATCTCCTCGACCAGGTAGAAACCTCTCCGTACAACGGAAAGCTCACCCTGCCTGTCAGCATCGACGAGACGGTTTCACAGCATATTTACCGCAAAGATCCGAAGACCGAAAAGGACATCATCAAGGGTCAGCAGAGCAATGGAATCGGACAGGTAATCCAGACCGGAGAGATTCTCAACACCGCCCTGAAAGAGGTGTTCACCGATGTGGACATCTACGATGATTACGTGCGCCTGCTGCAGTATCCCTTCCCGTCTCCTATCGGCAGAACAGCCATCAGCTTCTACCATTACTACATCGAAGATACGGTGTATGTGGAAAGAGACCTGTGCTACCATCTGCAGTTTATCCCAGCCAACAGCCAGGACTTCGGATTCCGAGGCGAACTCTATGTGCTTGCCGACAGCAGCCTGCACGTGAAGAAATGTAACCTCTACATGCCTCACAACAGCGATGTAAACTGGGTTACTGACATGAAGATTGAACAGGAGTACACCAAGCTCGACAACGGCGAGTGGGTGCTCTCTAAAGATGATATGATAGCCGAACTGCACGTCAACAAGCTCCTTCAGGACCTGCTGGTGGTGCGAAACACGCGAATCACCGATTATGCCTTCGATGCCTTGCCGAAGCAGCTCTTCAAGGGCAAGGCGAAGATCAGGCACGATATGGATGCGATGAACCGCGATGAGGCTTACTGGAACAAATACCGGCAGGTGGGCCTCACGAAGAGCGAATCGTCGATGGACAGCTTTATCCACCGCATGGAGAACTCCAAGGGATTCAAATACATCATCTTCGGTGTGAGAGCCCTGATGGAGAACTATGTAGAAGTGGCTCATACCAAGGGCAAGAAGGTAACGGTGAAAGACAGTCTGGGTGTCGAAAGAGACAGCATCATCAACGACCGCCGTAGCCTCTTCGACCTCGGACCTATCAACACGTTCCTCTCCAACAACTACGTAGACGGTGTGCGCCTGCGTCTGGCGGGCAGAACGATGGCAGCCCTCAACCCCCACTTCTTCTGGGATGGTTACGGCGCCTACGGTCTGAAGAGCAACAAGTGGTATTACGGCCATGTGCTCACCTATTCGTTCAACAAGAAGAAGAACAGTCCGTTCGAATTCCCGATGCGCAAGCTTACCTTCGAGCTGGGGCATGATATTACATCTCCATCCGATGATAACCTGCTGCACAACAAGGACAACTTCTTCATGACCCTCCGTGCCACCACGCAGGACCAGATGTATCAGTATCACCGCCAGAAGGTGACCTTCACCTACGAAACCGACTGGGGGTTCCGCTTCGACACCAGCCTCCGCTGGCAGAGCAACCGCACCGTGGGCAATCTCCACTACTTCAGGGTGAGCGACGGCGAGGAAATACGCAAGATACGCACCACAGAGGCGAGTGTAGGCTTAGATTACAACCCGGGTGTCACCTATGTCAACACCAAGCAGCAGCGCCTGCCTATCAACCTCGACAGTCCTGAAATCTCGCTTCGCCACACCATGGGCTTAGACGGATTCATGGGCGGCCAGTATCAGAGCAACCTCACAACGCTGGGCATTTACAAGCGCCAGTGGCTGGGAAGTTTCGGCTATATGGATTTCAATATCGTGGGCAAGGCGCAGTGGAGCAAAGTGCCTTTCACCATGCTCATCCAGCCACCGGTCAACCTCTCTCTCTTCGAGCAGGAGGCAACCATCAGCATGATGAAGGACTGGGAGTTCCTGAGCGACCGCCAGCTGTTCTGGTCAGTAGCCTGGGATATGAACGGCAAGCTGCTCAACCGCATTCCGCTCATCAAGAAGCTGAAGTGGCGTGAATATGTAGCCATCAAGGGTGTTTGGGGCGATTTGACCAGCAAGAACGACCCGAGCAAGAACCTCAATGATGAGAAGCTCTTCAAGTTCCCTACCAACTCCTATACCTTTGGCAAGACGCCATACTGGGAGTTTGTAGCCGGCGTGCACAACATCTTCAAGTTCTTCGGAATCGATTATGTTCGCCGCCTCAACTATTATGACCATGCAAACATCTCAAAATGGGGCATCCGTATGGGCTTCCTCATGTCATTCTAATAAGAAAAAAGATGCCTTGATGCAGTATTTTCATTGCATCAAGGCATCTGCGTACATATATAAACAACATATAAGAGAGTAAACACAATGAAGATTCTACTAGCAGACAAACAGGACATCACAAGAGCCGGATTGAGCTATGTGATCAGCAAGATGGAGGGTTTGGAAACCCGGACCATCGAAGACAAGGCAGAGCTGATGCTTGCCTTAAAGGAGAATGAGGATACGGTTGTAATACTCGACTACACCCTTTTCGACATCAATGATGCTGCCGAGTTACTTATTTTAAACCAGCGTTTCCCATACACGCGCTGGCTACTGTTCAGTGAGGATCTGAGTGCCTATTTCGTGAAGATTCTCATCGCCAGCAGTACGCAGTTCAGCGTATTGCTGAAGGAGTGTTCGCTAATGGAAATCAAGGAGGCGATCCGTTTCTGTGTGGCAAGCAACCGTTTTGTCTGCCAGCGCATGATGGAGGTACTTCTGGCTCCGAAACAGGAGGAGCAGGAGAAAATCAACCTCACCAAGACTGAGACTGAGATTCTGAAGGACATTGCACTGGGATTGACAACGAAAGAAATAGCCGAGAAGCGCTTTTCCAGCTTCCATACGGTCAATACCCACCGCAAGAACATCTTCCGCAAGCTGGGCGTAAACAACGTTCACGAGGCTACGAAATATGCGCTGAGAGCCGGTTTGGTTGATTCGGCAGAATACTATATTTAAGTTTATAGTTGATAGTTTATAGTTGATAGTTTATAGTTGAAAGTTTATAGTTTATAGCAATCTTGCAAACGCCTAAGCCCTATTAACTATCAACTATAAACTATTAACTTTTTTAGTGGGGGGTTAACAGGGTTAACAGTTAACAGCTGTTTTTTGCATGGTCCCCCTCGCGTACCTTATTATATAATAATATATATATACTTATTTTTATATAAGTGTGTGGATGGAAGTATGCATTTTTGGGGTGTTAACTGTTAACCTGTTAACCCCCATCTTAATTTTCTCTTTCCAGAGCGCATCTTTTTATCTTGGCAAGCGTCTTATATTAAGACGGATAAGTGCCTTATATTAAGACAGATAAGAGGCTTAAATGATGACCAGCGGGAGGCTTCAATGACACCTCACGAGGGGGCAATTAATGCGTCGCGACGGAAGAATTGGTGCGTCGCGACGGAAATAATTGTACGTCGCGACGCAAAAAATAATGCATCGCGATGGAAAAAACAGCCATTTTACAGCCATTTTTCATCCTATCGCGATGCATTCTTCATTTTCTCAACCGGAAAGCTATGAGTCGCTAACCGGAAAGCTATGAGTTGAGAACCACAAAACTATGAGTTAGTTTTCTTAACTTTTTAGCCTATTTTTTATCTTTTTTACGCCTAAACGGCTCAAAACAGAGACTTTTAAATCTTCTTCTTATAGCAGCGATGACGGCGATGCTGTTCGCTCTCCAGATACTGCCACTGGCTCTGAACACCGGTATTGGTCTCCATCTGCGGCATTGCCTCAGCCCATTTAAAGCCATAACGGCGATACTGCTCTATCAGATCGGCAAAAATAAGCGCGTTGGCTCCCTTCTTGCGATATTCCGGAAGAACACCAATCAAGAGCAAATCTACCGTATCCGTCTTGTGCCACTTCAGAACCTTCAGCACCTTCAGCCAACCCGTAGGGAAAAGCTTGCCATTGCCTATCTCGCGCAGCGCATCGGTAAACGAAGGGAAGGAAACACCAAAGGCTACCAGCTTGTTGCCAGCGTTGCCATCCACCACACCCGTTACCAGGTTCAAGTCAGCCTTCTTGATATAAGTATTTATATATTCATCTATCTGCTTCTCCGTAAGCTGCTGGAAATCATAGAGATTCTTGTAAGTCTCGTTCACGATTTCGAACACCTTCCTGCCCATTCCTCCCGAGGTCAGTTCCTGGCGGGTGAACTTATGCACATGCAGATTATATCGGCTCTCTATCATCTGGGCAGTCTTGGCAAACTTAGCCGGCGTCACTTCCGGAATCCTGATGCGGTACTCCAACCAGTCGTTATCCTTCTCATAGAGCGGATAACTCTCCAGATGCGTCTTGTAATAAGGATAATTGTAATTGATATACATCGTAGACTTCCGGTCGAAGCCCTCGATGAGCAAGCCTTCACGATCCATATCCGTAAATCCGAGCGGACCTACGCATTCGTTCATTCCCCTGCTCTTGCCCCAGTTTTCTACCGCGCGCAACAAGGCACAGGAAACCGCAACATTATCCACGAAATCGAACCAGCCGAAGCGAACCTGCTTCTTGTTCCACTGTGCGTTGGCACGATGGTTGATAATGGCAGCAATTCTACCTACGATACGAGCCTCGCTGTCAACCGCCAGGAAGTATTGAGCCTCGCAGAATTCGAAGGCAGGATTCTTCTTTGGGTCCAGCGTATTCATCTCGTCGAAACGCAAAAAAGGAATGGCAAACTTATGGTCTCTGTAGAGATCATAATGAAACTGAATGAAGGTTTTCAACCCCTTTTTTGTTGTTACCGGTATGATTCTTATCTCATCATTCATTAGTAATCCGTTTTTTGTATATATATTCAATTGCGGTGCAAAAATACAATAAATTTACGAATAATGCAACTCTTTTCTTATAAATTTATAAAAGTTCGTTCATAATTGTCCAACTTTGTGGATATTTATGTACCTTTGCAGGTTGAAATGCCCCAAAAGAGCATCATAAAGTTATGAAGAAAGAGAAAAGAGACAACTATACGTTCCTCACTCATGCCCCTGTGCATCATGTGATTTTTACGATGGCCATACCAACGATTATCAGTATGCTGTCGACGAGCATGTACAATCTCGCCGACACCTATTTCGTGGGCAGCATCAACACGCAGAGTGTGGCAGCGGTAGGCGTTTCCTTTGCAGCAATGGCTGTTATTCAGGCGATTGGTTTTTTGTTTGGCCATGGTGCAGGCAATTATGTTTCGCGACAGTTGGGCGCCAAACATACGGAACAGGCACAGAAGATGGCAGCCACGGGCTTTGTGCTGAGTTTTCTTACCGGTCTCCTCATCGCCATTCTGGGTCATGTGTTCCTCACTCCGCTCTGCCTTCTGATGGGTTCTACGCCCACCATTCTTCCTTATACAGAACGCTATCTGGGCATTATCCTGCTGGGTGCTCCCTTTATGACCACCTCGCTTACGCTGAATAACCTGATGCGCTTCCAGGGCAATGCGATGTATGCGATGAAAGGCATCATGTCGGGTGTGCTGCTCAATCTGATTCTGGCTCCTCTGCTCATTCTCTACTTCCAGCTGGGCATTACCGGAGCCGCCGTAGCCACCCTCATCAGCCAGTGTTTCGGCTGCGCCATGCTGTTCTGGATGACGCATAAAGGCGAGAACATCCGCATCCGTCTCAGCAATTTCACCCCTACCCGCGCCTTTGCCAAGGAAATTATCTTCGGCGGAACCCCTTCGCTGTCAAGACAGGGACTGGGAAGTATCGCTACGCTGATGCTCAATGTGGCAGCAGGTGCGTTTGGCGATGCAGCCATTGCGGGCATGAGTATCGTTACCCGCATCTCCTTCTTCACCTATGCGATGGTCATCGGTCTGGGACAGGGATTCCAGCCGCTCTGCGGATTCTGCTACGGCGCCAAACTCTATGGGCGCGTAAAGGAAGCCTTCTTTTTCTGCATCAGATGCGGCACGGTTTTCCTCGCCGTCTGTGCCCTTCTCGGCTTCATCTTCTCAACTTCCATCATCAGCATCTTCCGCGATGATGCAGCGGTTGTAGCCGTAGGTTCGGTGGCTTTACGATGGCAGGTGCTCAGTTTTCCGCTCATAGCCAGCATCGTGCTCACCAACATGCTGATGCAGACCATCCGTAAACCGGTGAGAGCCAACATCGTAGCGGCAGCACGCAGCGGACTTTTCTTCATTCCGCTCATCTTCATCCTGCCCTATTTCTTCGGATTGCTAGGCGTGGAGATGTGTCAGATGTGGGCAGATTGCTGCTCATTTGCCGTTGCGGTTCCGATAGCCTGGAGCGCTTTCAGGGATATGAGAAGAGAGCAGATGGAACTTGGGAAAAGCCACTAGAAGATAAGAAGATACTAGAAGATAAGAGAAATACTTGAGATAAGAGAAATGGAGAAAACTTATTATATAGGATTGGACGTTGGCTCTACGACAGCCAAAATAGCCGTTATCGACAGCGATAATCGGGTAATTTACTCAAAATACGAACGCCACAACGCTCGTGTCAACGAACTTGTGTCGCAATATTTCGATGAGATTTCAGCCCTTGTGGGCGATGCAGAGGCAAGAATCTGCGTAACGGGAAGCGTAGGAATGGCTACTGCCGAACAGCTCCAGGCGGAGTTTGTACAGGAGGTGGTGGCAGCATCGGTCTATGCCCGTACTGCTCATCCTGAGGCGAAGGCGCTCATCGATATTGGTGGCGAGGACGCGAAGGTTATCTTCTTCAAGGAAAACGGAAATATGGAACTGCGCATGAACGGCAACTGTGCCGGCGGAACGGGCGCTTTCATCGACCAGATGAGTGTGCTGATGGGCGTAGAGAACCAGAAGATGAGCGAGTTGGCAATGAAGGCAGAACACGTTTATCCGATGGCTGCCCGCTGCGGCGTATTCGCTAAGACCGACATTCAGAACCTGATGGCGCGCAATCTGCCCGAAGCAGATATTGCAGCCAGCATCTTCCATTCCATCGCCGTACAGACGGTGGTAACGCTTTCTCACGGCATCAGTTTCGAGGCTCCTATCCTGCTCTGCGGCGGTCCGCTGACCTTTCTTCCGGCTCTCCGCAAGGCTTTCTGCGATTATCTCCATCTTTCTCCAAACGATTTCATCGTATCCGGAAACAGCAATCTCATTCCGGCTCTGGGCTGTGCTTACCGGGCTAAATCGGCAGATTCTGCAGCCTCAGTATCTGTTCTCAGAAGCCGGATGAAAAAAGAAATACAAACGGAATGGACCAGCAGTCTGCTGCCTCTGTTCAAGACTGAGAAAGAGCACCAGGAATGGCTCAAATCAAAGGCGAAATTCGCTACCGAAACCCAACCGCTGAATAAAGGAAAACAGCAGGTTGTGATTGGTATTGACTCGGGCTCTACTACGACGAAGATTGTTGCGGTAAGGGTGAATGCGGAAACGCCTACGGAAGATATTGTCTTTACCAATTACCGCCTGAATCTGGGAAATCCGATCAAGGCAGTAGCGGATGGACTGAACGCCCTGAAGCAGGAAGCTGCATTGCGAGGCGCTGAACTGGAAATCGTAGGATCCTGCTCTACAGGTTACGGCGAAGAACTCATCAAGGCGGCTTTCGGCCTCGACAGCGGCATTATCGAAACAATGGCGCACGAAAGAGCGGCTGCCTCACTCATGCCTGACGTGAGTTTTATCCTGGACATCGGCGGACAGGACATGAAGGCTATCTTCGTGGAGAAAGGGGCTGTGGTGCGCATGGAACTCAACGAGGCGTGCAGTTCGGGCTGCGGAACATTCATCCAGACCTTTGCCAACAATATGGGTTATTCTGTAGGCGATTTTGCCCAACTCGCCTGCCAGTCGAAGGCTCCCTGCGACCTGGGAACCCGCTGCACCGTCTTCATGAACTCGAAGGTGAAGCAGGTGCTCAGAGAGGGCGCATCTGTTGCTGATATTTCTGCCGGAATCTCTTATTCGGTCATCAAGAACTGTCTTTATAAGGTATTGAAACTCCATGGCAATGAGAACCTTGGAGGCAAAATCGTTGTGCAGGGAGGTACGATGAGAAACGATGCGGTGGTAAGAGCATTTGAGTTGCTCACCCATACCGAAGTAGCACGAAGCAACATGCCTGAACTGATGGGCGCCTACGGCTGTGCCCTTCATGCGGCGGCAGATTACAAGCATCGCACTTCTGCAGAAAACGAGCACCCTGCCTCATCAAGATCCATCGATGATCTCCAGGATCTAGCTCATTATGAAACCAAACAGCTGCAATGCAAAGGCTGCGAAAACCATTGTTATGTTTCCCGCTACACCTTTGCCGGCGGCAACCGATTCTACTCCGGAAACAAGTGCGAGCGTGTGTTCAACAACAAGGGAGCAAATGGGATAAAAGGCAAAAATATTTACGAACACAAATATAGTTTACTCTTTGATAGAGAGACAGTTAACCCACCTGTTACCGCGTTTCACGGTACATGGGTAGGCATTCCTCGCATCCTCAACATGTACGAGGAATATCCGTTCTGGAATGCGCTGCTCCGAGCAGCAGGATTGGGCGTGATTCTCTCTTCCGATTCCACTTTCAGCCAGTATGAAGGAGCCTTGAATACGGTGATGAGCGACAATATCTGCTTCCCGGCTAAACTGGCTCACAGTCATCTGAAGGAACTCAACGAGAACCCGAAGGTAGACCGCATCCTTATGCCATACGTGGTTTATGAACATAATGACGACCCGAAGAATACGCTGAACAGCTTCAACTGTCCGGTCGTTTCGGGCTACAGCGATGTCATCAAATCGGTCATCAATCTGAAAAAACCGATCGATACGCCCGTCATCAACTTTGCCCAGCCTAAGGCGCTGGAAAAACAGATTACCGATTATCTCAAGCAACTGGGAGTAAGCAAGAAGACTGCCCATAAAGCGCTGAGAGAGGCCCTCTATGCTCAGGCAGTATATGCAGCCGAGATTAAGAAACAGGGCTGGGAGATTCTGAAAAATGAAGAAACAGAGGCTCAGAGAACGGACGAAACCAAAACTCTGAAGCCAAACAAGGGACTTACGATTCTGCTGGCTGGCCGTCCTTATCATACTGACCCGCTGATTCAGCACAAGCTGAGCGAGATGATTGCCAATCTGGGAGTCAACGTCATCAGCGAAGACATCGCCCGGGGTAATCTCTTTGCAGATTTCAAAGAATTCAATCTGGAGAATCTGGCGGCAGAAAGAAATGAGGCAGCATTAGCCAGCCAAGACAACAACGAAGCATACAACTGTCAGCCAGAGACTTATCTCGTAAAGCAATGGGCGTATATGAACCGCATTCTGAAGGCAGCGCAATGGGCAGCCGAACAGGGCGATGAGGTTCATTTCGTCCAGATGACCAGCTTCGGCTGCGGTCCTGACAGTTTTATCCAGGACGAGATTCGCGACATCTTGAAGCGCCACAACAAGCCTTTCACGCTGCTGAAGATAGATGATGTGAGCAATATCGGCTCCCTGAAGCTCCGTGTCCGCTCGCTGATAGAAAGCCTCAGAGTTAAAAGTTTAAAGTTAAAAGTTAATAGTTCAAATCTCAAAGTTCAAAGTACAAATCATAAAGTTCAAAGTTCAAATCTCAAAGTTCAAAGTACTACTCAAAGTACTTCTCAAAGTCTCCAGCAGACCAAGGTATTCACCAAGCAGGATATTCATCGCAAGATTCTCGCTCCTTTCATGACCGAATACCTTACCCCTATCATTCCGCCTATTCTGAAACTGATAGGCTATGATGTAGAGGTACTTCCGATGAGCGATGAGGTGAGCGCCGAACTCGGCTTGAAGTTTGCCAACAACGAAGTCTGCTATCCGGCAACACTCATCGTCGGCGACATCATCAAAGCCTTGAAATCAGGCAGATACGACCTGAATAATACGGCGGTTGTGATGAGTCAGACGGGCGGCCAATGTCGCGCAACCAACTACGCCGGCCTCATCAAGCGTGCGATGATTTCCAATGGATTCCAGGACATTCCGCTGCTCACACTCGGTGTAACAGCCTCAACAGGCGAAGCATCAGGCTCAACAGACGACAAGCAAGACTACAACGAGCAGGACGGCTTCAATGTGCCTTGGCTGAAATACAGTCAGATTATCGTTACCGCCATTTTCTATGGCGATGCAATCAACGAGATGTACAACGCCTGCATCGTAAGAGAGCGTAAACCGGGCATTGCCAGAGAGTTGCGCGATAAATACATGCAGCTGATAGACGGACCTATCGCCCAAAATTCAGCCAAAGGACTCATCCGACTCCTGGAACAGGCAGCCGAAGAATTCAACCAGATGACCCTCGACCGAGAACTGCCGAAGGTAGGAATTGTAGGCGAAATCTTCCTGAAGTTCAATCCTTTCGCCCACCAGTTCCTGGAGCAGAACATCATTTCGCGCGGCATTGAGGTGGTTCCGCCTTTGCTTGCCCCCTTCTTCCTGCAGGAATTTGTGAACGTGGAGATACAGAAACACATGCGGCTGAGTTGCACCAAAGTGCCCGATTTCATCATCAAGGGCGCTTATCAGGCGCTGATAGGAAGAAGATTGCGCCAGGTAAACAAGGCAGCCGGCAAGTTCCGCTACTTCCGTCCGTTCACCAATATCTATGATGATGCGAAGGACGTACAGGGACTGGTTTCGCTCGCAGCCCAGTTTGGCGAAGGCTGGCTTCTGCCTGCTGACATCGTAGGTTACATCCGTGATGGTGTAAACAACATCATCTCGCTCCAGCCTTTCGGTTGCATCGCTAACCACGTGATTTCCAAGGGCATCGAGAAACGTCTCCACGACCGGTTCCCAATGCTCAACCTCGTATCGCTCGACTTCGATTCCGGTGTTTCAGAGGTAAACGTCACCAACCGACTGCTCCTCTTCCTGGACAGTATCGCAAAATAAGACAAGCCAGACCCATGTACGGTAAAACGCCGTATATGGGTCTTTCCATTTTTCATCCCCCAAAAAATCACTCTAAAAAATACAAAAAACCGTAGCTATTTCTTTGTCATTCAAGAAAATAATCGTATCTTTGCACTCAAATTTATTGAGACATTAAGAAAATGAGTAAAGATACATTAACTCATCAGCTGACAGAGACCATCGAGGAGCTTTCGAGCGCCGAATCTTTGAAGGGTCTCTTCCATCAGCATCGAGACGGGAATCCACTTCCTTCGGGCAAGGCGCTCGAAGAAATCATCAGTTTGTCCCGTTCTATCCTCTTTCCGGGATATTTCGGTAATTCTTCGGTAAATATCTCAACCATCAAATATCATATTGGAGTAAGAGTAGAGAAACTCTATGAGATGCTGTCAGAGCAGATTCTCGCCGGTCTCTGCTTCGCCAACGACTGCGAAACGGAAACCCAGGCTGAACTGCAGCACCAGCGTGCCAAGGCAGGCGTGATTGCAGCCAAGGCAATCATGGAATTCCCGAGACTGCGCAAGATTCTGGCTACCGATGTAGAGGCTGCCTACGAGGGCGACCCGGCTGCCATGAGCCACGGAGAAATCATCTCCTGCTACCCGGTCATCAAGGCGATTACCAACTACCGCATAGCCCACGTGCTGCACGAACTGGGAGTGCCGCTCATTCCGAGAATGATGACTGAGCTGGCGCATTCGGAAACCGGTATTGATATTAACCCGGAGGCTACCATCGGCAAGCACTTCACCATCGACCACGGTACGGGTGTGGTGATTGGAGCTACCTGCATCATCGGCGACAATGTGAAACTTTACCAGGGTGTAACCCTCGGAGCCAAGAGTTTTCCTCTCGATAAGGACGGCAATCCTATCAAGGGAATCCCTCGCCACCCTATCCTCGAAAATGATGTCATCGTCTACGCCAATGCCACCATCCTCGGTCGCATCACCATCGGAGAAGGCTGCGTAGTGGGAGCCAACGTATGGGTTACCAAGGATATGAAACCGAAAACAAAGAAATATAAAAAAGAAAAACAAAGTTTATTAGATATAGAATTCAATAATGGAACAGGAATTTGAACTCATTGCCAAGACCTTCATGGGCCTCGAGCCTGTCTTGGCTGAAGAGCTCACCCAGTTGGGTGCCAATAATGTACAGATCGGTCGCCGCATGGTGTCTTTCACAGGCGACAAGGAAATGATGTATCGTGCTAACTTCCAGTTGCACACAGCCATCCGTATCTTAAAGCCTATCAAGCACTTCAAGGCGAGAAGCGCTGAAGAGGTGTATGATCAGATTCAGAAGATCAAGTGGGATGACATCTTAGACGTGAAGAAGACTTTCTCTGTTGACTCAGTAGTCTACTCAGAGGAGTTCCGCAACTCACGCTTCGTAACCTACAAGGTAAAGGATGCGATTGTTGACTGGTTCCGCGAGAAGCAGGGTACACGTCCAAATATCAGCGTATCTAACCCGGATATCCGCCTCAACATCCACATTGCAGAAGACAATGCCACCTTGAGTCTCGATTCGAGTGGTGAGAGTCTGCACCGCCGTGGCTACCGCCAGGAGCAGGTAGAGGCTCCTCTGAACGAGGTTCTCGCTGCAGGTATGATTCTGATGACCGGCTGGAAGGGCGAATGCGATTTCATCGACCCGATGTGTGGTTCAGGTACCATCGCCATCGAAGCTGCCCTCATCGCCCGCAACATCTCTCCAGGTGTATTCCGCAAGGAGTTTGCCTTCGAGAAATGGAACGATTTCGACCAGGATCTCTTCGATACGATTTATAACGACGACTCTCAGGAGCGCGAGTTCGAGCACCATATCTATGGTTACGATGTTGACATGAAGGCTGTCAATACTGCTAATCTCAACGTACGTGCTGCCGGACTGAGCAAGGATATCACCATCGCCCAGCAGGACTTCAAGGACTTCACCCAGCCTGCCGAGAAGAGCATCATCGTGATGAACCCTCCATACGGTGAGCGCATCTCTACCCCTAACCTCCTGAACACCTACAAGATGATTGGTGAGCGTTTCAAGAAGGCTTTTGCCGGCAACGAGGCTTGGGTATTGAGTTACCGCGAGGAGTGCTTCGAACAGATTGGTCTGAAACCATCTATCAAGATTCCTGTATTCAACGGAAGCTTGGAGTGCGAATTCCGCAAGTATGTGATGTTCGACGGCAAGATGAAGGACTTCCGTTCTGAAGGCGGTATTGTGAAGACTGAGCGCGAGAAGAGCGAGATGGCTCAGAAGCACCGTTTCAAGAAGGAGCGTGAATTCAAGAAGCGTGTTAGCGAGGAGACAGAAAACGAGGAGGACGATATCCGTTCTTTCAAGTTCCATACTCACCGCCTGGAAGACTTCGAGAAGAAGCGTGCTGAGTTCCATAAGGGCGGCCGTTCACGTATCGGTGGCGGTCGACGCAATGATGACGACGATGACAAGCGTGGCAGCCGTAGCTTCAAGGGCGACCGCAAGGGTGGCCGTGACTTCGGTGGCAAGCGCGACGGAAAGCGTTTCGAGAAAGGCGACAAGCGTGGTGGCTTCAAAGGCGACAAACGTGGTAGCCGTGATTTCGGAGGCAAGCGCGGAGGCAAGAAGAACTTCAGCGTTGACTTCGATGACGAGGATTAAAGAGACATACTACCCATACGTCGTGTTTCACGACACATGGGTAGTAAACCCGATAAAGTAAAGTAAAGAATATAATGAATCTGAAGAATTCAATTTATAAATTATCTTTTGCTGCTATGATCATGATGGCTATGAATGCAACCGACTTACAGGCTCAGGGCGTGGTTCCTGCTCAGAAAGGCGAGAAAACCTTTACTTTGGAAGACCTGAACTTCGGCGGCAACAACTATCGTAACATGGTGGCTAAGAACCGCTGGTGCACCTGGTGGGGCAATGAACTCGTTCGCCAGGATGTGGATGCCTGCTATCTCGTCAACAAGACGACAGGCAAGGAGACCAGACTCTTCGGCATCAATGACATCAACCAGTGGATTGCTCCTACCAAGGACATCAAGGTAAGAGCCCTCTACAATGCTCTCTTCCCTTTTGCAGGCAAGAGCATCGTGATGGTAAGCAACGGCAGCAAGACTTATACCGTAGACTTCAAGAAGCATAAGCTGCTGAGCGAGATGGAGTTTGCTGACGGCGAGAACCTCCTGGAGGCTAACGCCAAGCAGAACGCCTTCGCCTATCTGAAGGGCAGCAACCTCTATGTGCGTACCTTCGATGTAACCAGCAACGCCCTGACAAAAGAGAAGAAATCTCACGATTTCCAGCTCTCAAAGGATGGAAGCCGCGAAATTGTTTATGGACAGAGTGTTCACCGCGATGAGTTCGGTATCAGCAAGGGAACCTTCTGGAGTCCGAACGGCGAACTGCTCGCCTTCTATCGCATGGACCAGAGTATGGTAACCGACTATCCGCAGGTCGACATCCCGGAAATCGGTTTCAATCATCCTGAAACACAGAGTTGCATTGCTACTCCTGCACCAGACAAGTATCCGATGACAGGCGAGACATCACACAAGGTAACCGTAGGCGTGTTCGACTGCATGACCGGCAAGACCGTCTATCTGAAAGCTGGCGATCCAACCGACCGCTACTTCACCAACATCGCATGGAGTCCGGACAGCAAGACCATCTATATGTTCGAACTGAACCGCGACCAGAACGACTGCCGTCTGACTGCCTACAATGCAGAAACCGGCGAGAAGACAGGCGAACTCTATCGCGAGACCGATGAGAAATATGTAGAACCATGTCATCCTATCCAGTTCCTGCCTTGGGACAGCAACAGCTTTATCATGCAGAGCCGCAAGGATGGCTACAACCACCTCTATCTCTGCACCCTGGGCAAGCACGGAAGCCGCATGGCAAGCAACACGGAATCGCTCGAAATCAAGCAGTTGACTTCCGGCAAATGGGAAGTGATGGAAGTGCTCGGTTTCAACAGCAAGCGCAAGAGTATCATCATCGCATCCAACGAGAAATCGCCTATCCAGAGAAACATCTTTGCCGTAGATACAAAAACCGGCAAACGTACGCTGGTAGATGATTGCGGCAAGGGATGGCACAGCGCCACTTTGAGCGAGAACGGACAGTATGTCTTCGACAACTACTCTACTCCTACCGTGCCTCGCAAGATTGCCCTCGTGAATACCGAGAACGGCAAGCGCACCGCTTACTTCACAGCCGAGAACCCTTGGAAGGGCTACAATGTGCCTGAGTACAGCTGCGGTACCATCAAGGCTGCCGATGGCGAAACAGACCTCTACTGGAGAATGGTGAAGCCGGTAAACTTCGATCCAAACAAGAAGTATCCTACCATTATATATGTATATGGTGGACCTCATGCCCACAACGTAGATGCCCGCTGGAACTACTCTAGCCGTGGTTGGGAAACCTACATGGCAGAAAAGGGCTATCTGCTCTTCATCCTCGACAACCGTGGAAGCGAGAACCGTGGCAAGGCTTTCGAGCAGGCTACCTTCCGTCAGCTCGGACAGATTGAGATGCAAGACCAGATGAAGGGCGTGGAATATCTGAAGACGCTTCCTTACGTAGATGCTGACAAGATTGGCGTTCACGGCTGGAGCTTCGGCGGATTCATGACCATCTCGCTGATGACCAACCACCCTGATGTGTTCAAGGTAGGCGTAGCAGGCGGTCCGGTAATCGACTGGCACTGGTACGAGGTGATGTATGGCGAGCGCTATATGGACACCCCACAGACCAACCCAGAGGGTTACAAGAAGACCTCCCTGCTCTATCAGGCAAAGAACCTGAAGGGCAAGCTGCAGATTATCCAGGGCTTGAACGATGTGACCGTAGTGCCACAGCACTGCCTCACCTTCCTCAAGGCTTGCATCGCAGCAGGCACCCAGCCAGACTTCTTCGTCTATCCTGGCGAGCCTCACAACATGAGAGGTCATCAGAGCACTCATCTGCATGAGCGCATCAGCAATTATTTCTTCGATTATCTCAAGTAAATATCTAGGAGTAAACATCCCCCCGAAAAGGGGAGTTTACTTCTACATCAAATAACAAACAATAACTTACAGCAAATGAAAATTTTATTGTTAGGAGGCGGTGGCCGCGAGCACGCCTTAGCATGGAAAATCGCTCAGAGCGAGAAGTGTGAGAAACTCTTCATCGCTCCAGGTAATGCCGGTACTCAGAATGTCGGCGAGAACGTAGATATCAAGGCAGACGACTTTGAGGCGCTCAAGAACTTCACAGTAGAAAATGGCGTTGATATGGTGGTAGTTGGTCCGGAAGACCCATTGGTAAAGGGTGTTTACGATGACTTCAAGAACGATCCTCGCACCCAGAACATCCCTGTCATCGGTCCATCAAAGGCTGGCGCCGTATTGGAAGGTAGCAAGGACTTCGCCAAGAAGTTCATGAAGCGCCACAACATCCCTACTGCCCAGTATGAGACTTTCGACGGCGAGCACGTAGAGGAAGGCTTGAAATTCCTGGAGACCCTGAAGGCTCCATACGTACTGAAGGCTGACGGTTTGTGCGCCGGCAAGGGCGTTCTCATCCTCCCTACCCTGGAAGAGGCTAAGAAAGAGTTCAAGGAGATGCTCGGCGGTATGTTCGGCAACGCTTCAGCACGCGTAGTCATCGAGGAATTCCTCAGCGGCATTGAGTGCTCTGTATTCGTATTGACCGACGGCAAGAACTACAAGATTCTGCCTGAGGCTAAGGATTACAAGCGCATCGGCGAGCACGATACCGGTCTGAACACTGGCGGTATGGGTAGCGTTACCCCTGTACCATTCGCTACCAAGGAGTGGATGCAGAAGGTTGACGAGCGCATCATCCGTCCTACCGTAGAGGGACTTGCTGAGGAGAACATCGACTATAAGGGATTCATCTTCTTCGGTCTGATCAACGTTGAAGGCGAGCCTATGGTCATCGAGTACAACTGCCGTATGGGTGACCCAGAGACTGAGAGCGTGATGCTCCGTCTGAAGAGCGACATCGTGGATCTCTTCGAAGGTGTGGCAGCAGGCGACTTGGACAAGCGCAGCATCGAGTTTGATGAGCGTGCAGCAGTCTGCGTGATGCTCGTAAGCGGGGGTTATCCTGAGGCTTACAAGAAGGGTTATCCTATCCAGGGCATCGACGATGTAGAAGGTTCGGTAGTATTCCACTCCGGTACAGCCATGAAGGATGGTCAGGTAGTAACCAATGGTGGTCGTGTCATCTGCGTAAGCAGCTACGGCAAGGACAAGGAAGAAGCCTTGAAGAAGAGCTTTGCTGAGGCACAGAAGATCCAGTTCACCGACAAGTACTTCCGTTCAGATATCGGACAGGACCTTTAGTTTTTTAATGTTGAATGTTGAATGTTGAATGTTGAATTGCCTAACGGACTCAAGGGCGCTAGCCTAATTCAACATTCAACACTGAACATTCAACATTCAACATTCAACATTGAATTAGATGTTAAGAAAGAAAACTTTTCAAAATAAAGTAGCGGCTAGCCGCTACTCTTTACCTATTACTGCAACCCTTGCCACGCTGGTTTGGGTTGCAGTAGGTTTATTGGTATCCAATATTTGGGTAGAATTTGCTTTCACAGCCATGTCTACCCTGCTGATGGTGGAACTGAACAACCGTAATGCCCTGATGCGTACCTACAGCCGAATGGTATCTTGCAGTTTTCTGGCATTAATGACGATGGCAGGACTCCCCCAACTCTCTTTAAAAAGCAGTATTGTGACGATGTGTTTCATCGCCTTTTATCTCATTATCTGGAATTGCTATCAGGATAAACGCTCTACAGGCTGGACTTTCTACGCCTTTGCCTGCATCGGTCTGGCATCGATGGTTTTCGTACAGATAGGCTATTTCATGCCTATCCTATGGATCATGATGATGGTGTTTACCCTCTCGTTTAGCGTAAAGACATTCTTTGCATCCCTGGTAGGTCTCATCGTGCCCTATTGGTTTGCAGCCGGTTATTTCTTCTATACCGACAACATACAGGGGCTGGCAGACCACTTCTGCGAATTCATCAACTACAGCGAACTCTTTGATTATTCGCAGGTTACCGACCATCAGGTACTGAACCTGAGTTTCGTTATCCTGCTCACCATCATCGGTTCCATCCACTTCATACGCACCAGCTACGGCGATAAGATACGAACCCGCATGATCTACGAAACGTTTATCATGATATCGGTTGCCTGCATCATCTTCATCGTCCTCCAGCCTCGACATATACAGGAACTGGGCGGCATCCTGATTGTGAATACAGCGCCGCTTATCGCCCATTTCATCACATTCACCAGAGGTAAGTTTACCAACATCTCCTTCATTCTGCTGCTCATCATGCTGGTACTTACCATGGCTTACAACATACTCGTACCAGAGAGCATATTACTATGAGTTGGATTATCAGTTTCTTAATCGACTGGGGCTATTGGGGCATGCTTGCTGCAGCTTTTCTGGCAGGTTCTTTCTTCCCATTCAGCAGCGAGGCAGTAATGGCAGGCTTGCAGGCAGCTGGACTAGAGCCTCTCCCCCTCGTTATCTACGGTAGCATCGGCAATGTGCTTGGTTCCATGTTCAACTACGGTGTGGGCAGAATGGGTAAGATGGAATGGATAGAGAAATATCTGCATGTAAAGAAAGAGAGTCTTGACAAGGCAGAGCGATTCATGGCAGGCAGAGGAGCCTGGATGGGATTCTTCGCCTTTCTCCCACTATTGGGAAGTGCCATCACCATTGTGCTGGGCTTGACTAGAGCCAACGTGCCCATCTCCATCCTCAGCATCACCATCGGCAAGGTACTGAGATACGTGCTGCTGGTCTATGGACTTAGCTTCATCTTCTAAAAAACATAAAGACAATGAAAACATATACATATATTAATAAGGTAATAAAAATGCTGGCAGGATATGGTTTGCTAAGCGTCATTCTCCTATGCTTAACAAATTGTAATGGAAGCAAGAAGAATACTTTCGACCCAAACAAGCCTACTGTAACAGTAACCATCGAGCCATATCGCTATTTCGTAAACCAAATAGCTGGCGATGATGTCAACGTTAATGTGATGGTACCTGCTGGTAGTAGTCCAGAGACCTACGAGCCATCAGCCAAGCAGATGATGGAGTTGAGCCATAGCGTGATTTACTTCAAGGTGGGCGAAATTGGATTTGAGAAGACGTGGATGGAAAAGCTCCATAAGAATGCACCTAAGATGAAAATCGTAGATACATCAGAGAGAATAGAATCTGCCAAGACTAAAAGTGGATATGTAGACCCACACACTTGGATGAGTGTAGACAATGCAAAAATCATCTCATATACCATAAGAGATGAACTAAGCATGATGTACCCTGACAAGGCCAAGAAATTCTATGAGAGATGCGAAGCTTTCAACAAGCATCTAGTAGAACTTCGAGACATGTTAAACGCGATATATTTAGGTGTAAGACTCAGAGGAAACAGACAAAGTAGCTTTGTTATTTACCATCCTGTACTCACCTACTTTGCCAGAGAATATGATTTAGAACAATTTGCATTGGAAGATGAGGGCAGAGAGCCTAGCATACAACAAATTCAAAATATAATCAATCTGGCTAAGTCGGAAGAGATTTCTGTTTTATTTGTACAGAAGGAGTTTGCCAATCGCAATATTCAAACTTTCATCAATGCAACTAACGTCAAGCCTATCGAGATTAATCCACTCAGCTACGACTGGGAGGAACAAATGCTACTCATCATGAGAAGCTTAACGAAGGATACGGTTTCGGACAAAGCTGTCCTAAAGGCTAAAGCAAGAAGAAAAGCTGAAAACATTCAGCAATAGCTAGCGGACTAGTAAAATATAAATACAGCAATAACAGAGCTAATCATAAAGTTCAATGTTCAAAGTTCAAAGTTCAAAGTTAATAGAGATAGAG
>OOBT01000157.1_pt1 | contig 44438 bp, 45 predicted proteins | sample 1671551 | NCBI WGS metagenome assembly OOBT01 (sample SAMN06348168, study PRJEB24527) | human gut metagenome | reverse complement strand
ACGCACGCACCTTATCAATAATATTTACCGGAAGATTTTTCATGGCAATATTCGGGTCATCGGCAAAAAATTCCTTTCCATCAATCATGATTTTCTTGATTTCCTTCCCGTTTATCGTGATTTTTCCGTCTTCATCCACTTCAGCCCCCGGAAGCTTCTTCACCAGTTCCTCCAAAGCCGAACCTTCAGGCACACGATAGGCAGAACTGTTGTACACCAACGTATCGGCCACTGCCGTCACCTCCGGAGCCTCAGCCACCACTACAGCTTCTGCCAGCATAATGGCATCCGAAGCCAGCTCCACCTTGCCCACATTCAAACGCGGATTGTTACGCGTCAACGCAACCTGCTTGAAAAAAGGAGTATATCCAATATATGAAACCTTCAGCAGATACTTTCCCGGACGCACAGATAGTGAGAAATGTCCATCCAGATTTGTCACATTTCCCACTACCATTGAACTATCCTTTACGGAAAGGAGCTGTACTGTAGCCTGAATGACAGGCGATTTATCCCCTTCATCAAGAACCGTTCCCGTCACGGTTCCACGGCTGCCGCTGCTTTGTGCAAAAGCAGAAATGGTTACCCCCACCATCAGCAGCAATCCCAATAAAACTTTTTTCATTGCCTTTATCTCTTCCTTGTTGATTAATTGTACCTTTGACAATTATCAACAAAAAAGGTTTACCCCTACTCTTTATTTTTTAACTTATTTTTGTCTGAAGTTTTTTTCAATCTTTGCTTTCTGCATCAAAAACTCTTTACAGAACACACAAATAACCATGTACACAATACCTACTGAATTGTCTGCTTCCTGCAAATTTCCTCCATAAGCTGCATTCAGCAACACTCCTACATAATAAATTCCCCACAAATAGAGTGAAATCACCATTGCTTTCCGCCGAATGGCAAAAGCTTCCTCATTTTCATCCTTCATTTTAGCCAGAAAAACCATGAACAATGAAATCCAGATGACCAGTTTCATTCCCAGTTTCACATACAGCAGATTACCGTCATTCACTTGTCCGAACATATACATCAATAACGGAACAAATACTGACAATAACAGTAACACATACCCCAACAAACGGCACGAAGCCGGAAAAATTCCTTTCATAACTTGATTATTTTTTATTCGCACAAAAATACTTAATTGTAAGTCAACATCCGACTTCTTCTAACTTTTTTTCTAAATTTGTGCCCAAAACAAATACACTTATGAGTAAACAAGAAGTCATTATTTGCCAAAATTTCAATACGGAACTCAGCCAGAAGTTATCTGCACATTCATACGACAAGATTTTTATCCTGACCGACGAACATACTTTTCGTCTTTGCCTCCCTCTGCTGCAAGACATCGCCTTGCTGAAGGATGCAGAACAAATTGTCATTGGTCCGGAAGATGTGCATAAAAACTTAGAGACACTGGCCTATGTATGGAACCAGCTTAGCAGCCGAGGGGCCACTCGCCACTCACTACTCATCAACCTGGGAGGAGGTATGGTGACCGACCTAGGAGGATTTGCCGCAGCCACCTTCAAACGAGGTATCGCGTGTATCAACATCCCCACCACCCTGCTTTCCATGATTGATGCTGCAGTAGGCGGGAAAACCGGTATCAACTTCAACGGACTCAAGAATGAAATCGGTTCCTTCTATCCTGCCGACCAGGTAATGATTGACAGCCAGTTTCTGAAAACCCTCGATATGCTAAACCTGCTGTCCGGTTACGGAGAAATGCTGAAGCACGGTCTAATCAGTCAGCCGTCACACTGGAGCGAACTGCTGACATTTGACTTTGCTCACATAGACTACGCACTGCTGCAGAAACTTATCGGCCAGTCCGTGCAAGTCAAGGAAGACATTGTAGAAAAAGACCCCTATGAACAAAGCATCCGGAAAGCGTTGAATTTCGGACATACCATCGGACATGCCTTTGAAAGTTTCGCCCTAAAGACTAACCATCCGGTGCTTCATGGATATGCTGTAGCCTGGGGTATGGTCTGCGAACTTTATCTGTCACACATCCGCTGCGGTTTCCCGAAAGAAGCGTTGCGCACCACCATTCAGTTCATCAAGGAAAACTATGGCAACCTTTATTTCACCTGCGATGACTATGAATGTCTGTACGACTTCATGAAGCACGACAAAAAGAATGCCTCATGTGGCGTCATCAATTTCACTCTTTTAGGAGGAATCGGTGACATTCGTATCAACCAGACCGCTTCACAAGAGGAAATCTACGAACTGCTTGATTTCTACCGCGAAACCATGGGATAAGTTTTGTGGTGTTCAAACGGCGTTTAAACGTAAACTAAAAATACTAAGAAATTATTGCGGAAAATATTTGGTTATTCCGAATAAAGCAGTACCTTTGCATCCGCAATTCGGGGTGTAGCTCAGCCCGGTTAGAGTACGCGTCTGGGGGGCGTGTGGTCGCTGGTTCGAATCCAGTCACCCCGACTGGTAGAAAGCATTGATAATCTGATGATTATCGATGCTTTTTTTGTTTTAATATAACTCTTGGTTTTACGATGAAAAAGGGTAAGAAAACGACGTTAGTGTAAACCATAGTGTAAACCGCTGCACAACCTTTAAAACTATGAGTATCAAGGTTTCAGTGATTTGTTTTAAGAGCAAGGTGTTATCAAATGGAAACCACCCTCTTATGTTACGCATTACAGAGAACAAAAAACGAGTGATGAAAAGTTTAGGAATCTCCATAAACCCTAAATATTGGGATTTCGGCAAAGAAGAACCTAAACCTAAATGTCCGGATTACGAATTAATCCAAAACATCATTCTAAAAGTAAAATCTGAATATCAACATTTAATCTTAGAGAAGTTATCAAAAAATGAAGAATTTACCGCCTCTTCATTAATCAACGAGCAAAAAGAAGAAATCAAGGCTAAAACAGTTGAAGAGTTTTACTTGTCATTAATAGAAGAATTAAAGCAAAAAGGCAGAATTGGTAATAGTTACGCTTACTTGAACTCATACAATACTTTGAGAAATTTTAATCATGGGAAGAAATTGAACTATACTTTCAGCCACATTGATGTAACCTTCTGTCGTAAGTTTGAAGATTGGATGCGTAGTAAAGGAAACAAAGATACAACTCTCAGCTATCAATTTCGGACTCTACGTGCTGCATTCAACAAGGCAATTGAAGCTAAAATTGTAGCACGAGAAAAGAATCCGTTCATTAAATACAAATTAAGCCATTTCAACACAAAGACTATTAAACGAGCTTTATCCAAGAAAGATATTATGAAAATTATCAATGCGAATTGTATTGGGAAGAGCGAGCTTAGACAGCTTACGCATGACTTATTTTCATTCTCATATTTATGTGGAGGAATCTCATTTGTGGATATTGCCAATTTAACCCCTAAAAACATAGTGGATGGTAGGCTTATCTATCAACGGCAAAAGACACATGGAAACATCAACCTCCCTCTTTCAGACAAAGCACAGAAAATTATAGATAAATACATTGACTATCAGAAGCAAGCAATCTATCTATTTCCTATTCTACATGGAAAGAAACATATTACTCCTATGCAAAAAAGTAATAGGGTACACAAGGTCTGCCATCAAATAAACCAAGAGTTAAAAATATTCGCTAAAGAACTGAATATAAAATCAGAGGTCACAACCTATGTTGCCCGTCATTCATTTGCAACCATTTTAAAAAAATCAGGAGTTAATATAGGAATCATATCTGAAGCATTGGGGCATCAAGATATTAAAACCACTCAAATCTACCTTAGCCGTTTTGATAACGAACAAGTAGATGAAGCAATGAAAAACTTGTTGTAGTTTATTGCATTAATGATTTTCATAGCTGAAGCACATATACTATATATTAAAATTGCTTAAAAAAACAAATCAGATTATCGTTGTCAAGAAAAAAATAGGATATTTGCAATCAATATGGAAGCTAAAAAAGCAACATATAGTATTTCTTTTTTTGATATGAACTTATCTAAAGGAAGAATAATTATTTTGGAAAAAATGACAGGAAAAAATCTGCATTTAGTCACAAATGCCCCATTTATTTCGTAATTTTTTTCAAAAGTATGATCATATTATTGAATAAACTATTTAAACTAACAAAAACAGATATAAAAAACATAGAGATATAAAATAGAGTAGAAATAATTAATAGAATTAATGGGCATAAATGACTTAAATATAAAAAGTTATTTATGCCCATTTTTATTGCTAAATAATTAAACTATGGAATTTTCAGCAAAAGCAATTAATACAATAGCTGACCTATACAGTAAGTATGGTTGGAAAAAAGGTAGCGGATACACTGTTTTAAGTTTGCTTGCCATAGCAGGAGGTTACTACCTCTTTATGGAAATAAAAAAAGCAAATCAAAACAATTTATCGAAAAACCGCAAACAAGAAACAAAATTTGCTTCTTCATGCAGGATGGAAGAAAATAAAGCAAAAACAGAAGAAAAAATAAAAATTATTAACGCAAAAAAAGAAGCAACTATTGAAATAAAAAATCTACAACACCAACAAAAAATGGAAAGGGATAAGGCAAAAACGATTCCTTTATTTGCCACCAATGATATGTCAAAAAATAAGATTGAAAGCTATCGTGAAGCAGTACTAAATGGAACAGTTGATAAGACTATAGAACGTTGTTTAGGATACTCTTGGCTAAAAGAAGGGTATGACACAGGGCTTGTCGGTCCAACGGACTGTGGAAAAACAACTTTCATTATGCAGTTAGCTATTTCATTAGCAAGAGGAGAATGTAACAATCTTTTATCACAAGAATGGCTTGAAACACCTCCAACCCCGGTTATTGTATTCACATTAGAACAAAATTACAGTGAAATCCAAAAATATTATGGAGAAATTATTGACAAAACACCCTTACTTGAAGTTTACGGAAATACTAAAATATACCCATCAGAGATAATTGAAATAATAGTAATCGAAAAGAACAAACATAAAAACAAAGGAATTGCTGTTTTTATTGATAATTACACAAAACTTGAAGAACTTTATGGAGTCAAAGCCATGAAAGAATTCAGCGAAAAATTAGAAAAACTCCGTCTAGAGAATTCAGCACCCAATAAACCTATAACTCCACTAAAAGTATATCATACAAAATCAGATTGGAAACCAACACAACCATTAACATCTGATAATGTCAGAGGCAATAAAAATAATGTTTATTTCACGCAAAACTTCCTATACTTCACATACTGCAAGCATAGTAATGAACAGCGTGTACTTGGATTTATAAAATTAAAGCATGGTAATAAGAATATCGCATATATATTGGAATATGCGAATACGAAAATCAATCAGTTTTGTTATGTGAAAGAGGGGAACAAAAATGACATTGGTATACCTCCCAGTGAAGATAATAGTAAAAATGATAAACAAAAACGAGGAAGAAAATCGCGTTATTCCCTTGAAGAAATAAAATTCCTTTACAAAGAGATACAATCTGGTGCATATACGTATAAAGAAGTTGAAGAAGCCTATGGCATATCAAAAGACGCAATAAAAAAACGGATTCAGCGTTCTTAAATGATTCCAAACACAAAGAAAGCAGGGAGGACAAATTCCCCATTACATCCATTTTTGCCTTCTGTCAGCAAATTGATATACAGCATAATACAATTATTATATATGTATATCATAATTTGTCCCTCCTACCTACCTTAATAAAGAAACAGGGCACTAAAAAATGGAAGTAAGCTACATAACAGCTTACTTCCAGAATTCACACCAGAATTGAAGGTTTATTTTCAATGCAGCTCCGGGAGAAGGAATTATTGCATTATGCCAACGAGCCTACACCGCCCCGAACGATCATCTTTGAATAAAATTTGATTACATTATCTCAATAAAAAACACTCGCTTTCCTTCCGCATTTTTACACTGTTTTTCTTTGACTGACAAATAAGCAGAAAGATCTGTTGCTTTAGCAGTCTTACCCCAAAGCCCAAGATTATCATATATCTGTTGGAGCATGTTTTTTACGTCTCGTTTAGAATAAAGTACACCAACCTCGAAAGCTTGTTGGCAAGCCTTCCTTATTGGTTCTTGAACGAGTCGTTCATTGTAAGCTTTTTCCACTTCTGATTCCTGAAAATAAAGTTTCTGCAATACATCATAACCGAACATGTCATACCAAACATGAAAACTTAAATCAATGAATGGATTCTGTAAAAGAATTTCATCATACTGAGGACAACAATGCCTAAAATCGGCATATATAGATAGCCGATCTTCTTCGGGTGTATTGTAGTATTTATTTTCAAAATTCTTAACATCCTGAGGCTTCTGACGCATCTTTAATACAGACTGAATTCCGGTCAAAAGTTGGCAGGAATTTTGATAGTAGAAAAACCTTTGATACCACTTATTCCATCTCGCTACCATTACTAGATGATTGAACCCAAGAGTTTCACAGCCGTTCTCCTGTAGAACGTCAATATAATCATCCGTAAACTTTTTATCCGCTGCCTTATCACGGTATAGCTGGATAAGCAGATCTTTCGCATCAGCTGGAGCAGTCTGAAAGATTTCCAAAATCTTTTTTGAATTCTCTTCCATTTCATTTTGTTTCTGCATGAATTCCTCTTTATTTATCACTTCAGGCTTTGTCTTGTAATAGATAGTAGCATCGTTTCTGAAATGATTTGCATACAACCGCTGCCTTCCAAGTATTTGTGGAACATCAAGCACAATATCCAGTGTCTGCCATTCTTTCCCAGCATTAATGAATATATAAGTACTAGCGTTAGTGGAATAAAAATCAATACCCTCGAAGGAGGCTTTTGTACAAAAAGTGAAAGGCTTGTTTACTGGATTATTCCTGTCTGTACATAAACCACCTATTACAAAGCCTTCCGGTAAAAGTGATGATTTGCTGTCAGAACATAGAATCGTCACTTCCTCCGGTTTCAAATTATTTTGCTTGATAATATTTAGTATGGACTTGACTTCATTTAAGAAAATGCAAGCTTCGTGAGATTCTACAACAAGACCTTGTACGAATTTCCTTTCAAAATAGCCCGTCTTTCTATACCGTTCTATTAATTGACCACATATTTTTTCTGCACTCTCGCCTCTCTTCATCTGGACTTCTTTCAAAGTCGGTTCTTCAATCACATCAGGATCCCATTCCAGCTTGCAATAAGGAATATTTGCAAACTGAGGTATATAGTTAAGATACATATCCGGTATAGGTGTGGCAGAGAGATAACAGATACGGCTTACTTCATTATCCAAACGCATCAGAAAATTCATATCCGTATTTCCTTTGAATGCGGCATCCCCAATCAGACATTGAAATTCATCCACTACAAAGAGGAATGAATCCGTTTCCCTTCTTGAATTGAGTACGTCAAGCACCTTTCCCGATGAGTCCAGTGTAACCAATATTTTAGCCGGTTTCGGTGAATGACAGAAAGGATTTTTCCCATGATAGCTAAGATAACATCCCAATTGCGACATTTTTTCTTTAATTGCTTCTTCTCTATCGTTACATAAGGGAATATGGAACAAGAAGGTATCAGGATGTTGGATGTGCTTATCCTTCAACACTTGAATACGTGGAGAAATTATCACAACAGACAAGCTGGAGTTTAGAAACAATGATGTACCTCCACAACCTGTCAATGTCTTGTTTAGAATAAACTTTCCGTCTATCGGTAAAATATTATCAATAAGTTGACTATAATCGCTCATATACCTACAGCCTTTAGGCATATTAATTATTTGTAGTTGATTCATAGTATCATTCATTATCCTTGCAATTTTTTATTCATAAAATACCATTATTAATGAGTAAACAGAATGCAATATTTTTTCTATATAAAGCATATTCTTTTAAGTAATATTCCTGATTTCAAGAAAAAAAGTTGCATTTCGTTTGTTGTAGGCAAACGCCGCTTGAGTGGTATAATACACTTATTATGTTTGCCTTCGGTTTACTCATACCATATTAAACTTTCAATATATCCTAAATTGCAATATTTCAAAGTTATCAGATTCTGCCTTATAAGCATTTCTTACATGGCTTACAATTTCATCTTCACTCATAGTCCGATCTTCCCAACCATCAACAAAGTACTCAATAGCAAAGTCTTCATCTACTCCCCATTTGCACATCAGACAAGCCAATTTAAATATACTATTAGCTCTTTGACCTTCCAGCCAATATTCAGGATGTTTCTTCTTCCATACTGAATCCATAATTCGAATAATACTTTCATCCGAAACGCTCTTTACACTATTACCGGAATATTGTTTTGAATAATTTTGAGGTTTTATGGTTGGTATATAATGAAAAGCAACCGGACTACGATTAACCCAAATATCCGGATCATAGCTAAGATAGTTTCTTCTGGCTATATCCTTACAGCTCTCATCTTTACTTGCTACATCGAATTTCTTCAATAGTTGTTCATACAAGTCCCTATGCAAGTCCGGATTTTCATTATCATGCAGTACTAGAGCTTTCAGTCCTTCTCCACTGGGAGTAACAAACACACAGACTACACATGGAGTAATTATCAAGCGATTTCGTAGATGTATCATTTCATCTCTTGTAGCTATATGGTCAAAATCCATAGCTGTAATACACGAATAATCATCCAGTCCCTTACTATTAACCTCTAAAAATCGGGCATTATAAGCAACAGCAGGCAATAATCTGGATTTCCAATATTGCCTATCTTCTTCTGGTACAGTTCTGATGTGTTCAATTGCTTGTCTTAGTGTATATTTCCCATATTCACTATCATACAATACTAAATCCCCATTACGAATAACTTCTACAACTTCATTAAAGTCAATATATTGCAAACCATACTTTGTGTAATTAATTCTTTGCAATAAAGTAAACATTTTGTCTTCTTTCATAATTTCATTGTTTATTCTGAAACTCTTCTTTTTTTCAGATATAAAGTTTTCAGGCCCTTCAAATTTCCCATTTTTATTAAATGACAAAAAAGGAGACAGTCTCAAATTCGACTATCTCCTTACATTATTATTATTTCGTCTGTATTCGCAATATGATGGAGCCTAAATTTATCTCCAGCCAAGCATCCTTTATTTTACTGGCACCTAATCTTTTAGCACTTTCTTTATAAATCTCCAGAAAGTCTGACTGTTCCAGATTATAAATTATATGTCCTAAATAAGGCATAGGAGGAAGAGGTGATGGCATTTTAAATCCATTATATCCTTCTCCAGTTATTATTAAGGCATCAGCAGCATTTATATCCTTCTCCGGATTAGCCCCTAAAGTGGAATAGTCTAAACATCTATTGAAAAACATGGCTACAACATTTCCTAATGTATATAGCTTAAATTCAACTTTATCTTTACCAACATAAGCATCCAAATCTTCCTGCACCGCTTTTTCAATTTCACTAATGTTTGTTTCAGTTATGGTATATACTTTACCCATAACGAATACCTTCTTTTCTTTTTTCATTACTGTCTCCTCCTTAGTTTAATACGTGATTTTCATTATGATACAATCGGGATAACATCTTATACCGATTTCTTCAACAATCCCTTCCCCTTTACATGTAAATAGTAACAGTGTCTTATAGAACTGAATGAAGGTAGTTACATCGGTATAGAAATTTTTACCATTAAAACACAGTGGACTAATTAATGGATAACCACCCATCTTTTTAGGAGTAAAGGCTCTAAGACCAATACCTGATAAAATATTTGCGTCAGTATCATATATCACTGGTTTGTCTGGATTGATATAAAAGTCACGAATAAATTTCATAATTACATGATTTTCGCTTAACTCCTCAATCGCGAAAGACACCATTCCACCAGTTGTTTCCTCCAAAGAATCATTTACGGCTGATTCAATCTCCTCTATCGTCATTGTAGTATCGAGGACTTCTCTGTTTGCAATAAAATAGTTTTTCATAGTTTAGATTTTTGTGATTTAATAGTTAATTTGATTCCTAATTCTTTAGAAAGATAAGATACTAACCCGGTATAAGCGTCCGTTCTTTTTCTTTCTCTTGGGCATATCTCCAGAAGTTCCTTCAGTGTTATTTCAATGCAGAGACCAGTTTTAAAATTCTCTCCATACCTCTTTCGTAAGGCTTCAACATCTTTCTTATACTTTTCAGGGATAGGTTGGGCGATTGTACTACTTTTTTCGATAACATCAGGAGTAGTTTCTCTAACCTGACGCTCTGACGATTCTTCTAAAGTACCATCAAAGAATATATTCATTAGATTTCCTAACATGATCGTAGGTATTATTTTTGTCATTAGTTAGAGTTTCAATCCACCAGAATCGCGTTTTGTCATTTTGAGAGATAGATACAAAAAAAAAGAACGACTAAGTTTTTAATCTTAATCGTTCTCAATGAATATTGGTTTATTTTAAACCAAACTTAAAAGGTAACGTCATCTCCATATCAACAAATTGCCCATTGGAAATTCCCGGTTTAAACTTAGGAAGTAGTTTTACTACTCGTAATCCTTCTTTGTCTAAAAAGGGATCACCACTACTTTCTGCAATATTTATATCTTTAATATTTCCATCTCTGGTAACGATGAACTTTACAATAACTTTACCTGATATTCCATTTTCTTGAGCAATGGTAGGATACTTTAAATTTTGTGATATAAATTTTTTCAAGTCAACATCCCCTTCAAGTTCAGGTTCACGATTAGGTAATGATGTTGAATATTTTGCTTTTAATTCTGTACTTGTCATAAAAGTATTTTCTGGTAGAGAATAATTTTTAGCTCTCTTTGAGATTTTATCTATATTCTCATCAATATTTGATAATAAGAATTTATCTAAAAATTCACGACTACATGGAGATAGTTCAGTTTCTCTATCGATATCATATAATCCATTGTTAGTGATTTGATATTTTTTCTCTCCAACAAACACATTGTCACTTTTAAAAATTAAGCAACCATTATCAAATGTATAATTGTAGATACATTCTTCTATCAAATCTTTGCCTAACATATTTTGTTGTAACAAATATCCTCTGTTATAAGATTTCGGTTGATTTTCAAGTTTTGCTCTTTGAACAAATAAAAGCTTATTTTCATCAATCGGGATTATACAAATGATAACCGCCATATTCTCGTCAAACATATTTTTAAATTCTGATCCAAATATTGGTGTGTTAAGTAGACGAGAATAATATTTAGAGAAAAGTTTCTTAGCATAAAAAACTTTACCGGAAAAATACTTTTCAAAATTTTCTTGTTTCTCCTTTCGCTCCTTTAAAATAAGTATATCCACTATGGATTCTGCTAAATTTATATCATTAATGCCTGAAGGAAGTGCATCTTCCATGGTTTGTTTGCCATCTATTGATATTTTGGCAATCTTCTTATTAGACATATTTTCTATCTCAAAAGTAACTTTACTATTATTCCAAGATAAACTTCCATTTCCATTAAGTAAAATGTTATTTCCCCAAGTCCCTTTTAAGAAGTAATTATATTGATCCATATAGAGTTCTCCTTCACCTTGCTTGGTAAAAACACTATCAACCTCACCAACATAAGTACCACCTTCAAATTTTAGTTTTCCATTATAACAACCATCACTCTTACGTTCTCCTTCAAACAAAGAAATTTTGTCGGTACATTCTTTCAATATGCAATGTCCAGTAAATTCTCCATTCTCCCATTTCCCATCATAATAGTTTTTTGCAATTCGTCCTTTACCTATACCAGCAAAAGGTAATCCGTTTTTAACCTCTCCTTCAAAATAAAGTGAATCACTGATAACAGATTTACATTTTCCATTCAGTAATTTGTTATTTTCCCAATCACCTTCACACCAATTACCGTTGGAATAGGTCATTTTCCCAGTTTTTACAGTCTTTCCATCTAAAAATGTTCCTTCAAAAACATTTCTTTTAGGGTCTGTTACTTTACCTTCTAAAATCTTCCCTTCATTCCATAATCCTTCATAAGTGAAGTTTTTCATATACATTGTGCCATTACCATTGGGTAACCCGTTTTTCCATGTACCATTATAAGTAATGTTCTCCCTTTGGTTAGTCATTCCCCCTTGACCTTCCATTTTTCCCAATACCCAATTTCCTTCATAAACATCGCCATTGGCATAAATCATCTTTCCAAATCCATCAGGCTGTCCCTTTTTCCATTCGCCTTCATAATAATCACCATTTGGATATTTCTTTTTCTTGGCTTCAACTGTACCAGATACAAGTAATGCAAGTATCAGTGGTAGTAAGAATAATATTTTTTGCATGGTTTCTGTTATTAGTATTCGTTATTTATTAGATATTTTTCTACGGCATCACGTATATTACATAGATTTTCAGGATTCTTTATAACCACATTTTCATTATTTTCGTTACAAATTGAAATTGTATAGTCGGATAAACTTGATATAAGATTCACAAAATCATTAAAATTCGTTCCATACATAACTACTCCTATATCTCTAAACCAAATACCAGCATCATTATTAATAAGTTTATCATAATTTAGACTGTAAACTTTTCCTGAATTATTATCTTTAACTAATATTTGCTTTATATCATATCCTGAACTATAAAATTCATTTGTGTAAAAAGACATTCCATTTACTTTAGGTACGATTGTTATACATAACTTTAAAGCCTCAACTTCACTATTTCCCATTAAACTATAAAAAAGAAAAGGTTCAGATTTTATATCTTCATTAAATTCATCTTTAGGGTAGTGTATTTCCCATCCTTCTGTATTATAATGAACTTTTCCATCCGATTGAACATTTCTTCCATTTTCTGTAAAGTTGATACTAAATTGGTTACTTTCAGGAATATATATTAATTCAGCTGTGCTAACAGGAGTAATACCGTCTATAGTGAGAATTACGTATTTATATGTATTATTTTCATATTTAACTTCAATCGGATGGTTTAACTTGTCAGTAGCCAATGCTGCCAATTTATCAAAATATCTGTTACTCTTATCTTGTATAATTTTATTTTTTATTATTTCAGTTTGGACAAAGTCACGAACTTGATCATCTAAAACACTCCAGTTTTTATTTAATATACTTTTATCACAAGAGTCTTTTAATATTTTAATCTCTTTAAAAGCCTCTTCTAATGGATTTACTTGCTGCGTAGTTACTTCTGTTTGTTGATTTTTAGATGAATTACCACAACTAATGGTCAAACAACACGCACTTAATGCTAAAAATAAGTAATGTAGTTTCATATAGATTTCCTGAATTTAGTTTTTTTATTTACTATCCAATAGTTTTTTAAGTTTACTTCGGTACAATAAGAATAAGGTGGTAGTCCTTTTTTAGAAAAGCAATACGTTCAACTTTTACGAATGGTAATTGTAATGAGCATTTAAGTTTTTTTACAAATTAGTTGTTTCTATATTATAAATCTTACCTATAAGCCCCCGAAGTCAGTATTAGATTAAACAAAAAAGAAAGGCATAGGACTTGTTCTGCTATTCATCGCAACTAGGTATCGCCAAACACCATACAGAAATGAATAAAAAGAAACAATACTCCCATGCCTGTTGTTATGTAAGTTGATACAACATGGGCTGTACCAAGAACATACACAAACAGAAAATGAGCGTAATATTGTCCTTTATCCCTCTGTTATGAAATTGGCGATTTCAGTTGCAGGATAAAAGCAAAAAACGCTTTCTATTATGATCCAACCATTTCTCCGGTCAGACTTTACAAATATACGTTTTTTGTTCAATATTACGCTCGATAAAGAGTATTATTTCTTCCAAATATAAGGCTTTTAACTATCTGATAAGCGGCAAAAAGAGGAAAAAGCAAAAAGAGAAGCCAAGTTTTACCTCAGCCTCTCCTTTTACATATTATTCTACTACCTCAAAGACATGGAACGAATACCAAACATCTTCATCATCGTACTGTTCCACATAGTCATCTAAAGCCTGAACTATATCGTTTTCTGTAGGTGGTATTGTTTTCCCAACGATTTCTGAAACACAATCGGCTGCTTCTTCTATTGTCCGAAAATATTCGCAATCATCGTAAGAATCCAAGTAATATATCTCCGGAAAATATTCACCACTTGAATCATTGGTATAGTACACTCCACATCCCGGTTCTTCTTCACGATAATACACTTTGATTGAAGGGAATCTTTCTTCAATTATTTCTCTGACTCCCTCTTGTTCGCACCAAGCGGTAGATTGATAGATTGTAAGTACATTATCCTCCATATTATATCCGGTAATTTCACCACGACACCTGTATTTTTCCCAATCACCGCCAAGTTTAGTGACAAGATTACCGAGCCACCATTTACCGAAACCGTTCTTTACAATTGAAGTCTTGCGCTTTTCGATATACTTCAATACTCTATACAGTGATTTTACTTCTTTCGGTTCACCTACGCATTTATAGGTACAATCACACCAATTAGGCATTTTCTACCTCCTTTCCATCCTTGTATCTGTAAAAATTCAGATTTTCAGTAGTCATCCAATAACAATCAGACAATCTGAATCCATACTTACCCTCGATTGTTGTAAGGAATGATTCAAAGTCCTCGTAGTTTTCTGATTCTCTTAGTTCATTTTCCGTCAGCTCTATTATATTTAAAGCTCCACAGCAATAATCCAGTATCAATACATATTTGGGTTCCATAATTTTTCACTTCTCATTAAATGAATACTCGTTGCCATAGGATAAAGTCTTTTCACTTTCACATAGGCAGACATTTGATTTCTCGCATCTATATGTACTTTAATCCGTACATGATTGATTGTAACGCTAAAATGGTATCTTGTCATGCTATCGTAAAATAGTTAGGTTCATTAGGGTTGATACTAACAATTACAGTTTTTATACCATTAGGCACTTTCTTAATTTGAGGTCGAAAAGGAATTATCTTTTCTGCGCCTCCTTTCTGTTTTTTCTCTTTCATAACAAACCGTATCTTTTAATCAGTTTATATACAGTGGATTTTGTGAAAGCACAGCCTTTTGAAGATACAAACCCTTCATTGTTCAGTATCTCCGCCATTTCTTTATAGCTGTGATTCTCTTTCACCAAAGTCCGTAACATTGCAACAGCCCTCTTGTTATTGGGATTGCTGTCCGCTTTAGCCTTACAGGTATTTATACTGTTCTGAATAGCTTGTCTGTGCTTATTCAACAAATGCTCAGGGTTTCCAAGTCTGAACCCTCTGCTTTTCTTCGCCTGTAATGATGCTTTAGTCCGGGCTGCTATCAATTCTGCTTCATATTGTGATATTGCGGAAATGATATGCAGCACCATTTTGTTTGCCTGTGGAAAATCGCAGAACACAATCTCCACATCGCTTTCCAATAAGCCGGACAGAAATGAAACTGATCTTGCCAGCCTGTCCAACTTTGCAACAATTAAGGTAGCATCTTCTTTTCTACACAGTGTCAATGCTTCCTTTAGTTTTGGTCGTTCTGATTTACGTCCGCTTTCCACCTCTACAAATTCAGCTATGGGATTTGTGTCATGCAGGTGGTTGCGTATGATTTACCGTTGGGCTTCCAGTCCGAGTCCGCTAAGCCCTTGCTTATGGGTCGATACACGGAGATAAGCTACATATTGACTGTTCATTTATTATTGAATTTAACATCCGTTCCACCGGTTAGATGGTCGTCTAATCTTTGGAACGGAATCGGTTGAATACAAAAAGGGGAATATATGAGTGTCCTAAAATCCAAATTCTCACATATTCCCCGATAACACGAATTATTGTCTGCCTTATATGGCTACCTTATATACAAGTCCGTATTTTGAACAGATATAATCATAAGAGGATAAGCCATATTGAACAGTGTCGTCTATCACATTTACTATTTTGTCAAGTGGTACACAATTATATACAGCTTGTGATTTCTGATTTTCCGGTTTGAACGCTATCTGATAAAGACTCATTTCTGACAAAAAACGAATCTCTACCCAACATCGTATTTTAAACAGATAAAAAGCCGTACCTCTATCTATGACCTTTACATTGCAAAAATCAATTTCCCATGAAAATGGCTTTATGGAGTTCTGCAATACGTCATGCCATATTATACGACAGATTTGCTCATTATATTTTTCTTTTTCCATATCTCAAAAGAATGATAACAACATATACTCGTTTTTATGGTCGGACTCTGTCAAGAGCCTTTCCATTGTGCTTATGATTTCTTCCACAGGCTCATCGAGTCCGTCCAGTGCTTCCTTGATTTCTTTTCTTTCTCCTGCATCAAGTTTATCATAAGATTTCAATTTTTCTAAGCCAAGTTTAAAGTCATCCCTGTAAACTTCAACATCATCGTCCCAGCTTTCACCGGCATAAGAGATTCCGAGTGATGTAAGCAGATTATGAAATTCTACTACCTTGTAGTTGAATCCTAAAGAAGATGAATATTCGATTTCATACTTCTTTACCACGTGTAATCTGTGTCCCATATTTGTCTATCTATTTTTTTGCGGCTGACAGAGTTGTAAATACATCATTTTCTATATCACCGCCACTGTTAATAATAAATGCCTGAAAATCATTGGAAGAGAAACATATTATTTTGTTCCCCTTGTATATTTTCTCATCCATCATCTGTAGTATTCCTTCATATAACATTCCTCACACAGGCTTCCGTAATCGTTCACTTCAGACCGTGTGAGAGGTTTTCCGCAATATTCGCATTCTCTTACTACCTCATGATGGGTTTCATGAACCGTCTGATACATCGGTTTGTCAGCGTTTTTCTTGCCATAGAGGAACTCCATTTCGTCCTTATGTCTATTGTTTTTCTTTTTCATCTTTTCTTCCGTTTTAATCGTTATTACTACTTCTGAACCGGTAAAGTCTTCATCGCAGTGAAGGCATTGAAAACTGTATCCTTCCGTTTCTGACTTTATAAGTTCTCTACCGCAGATAGGGCAGTGATGTTCCTTACTCATACACATATCCTTATTCCAGAATTATCTTTATATCTTCATTAATCCACCCTCCTAAAGGATCATCATCAAAACGCCTTCCGAAACAGCATATATGGTCATTCAGTTTTTTGTTTTTATAGAAACTGTAAACCTCTTCTTTTCCGGTGCCGTAATTGAAAAGATTTTCGGTATCTCCAAAATATAGCCCTTTATCGTTCTGAAAGACCGGACGGTTCCAGTCATCTATTGCCACGAATTTTAATCTGAGTTCTTTCATTGTTGCTTCTCCTTATTGTTTAGTTCGTTCTACATAAAAGAAAAGACCGGAGAGACATCATTATGTATTATTCTACACTTGTCTCCCCGGTCAATGTTCCGAGTTGTTAAATTGATATTACCAAAGCCCCTGCAACTTTTGAAGTTTTCATGTAGGACTCGAAATCAATATCGGGATGGTCTTTTTTGAATGCCTGCAAATCAAATGAGGTTCTTATTCCCGGCAGTTTTCTGGTAAGCCTCATGGTGTCTGTAAACCAAGACCTGACATCCAGCAGTTCCATTTCTGACAGAATATTTGATTTGAGGACACTTAGTTTTTCCTCTACTTCATTCTTAGTCTGAATCAGTTCCCTTATTTCCGATTCTTGATTTCTGATATTTTCCGGTATGCTGTAGGGATTATTGAATTGTTCCCCTCTTAAATCACAGTCCATAAGTTCCTTGCAGACATCGGAAGGTATCCGGTTCACAAAAATCACGTCCTTTATATGATCGAATGTACCGTCTTTCTTCGGCTTGTTCCTAAGGTGTATTATGAAAAGCCTGCCAACTTTAGCCTTCCTGTTCTGAAACTCAAACAAGTAAGCATAGATACTAAGCTGCCATCTTGCTTTTTCAAGTTTATCGGATGTCATCGTTCCATAGGTCTTTATATCGCCTATGTCAAACGTGGTATCATCAACTCTATATACCTTGTCAATCATGCTTGCCCAGTTCTTACTGTCCGTCACACAATATTCAGAGCATTCATGAACCAACCCGTGTTCTTTGCAGATTTCAATGTAATCTGCAACTTCCTGAGTACCGTCATTAATCCAGTGTTTATCAAAATCCTCAATGGAAGCATGAACATCCGTACCATATTCCGCTGCCGCCATCATCATTTCTTCAGGTACTCCTTCAAATTCATCAGGAAATAACTGTCTTTGAATCATTCCTGTTATGCCTGACAGTTCTTTACCGTCAAGCAGATACTGGTGCAGTTCTTCATTGAAAACCACACCGCTTTCTTTAAGTTCCATTCTTTTTGTTTCCATAATTAAACCGCTTGATTAAGTTGTAATTTCCGTTCTGTAAATAAAGCCTTGATTTCAGTATTGCCCGTTACTTCATTTTGATGTTGCTTATAAAGTTCCATCAGTGAGTCCTGAGTCTTGCATTGCTGTAGAGCTGTTCTGATTCCTGCATATTTATCTGTTACGGATTGTTGGACAGCCCTGCTCTTTCTTGTTCTCTTTGGTTGTTCCGGTACAGTTTCTTGCGTAGCGGCATTATCATCCGCCATTTTATCAGGTATATCTTCTCCTGCGTAGATGTAAAGTCCAAGCCCGAACATTGCCAAGTTTTTGACCAGACAACGCATGATAGTCTTGTTGATGTCAAACATACTTGCCGCTTCTACGGTTCTTTCTACATACTCTTTCTTGAACTTGTCAAACACCTTGTATGTGTAGGGTTCAAGTTTCATCGCCTTATTGGAAGTGTTCATTACAGGCAACCACATTTCATGGGTCACATCATCTGCTGTAACTTCCGTATATACGATAATTCCTATCCTCTCATCTGCAAAATATGGGAGGTTGGTGATTGGATCTTTTACAATCCTATAGGTTGCGCTTGGGCAGGCTCTTTTAAATTCCGCCCAGGCATTAGCCCAACTAAGGTAGCTCAGGTTTTCTCTTTTCTCTACCTTATCATTCATATCAAGCGAGTAAAGAGCATCAAAATAGACTGCTCTTCTTTCATCCGCTGTAGCTCCTTGCGGAACTGTCGGTTTTATAAATTTACACATGGTCATTGCTGTTTTAAACTGTTGGTTATGTGATTAAGTCTCTCCTTGTATTTCGTATTGACATATTCAAGGCAGATGCTTCTCATAACTTCTGCCTTGTCCTTCTCGTCATATACATAATAGCAGGTCTGTGGATTTCCGTAGCGGTCATCCCTCTTGATTGTTCCTCTAAATTCTCCCTTCTTAAAGAAATCATTGAATGGAACGCTTAAACTGGAGTCTGTATTGTCAAGCTGTACATAAATCAATATATATGGTTTGCCTTTGTATAGCCATATTCCTTCAACTAAAGAGTTCCAGTTGTTTCCTTTTCTTCTGTCGGGATTTATGTAAAATTCATAATTCCTGCTTCCTTTTCTTCTCCGTCCTGTCTCCTTGACGATTCGGAGTATTGTTTCTTTTGATATGCTTGATAATTCCACCCGTGTGAGATTCTTTATGATTTCAATCTTTCTGACAGGTGATGTTCTCTTGAAAAGTTCAATGTTTATGTCTGTCATTTCTTCTTTAATTTATTGATGTGAAACAAAAAAGAGGAGGAATACATCATCTTGGTTTACAAGTGTTTTCGATAAACTTTGATAATGTACACCTCCTCCGGTATATCTTATGAAAGACTTCTTATGTCCTTCTTTAGTTCAGGAACCAACTGTAGCCTTCGGTATCGTTACCTTCTATGGCTTGTTGTATTCCCAATGCAAAATCAGTACAATTCCGGTTCCTGTCAAGCCAGGTATCTATATAGGAACTCTTGACCGCTTCATTAGCCAGTTGCAACAAATTCCAACAGGTTATAATTTCTCCTTCTTTCTTTCCGAAATTAGGGTTTGACACATAACCTTTTACCATTGTATTTACAGCCTGATCGCCTATGTTCAATGATGGCAATGCTTTTTGTTCATTCACGGGTAGAAATTGGTATAACCTTAATCTGCCAATTATCTTGCAGAACAGTTCTTCTGAAATTTCCGTTGATTGTAGATTCTCCAAAAGTCCCAGTGTTTCTTCCTTGCGTGGATTGAAACCGCTGAACAGTTCCAAAGCCTTCTGCATTATGTCGGCTTCTGTCATACATTCTATCGTTCCTGAAAACCCGTCGCACGTCAGGCACAGGTTTGAACACACTCTCACTTTCCAGCCTACAAATATCTTAAACTTCATCGGAGTCTGTGGTCTGTAGAGTTTGTCCTCATTGTAAGCACGGACACCGCCAATACAAAGGTTTACTGTTTGTCCGTTGATGGTATTTGTAAGATTTCTTGCATGGGCTACCCAGGCTAATCTTTGGTAGAACACGGTCTTCTCATCTTCTCTCAGTTCACTTGCTTTCTTGTTTTGAGCTGACGGTACACGTCCGATTATTGGATGTGAAACTCGGCATTCAACAGGCGTGAGTTCTCCGAATATCTGTTCTGCGACTTTTGATACCGCACCGATAAAATTCTGATGCGAAATGGTAAGTGTATTATCACAGAACGTAGGGATGATGTTCTTGTTTGTCAGTTCTTCAAGCGTGATAGCCGAAGTGTTGGATTCTATAAAATTAGGATGGTTTCCCATTTCATCCGGTGCGATGATTAATTCATTCCCGGTTGATTCAATCACCATGTTTGTTGCTTCCGCTTCTGTTTTTGAAACGGCAAGCTGTTTTTGATTTTTCTTCATTTTCTTAAAGTTTTAAATAGTTGATAATCCGGTAAACGAAAAAAAGCCAAGAGGTTTATTTCTTTGCTTTTACAAATAAACTTCTTAGCTTCTTTACTCCTTTCAGTATCGAAGTTGCTACCTCCAATACCGTTATTATTACATCTTGTGCTTTATCATATTCCATCAGGTAAAACACGTTATTTATTTTCAGTTGATGTATCGGCACCAACTTTACTTGCAGCAGCTTTCTTCTTGCCGCAATACTTCTCTGCAAGTTCGATGATTACAGAACCTGCCACAATGATTTCAGCCACATAAGCCGCAATCTTGATTCCTTTAATTAAATTTCCCATTCTCTTTTGATTTTAAATTGTTGATATTTACGTTATTAATCTCTTTCTATTATATATTATTCTCACATATAAGGCTTTCAAGGTATCAAATAGGGAACGGAGAAATAAAAAAGAAAGCCGTTATCAAAACTCCTCGCTTTGACTTGGCTTTCCACTGTTCCATCGTTTTCATACATAAAGACTAAAGCTGTTATGACTACTGACGGTTTTCCAGTCATCGAATTGACACCTGACCATCTTCTGAAATTCAGGCTCAACCCGGCATATATTTTTATTATGCTTGAAACCTATGCACTACAATATGATGTGCTTGTGTGTTTCAAGCTGTTCTTTATCATATATAAGGATTTAAGGGGATTTGAAAGGTTAGATTTAAACTAGAAGTATATGTTAAATAAAACCATTTCATTATATTTTCTCGTATATTTTGTTTCCAAAATAGGAACTATTTAGTATCTTTGCCGTTGTCAGTAATCAACAAGAATGGAAGCTAAAGCCAAATTTAAAATTATATATTCAGAAGAAACCATTACCTTTTTGAATACCCTCAATGAAAAAGCAAAGGCAAAAATCATGTACAATGTAAATAAAAGCAAGTACGTGATCGACAAGGAGCTTTTTAAGAAATTGGACGATGCCGATGATATATGGGAATTCAGAACTTTATATAATGGCATTTCATATCGGCTGTTTGCTTTTTGGGACACAGAAAAAGAAACATTGGTAATTACGACACATGGAATAGTAAAGAAAACCCAAAAGACACCACCTAAAGAGATTGAAAAAGCCAAAATGATAAGAAAAGCATACTTCAATTCTAAAAAATAAAAGGATATGGAAGAAATGAAATTCTATACGGAAGAAGAAACATTAAATAGAGTTATTGGCGCAAAAGGCACCCCGGCACGCAACAAATATGAAGATGATATTAACAATTTCCTCATAGGTGAAGCCATCAAGCAAACCAGAGAAGCAAAAAACTTGACTCAGGAGGAACTTGGAGAATTAATGGGAGTGAAAAGAGCGCAAATATCCAAAATAGAAAGCGGAAAGAGCATTACTTTCTCAACAATAATCAGGGCATTTAAGGCTATGGGAGTAAATTCAGCCAATCTTGACTTAGGTACATTGGGAAAGGTAGTTCTTTGGTAATTTTGAGTGAATAATCAATTTTAATATTAACAGCAGCAATTTATACTATTGTAAACCATAGTGTAAACCGGAGAACAAAGAAAAAGCTTAACTATTGATAATCAGATATTATCAATCTATAATTCTCAAAGTCTGGGGGGCGTGTGGTCGCTGGTTCGAATCCAGTCACCCCGACTGGTGAAAATGAAGGAGTTAAGTGATAAACTTAACTCCTTTTTCTTTTCTTCCTACAACATTTCTGCCTCTACAACAAACAAAATGGATAGGAAGATATTTCTTTCTCTTTATATCCACTTACTATAACTCTTTTCATTAGCGTATGTAAAAACTTTCATGTTTTATTGAACGAAACAATAGTTTATTATGATATACGGATACATTAGAGTTAGCAGTGACAAACAAACTGTAGAAAACCAACGTTTCGAGATTAATAATTTCTGCGAACGTGAAAATTTAAGAATTGATGGTTGGATAGAAGAAACTATCAGCGGTACTAAATCCTATAGCAAAAGAGAATTAGGTAAACTACTCAAGCAAATCCAAAAGGACGATCTTATAATTTGTGCAGAACTTTCACGCTTAGGAAGGAATCTTTTTATGATAATGGAAATTCTTAACCTTTGCATGAGTAAAGAATGTAGGGTTTGGACAATCAAAGACAATTATCGTTTAGGAGAGGACATTCAAAGTAAAGTATTAGCTTTTGCCTTTGGCTTATCAGCTGAAATTGAACGTAATCTCATTAGTCAACGAACCAAAGAAGCATTATCACGAAAAAAAGCAGAAGGCGTAATTTTAGGTCGCCCCAAGGGGAAGAAAAGTTCTCCTGAAAAATACAAGTTACACAAGAAAAAAAATTTGATTCAGGAGCTTTTAAATGCAAATATATCTAAACGTAAAATAGCTGTAATATGTAAAGTTGATAGAAATACGTTGGCACGTTATATCAAAACTTTTTTGGCAGACACATAACGAGCGATTTTGTGCATCAACAGGGGGTATATTGTGAATTTTCCAATGGAAATAGTTGGATTATCCTATCTCCCATAGAACAAAGTATCAAACGTAAAATGGAAGCCATAGGTACTCCACTTAAAGATTGGGATATTCAAATTAACTATGGAATTAAGACTGGCTTTAATGATGCGTTTATTATTACTACTGAAAAACGTGATGAAATATTAGCTAATTGTCAAACCGAGGAGGAGCGTATCAGAACGGATGAATTAATACGACCGATTCTACGTGGCAGGGATATTAAACGATATGGTTATGATTGGGCAAAGTTATATCTTATTGCGACTTTTCCTTCCCGTCACTATGACATAGAGCAATACCCTGCTGTGAAGCAACATCTTCTTTCATTCGGCAAGGAACGGTTAGAACAGACAGGCAAGACCTATTCTGTTAATGGTGAAAAGGTCAAGGCTCGTAAAAAGACCAATAATAAGTGGTTTGAAACGCAAGACAGCATCAGCTATTGGGAGGATTTTTATAAGCCAAAAATCGTGTGGAAAATCATAGGAAATCGATTGGGTTTCGCTTTAGAAAATAAGAACATGATATTGAATAATGCATGTTACATATTAACTTGTAACGACGGAGGATTGGAGTATTTGGAAGCAATGCTTAATTCAAACGCTATTTTATGGTACAGTTTTGTTACCAATATGAATAAAACTGGAGTCGGCGATATGCAAGTTGGTGCACAAAATATCAATATTCTCCCTATTCCAAAATATCCAAAAGAGAAGCAAACACTATGTGAATATGTTAATGTGATTCATAATAATATTGACCAAGTTATTATGAATAAGATAGAATCTATTATTTGTAAAATATTCGGTTTCTCAGAGGTTGAACAGCAATATTTGTTACAATTTGCCAAAAATATTTATCTATAAGAATTGGAGTTCTTTGGAAATTGATCAGAAAGGCAGAAACAATTATCTGACTTTCTGATTAATATACAGTATCTCTTCTTCAGTAAGTCCATAGAACATATACACAGCCTTATCTATTGCCGTTTCGTTTTTTGAATCTACATAAGATTCTATGTCAGTTACAATTTTAGCATCTACACTTTGGGGAACAGGAAGTTTTTCTACAAACATAGGTTTGTATTCAAAATATCCACCATTTCGCGTAACCCCAAGATGACGAATGTAATAATCTGCTAATTGTGAGTTTAATACAGCTAACAAAAATTTGCTTGCCGGCACAATCATAGGTGAAGGCGCATTGATAAAGCTATTGTCTTGAATCATTGCATAACTTGCTGTAAGGTTTAGATTACCCCACACGATTTTTGGCTTATAAAAATCCTCCATATAAGCGCAGTTGCGGAGATTATAAGGGGTATCACCTTTATCTGCTCTTGTAGAGATTTTATCCCAATATTGGTCTAAATGAGCCTTTATAGCTGGATATTCATTCACATCAACTCGTGGCAATTTCCCTTTGATGCCGTTATGGGTATTGATAATCCATAAATCCGCCCAATCATAACCATATCGTTTAATATCCCTGCCACGTAGAATCGGTCGTATTAATTCATCCGTTCTGATACGCTCCTCCTCGGTTTGACAATTAGCTAATATTTCATCACGTTTTTCAGTAGTAATAATAAAAGCTTCATTATAACCAGTCAAAACACCACGATAAATATTTATATTCCAGTCTTTCAATGGCGTTCCCACAGTTTCCATTTTACGTTTAATACTTTGCTCAATCGGCGACAGTATTACCCAAGAATCAGCACTACTAAAATCACATTCCGACCCGTTCTGCTGCACAAAATCGCTCAAATTCTGTAAGCCATTTATTCCTTGTGTTATGCAAGCGAATGTTCTTTGGACATTTATAGCTTTTTGAAGCATCAATATGTTCACATCAACAGTAGCTGTATCAAATACCTTTACTCCTGCAAAATCTATTAACAAAACAGGATTTGTTTCCGAAACAAAATATTGGCGCAATTCTTTTCCATATCCGGCTTTCATCCACTTATTGGATGTAATGTAGCATAGGCAACCATTGGGCTTAAGCAAATTCATCCCTTGCTCGTAGAATAAACAATAAATATCTCCAGTACGAACATAAGTTTTATACTTCATTCGTTCTAAGACATCAGCATCCGTACCCATAGATTGCAGTTGAATATAAGGAGGGTTGCCAATAACACAATCAAATCCTATAAAATTTCCATCCGCATCCAATACTTCCGGAAACTCTATACGCCATTCAAAAGCACCTAAATAAATCTTATTGGAATTGATTTCCTCAAAATAACTTTCAAGTTCGGCTATTTCCTTTTTAACTGCATCCACTCGTTTCTGCCAATCCTTTTGTTCTTTTTTACTCATTTCAAACAGCTGCGGTGCAAGCAAATTCACCAGTTCTGCCCTACGCTTATTTAATTTGAGTTTTTTAGGGTCTTTTGCGCCGATTTCAGTGGTAAGTTTAGATTTAATTTCAGCTATCATTGAATCCAACTCCCACTTTTCAGCTTTATCTTGAGCATTCTTATACTTGCTAACAGCATTTCTATACTGGCTAATAGAAATACCAGTTTCTTTTAATACGGACTTAATACTATCCGTTAAATCAAAACGATGCAAAAGAGAGTTTCCGCATTTGATATTTATATCAATATTGGGTAAGGTTTCCAATTGTTTATAATCACTTTCCGCCGTATAGTAAGCATTTTTAAGCAATTCAATCCATAAACGCAACCTACATATTTTCACAGAGTTTGGATTAATATCCACGCCAAATAAACAATTTTCAATAATTGTCTTTTTTTCTTTGAACAGTGTTTCTTGAATGCGTCGGCTTTCCTCATTCAATGGATTATACGAAAACAAATTGTTGTCCGCATCCGTTACAATCAGTTCATCGTTTTCAATAGAAAATGTATAATCTGACTTTTTAATACGTTTACCTTCGGAATCCACTAAAATTCCTAGTTCATATTTCAAACGTATTAGCTCATTTAAAGCGGATACTAGGAAGTGTCCTGAACCCACAGCCGGATCACAAATTGTAATACTATCTATAAGTTGATTAGCTTGTGCTATATCATCTATCTTATTATATAAATCTGTAACAGACGTACAATTCCAGTTATAAAAATTATTGAATTTAGTCAAGACAGAATTAGCAACAGCTTCACGGCACATATACATTGTGATAAATCCGGGGGTAAACACCGAACCATCTTTATGTCCATTGATTTTTTCAAATATAAGCCCTAGAACAGAAGCATTAATCAAAGTTTTGGCTTCTTCTTGCACTTCCTCACTTCCCTCGCTTGCAAAATTATATGCATCCAAAAAAGCAAATAAATAATTCAAAGTCGGAAGGCTATTGAACTGTTGTTTTTCCTTACGATTAATCAATACACTATTAGTAAATAGTGGTAATTCAAACCGCTGAGATAAACTATTTATCTTTATTGTATTACTTTCTAATTCAGTAACCTCAAAGAGTGAGCTATTCAAATAAGGGACATACTCGAAATCTTTCAATACGGACGCCGTCCTTTGATGAACACTTCGAGCTAAAACTTGAAAGAATAAAGTGTTTAAATCATCAAAATCACGTATTTTCTGTATAGAAAGAAATTTGTAACATTGCTCTCCATTGTGGTATTTCAACATTTGAGCTTCCAGTAATTTCAAGAACAAGATTCGATTAATCCAAGTGATGCATAACTCCATAGCCACATTGAACAAGCGTTCTTCTTGTGTGCTTCCATACATTGCAATATTTGGAACTTTTCGCAAGCAATCTTCTGCATCAAGTTGGTTGATCGTATTCTCCAACAAAGAAGCTTCATTACGCCGTCCAACGGCTTTACGTACAATGACAATCTTATTGTTTTCCTTTTTCTCTTCAATACCTAAAATATGCAACAACTCTGCATAAAACTTCTTATTCAGAGAGTTACTGTCATTCTGAAAAGGTAGTTTCAGCAAATGCACATCACTGAATACCTTATACAATTCAATAAGTTTTTTGGGAGCTGTATCCCCATCTAAATATTTAGCGTAAGAGCGGATGTCAAAATAGGTATAGTCAAGACTACCTGCAACTTCTTCAATAAATAAAGAAGCTATCTCAGAATAAAAGAAGTCTGTTTTACGACTTGTTTTTCTGCCGTCCTCAAAATCCTGAAACTCTTTTTTCAGTTTCTTATTTTGATAGAATTTTTGTTCAAACTCTTGGGCATCAAATATAAAATATTCATATACATTGGTCGCTATCAGATATTTAATATCTGTATTTTTCTTGGTTATCCTTTCCCTTAAATAATAAAGTAAAAGTTCTTGAAGAGCTTTTCTATTCAAGTTACCAACAGAAATCATTTCATTTTTGTTAGTTGTACTTTTTACCTCAATTAATAAACCAATATTCGACTTACTTGTTTTATCCAATCGTACAGCTAAGTCTATATCCTCCTCTGGAGCCATATAATATGGTTTATAAAAAGTATCACTTAGAAAATTTCTCAGGTGTTCCTTTTGAGTTTCTTCTCTCTGACCATCTGATACAGTAAACAATAATGTCCGAAGAACATCTTTGAAATGATTAAAGTCTTCTATTTCTATTGCCACTTGTCTGTATGCTTTATTCAGTACCTGATTAGGTTTTAATTGTCCCATAACATCACTTTTTATAAACTATAAACAAAAGTAATCTAATTTGTTGATATATATTGCATAACAGATAAAAAAAGGAAATACAATTCTATCTACAATATTACAGATTATACTTCTTGATATCAACATTCAATAATTAACCACTCATACTCATAAATACGCAAATAAGTACGTATTTTTGCAATATAACAAAGGAAGGTTTATGAGAACAACCAGTTACACAGATTTAAAAGCCAACTTGAAAAGCTATATTGATGCGGTCATTGATGATTATGATACCGTAGTTGTCAGTATCTGAAATGGCAAAGGAGTAGTAATAATTTCTTTGGATGAATACAATTCTCTAAAGAAAACGGAGTACCTCATGTCGTCACCCAACACAATGAAAGCAATTCATAAAGGCGAAGAGGGTATTAAGAACGAGAACTCTATATCCCAAAATGAAGGTGAAAGCATAGAAGATTTCTTAAAACGGGCATGTACAGAATAACATTATCAGAACAGGCACGAAAAGAATACCTATACTTTACCAAAGTGGGAACAAAGCTATAATTCCCTCACCTATTCACATCCCCACATAAAAACAATAAAATTCACCTACATAAACTCACAAACCGACTTCCACATTCTACGTTTCCCGAAGCGGAACCATACGTTTCCCATGCGGAAAACGTACAGCTCGGCCTTGAGAAACGTAGGTTTCGCACCAGGGAAACATAAAAGTCACCTTTACATCTTTCCATTTACACTTCCATGTTTTACAGAATGGTAATTAAAACTATTTTTACCTTTTACAGAAAGACAAACATTTCCTCATATTTGCATAACGAAAGAAAAATTACCATCTTTGTGAAAAACAAAAAATACAAAATTACACGCGCTTCCACATGAAAAACTTATATATATTAGATGATCATCCCATCATTACCGAAGGTATTACGCAACTGCTGGCAAACAACCAACAATACCAGATAACTACCGGACATCATTATTCGGAGTTATACAACTACCTGAATCATACTACGCCCGATTTATTAATCATAGACTACGAGATTCAGGATAAAACAGCCTTGGATGTCATTGCTTACCTTCAACAAAAATCGCTTCACTTCCCCATACTTGTCTACACCATGCATACAGAGTTTTGGATTATTAAGCTTTTGACAAAAGCAGAGGTGTCAGGTATCATCACTAAAAACGACAAGATTGAAGAAATAGAAAAAGCCATCAAGAGTATTCTGGAAGAAAACAGCAAATACTACTCACCTACAGCACTGCATATTGTGCTTTCCATTGTAGGTGACCAGTCGGCAGCCAAAGTAATAAACTATACACCAAGCCCGCGTGAAAACGAAATTATCCAAATGTTATCATGCGGACTTACCTCCGACGAGATAGCCCATAAACTCAATCTCAGCAAAAATACAATCGATACGATGAGAAAAAACATCTTGCTGAAAAGCGGGGCTACAAACGTATCACATCTTATGCGAATTGCTTTTCTAAAAGGTTGGATTACAAAATGAAACAGATTTTATTCTTTATATTTCTCACCCTGAGTGTATCTCTGAATGCCAATGAAAAGAGCGATAAACTGGCTGATTCGTTGCATTCATTCGGCAACAACGGCGAATATGCACAAATGGATTCAATATACAATCTTATCACTCATGAGAATCATTACAGACAAGATAAGCTTTATGCATTGAACATTAGCTTGGATTATGCCCGCTTTCTTAATCAAAAAGGAGACTATGAGAAGGCACATACCCTATTGACCGAAATCCGGGAAAATGCCATGGTCATAGAAAAATACCCAGAAAATACCATTGCACAACAGCTGCAAGAAATTGCGGCAATCGCTACATACGAGATTGCCTTCGGGCAATGGCAGAGCAACCAGTTACAGGAAGCAAGAAAAACGGCCGAAAAAGCAGTCAACCAACTGGAACAAGTAAAAGATTCCGCAAATCTGGCAGAAGCATACAATCTTTCAGGAGTCATACATCGCAGACTGTTTATGCTCGACAACGCCATCTCACTCTACAAAAAGGCGCTTGCCATTACTGAAGACTTGCAGAATTACAACCTGGCAGCCATTATCGTGTCTAACATTTCCATTCTGTACAATGAAACAGGCAAGAACAATGAAGCCATACAGATTTCACGTAAAATGTTTACCTATCCACAAACCGATACACTGACCATTGACTATCGCATCGGGGAAGTGAACAGATTGTGTAATCATGCCATTTTGTTAGCTAACAACCAACAACCAGAATGTGCTATGGACACCTTGAAACTAGCCATCCAGAAACTCTGTCCGGAAATGCCCGATGGCCTTAAATTACTGACATTTACACAATATGCTAGAGTATCAAGAGATGCCGGAAAACTCCGACAAGCTCTTCAATACTATCAGAAAGCCATGAGTTATAAACACACCACACACAATAAGGCCAACATTGCTAATTTGGACTACCTATATGGTTACATGTTATTCCATGATACGGACTCCTTGCTTCAGGCACGTAACTATATCATGAAGGCGGCCGACTTTGCCCGAAAGAATCCTTCTGGGCTATTACCCAAAATTCTGCTTACACTTGCAGAAATAGAAGCCAAAAGGAACAACGGACAGCTATCCTATCAGCTCACTTTAGAGGCATATCAAGCCAACGAGAAATTGAACGACCAATATTTTCAGAACCGTCTGTCTGGATTTGAAGCAGAATTGGATCTCAAGGAAAAAGACTTACAGATTGCAAGCCTCAACGGAAAACGTGCTGAAGAAAAAACAGCTTACCTGATACGTACTTATAGCATTGGAGGAGCGCTTATCTTAGTTGTACTGCTTCTCATCATTCTGATAATAAGCATGCATAAACGAAAGATTGCATTTAATCTGAAACAGCTGAAACTGGAAAAAGAAATCAAAGACAAGGAAATGCAAAGACAACTGCTGCTTACTGACATGCACAAGAAGATGACCGAACGGTATATCTGTGGACTGGAAGATAGTAACAACCGAATTTCCAAGGAACTACACGACGGAGTATGTAACGACTTATTGGCTATAGAGATGGAAATGGAACAGTCTGATGCCCCGTCATTAACAGTTCAGCTAAAACAGGTTAGAGAAGAACTACGCAATCTCTCACATCAGCTGGCAACTCCTGCTTTCAGCAACTTTAGCCTATATCAGGTCTTGACTCTCTATACCGATAAACTGAAGTCTCTGAAAAGTCCGCAGATTCAGTGCTACATTGAGGAAAATATACAACAAATAGCTTTCCCGGCCGATCAGACTCAAGAGGTTTACCGTATTCTTCAGGAAGTTATTTCCAATATGCTTAAACATGCAAACGCTCAAAATGCTTTTATCACAGCCAGCTATGAGAAGGGACAGGTAAACATCATTATCGAAGATGACGGCAAAGGATTTTCTACCGACAACCTTTCCAGCAATATTCTTCATGCAGGACTAGGACTAAAGAGCATAAAAGAACGTTGCGACAAACTGCAAGGAGACTGCGACATTACATCGAAAGAAGGTCAGGGAACTATCATACATTTCTGGTTTCCGGCATAAAATCATTTTTATATACAAAAAAAGAATCCGTATTACAATTTCCCCAATATTGTAATACGAATTCTTTATCCTGGTGACTCTAATATCATTTATTATTTTACCAGCCTGTCTGCTTCTTAAAGCATTATTTCCCATTGTTCTTCACTTTCTACTAAATAGAAAGAATTTCATGTTAATTCCCCGTCTGGCAGGCTGCCATTAAAGTCACTCTTGCATAAACCCTACATTCCATTATAACGTATAACACATTAAATAAATACAAGGACTTAGCAGTTTTTCATAGCTTTGAGTCTCCTATTATTCACAAATGTTATTCTCTCAAAACTTATTTTTGGCAAAAATACATGATAAAACCTAAAAAAACATTCCCATAAATAACCGTTCTTATACTCCCATTTATTGGATATAAATAAAAAGCCCCATCAGCATATCTAAGCTGACAGGGCCATATCACAAACGAAAACGACAGATTATTAACGTTTTCGCTGTGGACGTTCTTTCTTCATCTGTTCAAACGCAGTCTTCTGCTCATCGGTCAACAGAGCTTCTATTTTTTTGTTCAGTTCCTGCATGGCAGTTCTACGCTCTTCACGCGATAATTCCTGCTTAAAGAAGTCTGTATAAAGCGTAGTAATCTGTTTTTCCTGTTCATCGGTCAGGTTCAACTTTTCATCAAGTTTTTCCACCATCTGTTCAGGGGTACGGGTGTTGCCACCTTTGCGTTGTGCATCTGCCGGTTGCATACCCAGCATAGCCACTAGGGCTACCAAAAGAATTTTCTTCATTTTCAACTTGTTTTTAAGGGTTATCTGATTGTATATACAAAACTAATCATGGCATAGGGTTGCAGTACGTTGCTGTTCACGTAATCATAATAGTTGCTACCCGTGCGATGCGTGAAAGCCTGATTCTGTTTCAGTACATCGAAGGCTTCTATTCTGATTTCCGCAGCATTATTCTTCAGGAACTTCTTGCCTAACGAAAGATTCCACAAGAAATAATCTTCCGTACCGGTATCCAGTCCGGTATAGCCAATGTAATTGAATGTACTCCGGAAAGTAAGTCCCCAGAAGAAAGTCCAGCCTAATTTGGCAGCTGCCGTATGCGTCACATAATCACTTCCTGCAGCAGAATCCAGCGAGCTGAACACCTTGTTAATTCCGGCCGAATAGGAGGCGGTAAAATCAAGGTTCTTGCTGATGTTACTTCCAATAATGAGCTTCGGAATCAGATTCAGTTCACGTGTACGACTTTCTACTCCGTCGAAAATAGTAGGCACATTGGCATAATTGGCCGAGAGACTGAAGTTAATGTTACTCCGGATGAAATCAACCGGGAAACCGTAGGTCACCATAGACTGGAGACTGTAATATCCATCCAGATTGACCGGACGGGTAAACTGAGAACCTTTGTTCAGCGTAACTGTAGGCGACAAGGCAATGTCTTCCTTTGCCACAAAAGTACTGTCGGCCACATAGTCCTGCTGTATGGTAGCCCCGACCATTGCAATGAAGGTATGTCCGGACTTTGTGGTGCGCAAATAACGCAAATTAGCCGTATGGGATACCTGCTGGTCGAGATTCGGGTTTCCCGTAGACAAAAACAACGGATTCGAATTGTCTATCACGTTCTGCAAGTCGGTCACTGAAGGAGAAGAAGACCTGCTGCGGTAACGAAGCTGGAAAGAGTTGGTCCGGTCCAGCGAGTAACGCAACGTGAACGAAGGCAACACAGAGAAGTATTTATGCGACAGTCCATCAGGCTGAGGATAGACCAGGTCGCCTTTCAAGTTTGCCCACTGCGCATCGACTCCTAACATGGCACTCAGTTTACCAGCACGGTAACGAAGTCCCACATTTCCCGCCTGAGTCAGGTAACCCGACTGGTATTCATTCGAAAGACTTTCGTCCAACTGGTCATAAAGGTCGGTCACGGCAGAACGGTCATACGTTTTTTTATCGTTTTCGGAGTCCGTATAACTCATTTTATACCCCAACTGCAATTGCAGGTTATCTGTCAACTTCTCGGTATAGCTCAAGTTAGAACGCAGGGTATACTGCCGGTTCATCGTCTGCTTCCACTGGCTGTAATCATCCGTCACCGGAGAAAGCTCCAGGCCGTATAAGGTATTTAAGTAATCTGTATAAGTATCACCGTCCGTATTACTCATCTTACCACTCAGCATCAGCGACAACGTGCGTCCTTCTTTCAGAAAGCGGTGACGGAGCATCAAATCGGCTCCTACATTATAGGCATTACTTTTTCCAAAAGAAGTGGTTTCCGTTTCACTGTCAGTCGTTCCGTTCACTAAATTCTGTCCTTGCAACAGCCCGTAACTGTCATTGTTCTGAAAACTTAGTGTAGGACGGAACTGCAGTGAGGTACGTTCGGTCATCTGGTAATCCAACTTCATATTGAAACGATGGTTCCAGTTCTTCATGGAGTTTTCCTGATACTCACTATAGGTCATTCCGGGCAATACAGATTCAAAATATTCTCTGTCAGTCTGCTGCTGGGTCAGGTTGTCCGACTGGTTAAAGAAGTAACTACCGGTCATCTTCCATTTTTCGCCCCACTGGTCAACGTAATTCAAACCGAATCCATTGGCAGAGGTCACTCCTCCCAAGCTTCCCACCATAAAATTAGAAGTACTGCTTCCACCCGGAGCTCCGGACCGTCCTCCACCGCCACCGCGACCACCACGTCCTCTGCCGCTATTACCAGCCGACATGACACCAGCCAAGTCTTCCTGCGAAAAGTTCTGCTGATTTACATTGTTCGACATGCCCAACACAGAAATACGCCGGTCGTCATTGAAGAAGTTCAGGTTTCCGTTTACCTTGTAACGGTCGTCCGTACCATATCCACCGGAAACTTCACCAAATGTCCCCTGACGGAAACCGCTCTTCGTCACGATATTAATCGTCTTTATTTCCTCACCATCATCAAATCCGGTAAATTCGGCCTGCTCGCTTTTCTTGTCGAACACCTCAATGCTGGCTATCACATCCGATGGCAGGTTCTTGATGGCCAGATTCACGTCGCCGTCAAAGAATTCCTTTCCATCTACCAGTACTTTCTGCACCTGCTCTCCCTGTGCCTGAATCGTACCGCCTTCTACCACGATGCCCGGCATCTTGGCCAATAAATCCTCGGCAGAGCTTCCCATCATCACCTGAAAGGCTTCGGCATTATACAACAGGCTGTCACCTTGCTGTTCGGCACGTGTGGCACGTCCCTGCACGGAAACCTCGCCCAATAACTGTGCATCTTCGGTCATTTCTATTTTTACCCGTTTTTCCTGCCCTTCTGAAAGCGTTTGGTTTGCCTTATAGGACTTGTAACCCACATACGTCACCTGAAGGGTATAAGTTCCCGGCTGCAGTTTTTTAAACTGAAAGTTTCCGTTCAAATCAGTCGATGTATAACTTGATTTTCCGTCGGATGCGACCAACTGTACTGTAGCCGAAATCAAACCCTCCTTTGTGGTTTTATCCGTTACCGTTCCTGAAAGGCTCTGTGCCATCAGTACCAACGGGAATACCCAACTTACCAGTGTAAAAATGAATCTCGCCATAACCTATGTTTTTTTGTTTTCGTTCCTTTTTCCACAAACAAAATTAGGCCTGTTTCAAATACAATTTCTACGCTATCCCGAAAGTAAGGGTAAACGACACCAATGTAGTGGCAAACGGACCGGAGGTTATTTTCAGGAAGTCCCGAAAATCCGTATTTTTGCAGAAAAAGGAATAAGTTATGTGGCACATCAAGAATCTTCCGTTTTACATTGACCTGGTCTTCTGTCTGATATTACTTCCGGCCATGATTACCTTGTTACCTATCGAACGCTGGTTGGTGAATAATTCCACCTTTGTGTATCTACTGGTTTCATGGCTATATCTTATCTACATCCTGAATCGCCGACTCACTATGCCTTTCTTGTTTGCCGACAAACGGAAGTTCTGGATAGCCATCCTTCTTATTCTGCTTACCATTGCAGGGACTTACCTCATTACCCGTTACCAGATGGAGGTGCCGATGCACCGGATGCGTAAGCCGAAATTCATTCAGCATATACCCAAAATCAGATTACAGCAACAGGCTGTCTGGTTTTTGTATGTAGTGGTCACTACCTTCAGCATGGCTGTGGGATTGCTCACCGAACTTTACCATCAGATTATGCAGCGTCAAGCCGTGGAATTCGAAAAGAAAAAGGCAGAACTGGCGCTCTACAAGGCACAGATAAATCCGCATTTCCTGTTCAACAACCTGAACACACTGTATGCCATGGTAGTGACCGGCTCCCCTCAAGCCGAGGATGCCTTTACCCAATTCATCAGCCTGATGAAATATATGTATGCCCACAACACAAAAGATAAAATTCCAATCCGTACGGAAACAGAATACATCCGTCAGTATATCGAACTGCAGAAATACCGGATGCCGAAGGATTTTCATATCCATTTTTCTTACGAACACGACGAAACAGAACAATTGGGTATCGCTCCCATGATATTAATTACTTTTGTGGAAAATGTATTCAAACATGGGGTTTCTTCTCACCAACCGGGAGATGCCTACATCTGTATCCAGGCCCAAAACGGAGAATTATTATTCACAACCCGGAATCCGTTATTAAACCATTCCCCGATAAACGAGTCTAAAGGTATAGGCATTGAGAATTGCCGGAAACGCCTGGAACTGCTCTACCCCCACCGATATGACTTGCGGATAGAAAAGAAAGAAGGGCTATTTCACGTAACCCTACGCATTAATTTGAATACATGAGTTTGAAATGCATTGCCATTGATGATGAACCTATAGCGCTGGAAATCATAACCAGCTTTTGCCAACGCTATGGGAATATAGAACTGACTACCTTCAACAACCCTCTCCGTGGGATGGAGCAGGTAAGAAGAAGCAGACCGGACGTCCTGTTTCTCGACATAGAAATGGGGGATTTGAACGGAGTGGAGCTGGCCCGTGACCTTCCTCCGGGTACCTTGCTTATATTTACTACAGCGTATGCCCAATATGCCCTCGACGGATTTGAACTGAGTGCCGTAGATTTCCTGCACAAACCTTTCTCTTACCATCGATTTGAAAAGGCTGTCCAAAAGGCCATCGAACTTCACAAACTTCAGCAGCTTTCTGCCCATCCATCCTTTGCCGATGAAAGCATCACCCTGAAAGCTGAATATAAAAATGTACAGATTAAGCTAAAGGACGTTCTCTACATTGAATCCATGGATAATTACGTACGCATTCACCTGACGGAACGTCAAAGCCTGATGTCACAGACCAGCATGAAAAGCATTCAGGAACTTCTTCCTGCTGAAAAATTCATACGCGTACACAAATCCTTCATTGTACCGGCTCACCGCATTGCGAGCTACACCAGCAAAGAAATCACGCTCTACAACGGCACAAAGATTCCTGTGGGAAGAAGTTACAGTCAGAATCTAAAACTTTCTATTTCCAACAACTAAAGAATTGCCGGGACACTTTAGCGCCCCAACAATTCATATTCCTTCAGGAAATACTACAGAATCCGAAACTATCAATACGACACAATACTCACAAACAGCTTGGAAGGTAATCACTAACCGTTTTTATAAGATACAAATTATAATAAGCAAACCCTTTCTCAACACTCAGGCGGAGTAGAGAGAAAGGGGGTTATTTTTTCATCAAAAGAGAATATTACTTATTCATATACAAAACGGTATTCATCATTGTAATAAGACGTAGACTCTGAAACACGATTTCCATGTTCATCCTCCTGGTATGAATACAAAGTACACTTGCCAGTAATTACATCCAGATAATTATCTTCCGTAAAGCTATATGCAAAAGGAGCCCATGTATCTTCATGTATCACTTCCGGTTCTCCCGGTTCCGGCATACGATATCCCCAGTCCACAACATCTTTCGTTACCAGATTCTTACTACCTTTACCCATCATACGCAACATATAAAGCATGGACACCATGTCATCATATTCATAAGTATGACTGCCGAACAACGGACGAACCACTACATTAAAATCAAAGTAAGGCGTTACATTCGGATATTCAGTATATGCATAACTCATATAGCTTTCATCCGAAAATTCTCCCTCCGTCGACATTAGGTTGCCATTCTGCCAGTTCAATTGCAGAATAGACCTATCCGAAGCACGTCCCATCCTGCCAGAAGATACTCCCGGATCGATTGCCACATTTCCATCTTCCTCATCCCCATCTTCATGGTCACCTGGATAATAGTCATAATCTTCTTGTATCTGCTGAAGATAACCGTCGGAATAAATAAACATCCACAATGTATGCTGCTCAGAAGAAGATTCCTTTTTCTTATACAACTGTGATACATAACCCTCTGAGTTCAATGTAATCACATACGATTCATCCGATTCATATCCGGAAAGTGTTTTCAGGTCAATCCACATCTGGTTTTCCTGATAGGTGAACTGATAGATTCTCTCTGTGAAATATCCCTGCATATCGCCTTGGTAACTAATAGTTTTCAAGGCTGCCAGCTTTCCGTTCTCATTATAAGTAAGTTCTCCAATAGACTTAGTATAGCTGTCCGGATACAAGCTGCTTGAATTTGTAATCTCATAACGAGCCAGACGTTTTTCTTTCGGGGCAGGAGTTTCTCCTGCTTCTGTTGTAGCTTTCTGTTCTACGGTAATGGTTATCACATCGTTACCACAACGAATTTCGATGGTAGCCTTCCGGTCCTTTCCGGCCAGGTTCTCTATCAATGTCAAGGTCAAGGTATATTCACCAGGACCTCCGCTATAGGCACTCAATTCCAGCCATTCCACTTTTCCCGAAGCAGCCTTGGTTGAAGCTTCTGTCGCAACTTCTGTTACTGTGCTGTCCAGTCGGACAAAGCTGTAAAACTGATTCCACCCTGATTCGTTACCTCATCGGCATAAACCACCTGAGTAGTTTGTGTACCTTCTTTCAAAGTCAGATTTGTGGGAGTCTCATCCTTTTCACTGCATCCTGAAACTAAGATTACTCCCCACAGACAAACAACTGACAATAAAAAACTTAACTTGTTTTTCATAATTTCCATTTTTGAATGTTTTCTTTTACAAAGAAAAGTTTTTCATTTAAGGTATACATCACCGGAAACCGTGAATTCCTCCCTCGTAAACCACAAATTTGCCTTATCCATTCTTCCAAACAGAGAATAGACAAGGGCATTTGAAAGAATATTTCAGGAGAAAAAGAACAACAGACTACATGCCCTGTGGATTCTCCATCTTAAAAACAAAAAGAGGGGTATATGAACCTTGCAACAGTTCATATACCCCCATTTATAGAGATTGTGAATTATCGTCTGTAGTTTACCACACGTTCACACGGTTTTCAGGAGCTACATACAACGGATCAGACGGTGTGATGTGGAAGGCATCGTACCAAGCCTGAATGTGAGGCAACGCTCCGTTTACACGCCATTTACCCAATGAGTGAGGATCTGACTTAGTGTACACACGAATCTGTTCGTCGCGGATGTTACCAGCCCACAAAGTAGCATAAGCCAGGAAGAAACGCTGTTCCGGAGTGAAACCGTCGACTACACCAAGCGGAGCATCCTTAGTTGCATTCTGGAAAGCCAGATAAGCTACGTTCAAACCTCCGTGGTCGGCCAGGTTTTCACCCAGTGTCAGTTCACCGTTAGCCTGCAGGCCCGGCAATACTTCAATCTTGTTGAAGAAATCCACCATTACCTGTGCACGTTCCTTGAAACGGTCAGCATCACCCGGAGCCCACCAGTCGGTCAGGTTTCCGTCTTTGTCGAACTGACGGCCCTGGTCGTCGAATCCATGCGTCATTTCGTGACCGATTACCACACCGATGGCACCATAGTTGGCAGCATCGTCAGCTTCCATGTTGAAGAACGGCGGCTGAAGAATAGCAGCCGGGAAACAAATTTCGTTAGTTGACGGATTATAGTAGGCATTGACAGTCTGCGGAGTCATCAGCCATTCGTCCTTGTCAACCGGCTTGCCAATACGGCTGTACATATCATTGAATCCCCATTCTGACGCACGGCATACATTTGCCCAGTAAGAATCGTTCTTGATTTCCAGTTTAGAATAGTCTTTCCACTTATCAGGATAACCTACTTTTACATGGAAAGCAGCCAATTTTTCGTGTGCTCTAATCTTAGTGCTGTCGCTCATCCATTCCTGTGCATCAATACGTTCACCCAAGGCAGTCTGCAGATTCTTCACCAACTTCACCATACGTTCTTTAGCAGCAGCCGGGAAGTATTTTTCCACATACATCTCGCCTACCAGCTCACCCAGCATACCGTTCACTGAGTTTACAGCACGTTTCCAGCGCGGCTGATTTACCTGGCGTCCTGACAATACCTTGCCATAGAAATCGAAACGGGCAGCTACAAAGTCATCGCTCAGACAAGAAGCTGCTGCATCCAGCAGGTTGTATTCCAGATAAGATACATGCTTAGACAACGGAAGTGTATTCATCAGGCGAGCTACTTCCTGAATCGGCTCTACCTGTTCTACATTCAGTTCAGCCGGAGCCTGAACACCCAAACCTTTCATATAGGCATCCCAGTCGATTCCGGCAATGGTCTTCTTCAATTCATCGAAAGACATTTTGTGGTAGTTAGCTTCCGGGTCACGAAGTTCTGTTGCACTGCGTGAAACTTTAGCAATGGCAGTTTCGATTTCCATCACATCAGCCACTTTCTGCTGTGCATCTGCTTCAGAGAAGCCAGCCAGCTGGAACAACTTGCCGATGTAAAGTTTATACTGTTCACGAATATTCTGAGTAATGCTGTCGGTATCCAGATAATATTCCTTTTCACCCAAGTTGATACCACCCTGTCCCATCTGGAAGATGTTGAGTGAGCTGTTCTTCGGGTCAGCATATACATAGCTGTGGAAATAGGTACCGATACCGATATGAGCCATTTCAGTCATCATCGGCACGATTTCACTCTTGTCTTTCATGCCGGCAATCTTGTCGAGCATAGCCTTCACAGGTTCTGCACCCTGCTTGTTCAAGGTTACGCTGTCCATAGCCATGTTATACAAGTCACCGATTTTCTGTGCGGCAGAACCAGCCTGATTATTTTTCTGCGCAGCCAGTCCTTCAATCAGTTCGCGCAACTGCTTCTGGCTGTTTTCAAACAGTTCATCAAACGTGCCGTAACGAGAATATTCGGCAGTCAGCGGATGTGCATCATTCCATCCTCCACATGCGTAACGGAAAAAGTCCGTACCGGCAGACACGGTAGTATCCATGTTTGCCAAATCAATGCCAGAAGTGCTTTTCGCTTCCTTCTGTCCGGCGCAGCTTGTCAGCATAGCAAATGCCAACGTAGCTACGGCTACATAATTCTTCTTGTTCATAAATGCATTATTTTAATCAAGTCTCTCTTATTTATTTCATTTCTTCCAGTTCCGACAGCAGCAGTGTCCATTCCTCTTCTGCCTCCGAAATCTGTTTTTTCAGCTGCTGGTGCTGCTCGTACAGCTTCATATCGGAAGCACCTTCAGGAGTAGCCATCTGTTCCTCCAGTTGTGCCACCTGCTCTTCCAGTTTCTCAATCTTTGCCTCGCAGTCGGCCACCTGCTTCTCCAGCTTGCGGATTTTCTTGTTCAGCTCCTTCTGCGCTTCATACGAAAGTTTGCTTTCACTCTCTGCAGGCTCTTCTTTCTTGGGCGAAGCGGTCTGCGGAGATTGGGACAACTGAAGTTCGTTCAGATTCTCCATTTTCTTCTTCTGCAGAAAATCGTAGATACCGCCGATATGTTCCTTCACCAGTCCGCCACCAAATTCATATACCTTGGTCACCAGTCCGTCAAGGAACTCACGGTCGTGAGATACTACGATGACCGTACCGTCGAACTCTTTCACGGCTTCCTTCAGCACATCCTTTGAACGCATATCGAGGTGGTTGGTCGGCTCGTCCAGAATCAGGAAGTTCACCGGCTCCAGAAGCAGCTTAATCATAGCCAGACGACTACGTTCACCTCCTGAAAGCACCTTTACTTTCTTTTCGGAAGCCTCTCCTCCAAACATGAAGGCACCTAAGATGTCTCTAATCTTCAGACGGATATCTCCTTTTGCCACACGGTCAATGGTGTCGAACACAGTCACGTTTTCATCGAGCAGCTGTGCCTGATTTTGCGCAAAATAGCCAATCTGTACATTATGTCCAATGGTCAGTTTTCCTTCATAAGGAATCTCGTCCATGATACACTTCACAAGCGTAGACTTACCTTCGCCATTCTTACCTACAAAGGCCACCTTTTCACCACGATGAATGGTCAAGTTTACATCGTGGAAAACCACGTGATCGCCATACGCCTTCTTCACATTCTCACAAATCACCGGATAGTTACCGGAACGAATGGAAGGAGGGAACTTCAGACGAAGTGTAGAAGTATCTTCTTCGTCAATTTCAATAGGTACGATTTTCTCCAGCTGCTTAATGCGGCTCTGTACCTGTACGGCCTTCGTAGCCTTGTAACGGAAACGTTCGATAAAATCTTCCGTGTCTTTTATTTCTTTCTGCTGATTTTCGTAAGCACGCAACTGCTGTTCGCGGCGTTCCTTACGCAGCACGACAAACTCATCGTAAGCTACCTTGTAATCGTATATCCGTCCGCAGGAAATTTCAATGGTACGGTTGGTCACGTTGTTAATGAATGCCCGGTCGTGACTTACCAGTACTACCGCGCCGGAACTCATCTTCAGGAAATTCTCCAGCCACTGGATACTCTCAATGTCCAAGTGGTTGGTCGGCTCGTCGAGCAACAGCACATCGGGACGACGCAACAGAAGCTTCGCTAACTCAATACGCATACGCCATCCCCCGCTGAATTCAGAAGTAGGACGGTCAAAGTCTGTGCGGTTGAATCCCAATCCCGTAAGCGTACGTTCTATCTCTGCACGGTAATTGGTTCCTCCCATCATCAGGAAACGTTCGTTCTCATGGGTAAACCGCTCTATCAGCTCATGATAGCTTTCAGAATCATAATCCGTACGGTCGGCCAGTTCCTGGTTCATTTTCTCCAGTTTTTCCTGCATCTCAAAAATATGCTCAAAGGCCATCTCGGCCTCAGCCATTACCGTACGTGTATCGCTCAGAATCATGACCTGCGGCAAATAACCGATGGTAATGCCTCTTTGTACGGCTACCACTCCCTCTGTGGGCTGCTGCAATCCGGCCAGGATTTTCAGCATAGTCGATTTTCCGGCACCGTTCTTTCCTACCAGTGCAATACGGTCTTTTTTGTTGATAACAAACGATACATCTTCAAACAGCGGAGTAGTTCCAAACTCCACTTTCAGTCCTTCTATTGAAATCATGCGAATTTATTCTTCTACATTACAAAGTGACGGCAAAGTTACAACTTTCCGAGCACAGCAATGACAGACAAGCTGTTAATTTTTCAAAGCGTCGGACTCTCCCTCCGATTTACGCTGCAAATACAACTGGTAGGAATTGACTACATTATGCCACACACTGTAGAATCCTGCCGCAACGGCCGTCACAGGAGTGAAGAAAGTGTAGCCCATCCAGATGGCAAATACCGTATTTTTCTGTCCCAAGGCCTGTCCGGAGCTGATGGAATCATCATAACAACGTCCTATCTTTTTCCCGAAATAGAACTGCAGGGCACAGCAGACCAAAGAAACGCCTCCCAATCCGGCCTGGTACCAGAAAGACACATCACTGTGTACGATACTCTTCACCGTTACTCCAATAGCCAATGTCAACGCCACAGCCCACAGATAAAAAGAGAGTTCATGATACTGTCCTAACTTGGCATGTACTTTCGGAAGCAAAGCCCGCAGTAAAATGGCTGCCAGGAACGGACAAAGCAATAAGGGAAACACCTTTCCCAAAATCAGCGCAAACGAACTGCCAAAATTCAGTTCCGGATGCGGGTGAACTAACGGAAGTACCAGCGGCACCAAAATGGCCGCCAGCAAATTGACTAAAATGGTATAGGTGGTCAGATGTGCTGCATCTCCTCCTAACTTGCGTGTAACCACCGCAGCCGCTGTAGCCGTAGGACAAATCAGGCAAATCATAGCTCCTTCCACCAATATACGAGCCGAGAAATCCGGGAAAATAACCAGGAGCAATCCCAAAAGCAAGAAACTTGCTCCCTGAATCAGCAGCAAACGCCAATGCCAGGCACACAACTTCAAATCGTGCACATTGATTTTACAGAATGTCAGAAAAAGCATCAGGAAAATCAATACCGGCTGTACAATATCGATGGCATGAGCCACAAAGGGCTTAGTAGGTGCAAGAAAAGGGATATTGACATACACAAAGTACAGAATGACTCCCATTGCCATGGCTAAGGGCAACGTCCAATTTTTACAAAAACGCAGAATATTCATTGTTAATCCACTATGGTGAAACAAACCTGCCAGCGCAGAGTGAAAGAAAAAGGATTTGCAAATCCGGCCATCTACAAGCTACGGTTTGCAAATCCTTTGTATGGTCTTATGCCTCTCACTTCTTATAGGAAGAAGCATGTCAGAGGTGTCAATTACTTACAGTTACCAGTGCAACGAGGTTTGATTTGTTTGAAGAAATCATTACCCTTGTTGTCTACCAGGATGAATGCCGGGAAGTCTTCTACTTCAATCTTCCAGATAGCTTCCATACCCAGTTCCGGATATTCTACACATTCAATACTCTTGATATTGTTCTGAGCCAAGATGGCAGCCGGACCACCGATAGAACCCAAATAGAAACCACCGTGTTTCTTGCAGGCATCTGTTACAGCCTGGCTACGGTTACCTTTAGCCAACATAATCATAGAACCACCGTGACTCTGGAACAAGTCTACGTACGGGTCCATACGGCCAGCAGTAGTCGGGCCCATAGAACCACAAGCCATACCCTGCGGAGTCTTAGCCGGACCAGCATAATAAATAGGATGATCCTTAATATACTGAGGCAGGTCTTCACCACGATCCAGACGTTCTTTCAGTTTGGCATGTG
>OOBT01000115.1_pt1 | contig 51791 bp, 38 predicted proteins | sample 1671551 | NCBI WGS metagenome assembly OOBT01 (sample SAMN06348168, study PRJEB24527) | human gut metagenome | reverse complement strand
AGTTTTTTTGCTTGATATAGCATTATAAGCATTTGGCTTAACTTCTTAACTCCTTAACTACTGAATTCTCTGAACTTGCGAAAGTTCAGCAAAATAATTATGTCACTTCTTGACTTCCGTCTCCTCAATCAGCTCAGGCATGATAAACACGGCGTGCACCTTCTGTTTCTCCTTCGGCGGCACCTCCATATAGTTGCGGTAGAGGTCGCGCAGATAAGCGTCGGGGTCGGCAGGCGCAGCGAAACGCTTGCCTTCGAACTCTATTGTGGAGAGCGGGAAGAGGCAGTCGCGGCGGTGCATGATGCCGTAGCCGTTGTTGATGAGCACGTTGGAGATGTAGGTGTCGCGTTTGCGAAGAGCGAAAGCCGCTGCCCATATCGCCTTGCAGAAGAGATATTTTGCACCGAAGTAGAACAACTCGAACGTGGCACGCCACGAATACTGATGCGAGTGGTGCAGTATGGAGTAGCACTTCGACATCGCCTTGCCGTAACGCTTGCAGAAGCTGCGCGAGACGTTAGGGTAAGGGATAAACGGGAAGATGTCGACGAAGAGTCCCTTCGAGTAGTCGAGCGAGAAGTCCTCCGTACCTTCGACATAGAACGAGTTGAGGTCGCGCACCTTCATAATAGGTTCGCGGGTGTGCTCCGTCTCGGGCGTTTGCAGCACCAGTCCGCTGCGCAGCTCCTTGGGAGCCACCTCGGCGAAGCGGCGCGAGTCGTCGAGTGTCATCGCTATATCTATGTCGTCATCCCACGGGATGAAGCCACCGTGGCGCACGGCACCAAGCAGAGAGCCTCCGTCGAGCCAGTACCTGATGTCGTGCTTGCGACAGATGCGGTCTATCTCCTCAAGAATGGAGAGTTGCTTGAGCTGCGCACGACGGAGGTTGCGCTGTTTGAATTCGTTTATATAATTCATTTTTTAAGTTGACGAGTTGACGAGTAAACGAGTTGACGAGTTGACAAGACGATTAGTTGGCTACCGGTCGACGCACGTCAATCACCTGACCCGTGCAGTCGGTGAGCAGGGTGCGCAGCGTAGCCTCAGCCACACGCTCCGGCATGAGCAGCGTTTCGTCGGGCTCCACGCCGAAGTTCTGCTGGCGCATCGGTGTCTTTGTACGCTCTGGGTTGATGCAGTTGATGCTGATGCCGTCGGCATCCCACTCCTGCGCCACAGCCTGCACAAAGTTGACGATGGCAGCCTTTGTCGACGAGTAGATGCTATAGAAGGCGCGACCGCGGGTGTACGAGCTGGATGTGAAGAAGATGAGCTTACCGCGTGTGCGCTGCAGATAAGGACGTGAGCGCAGAGCCACGTTCACCGTGCCCATATAGTTGGTCTGCACCGCCTTCAGGATGGTGTCGTACTCCATCGAAGCGAGCGGCTCGCGGTTGAGCACACCGGCGGTGTTGATGACGTAGTCGATGTGTCCTTCCTTCTGCTCCACAGCAGACAGAGCGAGTGCCACCTGGTTGTCGTCGCCCACATCGGTGTGCGTTGCGCTGCGCGAGAACGAGTGCACATGAGCACCGCTCTGCTCAAGCATCTCCACGATGTTCTTGCCGATGCCGTAGCTTCCGCCGAACACCACTGCCACCTTTCCGCGGAACGAGTCTGCACCGATCTGCACGTCGTTGGGCTCGGTGCTCTTCAGTTGGAACAGCTTGTCCATCATGTAGGTATCCTCGCGATAGGTGAGCTTCATGTTGCTCTCCTCGCCACGCACCACGAAGATAGGCTCTTCGGGCAGGTATGTGCGCACCACGCCGCAGTCGTCGGTAGTGCGGAAGTTGGGGTCCTTGAGTGCCTTGTCGTAAGCATCGGATATCAGCTGGCGGTCGAACGCCTGCGGAGTCTGTCCGCGGCGCAGACGGGAGCGGTCGGGGATGTTCGTGATGAAGTCGCCGTCGACCTCAATGATTGTGTCGGCAGACGGTACGGCAACGTTCACGGCACGATGCGTGTCGAGTGCCTTCACCACGTCGTCGATGATGCGCTGACTGACGAGTGGGCGCACCGCGTCGTGGAAGATGAGGTTGGCATCCTCGTTCTGGTAGGCGGTGATGGCAGAGAGCGACGAGTAGTAACGCTCGGCTCCGCCCTTCAGTATCTTCTTCACCTTGCGCCACTTGTTGCGCAGCACGATGTTCTCGAAGTCGGCAACGAGTGCCGGGTTCGACACGATGGCTATCTCGTCGATGTGCTGGTTGCGCTCGAACACGTCGATGGTGTGCTCCACGACCATCTTGCCTGCCACCTTAAAGAACTGTTTCGGTGTGGACATACCCAAGCGCGAGCCTACTCCACCGGCAAGGATAATGGCGATGTTTCTCTTCATATTGCAGGGTTTGGGGGTGTTACAGTTTCTTGAACTCGGTGTATATCTTATCGGCTATCTCGCGGAACTCCTCTTCCGAGAGCTTCAGCTTCGGATTAGAGAAGAGCATGTCCTTCTCCGACTGCATCGGGATGAGATGGATATGTGCGTGCGGCACTTCGAGTCCGAGCACTGCCTCGCCAACCTTGATGCACGGGAAGGCACGCTTGATGGCTACAGCCACCTTCTTTGCGAACACCTGATACTCGGCAATCTCCTCATCCTCCATGTCGAAGATGTAGTCCACTTCGCGGCGCGGAATGACGAGTGTGTGACCCTTCACCAACGGGTTGATATCGAGGAAAGCGTAGAACTGTTCGCTCTCAGCACACTTATAGCTGGGAATCTCGCCTGCGGCGATTTTTGAGAATATATCCATAACAATAGGTTTTAAATGTTTATTTCTACAAAATTAGTAAAAATAACGGATAAGCGCACGCATTCACACATATTTTTATATACGCAAAAGCCAGAAACCTCAGACTCCGAGTCTGCGACTTCTGGCTTTTAACGTATTATGGTGCGCCCAATCGGCTGCCTCTTACGCTCCCTGCGATGTGCGGACAAGCCACACTCAGGTGTTATGCGAATGTGATGTTCTCGATGCGCAGACGGATAGTGCCACGCGGAATTTTAATCTCTACTTCGTCGCCCACCTTCTTGTTGAGCAGACCCTGTGCGATAGGTGTATTGACCGAAATCTTACCCTCGCGCAGGTTAGCCTCACTCTCGCTCACGATGGTGTAGGCCATCTTAGCGTTGTTGGCGAGGTTGACCATCTCCACCTTCGAGAGAATCTGAACACAGTCGGTGCTCAGACGCGATGTATCAATAATCTTTGCTTCAGAGATAGCAACCTTCAAACGATTAATCTTCTCCTCAAGATGAGCCTGCGCCTCCTTAGCGGCATCGTACTCTGCATTCTCGCTCAAATCGCCCTTGTCGCGAGCCTCTGCAATGGCTGCAGAAGCCTTCGGACGCTCCACTGTTTCGAGCTGCTTTAAATCGGCAACGAGCTTGTCGTAGCCTTCTTGTGACATGTAAGCCATGATTCTTTTGTTTGTTAATTAATATTTTACATTACAATAACAAAAAACAAGAACCCCGACACTGTTCCTGCTGCCGAAATTCTCATTCATCTGTCTTTTTATACTATTTTCGCTAATTACACCATTCTTGCCACTACCTGATTTAACAAAAATGGTTTGATAGTTTTGCAAAGTTAGGCATTTAAATCCATATAAACAAGCGTTTTAGTGGATTTTATTTTACAGAACACCACACCACGCCACCTACCTCACACGTCTTAATATATGTCAAAATAGTTGTTGGTCTGCTGAGTTTTGCTTAAATTTGTAGGAAAAAGAAAACTACTTTTATGACTATTATTCCCGCAACACCAGCGCACGCAGCCGACATCGCACAGCTCATTATGACGGCGATGACGGAAGAGTGCTGCCAGTATCTGGCTGGCAAGGAGCACACGCTCGACGATTTCTATCACATGATGCTCGACCTCGTACTCATGGACGACTCGCAGTACAGCTGGCGCAATGCCTTCGTAGCTGTCGACGAGGAAGCTACAGAGGGCAACGTGGAGTATGCACCGGTAGCCGGTGCCATCGTAGGCTACAACGGAGCCGACCTGCACCGCTTGCGCCGCCGTTTCCAGGAGGAGGCACTCAGACAGCTCCAGATGGACTATTCGCAGATGGACGACGAGACTGAGGCGGGCGAGTTCTATCTCGACTCATTAGCCATCTACCCCGAATACCGTCGTCGCGGCATAGCTCGCCAACTGCTGAAGCGTGCCTCGGAACATGCTGCAAGCCTCAATCTGCCCGCAGCGCTGCTCGTAGACAAAGGCAACCCCAACGCCGAACGCCTCTACCGCTCGGTAGGCTTCGAGTACTGCAACGACGCCATGTGGGGCGGACACGAAATGCGCCACCTACGCTGTCCTATTAACAAATAAAAACAAGAATATGGATTTAGCCTAACGGCAGACACATAGCCTATATACAACGGTTATGCCTTCTGACAAATCTGCTAAATCCGTATTCCCGTTTGTCTTGTCTGCACTCATCAGCCGCTACAGAGCCGACCAAACGCCACTTACTTCAATTCTCTAATCAACATACCTGGGTAGAAGCCGTGTCCACTGACCTTTTCAAAGGTTGTAAATCCCAGTTCAGCCCCTTCTGCTCCTTCCTCTTCCGCCATATAGCGATTATCCCAAATCATGTTCTTCACAGGACGAATAACGCCTACACGCTTATACTCAACATGTCCCTGTTCGTCCTCCACAGCCTCCAACACCTCAAAACGGCTACTCTCGCTAACGCCTTCCTTCTTGCCTATCTCACACTTTAATGGGTCGACAGCCAACAGAGGCGACTTTATCTTGAACACATCGAAGTTTTTCTGAAGATTGGCTACGTTTTCATCCAAAGCACGCTGGCAAGCCTTGCGCACCATGACCTGCGGTTCCGACTCATTGATTCCCATGAAAGAGATGTCCTTGCCGCTGCTTTCCTGCATACCAAGAAACACCAGTGAGAATTTGCCCCGATTGTTCTCGAAGGTCAGTTTCCGAGCTTCGTCCGCCTCGTCCGTATATATCTGGTCATAGAAGAATGAAGATATGTCCTTATCCCACACCAACTGATAGAGGTAGGTGTTGATCTTTACATTGAAGCCCTTATATGTAGCGATTATTTTACCCAAGTCGGCCTCACCAACATCCGAGGAACCACTCATAACCCTATTGGCTTGAATTGCGGCACTAACAATTCCACCAATCACAGCCGACCCCTTACTCTTGTCGATATAACGAATGTCGTTGATCAGTACAAACGTGCTGCCGATAAGTTCCTCGCCGGCATCACGCAACAAGGCATCCTTGCGTATAGAATAGGCAGCAAGCCGCTTCTCCACCTCCGAGGCGTTGTTATAGCCACGTTCCTGAACAAGCTCCATACTGCAGACGCCGGTAGACTTCTTGCGCTGAAACCAGCGTGCAACAAGCCTACTTGCAATGTATTGCTGCTGAAGGATAAGGTCGAAGTCGTTCATCGCCTTCTTGTCAGACATGTCGTTAATCTTGAAGCCGTAATGACTGTCAAGCTTTTTCACCTTCAGCTTGCGCTCTGAAGTATAGAAAATCCTCTTTCCTACATTGTGGTCATTGTATTTGTCCGGAATAGGCATAGCGTTGAAAGCCTTTTCTATCTCTTCAGAGAATGCCAAGTTGCGATGACCTATCATAAACGAATATATCGATCCGCGCCGATAGAGAAACAAGGAATCTTCTGCTTGGGCGAACCCAGCAGAAGAAACCATTGTCAATAACAATATAATAATAAGAGTTTTTCTCATGCGCTACATTTAGTAATCCCAATCCTCCGCAAGGTTGTCATAGATTTTCGGAGCCTCATCAGGAGCTTCTACCCACAGACCTTTCTTCTTGAGGTATTTTGCATTTTCCTGTATTATCTTCAACATCTCCTTGGGCTTCTTCTCTATATCTACCATCTTAATTTCAGCTGGCACCTCAAATTCAGAATCAGCAACGGCACGTTCAGTCATCTTCTCTAACGTAGAAGCAAAATTGAATCGCAGATCCATATTCATCTCCTTAGAGGTAGCCTGTGAAACGACATTGATGGTAGACTTAAGTACCATGCCCTTGACACCGGGAAGCGCATATCCTTCTCCCGTCACGAAGCCTTGACAAACAGCCCACTCGCAATGCACATTACCCACATTACGGGCTCCTCCTTCATTGCTTTCCATGTCAAACTTTGTCTTATACACATCGCACTTATGACCATCAACCGTCATCTCGCCAGTCTTTTCTATTTGCGACTGATTGATTTTTACGCCATTAGCTTCCAGGTCCTTCTTGCTCTCGTTTGCTATATAATAATAGTAGCCCTTCTTAATGTACGGATAATACACCATGAGTTTCGTCCTTCCATCTTCTGGCAGGGTGATTGTCACTCTGTTTTTACCACTATGGTGCTCGCGTGTTTTTACGCCCTTCACAACAAAGGTGCTGGTACATATACCATTGTAATAATCCGGATTGTTATCTACATACTTTTTAACGATAGAGCCTGCTATCATCTTTACAAGAAGATTCTTTGACATGATTTTGGTCTTTACCTTTTGGTATGAGTTCATTTTCTGAACGATTTCTCCCTCAAAAGGTTTCGATTCTGCAGTCTGTGCAGCTATGTTTCCTATTCCCAGAACAAGAGACAGTACGAATACGAATAACGTTTTCTTCATAATAGTTGGTTTTTTAAGTTATTTAATTTGTGTTTGCAGTCTAATTTACAAATATAAGGTTTGCCTCCGGTTGCGGCTGCTGGTTTTCCGCGAACGCCTTGGCTACTTCCTTGGCGGCATCAATGCGCCGTTGTTCCATATCGATGTTGTCGTCCATTATTTTCAACGCTACATCCCATGGGGTGTTCTCCTCCGCCTTCTCCCTTATCTCTTCAAGAAGCGCAACCGCTGCCGTATAGCTTTCCGACTCAGGGTCTATCTCAGCCAACAGTTTGGCGGCATCAACGGCAGCGGCACTGTTTGTACGTGCAGCCCATAGCGCAGAAGCCTTTGCGAAGAGCCGCTCGCCTTCGGCATTGATGCGGTGCTGCCACACTTCCTTCACATTCTGCAGAGCCTGGCCATAGGCTGACGAACATTCGGGTATTGCCATCAGCGTGTAGATGGCCTCGTCGTACTTACGCGTCTGGTCGAGCATCTTCGCACGGGCGAATATCCGGTCAGCCTGAGCATCGTAATAAGCCACTATCTTATCCCGCGCCTGAGCTATAAAGTCCGACAAGCCTTGAGTACGGACAGTAAGCCGCTTGACGGCATCGCTAAATGCAGCGGCATCGCTCTGCCCTACTCCATCAAGACTGACGGTGAACGCCGAGAATATCACGCCATCATGTACACTAAGCACCTTCAGACCTACTTGCAGCTGGCAGACTATCTGCCGTGGAGGACCGGGCGTGATGCTCTTTCCCGTCACTTCATACTCCGGGACGAGTGCGAAGCTGTAAAAGCCTGCCATTGCCGACACTCCATTTGCGGTCAGCAGCTTGCGCAATTTGCCTGCCACCACACGCTGGGATGCTTGCGGCATTGCCGTCTCATTGGCATGGAACGCTATGCCGATAGGCAGACTGCACTCTTGCGCCTGGACGGATAATGCCGTCGTGCAGGCTATGATAAAGGAGGCTATATATTTCTTCATAGTCGTAATGCTTTATTTTTCTCCGACAATAAGTAGGCAACGCCCCAATCCACGATTGACAACTTTGGTAGGGATATTGCGCGAATCGGCTTTCAGATAGTTGCGCAGCTGACGGGCAAAGCCGTCGGCATCCATCGGCATACCATTTGGACGATAGAGCGGAATACGCACTTGGTCGAACAGCAGATAACTCTCGGTGGCATCACTCTTGCTGAAACGGTGCTCCACAGTGTTCTCAGCCATCCAGTCGGTTATCAGTTCGCCAAGCTCCTTACCGCCGTATTCAGTCTCGAAGTCGAGTTCCTGCCCGTTGTCGGGTATCTGCAGCTCGATAACCACTTCACGCCCTTTTGCCAGTATATCGTCGAAATGCTGGCGCAGCAGTGCCGTGAATTTGTCCATATGGCTGACCACCGCCTCCTCCACGAGCAGCGGTACTTCCGCCGAAAACGACGGTACGCCTGTGCCTTCCGCTCCTGCCACCTGCTTGTTGCTGTAGGCATCAAGTCCGCGCAGGCTGTAGGTGACAGAACGCTTCGGACCATTGACGTTGATGCCCCAGTCGACCTCAAGGATAATATCAGCACGAGCGGTACGGCGCAAGCGGTCGACCGGACTCTCTGCCAGAGCTGCACCGGATGTCTTGGTGCGTATCACGCTATTCTCCTGATTCACCCGTTCAATACTTTTGACGGTCTGCAAGAGATCCTGCAACGGAAAGCCACGCTCTGCCATCAGAGTATTGATTTTGGAGATGACCATCATCAGATCGCGGTTCTCCTGCAACGCCTTCTTGTAATTGGGGTACATCTCCTTCATCCCCATCACGTCGACCGTATCCATGTAATGGTTTGCATTGCACCATACGTCGCTGGGCACTACCATCAGCTTCGGCAGTTTTGCCTGTCCGAACAATGGCATGGCAAAAGCCAGTAGTGCTATCAATAAATAGTTAATCTTTGTGTTCATCATCATAAATACTTATTCGGGGGTTGTCTGAATAATCTTGTCTTTGACCAGCCGCTGGCGCAACTGCGGGCACTTCACCGTCACCACAATGCTCCATCGCGTGCCAAGCCTGCTCTCGGTATGCTCTCTCGACTTGCGCTTTTTCTTCTCGTCCCTGAACATCACGTACTTCCTGAAGCGGTCGCCATCGGCGAAGAACTTGTTGAAATAGTCTGCATGACGTTCCCGGGCGTTCACCTCTGTCAGCATAGGACGGATGCTACAGCCGTTCATGCCGGAGTTGATTCCTTTGAAGAGTATGTCGTACACGGCTGTCTTCATGGCCTGCTCAACGGCATCTTTCCTGTTCTTGCCGAAGCCCCAGACACGCAAAGTCTGTGTGCCGTCCTCCTCCACACCGAGACATTGTGTCTCAAATTCCACACGTGGCGACAAAGCCACTTGCGCCCGTATACCCACCAGCATCAGTGTGGCAATACATGTCAGAATGAGTTTTTTCATATCGTATGATGTCAAGTTCAAAATCCACTGTTCAAGCGTTTTACCACTCCGGCTGCCTCCAAGTCTTTGCGGAGCTGGTCTTTTGCTACCGAGATGATGCCAGTGACAACGTACTGCTTGCGCTGGCGCACCACCTGCATAGAGCCTTCTATCAGTGTGGCGTAAGCTTCGCAGCCACCTCCCTTGCGGAAGAACGGTACAAAGAAGTCGCTATATTGCTGCTCGACCATGGCACTGCCAGCCATAGGAGGCTGGGACACGCATCCACCGCCACCGGGATAGCCACGAAACAACACGCCGTGTATGGCGCAACGCTTTAATATATTGTCGCCGATATCCTTCCGGTCGACCACAGCCCTCACCTTTACCAGATAAAAGCCCTGGTTGGCTGAACCACCGCAACTCATTTCATATACCAACGGCTTGTCATTGTCCTTAGCGTTAGTGGGCGTTGGCAGTACAGCAAACAATAAAAGAAGCAAGTATATAGTCCATCTTTTCATAATATATTCAGTTTTAGTTAATGGTCTGTCGTTTTACGGTTACAAATTTAATATTATTTCCGCACTCTTGCAACCGGCAAAAACACACGCAGACGACAGCAGAACCATAGCGCCGACAACAGAAAAAAAAAGACTGACAAGAGGGCAAAAATAAAAACTGCAAGGACAAAATGGCTGAAAAGCTATGGTTATTACGAAATAATTGCCTACTTTTGTGGATATAAACCTAACCTTTACTTTAACTATGCTTAAACAAACGACTACAACACGGACTTTACGCCAACTGTTCACCATTATATGCCTTGCTCTTGGTTCTGCCATAATCATAGGGTGCGCCAACGGAGATGCAGACCGGCACCACAAATTGCGCCAAAGTATAGAGGACTCGATCAAACTGGGACATACGTCATTCGCTTCGCGCTGCATAAACGAACAAATGGCTGCAGCAAAAGACAGCGACACCTATTATCTATGGCTCACTCTGCGCAACAAGATGTTCTACATCAGTATGCAGACCGACTCGATGAATGTGACAATGAACCGCATACAACGGTACATCGACAAATGCAACAACAGAAAAGACAAGAACACCGGAGACACCTTCCGCCAATTGTATGCGGAATGGCTCCTGGCTAAAGGCGTATGCCAATCAGCATTCATGGGACGACCCGACTCGGCTCTCATATATAACAGCAAAGCCATCGAACAGCTTCAAAAAAGCAGGACACGGCCGGAACTGATGCTGATAGCACTGACCAATCAGGCTGACTTCTATCGGCAGACGGGCAGACTCGACTACAGTGCCAACACCTACATGCAGGCTCTGGCTTTAGCCGACTCGATGAACAACATCAACGCAACCATCGCAGTAGAGCTTGGAATTGCCATCGTGTACAGTCACATGGCGGACTACGAAAACAGCAAACGATGGTGGGAGCGGCTGGAGCTACATCTGCCACAGATGCAGAAAGCCGACCGATTCATCTTCTACAACGACCGCGGAAACGACTTCTACCTACAGCAGCGCTACAGCGAGGCTCTGCCTTATTTCGAGAAGGCTGCTGCGCTGATAGAAGAAGACACTGCGTCAAACATGTGGAACTACCACACCGCACTTGCCAATCTGGGAATGATAAACGCGTGCCTCGGACGCAACAAACAGGCAGAACAGGCACTGGACGCAGCCGAAAGGTTCTTCAAAGAAGTCGGGTTTGACATCGGACTGTACTACATAACAACATCGCGAATAACAGTCGACTTGCACAACGGACACATCGACAAGGCGCTGCAGCGCATCGGCAAAGCCCCGACACCCGACTACATGCTGCCCACTGCAGTGGTACAAAGGCTCAACACCGAGGAGCTGGTGTACCGGGCTGCGAAGATGATGCCACAGGCATACGAGGCACACCGTCGAAAGGATACCATCAACGACTCCATAAACACGGCACAGATGAACATGCGCATGAATGCCAACTTGCTGCAATACAAACACGACCGGCAGCTGGCGGAACAGCAGCACATCATCGACCGACAGCATATCATGGAACTCCTGGGCTGGGGATTGTTTCTCATCTCCACGCTCATTATCATTGTGCTTGCCACGCTTGTGTATCTGCGCCGCCGCCAACAGCAGCTGCGCGATCTGAAAGTAAGGCAGGAGATTGTGAAGCTGCGCATGGAAAACATACGCAACCGTATCTCGCCGCACTTCGTCTTCAACGCACTCAACCACGAGATGCTCGCTCAGATGAACGGCAAAAGTGTGAACCTCAACGCCTTGACCCAACTGCTGAGAAGAGGGTTGGCGCAGGCAGAGGTGCTGGTCACCACACTCAGCGAGGAAATGAAGTTCATCAACTATTATGTAAGCATCGAAGGACAGCAAATGGGGGCAGACTTCCACTACGAGACGGACATAGACAAAGAGGTGGACACCGAACACGTGTCGCTGCCGGCTATGGTGGTGCAGATATTTGTGGAGAACGCCATAAAGCACGGACTGCGCCCGAAGCAACCGGTGGAGGGCAAGCACCGCAAGCTGACGGTACGGATACGGCGCAACGGCAACGATGCCACAGAAATAGAAGTGCTTGACAACGGACTCGGACTGGGCGCACCATCTACGGGCAGGGTACACACCGGCATGAAAGTGGTACGACAGACCATACAGATACTCAACGACCAAAACACCAGCAAGATAACCTTCGGAGTGGCGAACCGCAGGGATATGACTGACGGACAAACGGGATGCAGGTCGTGGATAACAATACCGGACAACTTTGATTTCACCATATAACGACAGTAAGACAAATGACAAACGGAAACCGCCCGATAAGGGCTTACATAATAGACGACAGCGTGGAAGCGATAGAGGTGCTGCAACGTATCCTGGAAGCCAACCACCCCGTCGAGGTGGCAGGAACAGCCAACGACGGACTGACTGCCATTGATCAGGTGGTTGCATTGCAGCCCGACATCATATTCACCGACGTAGAGATGCCATCCATGACAGGCATAGAGTTTTGCCGAGTGATACGCAACGAGGTGAACCCCGATACAAAAGTGGTGTTCTACACCGGACACGACAAGTACATGATAGACGCACTGCGACAGCAGGCCTTCGATTTTCTGCTAAAGCCATGCTCGCCAGAGGATGTGGCTATGCTGATGATGCGCTATTACGAAAACAAGCTGTCAACGGTTCCTGCGTTGTCAGCAGCAGCCACACCACGCCATCAATCAATTCTCGTCGTCAACGCAATGAGCGAGCACATTGTACTGCAGGCACCGGACATCGCCTTCTTCCGCTTCAACGCAGACCGGAAACTATGGGAGGCGGTATGCTGCAACGGCGACACATACAGCCTGCGCACCCGCACCAACAGCGATGTGATTCTTGACTACTCCACCGACTTCGTACAGATACACAAACGGTACATTGTGAATGTACTGCACGTGAAGATGATACAGAACTCACTGTGCATACTCAACGAGCCTCTGCAGGACATCGACGAACTGAAGGTCAGCAAGAACTTCAAACGGTCACTGCTGGATGCCTTTTACGCGCTATGAAAAAAAAATCCACCGCAACGAACGCTGCGGTGGACCAAACTTTATTTATTAACTTTTTTATTTTCTCGACTATTTAACAAGACTCCCGTCTCATTTTGAGTGGCGAGAAAGACTATTTATTGTTGTCTTCTCCCCACATTCCTATTGCAGCAGTCGCTGCAAATAGGCTCATCATTACCGTCATCAACATAACCTTTCTACTTATTAACCTTTAAAACTACCAAACTATATACCTTTTATTGACAATCTTTACCTAAAAACTTCTTTACCTTTCAAAACTTAAGACCTTTACCAAAGTTACCCTTTACTTTTCACCTTTTATAATACCTTATCAGAAGTCATCCTCTCTTGTTCAATCTTTTACCTTTACCTAATACCTTTCGGTGTTGTTATCCTTCTATCTTTTACCTTTTTCTAATACCTTCCTATTGAAGTTATCCTAATCTTTTACCTTCTGATGTCGTCCTGAATCTTCTTTACCCTTAAGACTTTCCTATTGAATTATCCTTTCAATACCTTTTACCTAATGTTGTTAGTCAAGCGGTTGCCTCACGGTTCCCTTGTTTTGACGATGCAAAGTTACAATTGTTTGCGTACACAAACAAGTGTTTACACTCTTTTTTCGCATAAAAACGCCTATTTTTGACCTACATCAACCCTTAATGTGTTCGCACACACCTACAATCGTTTGCAAACTGCCAAACTCTTCCCCACCCCGTCCGCCGCTTCTCTATACATTATTAATAACAAAGAAAACGCCTTGCAGATGCTTTTGCATTGCAAGGCGCTCAACGACAATCAAAAATTATAATGTCTTAGCTATATAGAATTTAGAATTCATAATCTCCACCATCCTCTTCTTCCTGGACGCTGAATCCATTCTTTTCGTCACCGTCGGGACTCCAGCCACGGTCACTTTCAAGGCTTCCAGCCATTATCTGTAAAGGATCCATTTCGATAACGCTAATCTCCGGAGCTACGTATTTCTTCTTTTTCATAATGCAGTTATAATATTATTTCTTTACCACTACCTTGTTGTTAACAACATACACACCCTTCGGCAACTTATCGACATTGTTGGTGTTCATGCGCACACCGCCAAGGTTGTAGATGCCGGTATTTGTATTCTGCTTGTTCTCCTCAATCACGTGGATGCCGGTTGTTCCGTCTATGCCGTTACCATTAATTGAGAACATCAACATTTTGCCCGTGTGCATATCATCCTTAAGCCAGCAACGATAAGCCTTTACAGTATGGTCTTTATTTGTGTGAACCAGGTCGCCCTTGCTGAACATATATGAGTCGGCGGACACAACGGTCTTACTGTCGTACGAACCGGTGTAGGTCATACCTCCGCCATTTACTGTGTGTGTCAGATTAGATGTCTGGTCATCGTAGTTGATGCCATCGGCTACATATACTGGACCATTGAGAATCTGCGTAACACCGTCGATAGTGTATGAATAGTTGCCGAGCGGCTTCTGCGTAGGATATATTATATAAGGTGTATTCTTCTTCAGCACTACGTCCTCACCGGCAACGTCTACTGTAGAGAACTTTATCCAGTTCTTCTCCAAACGGTCGAACTTTGCCATCTGTACACCATCGCCGAAAGCTTGCTTAACCTGAGCAGCTGTCATATCAACGGGAAGAATGATAGAGTTCCATCCCTTCTTGTTGTTGTCAGCACTCTTGGTGAATGTACGGTGGAGCAGCATCGTGGCTCCAGTGTATGACTTAGTAACTGTAAGAGTCTTGTCCTCATCAAGAACCAGAAGGTCGTCGTATCCGTTGAGGGTTCCGTCGTCGTTCATGTCAGTACGCAGAGCGAAGCCCTTAATCTGAAGATTCTCAAGAGCAGAGAGCGCCTTGACAGGTGTGATACGAACCTGATCGAACGACTTGGTAGGATTAAGCACGGCATAGCTGTCACCCTTACTGCCAATAACATCAGCACCAAGAACCTTCCAGCTTGTCAGTTCTTCCTGCTTCTCATCATCAAGATAGGTGGTCAACTTTAGACCTTCGCCCAGACTTGCACCCAATCCTAAAGCCAGATTCTGGGTTACCATAACAAGCTGCTGTCCCTTATCAACTACTTTACCCATATTGACTGAGATTGTAGAGCCTCCCAAGTCTACGCCCAAAGGGAGAGTCAGGTATGTATCCATCGAGTCGTCAATCAAATTGCTCAACTCATCGTAGCCGTTGCCAATGTTGGCAACTTGGACAATCTGAGTGTTTGCAAAGTCGATTGATGCATTGGTATTATTTGTAGATACCACCTGAGCGCCGTAAACGGGATTGATTGTAGCATTGTCGGCATCTGCATCGGCTACATACGCATAGTAGATATTGAGCTGTGAGAGGTCGGCAGAAAGAACGTCTGTGTTATAAAGTACAATCTCATCAAACACAGAGCCCGCGGGCACTTCAACGTTCAGACACATTTTACGTGTTTCCTCTTTACCGATAAGTCCGGCTGAGATGGCATCCCAATGGGTTGTTACATCTCCAGTCACTTCCTTGCCTTTATTGTAGAGCTTGATGTTGTAGAGCTTAAGCACATCAGCATCGAGTCCGGTAGCCTTGGCAGATACCACAAAACCAACCTTCATCTTGCCATTGAAAGCTCTTGCATTGCCATTCAAACCATCAGCAAAGTTAGAGCCATCAGCAGTCTTAATGCCAACGAGACCAGTGTTGGCTGCCAATGAAACGCTTGGCTGACGATAGGCGAAATCGTTGAGAGAAGTAGTAAGTATGGCTGAGCAATTCATCATTCTATCGAATATCTGTATCAAACCACCGCCAACCTTATCGCTCAACATATATTTAGGCTCCTCACCCTCCTTATTGACAAGGATATCCACTCCGTGTTCCTCCGCAACATATGTGGGAGCATAGTTGAGGGTTGTGAGTTCATAGCATTTTTCGCTTCTGCCTTCATCTTTAAGAACTGTTGCCTTAAACACATATTTGCCTGGAATATCAAGATTAGAAACCAGACCAGTTTCTGTGTTCAATTCAACACTTGAACCTGTTGGACGATCTATAATCGACCATTCTACCTTTACGGTATCATTGTGCTGCAACTGGAACTGATTGACACTTCCAGACACATCGCGACTTGATGTGGCATTGATTGGACAATGATGAGAAGCAGCATCGGGAGCCATGCGGACAAAGGCGTAGTTGACAGTAGTACCACCAATTTTTATTCCGACTCCCGTAAAGTAAATCTTTACTGCAGAAAAGGCTGCAGGAGCCTTCATTACTATTTCACCATCCTTATTCGCCTTAAGCACTCCAATGCCCAAAACGGTACTCGAAAGTTTGTATGTGCCTATTTCTTGATTATCCTTGTTGAAAAGCGTAAGTTCAGCACCATCGCCTATCGAAAGTTTGGCTACATCAAGACCATTAATCTTGAAACCAACCTCTGTTCCCTTAGGAAATGCTTCCTTGTCGTCAGAAGGCTTGGCAACGACTGTAACTGGGGTTGATACAGGAACTAATACCGCTGTAACAGCAGCATAGCCATTATTTAGATTCGCATCTATCACATCACCACGTGACACCTCACCAAATGTGTGAATTGGCTTTTGGCCTTGCGCATCCAAAGTAAACGTCTTTCTACCCTGCTCTTCAGCGTATTTAGAAATACCATTCTTCGTATTATTGGTAATAGTATACTCACGAGCCTTGCCTACAAATGCATACTTGATATTTATAGCCGAAAGCACATCGGCATCAACTCCACACTGAACAAGCTTGATTTCATCGAAATTACCGGGAGCTGTAGCCGTGTACAATTTGTTTACCTGATCAGAACCGGGAATTGTCAGCAACGACAAGCCAAGTCCGGTGACAGACTTACCGGTAGAGATCAACTGAGGCTTGTCTACTTTTTCTCCGTCCTTAAGGAACTGAATCTTATAGAACTGTGCTAAATCGAGAGTAAGGATGCTTGCCTCTGATTTTGCACAAATGACAAAACCTGCCTCTGTACCACCAGCATAACAATGCTGATTGTCCTTAACGCTGATAATAGGATTTCCTACAACTGTAACATTTGCAAGCGCTGGAATCGTAGCATAATCATCCATATTCTCGTTGCAAAGGTTCTGAAGATTAGCTGTTCCAGAAACCACCTGAACACCATCACCAATGCTATTGATTGTACATCCCGGTCCTACGAGAGCACGACGGTTGTTAAAATAATTCTCCTTAGACGGATCTGAATCTTGCCAAACCTTCTTCTCGCTTTTGTCAACACCATTTGCGGTTGCGGCAACCATTGGCATAGCCAAAAGCAAGAGAGTTACGACAAAACAAATTTTCCTGAAAAATCTCATTGACATCATTTAAAAAAGTTTTTTTGATTTTATCGTATTATACGTATTATTATTTCAATCAAAACGTTTCTTCTAAATTCGGAATTTGCGCCTCTCAAAATCTTCGACGCAAAGGTATATATATCCTGGAGATTAAAGTGCATCAAGTAAGCTTCCAGTAAGTACGAGTAATATGAGAAATTCACAACTATCAGATAAACAGCAACTTACGCAACGGGGGGGGTAAAAGAAAGTAAGAATCGAAAAAAAACGATAAAAAAAAAGTAGAAAGTTCATATAATATATCTAATAAAAAATCTGTAAATTTGTAGATAGAAAAGGTAAAATCTAAAGATTTAAAGACCATGAGGATATTGATATTAACCATAACTATCTGTCTGTCGATCATTAATGCTCGCGCAGACAATAACAAACTTTACGAAAGATTAGACTCAGTAATAGCCCATAGTGCGGATTATGATATCATAAAAGAAAAAAGGCTAAAAGACATTAAGCTTGGAGCTAAATTCGTGACCGCTGCAACAGACAAGCTACGCATATATGAACAGTTGGCAAACGAGTATAGTCTATACGTTTACGACTCGGCAATGGTGTATGTCCAAAGGGGAATAAGCCTTGCCAAACAGACTGGCAATTCTGATTATTGCAACCGATTCCTGATTACAAAGGCAAGTCTGCTGATTGAACGAGGCTTCTATATTGAGGCGAAGGAAAATCTGGACAAAATCGAGATATCACAATCCGATCCAAAGCAAAATTTCCTTTTCTACTGCGCCCAGAGTTCACTTTATTACAATCTGAATGCACATTGTCAGAAAATGGAGTTCAGCAAACATTATAACGAACTGTTCAAGGAATATATCAGCAAGGCTCTATACTACTGTCCGAAGAATAGTGCAATGTATTATTACATGAAGGGTATTAACCTCTTTTACTCAGGCAAGAGTATCAATGAGATTAGCACTTCATTGAATAAGGCAATGCAAATGTTCGGACCCGAAAACCGCATGTACGGCAGGGCGGCATGCGTTCTGTCGAAGGCTTACGGCAACAATAAACTGTGGGAGCAGCAGAGGCGTTATCTGCTGCTTGCTGCTATTAGCGATGTAATGTCGTCAAACAATGAGAGTCTGGCATTGCAGGATGTTGCTCTATCGCTTTATAAAAACAAAAATGATCTTGACAAAGCCCGGAAATATATCAATCAAACATTGAAAGACGCACATGACTATAATAGTCATCTGCAACGTGTGGAGCTATACGCCAACCTGCATGTAATATTGTCAGCTTACAATGAAAAGCTCCAAAAGGAAGCCATCTGGAAAAACGTGACGATAATATGTATACTTATGCTGTTGGTTGTCATTGCAGCAGTAGTAGTGTACGTCAACCGGAAAAAAGATTTGTTGAAACTGTCGGAGAAGGAACTGAAAGCCTTGACTGAAGAGTTGAGCGCTACCAATAAACAACAGCTAAAGGACAACAAAGCTCTTCAAGACTCAAACGATGAACTTAAGGGCTCAAACAAAGCACTTCAGGACTCTAACGATGAACTTAAGGGCTCAAACAAAGCACTTCAAGACTCTAACGATGAACTGACGAGCTCAAACAAAGCACTTCAGGACTCTAATGATGAACTTAAAGGCTCAAACAAAGCGCTTCAAGACTCTAACGACGAACTGACGAGTTCAAACAAAGCACTTCAAGACTCTAACGACGAACTGACGAGTTCAAACAAAGCGCTTCAGGACTCTAACGATGAGCTAATGAGTTCAAACAAAGCACTTCAAGACTCTAACGATGAGCTAATGAACTCCAACAAAGCGCTTCAGAACTCCAATGATGAGCTGAAATACAACAACAATGAACTTAAGTACAATAACAATGAACTTAAGAACTTTAACAACGAGCTTAAAGACTCCAACAAAGCACTTAAAGACTCTAACAACGAACTTAAGGACTCAAACAACGAGCTTAAGGACTCAAACAAAGCGCTTCGGAACTCAAATGATGAGCTTGAAAACACCAACACAAAGCGAGAGTTGATGGCTAATGCCTTTATCATGCTCTGCTATCAGTATATTGAGCGGTTGGACAGTCAGCGCAAACTGGTAATACGTAAAATTAAAGCCAATCAGCAGAACGAACTGCTGAGCATTCTCTCATCTTCAAAGCGAGGCACAGAGGAGAGCCAGAGCTTCTTCTCGCAGTTCGACAAAATCTTCCTCTCGCTCTATCCCTCGTTTGTAAATGAACTGAACTCACTGCTGATACCCGAGGCACAAATCGAGCTTAAAGAAGACAACGAACTGACTCCAAGCTTGCGTGTAGCAGCCTTGGTAAGACTGGGTGTAACGGAAAGTCCTAAGATTGCCGGCATCCTCTCCTACTCGCTACAAACAATATACAACTATCGCTCTACACTAAAGAACAGCGCCATCGACAAAGAACACTTCGAAGAGAATCTGCAAAAGCTGTGCTCAGTTTATTAAGGGGTTGTTGTAGTGTTGGGGAAAGCTGTTGCGTAATTACAAATTATAAATTATTGCTGTCCGGTAAACAATCCGCTACGCGTAGCGCAGGCGTAGCGAGTTGAGCACTACGCTTACGCTTGAGAACGCCATCAGGGCGCTTGCCCACATCGGCGTTATCTGAAAGTCGATGCCGAAGATGTGTAGGGCACCGGCGGCGAGGGGTATGCAGACGATGTTGTAGACGAACGCCCAAAAGAGATTCTGCCATATCATGCGCACGGTACGTCTACTGAGCTTTACGGCTTCGGGCAGCGCCATGAGGTCGTCGCCCATCAGCGTTATCTGCGCCACGTCCATCGCCACATCTGTGCCACGACCGATAGCTATGCCAACGTCGGCGAGGGCGAGTGCCTGCGTGTCGTTGATGCCGTCGCCCACCATAGCCACGCGCTTGCCTTCGCTCTGAAGTTGCTGCACGAGCGCCTGCTTGTCGCCTGGCAACACCTTGCTGCGATAGTTGCGTATGCCAGCCTCAGCAGCCCAGTAGCGAGCCGCCTCCTCCTTGTCGCCACTCATCATGTACACCTCAATGCCAGCACGCTGCAGAGCCGCCATCGCCTCCTTGGCGTTAGGTTTCAGTGTTTCGCGCTGTTCAAGCGGTATGTCAGATGGGCGTGTGAAGTCAATGTTCGGGTTGGGAATGGTGAGCGTGCCTGTCTTGTCGACGACGAGTGTCTGAATCTTATGCAAGTTCTCCAGCGCCGACGCGTCCTTTATCAGAATCTGCTTCTGCGCCGCCTTACCGATGCCCACCATGAGTGCCGTCGGCGTAGCCAATCCCATTGCGCAGGGGCAGGCTATGACGAGCACAGCCACAGCCGAGAGAATAGCCTGGGGCAGTGCGGCGTTGCCTCCTACAGCCCACCACACGCAGAACGTGAGCAGCGCGATGGCAGCCACCGTCGGCACGAACACCCGTGCGGCTCTGTCTACGATGCGCTGCACGGGTGCCTTGCTACCCTGTGCCTCCTGCACCATGCGTATGATGTGAGCAAGGGCGGTGTTCTCGCCAATCTGTCGCGCACGCATACGCAGCTTGCCCTGGCTCGGTATGGTTCCGGCGAGCACGGTGTCGCCTGCTTTCTTCATAGCCGGTGTAGGTTCACCGCTTATCATAGCCTCGTCTACATACGCCGCATCGGCAGTCATGAAACTCTCTGCCGCACACACCACGCCGTCCACCGGAATCTTCTCGCCGGCGCGCACCTCTATCGTGTCGCCTATCTGAATCGTCGAGATAGGCACCTCCTCCATGCGATAGTCGTCGGTGCCTTCCATCTTCTCGTGCGTCACGATGCGCGCTGTCTTGGGCTGCATGCCCATGAGCTGGCGTATGCTGCTCGCCGTGCTGTCCTTCGCTTTTTCCTCAAGACACCGACCGGTGAGCACGAACGTGATTATCATCACCGAAGCGTCGAAGTAGGTGTGCCACTCTATGCCGCGTGTGCCCCAAACCGCCTCGCCGAAGAACGTATTGAACGTGCTGAAGAGGAACGCTATGAGCGTGCTCAGCGCCACGAGCGAGTCCATGTTCGCCGTGCGATGCGTTATCTGTTTTGCCGCCGACACATAGAAGCGTCTGCCGCAGTAGAACATGTTTAAGAGAGCGAGTATGAGGCAGATTTGGTTGTTGAACGTTCCGTCGCCGCTCATGCCGAAGTACATCGTGAGCGCGGCGAACAGCCACGAAAGCAGCGTACGGCGGCGCAACAGCGTGTATTCACGGCGGTTAATCTCCTCGGCGTTGCGGTCGTTCTCCACCACGAGGTCGTAGCCGGCGTTGCTCACCTCGCGCTTCATATCGTCGAGCGTAATCACGTCTGGGTCGTAGTCGACGAGCACCGTGCGTGTAGACAGAGTTACTGTAGCCGAGTTGACGCCCCGCAACTTACGGAGCGTATTCTCTACGTTGGCGGCGCAGACAACGCACGCCATACCTATAACTGGTATTGTCTTTTTCATGTCTATTTACTGCATTTTCTTGTTTTATAGGAAAAGTGTAATTTTGATGTTTCAAAAATACAGGAAAAGTGTATTTTTGAAGTATCAAAAATGTAGGAAAAGTGTATTGGAGAGTTTAAAAGCACTACTTCTTCTGCGTATCGGGCAGCAGTCCGGCGATTATGCCGAGCAGTGGCAGGAAGGCGCTCACTTTGAAGATGAACTCCACGCTGGTCTTGTCGGCGAGCCATCCGAAGAACGCCGAACCGATGCCGCCCAGTCCGAACATAAGGCCGAAGAAGATGCCGGCGATGAGCCCTACTTTGTCGGGCATGAGGTCGGTGGCGTAGACCACTATCGAGGAGAACGCCGAGGCGATGATGAGTCCGGAGAGGAAGGTGAACACGATGGTCCACGTCAGACTGACGTAGGGCATGGCGAGGGCGAACGGAGCCGCGCCAAGGATGGAGAACCATATCACGTACTTGCGTCCGAAGCGGTCGCCGAACACGCCGCCGGCGAGCGTGCCGATGGCGAAGGCGGCGAGGAACACGAAGAGGCATATCTGCGAAGCCTGCACCGAGACGCCGAACTTGTCGATGAGGTAGAACGTGAAGTAGCTCGTGATGCAGGATGTGTAGAAGTATTTCGAGAAGACGAGCAGGATGAGTATGAGCAATGCGCCGTACTTTGCGCGTCGGGAGATGTGCGTGTTCAGCATTTCCGCCTTGCGCGGATGCTTCACGGCATACTGCAGGCGGGCTTTATACCACGCTCCGAGGCGCACCATGATGAGCGCTGCGAGCAGGGCGGCTATGGCGAACCACGATATGGCGTGCTGTCCGAAGGGCAGGATGATGAGCGCTGCGAGCAACGGACCGAGCGCCGAACCGCCGTTGCCGCCCACCTGAAAGATAGACTGCGCAAGACTCTTCTTGCCGCCCGACGCCAGTTGCGCCACGCGCGACGCCGTAGGGTGGAACATGGACGAGCCAAAGCCTACGACGCTCACAGCCAGCAGTATGAGCAGATAGTTCTCGGCGAACGCAAGCATGAGCAATCCGGCGAGCGTGAAGCACATGCCGACGGAGAGCGCATAGGGGCGCGGATGGCGGTCGGCAGACAGTCCGGTGAAGGGCTGCAGAATTGAGGATGTCATCTGAAAGACAAGCGTTATGATACCTATCTGCGCGAACGAGAAGTCGAAATTGTCCTTGAGGATAGGATAGATAGACGGAATGATCGACTGTATCATGTCGTTCAGAAAATGAGATATGCAACAGATGGCGAGCACGTAATAGACCGTGCTCTCTGTCACTGTAGGATTGCCTTTAAGGATGCGGCTTATTGATTTCATATACTTTTTACTTTTTTACTTTTAAAAGCGTTTGTGGGTGCGTGGTATGGGTGCGTGGTATGGGCAAGATGCCCATACCTCCTATTTAGCTGCAAAGTTACTGCTTTAATCTGAAACGCAACGCCAATACATAAAATATATAACCGAAAAAGCCGGAGGCAACGATGCCTCCGGCTTCTAACTCTAACAACAAATCTTGCAAGGAGCTTTACTTCACCTCCTCAGGCAGTACGGGCATTGCGCCGTTCTGCGTGCAGACGTATGCACTCACTCTCACTGCGCGCTCGTGAGCCTCAGCCACCGGCATTCCGGCGAGTATAGAAGCACAGAAGGTGCCCGTGAACGAGTCGCCTGCGCCAACGGTGTCAGCCACCTCAACCTTCGGTGTGGGCTGGAACGACATCTCGCCTGGTGTGAACACGTACGAGCCGTTTACGCCGCAGGTGAGCACGAGCATATCGAGGTCGTACTTGCCAAGGATGAGCCAGCACTTGTTCTCTATGTCCAAGCCCGGATAGCCGAACATTCTACCGATGAGCACAAGCTCCTCGTCGTTGATCTTAAGAACGTTGCAGCGCTTCATACTCTCGCAGATAACATCCTTTGTGTAGAAGTCCTGGCGCAGGTTGATGTCGAATATCTTCATGCAATCGGCAGGTGTAGCGTCGAGGAACTTGTAGATTGTCTCGCGGCTCACCACGTTGCGCTGAGCGAGCGAGCCCCAGCACACAGCCTTTGTGTTCTCGGCAATAGCCTTCACCTCGTCGGTGAACGGGATGTTATCCCACGCCACGTTCTCCTTTATGTCGTATGTAGGTATGCCCTCGTCGTCGAGCTTCACCTGCACGGTGCCGGTTGGATAAGGCACGCGCGGCATGCAATACTGCAAGCCCTTCTCCTCGAGCTGCTGCACGGTCTCGTCAGCGAGCTTGTCCTCGCCAAGAGCGCTCACAGCGATTGAGTTCAAGCCGAACTGACCGGCGTGGAACGCGAAGTTAGCCGGTGCACCACCAAGTTTCTTACCTTCAGGAAGCACGTCCCAGAGTGCCTCGCCGAGTCCTACTACATATTTCTTTTCCATTATTTTATTGTTTTCAGTTATTGTTTTTTTGAATAAGCCGAGCATTTTAAGCCGAACTAAGCCTTTCTAAGCCTTTCTAAGGCAGCGTTTAAGCCTTCCTAAGCCTTTTTAGGCTAACTAAGCCCTCCCCGACGGAGAGGGTTGGGAGGGGCTTTTTACTTTTTTACTCTTTTACTTTTTTACTTTTAAATTAGTTCTGCTTTACTTTAGGTATATAGCTGAGCAGATAGAGCACGCCGATAGCCATCACAGCAGCAGCCCAAACCTGCGGATACTGAGCGCCGGCAGCCTTTGCAGCGTCGCTGGCGAAGCCCATGAGGAGCGGGAACACGGTACCGCCGAACAGACCCATGATCATAAGGCCCGAAACCTCGTTCTTCTTCTCCGGAGCAGAGAGCATAGCCTGCGAGAAGACGATAGAGAACACGTTAGAGTTGCCGTAGCCTACGAGAGCGATAGCTGCCCAAAGCTCCCACTTCTCTGTGCCGAACACCAAGCCGACCATAGAGAGCGCCATCATCAGCACGATGATTGTGAAGAAGGTGCGGATATTTAGCTTGCGCATAAGGATTGAACCGGTGAAGCAGCCGAGCGTACGGAACGCGAAGTAGATTGACGTAGCGTACTCGAACTGGCTGAGCGAGTCGCCGGCGCCGCCAAGACGCTCGAACAACACTTTCGGTGCAACGGCGTTAGTACCTACGTCGATGCCCACGTGACACATGATGCCGACGAACGAGAGCAGGATGATAGGCGAACCGAGCATCTTCAGACAGTCGGCGAAGCCAGAAGCCTTGCCTTCGATGGGTTCTTCCTCGATGTGTGTCATGCCGAGCCACAGCGTAGCCACCATACCTATCACGAAGAAGAGGAGGAAGAGGATGCGCCAGCTGAGTCCGAGGATAGGAGCTGTAGTAGTAGCGCCCCATGCCGCGATGAGCGGAGCGATGAACGAAGCGATAGCCTTAACGAACTGACCGAAGGTGAGCGTCGAAGCCAAGTGACCCTTCACGAGCATCGTCACGAGCGGATTGATGCCGGTCTGCATGATGGCGTTGCCTATGCCGAGCAGCGAGAACGAGATGTACATCAGCCAAAGCTGGCTCTCCTTTGTAGGCATAAAGCTGTCGAAGAGCGGCAGGAACACAGCCAATGTTGTAATTACTACTGAGAGCAGCACGGTCTTCTTTCTACCTATCTTATTCATGAGCATGCCCGTAGGCACAGAGAAGATGAGGAACCAGAAGAACACGAGCGAGGGGAAGAAGTTTGCAGCGGAGTCGGAGAGTCCGAAGTCTTCCTGCATGTTGTTTGAAACCGCACCGACCAGGTCGACGAAGCCCATAGTGAAGAAGGCAATCATCACCGGGATGAGTGTCAGTTTGCTTTGATTGGAATTGTTCATTGCGTATGAAACTTTTAGTTATTAGTGGATTTGTGAATTGATTTCTGCCGCAAAATTACACAGAAACTGCGAAGCAGAACAAAAATTATGTTGCATAGACTTGCAAAAATCGCATTGCGCAACATAATTGCTAAAGATGAAACATTCTTGCTACAAACTCTTGCACAGCGTTACCTGTCTGCGGTAATGCGATATTTCGTTCATTAGCTTGAACTATTGTTGCATGAAACAAATTTCAACTCCTATGAACGTATTTTTAAATCCTCAGAACGAAACACTTTATAATTTTGCAGCGTCGAAATAACTAAAACCTCATACATTACATTATGTATTACAAAGACTACAAAAGATTCTCGGCGATTGCTCTCGCTTCTGTTATGGCGATTGCAGCAAACGCACAAAAAGAAAATGGTACATCCAAGTCTTCCAACTCAAAGGAGGAGGGCGACCGCAACGTGATGCTCAACGCGGCAAGTGCAAACGGCCCGCGCGAGATACAGATCGGTCTGCCGTCTGCCGACGTGAACGTGCTGGAGAACGGACTGCCCGTCACTTACGCCACCACCCCCCACCCCGTCAACGCTACATGGCGTTCGGACGCGAGTCTCTCGCACGTCGGATTGCTGAAGATTTCGGAGACAGCCATCACCACCGGCAACATCGGCTACGCCGTCAACTCGCAGACGCAGCTCGGCAAGGAGGGCTTCCAGGGCGTGCTCAACTACAAGACCAACCACTTCGGACTGCAGGAGATGTCGCTCAACCTCAACGGCTCTCTGGCTAAGGATCTCTTCTACAGCGTGAGTGCCTACCAGGACTTCGACCCGGGCACATTCAAGTTGCGCTCTACGCAGTATCAGGACCGCACGCAGATCTACAAGGCGGCGCTCACCAAGCGCTATGCCGAGGGCAGAGGCGAACTGACAGCCATGTACAAGTACAGCAACTCGCACCCCGTGTACAACTACGCTACGCAGTCGGCTCCGTTCATCTACGTGGGCGACGGCTCTGTTAAGGAGTTCGGCAAGTTCAAGCTCGGCACTACGTCTTATCTGCCGAAGGACGCCAACATCACCTACCGCGACATGCGCACCGGCGAACTGAAGCAGACTTCGCTCTACGACTCCGACGAGAACCGCTCGTCGGAGGTGTCGCTGCTGAACAACCTGCGCTTCGGCGACGGCTTCAACTGGAAGACCTCCGTGCGCTACGACCATGCACGCGGCGCATTCGTCTATCAGACACCGATGCAGCTCATCGACACGAAGGGCGACAACGCAAGCGCATATAATTATATGTATAGCGACGCGATGGGGGCTCAGCAGAAGTACGACGGACGCTACGTGCAGACACGTATGTCGTGCCTCAATGCCGGCACTATCGACGAGCTGCTCTTCACTTCCGAACTCTCGAAGAGCTTCAGCACATCTACGCTGCGTGTGGGCATGAACGAGTGGTTCTACGACATCGACTACTGCTCTAACACTACCATGTACGACCAGAGCGTGCCCGAGGACGGTTCTTACGCCGTGCGCCTTTGGGATACCAACAAGAACGCGAGCGTGTTCTACGACTTCAACAAGAACGCGTCTGAGTACTACAAGGGTCACGAGAACAAGCTCGCGCTCTACCTCACTCATGACTGGGACATCACGCCGAAGCTCAACGCCTACTACGGTGCGCGCATCGAGTGGCAGCGTCTGAAGGGCGAGAACGCGGCGGTGAAGAACGCCGACGGCGAGTACGTGGGACGCTTCGCCGACTACTATCTTGGCACAACGGCAGCTGATGGCACGAAAATTGCCCCGGTAAACATGAAGTACGACTGGCTGAACTACGACTTCACTGCGGCGCTGACATACAAGCTGACAAAGAGCTTCGGCTTCACCGGCGACTTCACCTATATCGTGCAGCACCCTAACATCTCTACCTTCGCACCGGCTTCAATGCCTAACACCGACAAAATTTCGGTGCCGCTGGGTCGCGCAGGTATCTACTACAACAACAAGTGGCTGAGCCTCACATCGCTCTTCTCGTACATCTCGAAGAGCAACAACAACTCTACGCTCAACCTCCAGCACGACGGCGAGATAAAGGCTGCACCGCTCACATACGACATACAGACATGGGGATGGACTACTGACGTTGTGGCACACCCGTTCAAGGGCTTCGACTTCCACTTCCTCTTCACCTATCAGAAACCGACATACAAGAAGTACGAGACAAGCGTGAAGTTCTCAAGCGGTTACGAGGGAAAGATCAACGCCACAGGCAACATCGTGGCTGAGGTGCCGCAGGTGCTCGTAGAGCTCGACCCGAGCTACATGATTACACCGACACTGAAACTGTGGGCTTCGTTCCGCTACTTCTCGAAGACTTATGCGAACATCAATGAGGCTTACTACTTCAACGGGCACTGGGAGACTTTCGGCGGACTCAACTGGCAGGCTAACAAGCGACTCTCACTCGGTTGCACCGTTGTCAACTTCCTCAACCAGACTGGTGCCAAGGGCTCTATCGCCGGCGCAGAACTTATCACAAAGGACGAGGCAAAGGGCATCAAGAACCAGCTCATGACCGGCTCTTATCTGCGTCCGTTCACCGTGGAGTTCTCAGCAAGTCTGAAGTTCTAAAGCCCCACCCCGCCCTCCCCGTCGGGGAGGGAGCGCAAACAATAATATTTATACTAACAATAACATTTCCCTGAACCCCCTCCCCGATGGGGAGGGATGGGGAGGGGCTAAATATCACAAAATGAATACAAAACTTTTCCTCGCAGTTCTGGCTCTTTCTTCTACAGCAGCCTCTGCACAGACCATAAACACCACTTTCGCCGGCGATACTGCTATCGTCACAGTGACCAACCCTACCAAGTATCTCATCCTGCCGGTTGAGGAGAACCGCCCCGAGGCTCAGGTGCTGCTCGACAACGGCAAGAAGACCGACACATGGATGGACGTTCGCCTCGCTGTCAGCAAGACCGATTACAGCGTGCCGTTCGAACTTTCGAAGGGCAAGAAGGCTGTCGTAAAGATTGTTGGTCTCACTAAGGATGCGCAGGCTCTGAAAGAGCTGAAGCTCTCCGACACGTTCGACACACGCAACACCGACTACTACCGCCCCATCTACCATCACACTCCGCTCTACGGATGGATGAACGACGCGAATGGTCTGACATACAAGGACGGCGAGTATCACCTCTACTTCCAGTACAACCCCTACGGCTCTAAGTGGGGCAACATGCACTGGGGACACTCCGTAAGCCGCGACCTCGTCCACTGGCAGCATCTCGACCCTGCTATCGCTCGCGACCCGATGGGACATATCTTCTCTGGCAGCACCGTCGTAGACACTCGCAACTCTGCGGGCTTCGGCAAGAACACTATCGTGGCGTTCTACACATCGCACTCCGTACACGACGGCAAGCAGGTGCAGGTGCAGTGCATGGCTTACAGCAAGGACAACGGACGCACCTTCATCAAATACAAGAACAACCCGGTCGTTACGCCTTTCGACGGATTGGAGAACTTCCGCGACCCGAAGATATTCTGGTACGAGCCTACAAAGTCGTGGTACATGATTGTGTCTGCCGACAAGAACATGCGCTTCTACCAGTCGAAGAACCTCAAGAAGTGGAAGTATGTCAGCCAGTGGGGCGAGGGATTCGGCGCACAGCCCAACCAGTTTGAGTGTCCCGACTTCTTCCAGCTGCCGGTTGACGGCGACAAGAACAACCAGAAGTACGTCATGATCGTGAACATCAACCCGGGCTTCGTGTTCGGCGGTTCGGCTACGCAGTATTTCGTAGGCGAATTCGACGGCAAGGAGTTCAAGTGCGACTCGAAACCTTCTACAGTAAAGTGGCTCGACTGGGGTAAGGACCACTACGCAACGGTTACATTCTCTAACCTCGGCGAGCGCATCGTGGCTGTGCCCTGGATGAGCAACTGGCAGTATGCCAACGTAACTCCTATCCAGCAGAACCGTGGTGCAAACGCTCTACCGCGCGAGCTGAAGCTGTTCTCTAACAACGGCGAGGTTTACATGTCGGCTAACGTCGTTGACGAGGCTCGCAAGCTGCGCAAGCAGACAAAGGAGCTGGGCAGCGTGAGCGTAGACAACGCCAATCCGTTTATCAAGCGCGAGCTCTTCGCCGGCAACGACGGTGCATTCGAGCTGGAGGCTGACGTTGCGCCCGAGAACTCTGACGTTGTGGGCATCTCGCTCTATAACGACAAGGAGGAGCGCACCGTTATCTATCTCGACCTGAAGCAGAAGCGCATCGTGATGGACCGTTCTGAAAGCGGACTCACCGACTTCGGCAAGCGCGCTGAGCGTCACGACATCGAGAAGCGCGCAGAGGCAGCGGGCGAGATGAAGGGCAAACTCTCGCAGGATCTGGTAGTGAACTACAAGAACGACTTCGCTCTCGGCACATGGGCACCTCTCTCGCTCTGCGGAGCTGAGAAGCGTAGCTACCACCTCGACATCTTCGTCGACAAGTGCTCCGTAGAGCTGTTCGTCGACGGCGGTCGCATCGCAATGACCAACCTCGTATTCCCCACCGCTCCGTACAATAATATAAAGGTGTACGCAGAAGGCGGCAAATCAGAAGTTAAGAACATGAAGGTTTACAAGCTCGGATTGTAAACCGCAATATAAAACAGTAGCGGAGGTCTCTGGCCTCCGCTGCACCAAGTCGAATAGCATTAAAAGTATCGCAGACTGCGTAGCGGAAGTCTCTGGCCTCCGCTGCACCAAGCATAACACATACGATAAAAAGCCTTACGGCATCACCCGTGCGAGTAATCGGTCGGAGTGATGCCGTAAGGCTTTTGAAGCTACACTCTACACTACCCTGCCCTCTTCTACAAAAAAGTAACTAATAACTAACAAAAAGACATAAAATTTATCTACCTTTGTACCGTTGTATTCTGCGCAAGCTGCGACAACCAAACATTAAAGCAATGAAAAATCAATTCCGAAAAATAATGCTTTTAGCTGCACTCACGATATTCTCGCTCTCAGCTTGCAGCGACGACGAAAACAATACAACTCCGCAGTCAAAGCCGACGTATGATATGACGGGCTTTGCGAAGGGTGCGGACGTGAGCTGGCTGACCGAAATGGAGAAGGCTGGCAGCAAGTTCTATAATGCAAGCGGCGCCGAGCAGGACTGCATGACGCTGCTGCGCGACCTCGGCGTGAACTCCATCCGACTGCGTGTGTGGGTGGATCCGCAGGACGGCTGGTCGGGCAAGCAGGATGTGCTCGCAAAGGCGTGGCGCGCGAAGAATCTCGGTCAGCGCATCATGATCGACTTCCACTACTCTGACTCGTGGGCTGACCCTGGCAAGCAGAACATTCCGGCGGCTTGGACTGACTTCAAGGACGACCTGCAGAAGATGGAGGCTGCCGTGGCTGACCACACAACGGACGTGCTCAGTTGTCTCAAAGAGAACGGCATCGACGTGGAGTGGATTCAGATAGGCAACGAGACAACGACGGGTATGCTGTGGCCGTTGGGCTTGGCGTCTGACAACAACTTCGGCAACTATGCCGCTCTCAACAACGCTGGCTACGACGCTGCCAAGGCTGTGTACCCTGAGGCTCAATGCATCATACACATCGACCAGGGCAATGTGCTCGGTCGCTTCACTTGGATGTTCGACGGCTTGAAGGCTGCCGGCGCAAAGTGGGACGTGATAGGCATGTCGCTCTATCCGGAGGACGACAACTGGCAGACCGTCACCGACGACTGCCTGGCGAACATCTCTACGCTCGCCGCACGCTACGGCAAGAAGGTGATGGTGTGCGAGATAGGCATGGCGTGGGACTCGGAGAATGCTGCCGCAATGATGCAGAAGATGGTGGAGGGATGCAAGGCGAACGCTTCGTGTCTCGGCATCTTCTACTGGGAACCGGAATGCTACGGCGGTTGGAAAGAATATAACAAGGGAGCGTTCGACGCAAACGGCAAGCCGACGGCGACGCTGGATGCTTTTAAAAAGTAAAAAGGTAAAAGAGTAAAAAAGTAAAAAGCCCCTCCCAACCCTCCCCGTCGGGGAGGGCTTAGGAAGACTTAGTCTGCAATGGCTTAAGAAGGCCTAAGAAGGCTTAGTTCGGCTTAAACACCTCCCTCAACACCTCAACACCTCAACACCTCAACACCTCAACATCACAACACCTCAACACCTCAACATCACAACACCTTTAACAACATGAACAAATCAACATTAATTTCACTCGCTCTATTATCTTGTGTCTCTGCTTCGGCGCAGCGCACTATACAGAACCTCAAGCAATGGCAGTTCTCACGCGACAGCATCAGCTACAAGTCGGTAACAATACCGCACGATTGGGCTATAAACGGACCGTTCGACAAGAAATGGGACCTGCAGAATGTGGCTATCGTGCAGAACGGCGAGACGGAGAAGACGGAGAAGTCGGGACGCTCGGGCGCACTGCCGTGGATTGGTCACGGCTACTACAAGACAACGGTCGACATAAAGCGCGTGCCGAAGACTGCTGTGCTGGAGTTTGACGGCGCAATGGCTGACCCGCACGTGTACATCAACGGCAAGCTGGCTGGTCACTGGGCGTACGGTTACAACGCCTTCCGCGTGGATGCAGCGCCGTATCTGAAGAAAGGAAAGAACGAGATAACGGTCAGCCTCAACAACCGCGAGGAGAGTTCGCGCTGGTACCCCGGCGGCGGACTCTACCGCCCCGTACAGCTCGTAACGACCGCCGACCGCGCAAGCATTAACCCGTGGGGAAGCTACTTCCGCACGGAGCTGATTAAGGACGGCAAGGCAGAGGTGAGTGTCTGCACGAATATTAACAATGCGGAGAAGGGTCTCGTTGTGGAGAACCTGCTCATCGACAGCGATGGCAAGACGGTAGCTCAGACGAAGACGACGAGCGACGTAGAGCAGCGACTTATGGTTGAGAACGCGCAGCTATGGTCGCCGGAGACACCTTATTTATATAAGCTCGTAACACGCCTTTATCGCAACAACAAGCTCGTAGACGAGACCACAGAGAAGGTAGGCATACGCACGGTGCGTGTGGCGCAATACGACGGATTCCAGCTGAACGGCAAGTCGCGAAAGATAAAAGGCGTGTGCCTGCACCACGACCTGGGTCCGCTGGGCGCAGCTGTAAACAAAGCGGCACTCATCCGCCAAATTCGCACAATGAAGGACATGGGATGCGATGCCATACGCACGGCGCACAATATGCCGTCGACGTGGCAGATGGAGGTGTGCGACTCGATGGGCATGATGGTGATGGCGGAGAGTTTCGACATGTGGATATACCCTAAATGCAAGAACGGCTACGCGCTGAACTTCAAGGAATGGGCTGACCGCGACATAGAGAACCTCGTACGCAACCACCGCAACCATCCGTCTATCGTGATGTGGAGCATCGGCAACGAGATACCTGAGCAATGGAGCGAAGAAGGTCGCCAAATAAGCGAACATCTGCAGGCGCTCTGCCACAAGTACGACCCTACACGACCCGTTACGCAGGGTATGGATCAGGCTGAGGCAGCATTGGGTTCGGGCTTCGCGCAGGTGATGGACGTGCCGGGGTTCAACTATCGCGTGCATAAGTACGACAACAACATCAAGCAACTGCCGAAGGGATTCCTCTTAGGCTCGGAGACAGCATCGACGGTGAGTTCGCGCGGCGTGTATAAGTTCCCCGTGGAGCCGTCCGATTCGAAGAAATACGCCGACGGACAGTGCTCGTCATACGACGTGGAGTATTGTCCTTGGAGCAATCTGCCGGACGACGACTGGCGTATGCAGGACGACCGCGACTATATCATCGGCGAGTTCGTGTGGACGGGCTACGACTACTTGGGCGAGCCGTCGCCATACGACGAGTACTGGCCGTCGCGCTCGAGCTACTTCGGCATCTGCGACCTTGCCGGACTGCCGAAAGACCGCTACTGGCTATATCGCTCCCACTGGCGCACGGACGTGAACACGCTGCATGTGCTGCCCCACTGGACGTTCCCGGGACGCGAGGGCGAGGTGACGCCGGTGTACTGCTACACCAATGCGCCGTCGGCTGAGTTGTTCGTGAACGGCAAGAGTCAGGGCAGAATAGTGAAGAATCCGGGCACACGCCTCGACCGATACCGCCTGCGCTGGAACGACGTGCGCTATGAGCCGGGCGAACTGAAGGTGGTGGCTTACAACTACGACGGCTCGGTGATGGGCGAGAAGAGCGTGCGCACGGCTGGCAAACCGGCACGCATCGTGCTCGAAGCCGACCGCAGCAGCATCGCTGCCAATGGCGAAGACCTCGCATTCGTGAAGGTGTCGGTTGTGGACAAGGACGGCACACCCTGCCCGACGGCTACGAACAAGATGAAGTTCGAGGTGAAGGGCGCAGCGAAGTTCCGTGCGGCGTGCAACGGCGACGCAACATCGCTCGTGGCGTTCAACTCGACGGAGATGCCGCTCTTCAGTGGCGAGCTGGTTGTCGTAGTGGAAGGCACGAAGCAGGGCAAGGCAACGCTTAAAGTGTCGGCAGAGGGTCTGCCAGAAGAGACATTGTCTATCAACATCAAATAGCATTTTATACAAATGAGAAAAACGATTTATGCGGTGATGGCTATTGCCTCACTAACCTATTCTACTCACACAACGGCGCAATCGCAGGACTTGCAGAAAACGGTGAATACCTATTTCGAACAGTCGCTGCAAGCGCAGCAGAAAGCTTTGGAACAGGACGGCAAGGCAAGCTTCGCTCAGAACGCTCCGCTTGACACTGAGCTTCAGACAGCAATAAAAAACAAGGACATAGCCAACTATCAGAAGATGGTTTGGGCTGCATGGTGCGAAGCAAACAATGCACTGAAGGAGGAAAAACTCATAGAGCCTGCCGACCTGAAGCTGGCTAAGAACAGCGCATGGCACTTGCCGCAGTGCCTGGAGCCGAATGCGGTTATGCCTTATTATTACGGCAAGAAGGGTGTGGCAGACAACGGTCAATATCCGCTCTTCCTCTACACGCACGGTTCGGGTTCAAAGGACAGAGAATGGGCGAATGGTATCGAACTGGGACTTAGATTTCAGGATGCACCGTCTATCTATTTCATTCCGCAGATTCCGAACGAGGGCGAATACTACCGCTGGTGGCATCTGTCGAAGCAATATGCCTTCGAAAAGCTTATCCGTTTGAGTCTGACGAGCGGTGAGGTGGATGCCAACCGACTCTACGTATTCGGCATCAGTGAGGGCGGTTACGGCAGTCAGCGTCTCGCCTCTTTCTACGCCGACTATTGGGCGGCAGCGGGTCCGATGGCAGGTGGCGAACCTCTGAAGAATGCGCCGGTAGAGAACTGTGCCAATATCGGTTTCTCGCTGCTTACGGGTGCTGACGACACGGGATTTTATCGCAACGACCTCACATGGTTCACCCAGGTGGCTTTCGATTCTGTACAGCTGGCTCGTCCGCTGGCTGTGGACAACACGCCCATCTTTCGCCATCGCATCAATCTCTTGCCTGGCATGCAGCACCACATCACTTACGGACTGACCACACCTTGGCTCAAGCAGTTTGTACGCAATCCGTATCCGAAGACGGTGCTTTGGGAGGACTTCGAGATGGACGGCAGACATCGTTCTGGATTCTATAACCTGCAGGTGCTGACACGCCCGTCAGAGGCAAGAACGTATTACGAGATGGATATCGACAAGAACGTGGTTTCTATCAAGGTAAGTGATGTAGAATACACTACAACGATGAAGGACAAGCAGTGGGGCATCGACCTGAAGTTCAATCGCAACTACACCATAGCTACAGGTGGCAGACTGAGGGTGTATCTCAACGAACAGCTGGTGAATCTCAAGAAGCCGGTAACAGTCAAGATAAACGGCAAGCAAGTCTTCCATGGTGTTGCCAAAGCCGATTTGCAGGCAATGGTGAACAGCTGCATGGAATACTTCGATCCGTACCGTGTGTATCCAGTTGCTATCGACCTATCTTATTAATGTAAAGAGAAAGCAGCTGCTTAATACAAAGAGATTACGAAAAGGGCTGCATCAAGACTCTCGAAACGGAGCATTGATGCAGCCCTATGTGCTTTTCTAAAGTATTGTGCTTTTCCGATTTTCAATTTACTAAATAACAACTTACTAACCTAATCAACTATACTAAAAACAAATATTTAATCTAAATCTATTGCCAATGTTTCTGTTATCCGATTGATGTGTCATTCATTAAAGACTTGAAGCTTTATGATCTGTAAATACTTTTTTCCTTTTGACATTGCAAAGATATAAAGACAAGAACGGGTGGTGTTTAACAAATCGTTCAACGAATAGCACATTTGTTACATGAAACAAAAATGTATGATAAACATATACGAATGCATTATTTTTACTATATTTGCAGCGAATTTAAGTACATTCTACCCCTAATAATAACAAACAACTTAAAAACAGATACGAATGAAACACTCAGCACGCAGACTCTGCCAGTGTCTCCTACTCTTTCTGCTCCCTCTGTTACTCTCGTGCGGCTCCGAAAAGAAGCGTTACGTCGTGGGCGTTTCGCAATGCTCGGAGGACGTGTGGCGCGAGAAGCTGAACGAGGAGCTGCGCATCGCCGCACTCTACTATAACGATGTGGACCTGCGCATCAGTTCGGCAAACGACGACGTGCAGATGCAGACCGAACAGATTAACAAGTTCGTGGACGAGGGCGTAGACCTGCTTATCGTGGCACCTGGTCAGGTGAGCATATCGCCTGCCATCGACCGCGCATACGAGAAGGGCATACCAGTTATCATCTTCGACCGTCGCACACGGTCGGACAAGTACACAGCATATATCGGAGCTGACAACAAGGAGATTGGTAGCTCGATGGGCGAATACTTGGCTGGCACACTCACCGACGGCGGACGCATACTGGAGCTAAGCGGACTCTCTACGTCGTCGCCGGCGATAGAGCGAAGCAAGGGCTTCGACAGCGTGGTGCAGTGTCGTCCGGGCATCAGTATCGTGGAGCATCTCAGTGCCGACTGGACAGAGCAGGGTGCGTTCCGCACGGTCGATTCGCTGCTATCTGAGCCGCACAACGAGTTCGACTGCGTCTTTGCGCATAACGACCGCATGGCGATGGGCGCACGACGAGCCGCCGAGAAGCACGGACTCAACCTCGAGCACATCAAGTTCTGCGGCATCGATGCCATGCCGCAAAAGGGCGGCGGCATGGAACTCGTGGCTGAAGGCACACTATTCGCTTCGTACACCTACCCCACACGCGGTGACGAGGTGATGCTGCTCGCTATGAACATACTCGAAGGAAAGAAATACAACCGCGAGAACCAGCTGTCGTCGGCACTCGTGACACGCGACAACGCCCGAGTGCTACTCATGCAGAACGACGAGACGATGCGCCAGCAGGATCATCTCTCCACGCTGCGCTCACGCGTGGACAAGGCTGCCAGTGACTTCAACACGCAGCGCATCTATCTGCTGGTGCTGCTGGTGTTCGTGGTGTTGCTCATCGCCGTGTGCGCCACGGCTATCTACGCCTTCATCACCCGAACGCGCATCAACCAACAGCTGAAAGCCTCGATGGACGAGCAGAACCGAATGACCACAGAGATGGAGGAGATGACGCAGACGCAGCTGCAGTTCTTCACGAACGTGAGTCACGAGCTACGCACGCCGCTAACACTCATCGCCGGACCTACGGAGCAGCTTTTGGAAGACCCAGCGGTGCATGGCGTGCAGCGCACGATGCTGGAGATGGTGCAGCGCAACACGCGCATACTCATACAATTGGTTGGCGAGATACTCGACTTCCGCAAGGTGCAGAACAACAAGGCTGAGCTGCATCTCAACCGTTTCTACCTTCAGCATGAGCTGACAACGTGGACGGAGGACTTCCGCACAGTGGCGGCACGTCGTGGCATCACGATACGTGTGGATGTGTCGGGCGTGGAGGACGACGCGGTGCTCATCGCCGACCGCGACAAGATGGAGCATATGTACTTTAATATAATGTCGAACGCTCTGAAATACACACCCGACGGAGGCTGCATCACCACTACTCTACTCCATCACGACCACTGCTACACGCTGCGCATAGCGGACACGGGCAAGGGTATTCCGACGGAAGAGCTGCCGCATCTCTTCGAGCGTTTCTACCAAGCGAAGGGTGCCATCGGCGGTACGGGCATCGGGCTGTCGCTCGTGAAGGCGTACGTAGACATGCACCGTGGCAGCGTACATGCCGAGAGCGTAGAGGGTAAGGGTACTACGTTCGTCATCGAACTGCCCGACTCGCAGCCTGGCTACGACCCTGCGAAGGATGCACCGGCCGCTACCCAGGCGGAGAAGGGACTGGTGGACGACAACTACATTGCCACCGACACCACTGCGCAGGAGGCGGCGGAGCGTATCACAAACGCAGAGGACTTCGACGCGGAGCGTCCGCTCGTGCTCATCATCGACGACAACAACGGTATGCGTGCATATCTGCGCTCAATACTGCAGGACAAGTACAACGTGTCGGAGGCTACGAACGGCGAACAAGGTTTGGAGAAGGCACGTAGAGAGGTGCCGAAGCTGGTGGTGTGCGACGTGATGATGCCGGTGATGGACGGACTGGAGTTCACAAAGCGACTGAAGGAGGACACCGCAACGAGTCATATACCGGTGGTGCTGCTCACCGCACGCTCGCTATCCGAACAGCGCAAGGAGGGCTATGACACGGGTGCCGACTCGTATATCACGAAGCCGTTCTCGGGTCAGGTACTGCTCTCGCGCATCGAGAACCTGCTGCGTTCGCGCATAATGCTGCGCTCGGTGTTTGCCGGTGACAAGCAGGAGACGGAGGAAGAGGCAAAGCTGAACGAGGCAGACAAGACGTTCGTAGGCAGACTACGCACAGCGATACAAGATAACCTCGGTGACAGCGACTTCTCGGTGGAGCGTCTGGGCGAAGAGATAGGGCTTTCGCGCGTGCAGCTATATAGAAAGGTGAAGGCTCTGACCGGTCAGACACCGGTGGAGCTGCTACGCAAGGCGCGACTGACGAAAGCTCGCCAGCTGTTGGAAAAGACGGAGAAAAGCGTGTCGGAGATAGCATACGAGGTGGGCTTCACGTCGCCCTCGTACTTCAACAAGTGCTTTAAGGACGAGTTTGACATAAACCCAAGCAGCCTGCGGTAAACCGTAGGAGCACACAACCATAGGAGGGTATGGCATCTTGCCGTACCCTCGCAACCTATTTAGAGATTAGCCATCCACTCCTATTATTTCAACCAGAGGGCAGCGTGAGTATGGCAGGATGCCATACCCTCCTATAGATGCAAAAACGGGGTAGAATGTGAACATTCTACCCCGTTTTATGTCGGGATGACAAGACTCGAACTTGCGACCTCACGCCCCCCAGACGCGTGCGCTAACCAACTGCGCTACATCCCGTGCTTTTGTAAAGCGGTGCAAAGGTAAGCAATTTCGGTGGTTCGGCAAAATTATTTGCCAACTTTTTCTTGTCAAATAGTGTTTAATCGTTATTCTACTGATGCAGTGTTGCCCTCAGTGCGACTTCCGTGCTTTTGGGTTAATCCTCCTTCTGAGGATAAGTCATATTGGCATCGGTAATAACATCGAGCACCTCCTCGCAGTACTTGCGCGACTCCCATCGAGCCATTGGCAGGTCGTGGAGCAGCCAGTTGCCGCAGTCCTGCGGTGCTGCGCCAGGTATCTCGCCCTCAAAGTCAGCCACGAAGCGGAACGTGCGGCGCATGAGGTCGACGATGTCACTCGGCTGGAGGTCGCCACGCATAAGCAGATAGTTGCCCGTGAGGCAGCCCATCGGTCCCCAATAGACGATGCGGTCCTTCCACTCGGCATCATTGCGCAGGTATGTAGCAGCGAGATGCTCAATGGTGTGGAGTGCACCCGGGTGCAAAGCCGGCTCGCGGTTGGGTTCCTTCATGCGGATGTCGAAGGTTGTTACGGTGTCGTCACCTACTGTGTCTTTGCGCGATACGTAGATGCCGCGCAAGAGGGTGTTGTGGTTTATTGTGAAGCTTGGTATTTTTTCCATTGTTTTATTGTTTTAGGCGGCGTATAAGCCGAACTAAGCCTTCTTAGGCCTTCTTAAGCCATTGCTGACTAAGCCTTCTCTGGCCTTCCTAAGCCCTCCCCGACGGGAGGGGCTTGAGGGTTGGGAGAGGCTCTTTTTACTTTTTTACTTTTTCAAGGAACGCCTTTGTCACCTCGAACGATCCTTCAGCCATGCGCTCCCAGAAGTCGTAGTACATCTGTGCTTTATGATCTTTGAGCGGTATGTCGCTGATGATGCGGAAGCTGACGAACGGTGTGTTGTAGATGTGGCAGGTCTGCGCTATTGAGCAGCTCTCCATGTCGACTGCCATAGCCGTGGGGAAGTCGTCAAGGATTTGCTGCATCTTCTCGCGCGAGTTGACAAACCAGTCGCCGGTGACGATGAGTCCGGCATGAACGCGCGTGTGGCAGTTGAGCGATGTGGCGGTGGCTACGAGGCGTGCATCGCTCTCGAAACGCTCAGGCATTCCGAGCACCTGCCCCATGGCGCACTCGTCGCCACAGTAGACATCGTGGTAGCAGCAAGCGGTGCTCACCACCACCTCACACACCTCAAGACTTGTATCGGCACCGCCGGCTACACCGGTGGAGATGACAAGGTCGGGGTGGAAGGCTGCTATCAATTCGGATGCTCCCACCGCTGCGTTCACCTTGCCGATGCCACACTTCTGCATTACTATCTCGTTGTCGCCGATGCTGCCCACCACGAATGTGCGACCGGCAACGGTCTGTTCCTTCTTGTCGGACGCAAGCGTCTGCAACTGTGCAAACTCCTTGTCCATCGCTACGATAACACCTATGCGCATTACTTCTTCACCTGGATTACGAGATACTTGCTTGTTGACCAGAAGAGCTGCGGATTGCTGATGCGCAGAACGTACTGCTTATTGGCATCCTGCTGCAAGGTGTACGAGCTTGACGGGTGCATGGTGAGAATCTTAGCCGACTTAGAGTATAGTTTTATCTCCTTCTGCACGCGGATATCAATCTTTGTGAAGTAGCTCTTGTTGAAGTTAGCCTGCAGCACCTTCGAGCCGTCGAGGATGCGCTGTTCCTTCAGTTCCTTCTTTGTACCGAATACGAACCACGCGGTGTTGAGCTGTGCATCCTGATCGTTGATGGTCTCCGTCTTCTTCGACGACTCCTCTTTCAGCGTCGAGACATTATCGTTAAGCCCTGTGATGGTCTTGTCGAGGTCGGCGATGTGTATGTTTTTAGCGTCGAGTTCGGCGCGCAACTGCTGCAACTGCTGCTCTTTATCGTTGATTTGAGCAACGAGTCCTTCGATAGTGCGACGCAGCTGGTCGCCCTTAATGCTCGATTCGCGGAGCTGCTGACGCAACTTCTCGAGCAGAGCACGGTTTTGCTGCATTGTAGAAGAGATAAAGCGCACGTCCTCCAGCATCTGCTGACGGCTATTGGCACCCTCTCCCGACTTAGCCACTATGACACGATTCTCCGCCTCACTTATCTCGCGCAAGCCGGTCTGAATTTGGTTGAATGTCTCCATCATGTCGTTGATTTCGCCATCCTTCTGCGAGATGATGCGCTGGAGCGAGTCTACCTGCTCTTCATCTTGATTTGTTTCACCCTTCGATTTGTTCGTAAAATCGCATGATGTTATAGCAAGCAACATCATTGATAATAGTACAAAAGATAGTTTTTTCATATTATTCGTTTTGTTGTTATTTCTCTATTCTTCGTTTCTGAACTTCTTCTTTTTAAACTCCTCGGGCGCAGCTTCGCGCAGAGCGTAGCGCTCCTTATTGCTTAGCTTCGGTTTCTTCTCCTTAGCCTGTTCTTTCAGTGCCTTGCGTGCCGATATGTCTACGCCGGCGCAGCCTGCCACTACAACGACAATCTCGCCACGTGGCTCGGTCTGCTTGAAGTGGGCGATTATCTCTGCGAGCGTTCCGCGCACACTCTCCTCGTGCAGTTTTGAAATCTCGCGGCACACACTCGCCTGACGATCGTCGCCAAAGAACTCAGCAAACTGCTCGAGCGTCTTCACCAAGCGATAGGGCGACTCGTAGAATATCATCGTGCGTGTCTCTGTCTGCAGCGACTGCAGAAGCGTTTGTCTACCCTTCTTCTGCGGCAGGAAACCCTCGAAGCAGAAGCGATCGCAGGGCAGACCCGAACTGACGATTGCCGGAACGAACGCCGTAGCACCGGGCAGACACTGCACCGTGATGCCAGCCTTAGCAGCCTCGCGAGCGAGGAAGAAACCAGGGTCGCTGATGCCCGGCGTACCGGCATCGCTGATGAGTGCTATCGTTTCGCCTGCTTTTAGACGGTCGACAACTGAAGCCGTAGTGCCGTGCTCGTTGAACTTGTGATGCGACATCAGCCGGTTCTTTATATCGAAATGCTGAAGCAGAACGCCCGATGTGCGAGTATCCTCGGCGAGCACCAGGTCGGCTTCTTTCAATATGCGAACGGCACGCATCGTCATATCTTCCATATTGCCCACCGGAGTAGGCACAATATATAATATACCCATATTGTGGGCAAATATAGCTATATTAATCAAGAACGGCAAAAAAACATGTCGTTTCTTTGCAATTTTTAAAACGTATTCGTAAATTTGTACTCACAATGAAAGCAAATTTAGAGGGCGAGAAGTATCGCCAAGGTAGAATTGAAGTAGTGTGCGGTTCGATGTTCTCGGGCAAGACCGAGGAACTGATACGCCGCATCAAGCGAGCGACATTCGCCCGCCAGAGAGTAGTTATATTCAAACCACAGATAGACACACGCTATTCTGAGGAGGAGGTGGTGAGCCACGACCGCAACGCCGTGATGTCTGTGCCACTCAGCACATCAACTGAGATATTGGAGTACGTGCAGAACCACACCACCAGCACCGAGGGTTACGACTTCGACGTGGTGGGCATCGACGAGGCACAGTTCTTCGGCATGGATCTCGTAGAGGTGTGCAACCAACTCGCCAACAACGGTGTGCGCGTGATTATCGCCGGCTTGGACATGGATTTCCAGTGTACGCCCTTCGGGCCGATACCGGCTCTGTGCGCCGTAGCCGACGAGGTGACAAAGGTACACGCCATCTGCGTGAAGTGCGGAGCACTCGCCTACGTGAGCCACCGCCTTGTGCACGACCAGAATCAGGTGCTCATTGGCGAGCAAACCGAATACGAACCGCTCTGCCGCGAGTGCTACAAGAAAGCAACAAACAAATAATTATATGAGCGAAGAAAAGATTACACTCGACAAAGTGATACGCTGGGCAACAGTAGCCGCCATCAGTATTGCCGTCTTTGCCATCACCGACTATCTGAGCAGCGTGCTGCTACCCTTCTTCATCGCATGGTTGCTGGCATACCTGCTCTACCCGATGGTGAAGTTCATACAGTATCGTATGCACATAAAGATACGTGCCATAGCGATTATCATCGCCATGCTCGCCATTCTGTCGGTAATCGGACTGCTCATCTACTTCATCGTACCACCGATGGTGAGCCAGTTTCAGAAGCTATACGAGTTCATACTCCACTGGCTACATCAAACCACACACACCAACGACTTCTCGCGTATGGTGAAAGACTGGGCGGTGCAGAACCAGGAAGCGATAGAACGCTTCTTCAAGAGCAAGGACTTCAGCGACACACTGAAGACGGCAATGCCGAAGGTGTTCTCTGTGATAGGACAGACAGCCAACATCATAATGTCCATCATCGCCTCGTGTATCACACTGCTCTACACGTTCTTCATACTGCTCGACTATGAGTTCCTCACCACCAGCTGGGTGAAGATATTCCCGAAGAAGAACCGCCCGTTCTGGCAAGAACTGGCTCAGGACGTAGAGCGCGAAATGAACAACTACATACGCGGACAAAGTCTCGTGGCACTGTGTATGGGCATCATGTTCTGCATAGGCTTCAGCCTCATGGACTTCCCCATGGCTATCGGTCTGGGCATACTCATCGGCGTGATGGACCTCGTGCCCTATCTGCACACCTTCGCACTCATACCCACCGCCTTCCTCGCCATGCTCAAAGCAGCCGACACAGGGCAGGACTTCTGGATGGTGTTCGGACTGGCATTCGGACTATTCTGCGTAGTGCAGATTATCACCGACATGTTCGTCACACCGAAAATCATGGGCAAGGCGATGGGACTCAACCCTGCCATACTGCTGCTCTCGCTCTCGGTGTGGGGCACACTTCTCGGCTTCATCGGACTGATTGTCGCGCTGCCACTCACATCCCTGATCATTGCCTACTGGCAACGCTACGTGACAAAAGAACACCTTAACGAAGACGAGGACAACGCGCAAAAAACAGTAGAAAGCCAACAGAAATAGAAGAAAAAGGAGCGGAAAACGCAAAAAACAAATAAAATATTTGCGTATATTACAAAAAACCACTACCTTTGCACTCGCTTTTGGAATACAAAGCAAATACGGAGACTCGCTAGCTCAGTTGGTAGAGCACAACACTTTTAATGTTGGGGTCATGGGTTCGAGCCCCATGCGAGTCACGAAAAAGAGGATACAGCTTCGGTTGTATCCTCTTTTTTTGTTTAAGTGTTTGGTGCTTTCCTACAAAAATCGTATCTTAGCAATCTGAAACAGAAGACCTATGGCATTCGAAAAAGAAATAAAGGAATACGACGACTTGCGAAGCAAATACCAAACGCTCGTTGTCGACAGAATGGAGAGAGAGGAATACATCACGTATAACGAGGTTCTCTTCTCCACCCACTCGTGCGCCATCGAGGGCAACTCGTTCTCTGTTGACGACACGCGCGAGCTGAAGGAGAAGGGGCTGGGGATGATTCTTGCCAACAAAACGCTGTTCGAGGCTTTCGAGATGCTCGACCACTTCGAGGCTTTCGAATATATGGTGCAGAACCTTCAGCATCCGCTCGACGAAACGCTGCTGAAGGAGATTAACCGCCGCGTAACAAGTCACACGCTCGCCTACCGTGCGCCCGACGCCACTCCAGGCGAATACACGACAACCGACATGGCTGCCGGCGACACCGTGTTCGGCGACCACGAAGAACTAATAGCCCGAGTGCCGCGACTGTTGGAGTCGACGGAGCAGACCATTGTTTCTGCAGCCACACACCCGATGGTGGTTGCCGCCCGCTTCCACGGCTTCTACGAGTATCTGCACCCGTTCCGCGACGGAAACGGCAGAACAGGTCGTCTTGTGAGCAACTATATCCTGCTGCGCATGGGCCATCCGCTGCTCATCATCCCGTCGGAAGCCCGACAGGAGTACATCGCCGCCCTACGCATGATTCGCACCGAAGCCACCGACGAGCATCTCGTACGCTTCTTCTTCAAGATGGCGGTGAAGCGGATGCAGGAGGAGATGAAGCAGAAGGAAGCGAATACCAAGCGATTCAGCACATTCCTCTTCTAAAGCAATTACGCGGTACGCAGCACGATAGTGGCAGAGGACGCCACTGAATTCTGCACTTCAACCATCGGACTCCGTACGCCACCCAATCGGATTCCGTTCGCCGCCCGATCAGATTCCGTTCGCCGCCCGATCAGATTCCGTTCGCTACACGATGACATTTCATGAACAGAAGGATGACATTTCGCGAACAGAAAGACGAGACGGTTTGTGAATCAGACCGACTCATCGAGGTCGTATAGCACGAGCGAGCCGAGCACAACCAGTGCTATCGCTATCATGAGCGAAGTATGGAACAGCGTTGTCCACTCGGCTGACGGGGGGAAGGAGACGGAAGCGGGAAGCGAGAGCGAGAGCGAGCCCACCCTATCCTGTATGGCGTGAGCCACATCGCCGAGGAAACCGCCAACCGCGCCACACACGCGCAGCTTGAGCAGTTGAAAACCGTTGACGAAGAAGAAGACGGCAACACAGACCGCTGCCATCGCTGCCGTCCACAAGCGGTAGAGACGGTAGCAGCGGGCATCCACCTCCTCGGGCAGACGGCGCATGAGGCGATCGGTGAATCCTTCGTCAGCGATATCCATACGAGTGCTGTCGGCGAAGAACCGCTGAAGAAGCGCCTCGTCGACAGTCTCGTCATAACTTATTTTATTCTTTACATCAGTCATAGCATGATTGAATTTTTACGTTGTCTTTTATTTTCCACCTACATTTAAGGCCTAAGAATATCCGTTCTGCCGCAGGAATGCGGTAAGTTTCTGCTTTCCGCGGAAGAGATGCGACTTCACCGTACCCTCCGCCATGCCCGTTATTGCGGCGATGCGTTCGATGGGATAGCCGTCGACGAGCTGTAGCGTGACGCATGTGCGCTCAGCGTCGGGCAGACGGGCGAGAGCACCGTAGACATCCATCCCGAGCGACCGGTCGGCACCGGCTGCAGCGGGGCACACTGCGTCGAGGTCATCGGCAGACGGGCGCAGCCGGTGCCGATAGTCGTAGAACACGTTGTAGGCTATGCGGAAGAGCCATGTGGAGAACGCCGCCGAGCCGCGAAACGTCCCGATGCTGGTATAAGCCCTTATGAAGGTGTCCTGCGCGAGGTCGTCGCTCAGCTGCGCATCTCCCAGCGTCTGGTGGAGGAAGAAGCGCCTTATAGGCGACTGATACTTCCTGACAAGGCGGTCGAAAGCCGTCTTGTCGTGAAGCTCAGCCACCTGCTGTATAAGAGAGAGATCGTCGTTAGTATCCTTCATATCGTTCTGTCTTTAAAAGAATGGGGTCAATGGTCGGTTTCGTCCTCGTCGTCGCGCTTCTGCCACGGCATCTTACTGTCGTAGTTGTACTTCACCATGAACATCTGTCCGAGTCCGATGCACGCCACAAGAGCGCCTATGCCCATGAGCGACTGCATACCGAAGAACCAGAAGAAAATCATGAGTCCGGCACCAATCGACGTGTTGCGCACTCCGCGGCGCCACATATACTCGGGCGACTTCTTGCTGAGCGGTTTCAGTTCGTCGGTGAACGGTTCGCCCTTCTCCATAGCCATCTCAGCCAGTCGCACGCGGTCTTTGTGGCGGCGCATGAAGTAGCGTATGACGAGCAGAACGACAATGATAGGCGCAAGGAAGCACAGCAGCATCGGCACGAAAACGCACAATATAAGGAAGAGCTTTACGATCCATCCGGGCAAACTGTTGTAGAACGAGAGCAGTTCGTCGCGACTGACAGGGGCATCGTTGTCGAACGTGGCTCCGCCGTTAGCCGCAGACGCCGTGTCGGCAGTTACAGTATCCGAGTAAGCCACTACGCCCTCCTCCTCGTCGGTAGCGTCCTTGTCCTTCTTGTCCACCATCTGCGTATGCGGACGGTTGCGGTGAGACTGCTGTGCGGCGGAAGCCATAGGAGCCGCTGCACTGAGCGCAAGCAGCATTGCCATTAAAAAGATTGTCTTTTTCATATCTATTCGTATTTTTTAGTTGTTTCTATATGTTTGACTGATAATGAAAGCGATAAGTTGCAAAGCTACAAAAAAATTCTTCGGAATATGGAGCGCGTTAGCTACATTTTTTGTATCTTTGTATCTGCTTCTATGTCATACATTATAAACTACACATTATTATATAGTATAATATCACGGGTAAAACAGGATTAGAACCCACGAAGCAGAACAGAACTTTAGAAAAAACGAAACTTACAGATATGAACGACTTTAGAAAATTCGCAACAAGTAGACTCGGCATTAACGGCATGATGCTCGACGACGTGATGAAGGCTCAGGCGCAGTACCTCAACCCGTACATCCTTGAGGAGCGCCAGCTGAACGTGACACAGATGGACGTGTTCTCGCGCTTGATGATGGACCGCATCATCTTCCTCGGCACCGAAATCAACGACTATACAGCTAACACACTCTCGGCTCAGCTGCTCTACCTCGACTCAGTAGACCCAGGCAAGGACATCTCTATATACATCAACTCGCCTGGCGGTAGCGTGACAGCAGGTCTCGGCATCTACGACACCATGCAGTTCATCACCTCCGACGTGGCTACGATGTGTACAGGCATGGCGGCTTCGATGGCAGCAGTGCTGCTCGTGGCAGGTCAGGAGGGCAAGCGCTCGGCACTGAAGCACAGCCGCGTGATGATTCACCAGCCGCTCGGCGGTGTGCAGGGTCAGGCTTCGGACATCGAGATCGAAGCACGCGAGATACAGAAGTTCAAGAAAGAACTCTACACCATCATCTCCGAACACTCGCACACACCGTTCGACAAGGTGTGGGCAGACTCCGACCGCAACTACTGGATGACAGCCGAGGAGGCGAAGGAGTACGGAATGATTGACCAGGTAATGATACGCAAGAAGTAAAAGAGAAGAGAAAAACGAAAATGCCAAAGAAAGTATGTAGCTTCTGCGGAAGAAGCGAGAAGGACGTAAACTTCCTCATAACCGGAATGAACGGCTTCATCTGCGACTCGTGTGCGCAGCAGGCCTACCAGATAGTGCTCGAAGCCGGCTTCGGACCGGAGGGAACACGTAAGAACTCGGGCGCGTTCGACGTGTCGCTCAACGACGTGCCGAAGCCGACAGAGATAAAAGAATATCTCGACGAATACATCATCGGTCAGGACGATGCAAAGAAGTATCTGTCCGTAGCCGTCTACAACCACTACAAACGTCTGCAGCAGCACACCAATGACGCTGAGGACGACGGCGTGGAGATAGAGAAGAGCAACATCATCATGGTCGGTTCGACCGGCACGGGCAAGACTCTACTTGCACGCACCATAGCAAAGCTGCTGAAGGTGCCGTTCACCATCGTAGACGCTACGGTGTTCACCGAAGCGGGATACGTGGGCGAGGACGTGGAGAGCATACTCTCGCGCCTGCTGCAGGTGGCTGACTACAACGTGGAGGCAGCGCAGCGAGGCATCGTCTTCATCGACGAGATAGACAAGATAGCGCGCAAAGCAGACAACCCGAGCATCACACGCGACGTGAGCGGTGAGGGTGTGCAGCAAGGACTGCTCAAGCTGCTCGAGGGAACAATGGTGAACGTGCCGCCAAAGGGTGGACGCAAGCACCCCGACCAGGACTATATACACGTCGACACACGCAACATTCTGTTCATCTGCGGTGGTGCATTCGACGGCATCGAGCGCAAGATAGCACAGCGTCTGAACACTCACGTGGTGGGTTTCAACTCGGTGCAGAACGTGCGCAGCATCGACAAGGGCAACCTCATGAAGTATATCCTGCCGCAAGACTTGAAGTCGTTCGGCTTGATACCCGAGATTATCGGACGCCTGCCGGTGCTCACCTACCTCAATCCGCTCGACCGCGAAGCACTGCGACGCATCCTCGTAGAGCCGAAGAACTCCATCATAAAGCAGTACACAAAGCTCTTCGAGATGGACGGCATCAAACTGGAGTTCGCACCAGACACATTCGACTTCATCGTGGACAAAGCCGTTGAGTACAAACTCGGTGCACGCGGACTGCGCTCTATCGTGGAGTCAATCGTGATGGATGCCATGTTCGAGGCCCCAACAAAGAACATCGACAACTTCACCGTAACGCTGGAGTACGCAAAGGCGCAACTGGAGAAGTCAAATCTACAATAGTATCCGAAAGGATATTAAGAACTTTATATTACTATGACTGCTACAATTAACCTCAACGAACAGCTAAAACACCACTTCGGGTTCGACTCGTTCAAGGGCGATCAAGAAGCTATTATACGCAATCTGCTTGAAGGCAATGACACATTCGTGCTCATGCCTACAGGCGGAGGCAAGAGTTTGTGCTATCAGCTGCCGTCACTAATAATGGAAGGCACCGCAATCGTGGTGTCGCCACTCATCGCGCTGATGAAAAATCAAGTGGATGTAGTGAACGGACTCAGCGAGGAAAGTGGCGTGGCTCACTATCTGAACTCGTCACTCAACCGCGCTGCCATCAATCAAGTGTACAAAGACGTACACGAAGGACGCACTAAACTGCTCTATGTGGCACCGGAGTCGCTCAACAAAGAGGACAACCTGGAGTTCTTCCGTTCGTTTAAGATTTCGTTCTACGCCATCGACGAGGCGCATTGTATATCGGAGTGGGGACACGACTTCCGCCCCGAGTATCGCAACATACGCCCCACAATCAACAAGATTGGCGCAGCACCAGTCATAGCACTCACAGCCACTGCCACCGACAAGGTGCGCATGGACATAAAGAAAAGTCTCGGCATCACCGACGCAAAGGAGTTTAAGAGCTCGTTCAACCGTGCCAACCTCTACTACGAGGTGCGCCAGAAGACGAACGACATCGACAAACAGATTATAAAATTCATAAAACAACACCCTGGCAAAAGCGGCATCATCTACTGCATCTCGCGCAAGAAGGTGGAAGAATTGGCTGCCGTGCTGAAAGCCAACGACATAAAAGCCGCTGCCTACCACGCCGGACTCGACTCGGCAACACGCTCGCAGACGCAAGACGACTTCCTCATGGAGCGCATCGACGTAATCGTGGCTACCATAGCCTTCGGCATGGGCATCGACAAACCCGATGTGCGCTTCGTGATACACTACGACATACCGAAGAGTCTTGAGGGCTACTACCAAGAGACGGGACGCGCAGGACGCGACGGAGGCGAAGGTATATGCATCGCTTTCTACGCCTACAAAGACCTGCAGAAACTGGAGAAATTCATGGAGGGCAAGCCCGTGGCAGAACAGGATATCGGCAGACAACTGCTGCAGGAGACTGCCGCATACGCCGAGACATCGGTATGCCGACGCAAGGTGTTGCTCCACTACTTCGGCGAGGAATACACAAAGGAGAACTGCGGCAACTGCGACAACTGCCTGCACCCGAAGGTACAGCGCGACGGTCAGGAGGCTCTGCTCATCGTACTGAAGGCTATCATCGCCGTGAAGGAGGCTTTCCGCCAAGACTATATCGTCGACTTCGTGAAAGGACGCGCCACGGACGACATCGTGAGTCACCACCACGAACAACTCGAAGAGTTCGGTGCGGGCGAGGATATGCCCGTGAAGATATGGAACCCTGTGATACGCCAAGGCATGATAGCAGGCTACATACACAAGGACATCGAAAGCTACGGACTTCTGAAGATGACAGCCGCAGGCAAGCGCTACGTGAAGAACCCTACACCATTCACATACGTAGAGGACACCGACTTCTCGGAAACCGAGGAAGAAGCAAGCGAAGCAACAGCTTCTGCGCTCGACCCAACACTCTACAACATGCTCCTCGACCTCAGAAAGAAGACCGCACGCAAGCAGAACCTGCCGGCATACGTCATCTTTCAAGACGTATCGCTCGAACAGATGGCAACGATGTACCCCGTAACGCTCGAAGAGCTGCGCAACATTCAGGGCATCGGCGTGGGCAAGGCAAACCGCTATGGCAAGCCGTTCTGCGAACTGATTAGCCAGTACTGCAAAGACAACGAGATAGAACGCCCCGAAGAGCTCTTCGTGCGCACCGTAGCGAAGGACTCAATGAAGAAGGTGAAGATAATACAGTATCTCGATCGACGTATGCCACTCGACGATATTGCCTCAGCACTTGGACTCGACTTCGAGGACTTGCTCAACGACCTTGATGCCATCGTCTACAGCGGAACGAAGCTGAACATCGACTACTTCCTTGAGGACGTGATGGACGAAGACCAGATAGACGATATCTACGAGTACTTCCGCGAGTCGGACACCGACGACATCGACACCGCACTCGACGAACTCGGCGACTACGAAGAGAACGAAATACGTCTCGTGCGCATAAAGTTCCTCTCCGAACAAGCCAACTAACACAGCCAGGGGGTGCAGTCAGGGGGTGCACTTGTCTCAAGTGCACCAAATATATTTAACAGTGCACCTATTGTGTTGGTGCAGTTGAGACAACTGCATCCCCTTAGGAGACAACTGCACCCCCTGACTGACCCAAGCTTCCACAAAATCCGTTAATTAGCATTAACGCCACAAATAAATCGACTTTTATTTTTCGCGTATGGATTTTTATTGCTAAATTTGCACGCAATAAATTTTTAAGTTATATGTCATCATTTGTTGCTGATAAAATTGTAATGGACGGTCTCACATACGATGACGTCCTTCTTATCCCCGCTTATTCAGAGGTACTGCCCAAGACGGTAGAGTTGAAAACCAAGTTCTCGCGTAACATCTGCTTGAATGTGCCCTTTGTCACAGCAGCCATGGACACCGTAACGGAGTCGGCTATGGCTATTGCCATCGCACGCGAAGGCGGCATCGGTGTTATTCACAAGAACATGTCTATCGAAGACCAGGCGCGTCAGGTAGCCATCGTAAAGCGTGCTGAGAACGGCATGATCTACGATCCGGTGACAATCCGTCGTGGCAAAACCGTGAAGG
>OOBT01000093.1_pt1 | contig 55528 bp, 46 predicted proteins | sample 1671551 | NCBI WGS metagenome assembly OOBT01 (sample SAMN06348168, study PRJEB24527) | human gut metagenome | reverse complement strand
TTGTGTATCTTCGCCTGATCTTCTTCACTTAAAGGACGGTTGTTCTCAATCTCGATACACAACAGATCTTCCCGTTTTCGATACAGCCTGATCACCAGTTCCCCTTCTCTGGTAATGCTCATGCCGTGTTCAATGGCATTCTCTGCAATGGGCTGCACGATCAGGCGGGGGATCTTATAGTTTAACAGGCTCTCATCTATTTCTTTTCGACAGGTGAATTTCTCTCCATACCGCTGTGTGATGATATAGAGATATGCATCCACATATTCCATTTCTTCCGCCACAGTATTGTAAGGATCCGCCTTACGGTTCATGGTGGCTTCCAGCATGGTGGACAGTGCCTCGATCATCTGACTGACACGCATATTACCGTTCAGGCGTGCCTCCCAGTTGATGATCTCCAATGTATTATTCAGGAAATGGGGATTGATCTGTGACTGCAATGCCATGATCTTTGCATCCCGCAGAGCAATCTCTTCCATGTAGATTTTATCAAACTGCTGCTTCAGCTGGGATGACATATAATTAAAGGATTCTTCCATATGATAGAATTCTTCGCTGTTTGCCATATTCTCAATCTGGGTGCCGTACTCCCCGGCTCTCACCACATCAAATACCTTAATGAGATCCTGCACCGGTCTGTTGACCCGTTTATTCAGGAAATTATAAATAATGAATACCAGCGGCAGTGCAAACACCGCCAGAATTCCGTAAACATAGCGGATTGTCTTAATCTCTGCATAGATTGCCGACCGGTCCAGTTCTACCACGCAGTCTAACGTGGAATGGTACAGCTTCAGCCTCTTATATACATAAGGGTTCTGCCTGCCGCTCGCATGCTCTATAAAGCTGTCGTTTTCCGCAAGCCGGTTCTGCTGTTCTTCGCCATAGCGCACGCTGTCGCCCCCCTCCAGGCTTAAAGCATGTGTGCCGTCGAGATAGACTACAGCGTTTTCATAACCCCAGACACTTTTTAAACTCTCCATCAGAGATTCTTCGTTCAATTCGATCGCGAGGATTGCAAAAGGATGGAATTTGGAATCCACCAGGTTACGGATCATATACAGTCGTCCGTCGTAGCTGCGCAGTTCCGTCCGGGTATCCAGGTCATCCATCTCTTCTAACAGATCCTTTGCCACATAGGTCTTGAAATAAGTGATGTCACGATAGGTTCCGCCGGTACTGTTATTGTAGGTGTAATAGATATCATCGGGATATTCCCGGAATACCAGGTTCACAGCCTGGCAGTTTTTATGGAACATATACTGCTGCTCCAGGAAGGTAAATACGGTTGTCTGGAAATCCCGTCTGTTTCCGCCATTCTGATACGTCAGATATGCTTCCCGGATCACGTTCAGATAGGAAGCATTCTTGGATGCGGTCTCACTCTCTGCCAGCTGCAGCTCCATGATCTCTGCCGCCTTTTCCATGGACGTCGTCACGGACCGATCGATCTGGGTATGTACTTTCCGTGTCGCCATAATGCTCATGATGCCGTTGGTCAGAAGTAGCGGCAGGAACCAGCCGAATAACAGTAGGAAAAGCATACTCCATAGCAAGGATTTCCGTCTGCAGATTTTTTCTTTTGTCTTCATGAACATCCCCCTCAGAAAATTTATGTATATAGAAAGATGATAACACAGTTCTCCACTGTGTTACCATCTCTTTCACCAAATTATGATAATCCATTTACTTTTTCAGGAATAAGTAATCCTCGAAGATCTCACAAAGCTGCTTTGCATCTTCCGCTTCCGGCATCTCACAGAAGATTCGAAGCAACGGTTCCGTACCGGAGAACCGTACAGAAATCCATCCACCGTTTTTCAGATACAGTTTTACCCCGTCAAGGTAAGAAATCTGCTCTACTTCGTAGGGGATCTCCGGCAATTTCTTTTCTTCCAGCAGATGCTTCTGAATCGCTTCCTTTTTCTCCTGACTGAAGCGGTAGTCTTTCTCTTCCAATGCAAGCTTACCGTACTGCGCATGGATCTCTTCCATGATCGCGGAAAGCTTTTTGCCGGTGACAGCGAGCATTTCCACCAGCAATGCAGATGCATAGACGCCATCCTTACCCTTGATATGACCACGAACCGTCAGACCACCGGATGACTCTCCGCCGATGACAGCATCCGTTGCATACATTTTCGCAGAGATATGTTTAAATCCTACGGGAACCTCATAGCATTTCTCACCGAAGCTCTCTGCCACGCGGTCCAGCATATGCGTGGTGCAGATATTGCGGACTACGGGACCGTGCCAGCCCTTGTATTTCATCAGGTAGTAGTACAGCAGTACCAGAATGTCATTGGGATGCAGGAAGTTTCCCTTTTCATCGATGACACCGATACGGTCCGCATCACCGTCGGTTGCGATTCCCATGTCGCATTTTCTGTCCAAAACATAGTTCTGTAAAGCACGCAGCGTGTCTGCTGTAGGTGCCGGCAGCTTACCTCCAAACAACGTATCATGACGCTCATGAATAGTCTCCACCTCGCATCTCGCAGTCATCAGCACAGTCTTAATAGAGGTCTCGCTGACGCCATACATGGGATCCAGTGCCACGCGCAGTCCCGCTTCACGGATAGCTTCCATATCCACTGCGGCAATGATGCTGTCCAGGTACTCATTCAAAGGATAGATTTCTTCGATCAGTCCGGCTTCCAGTGCTTTCTGATAATCCATTTCATTCACGGGCAGATCCGTCACCTCATTGATAAACTGCTCGATCTCCATGGTCTGTTTCTCGTCTGCATCTCTGCCGCCGTAGGTGAATACCTTAACGCCATTGTAGATTGCCGGATTATGGCTCGCTGTGATCATCATACCGTACTGGTAGTCATGCTTCATCACATAGAACATTACCAGAGGTGTCGGTACGGATTTATTGATCAGTTTTGTATGTATCCCTTCTGCCGCGAATACCATTGCCGCCCACTGCATGGCTTCCTTGGACAGGAAACGTCGGTCATAACCGATGACCATTCCGGAGTTCTCCACACCTTCCTTTTTCATCTTATCGCACAGTGCCTTGGACAGGATCTGGATATTCTCCTTCGTAAAATCTTCTCCGATGACGGCTCGGAAACCACCGGTACCAAATTTGATCATAATGCTGCCTCCTTATATATTATCTGTTTTTTGCTTTTTTTCCGTGCTACGCACTACCACTTCTCCGCTCCGGTCCCAAGGTCTTTCACCCACTTATGAGCAAGCTCATGTGGGCTTAGACCTTTTGACCCTGGCATCATTTACATAATGACGAATACTTCATGTTTCGTACCCGCGCGGAATACGGGTACTTTATCTGCCTTATGTCCGTCCACAAGGATCTCTTTTATCCCATGCATCACCTTGCTGCGGTTTTCCACCTTAATATTGTAAGTTGCTCCACGCCATCTTCTGGTCACCTCGAAGCCTTCCCAGTCTGCCGGAATGCAGGGATCGATGATCAGGCAGTCATAATCCGGACGGATTCCCAACATATATCTGGTAGCGCTGAAGTAGGACCAGCCACCGCTGCCTGTCATGAATGGATGTCTTGCTCTGCCGAATGCTGTGTGATCTTTGCCTGCAATGAACTGACAATAGGAATAGGGTTCGGATTCCCGGATCTCGATCCTATCATTCTGCCAGTAAGGACACAGCGCATCGTAGAATTTCATTGCCAGGTCGCCTCTGCCGCAGACACAGGCTGCTGCCCATGCCCAGGGATTGGGATGGGAGAAAATAGCTCCGTTTTCCTTCAGGCCCGGATATACCCTCGTTACAAATCCGATATCATCATCGGGCTTCGTATAGGAAGGAGTGTTCAGCAGTAAACCATACGGTGTATACAGATATTCGTCGATGGTCTCCAGCGTCTTTGCACTCTTCTCCGGATCTGCCACGCCGGACAGAATTGCCCAGGCGTTGGACTCCAGATGTACCTTGCCCTCTGCGTCTTCCTTGCAGCCGATCTTTTTCCCATTCTTCGTGATGCCGCGGATGTACCAGTCACCATCCCACAATACCGCATCGCAGGCTGCCTTTACCTTATTTGCCAGCTGATGATAATGCTTCGCATCCTCTCTCTCCCCGAGGATCTCTGCCAGCGTGATAAAATGCTGCAATGCCCAATAGTGCAGGAAGCTTACCATAGCGCTCTCACCGCCGCCAAGATTCAGGCAGTCATTCCAGTCAGCTCGAAGTCCCTTGCAGATTCCGTCGTTGCCGACCTGCTCCGCGCTGAAGTCCAGAATCCGCTTCAGATGTTCATATACGCTCTCCGTTACTTTATTTCCCAATACGTAAGTATCTGCATAGGTGAACTCTTTTCTGGCAAAATTCAGGTCTCCTGTTTCTTTTATGTACTCTACCACTGCACCCACAAGCCACAGGGCATCATCGGAGCAGGCATCCTTGATTCCGTGGATCATGCTCTGTTTGTCCGGCTCCGGAATCACGGTCGGTGACTGGAACGGTTTCTCTCCGGTCTTTTCCTCAAACCATTCCGGTGAGAACAGGTGCAGACCGTATCCTGTGGTGGTCAGCCCCTTTAACAGCTGTTCGATTCTTTCCCGGCACTTATCCGGATTGGAATGAGGGATCGTCATGGCATCCTGTGCCGTATCACGATATCCCAGTCCCACACGACCTCCGACCTCAATAAAGGATGCAAAGCGTGAGAACATGACGTTGATCTCCGACTGGTACAGTGTCCAGGTATTGATGAGTGTATTCATGCCTTCGTTCGGAGTCTTGATCTGCAGTGCATCGTATTTTTGTTTCCAATAAGCTGCCAGATCGGTGTAGACTGCATCCACTCTCTTCAGGTCACTGTATTTTACGCGGATCCGTCTGCCTTCTTCGCGATTGCCCTCTCCCAGCATGATCACGAAGCGGGCTTCCTCACCGGGCTGCAGTTTGAAGTTTTTCTGTAAACTTCCGCAGTGGTTGCCTCCCAGTTCTGTGGAACCGGAGAGAACTGCTCTGTCCAATCCCGCAGGATGGTCTTCGGTGCCATACACCCCTAAGAACTTGTCTCTTACGCAGTCATAGCCATCCGGTGTGAAGCTGGCAGTAAGATACTGATACCCTTTTTCCTCGTAAAATAAGTCTTCCTCGATGATACCGTCTTCGTAGGAAGATCCGGCACAGTACAGGCTCATCTGGAAATTCTGGTTGTCGATCATAATGTGATGGAAAGAAAATTCCATGTAAGTAAATAAGGAAAGATCCCTGACGGCATCTGTGGTGTTTTTTACTTTTACGTCCCACAGCAATACATTCTCCCCACGGGGAATGACCATAGTCTGTGAAGATGCCAGTCCGTCATACTCACTTTCATAGACCGTGTAAGACAGTCCGTGACGGCAGCGGTAGCTTGCCTTGGACAGGTCCTTCGCCACCGGCTGCCAGGAGATGGAATGATAATCCTTTTTCTCATTATCTCTGATGTATACATAGAATCCCGGCCGGTCCATGGGTACCCCATTCCCACGGAAACGGCTGATCCTATGATACTCGGGAGTCTTGTAGAACAGATAACCTCCCGCCGTGTGATTGATGACCGCTGCCATGTCCTCGACACCCAGATAGTTGGTCCAGGAACAGGGCAGTGCCACGTTGTCGATGACGTATTCTCTTTTTTCATTATCGAAATAGCCGTATTGCAAAACGCGTCCCTCCCGTATATAGTTTTTTTCTTTTTCAGAACTTTTTTGTTCTGTTTTATTGTAATTTCATTATAGAAAAGAAGGCCTTTGTTTAAAATTGCTCATTATGTGATTATTTGCTCAAATTTGTTAGATATAATAATGATTTCCAAAATTTTTTTTACTTTCCAGTAGATTTTTGGGAGACACTAAACTATAATAGAACATCATGGTATTTTAGTTGCAAAGATCCATAGAGAAAGGTGTCAGCAATGTACAAGATAGGTTTTGACAATGACAAATATCTCAGTCTGCAGTCTGAGAAGATCAAGGAGCGTATCGCGAAATTCGGCGGCAAGCTGTATTTGGAATTCGGCGGCAAGCTGTTCGATGATTATCACGCTTCCCGCGTTCTGCCCGGTTTCCATCCGGACAGCAAGATCAATATGCTGGCACAGCTGAAGGACGAGGCGGAAATCGTCATCGTCATCAATGCAGCAGATATTGAGAAGAATAAGGTCCGTTCCGATCTTGGCATTACCTATGATCTGGATGTCTTACGTCTGATCGATGCTTTCCGCGGCTATGGTCTGTATGTCGGCAGTGTATGTCTGACCCGCTTTGCCGGACAGCCCAGTGCCATTGCTTATCAGAAAAAGCTGGAGTCTCTGGGAATGAAGGTATACCGCCATTATTCCATTCCCGGATATCCTTCTAATATCCCCTTTATCGTAAGCGATGAGGGTTACGGTAAAAATGATTATATTGAAACCACCCGTTCTCTGGTAGTCGTTACTGCTCCCGGACCGGGAAGCGGCAAGATGGCTACCTGCCTCTCCCAGCTGTATCACGAATACAAGAGAGGCATCAAGGCCGGTTATGCCAAGTATGAGACTTTCCCGATCTGGAATATTCCGTTAAAGCATCCGGTGAACCTGGCTTATGAAGCCGCTACCGCAGACTTGAACGATGTCAATATGATCGATCCGTTCCATCTGGAGGCTTACGGTGAGACCACGATCAATTACAATCGTGACGTGGAGATCTTCCCCGTAGTCAGCGCTATGTTCGAAAAGATCATGGGCAGCTGTCCTTATAAGTCTCCTACTGACATGGGTGTCAATATGGCAGGCTTCGGTATTGTCGATGACGAAGCTGTCCGCGACGCCGCAAAACAGGAAATCATCCGCCGCTACTACCACACTCTGTGCCAGAAGCGCCAGGGTACCGCCGGTGACGACCAGATCTTAAAGCTTGAGCTTCTGATGAAGCAGGCAGGTGTCACCATCGACGATCGCGCAGTAGTCAGTGCAGCCAATATCAAAGCAGAGACCACCGGGGAACCGGCAGCTGCGATCCAGCTTCCGGACGGCAGAGTCCTCACCGGACGGACCAGTACTCTGCTGGGGGCTTCTTCCGCATTATTATTAAATGCCTTGAAGGCTCTGGCCGGCATTCCGGACGAAGTACAGCTGATCTCACCTACCGCCATCGGTCCTATCCAGGATCTGAAGACGAACTACCTGGGGAACCGCAATCCCCGTCTGCATACGGATGAAACATTGATCGCGCTTTCCATCTGTGCAGCTACGGATGATACTGCGAAGGCTGCTGTGGAGCAGTTGAAGAACCTGAAAGGTTCCGAAGTGCACTCCAGCGTGATCCTGTCCCAGATCGACATGAATACCTTCCGCAAGTTAGGTGTGAACCTGACATGCGAACCTCATTATCAGAACCAGAAGCTGTATCACAACTAAACATTTTGTCATTCTATTATAAATTATGGCAGTTATTGAGCGAAGGCGCTCCCCAAGGGGAGTTTCTCGCTCTTTTTATTTTATAAATTGTTTCTTGTATATCAAAAGGAGGAGAAAATTATGGCAGTAAAGTACGTGTTTGTGACCGGAGGAGTCGTATCCGGTCTGGGAAAAGGAATTACCGCAGCTTCCCTGGGAAGACTGTTAAAAGCAAGAGGTTACAAAGTAACCATGCAGAAATTTGATCCATATATTAATATTGATCCCGGCACCATGAACCCGATACAGCACGGCGAAGTATTCGTCACGGAGGATGGCACGGAGACCGATCTGGATCTGGGACATTATGAGCGTTTTATTGATGAGAATCTGGATAAAAATTCCAACGTTACCACCGGTAAGGTATACTGGTCCGTATTGCAGAAGGAGCGTCGTGGTGATTACGGCGGAGGTACTGTACAGGTCATCCCCCATATCACCAATGAGATCAAGAGCCGTTTTTACCGCAACTTTACAGATGATGAGACCCGTATCGCCATCATCGAGGTAGGCGGTACCGTAGGTGACATCGAGAGCCAGCCTTTCCTGGAGTCCATCCGTCAGTTCCAGCATGAGGTGGGCCATGATAATGCCATTCTGATCCATGTAACGCTGATTCCTTATCTGAGTGCTTCTCAGGAGCTGAAGACCAAGCCTACCCAGGCCAGTGTTAAGGATCTGCAGGGCATGGGCATCCAGCCGGATATCATCGTCTGCAGAAGTGAGCATCCTCTGGATCAGTCCATCAAGGATAAGATTGCTCTGTTCTGTAACGTACCTCAGAGTCATGTATTGCAGAACCTGGATGTGGAATATCTGTATGAGGCTCCGTTAGCTATGGAAAAAGAGCATCTGGCACAGGTAGCCTGTGAATGTCTGCATCTGGATTGTCCGGAACCGGATCTGGCAGACTGGAAGAAGATGGTGGAGGACCTGCGTCATCCCACCGATGAGGTGCAGATCGCTCTGGTCGGAAAATATGTCTCTCTGCACGATGCCTATATCAGTGTCGTAGAGGCGCTGAAGCATGGCGGTATCACCAATCATGCGACCGTACACATCAAATGGATCGACTCCGAGACGGTAACGTCTGAAAATGTGGAAGAACTATTAGGTGACTGCAACGGTGTCCTGGTACCCGGTGGCTTCGGTTCCCGAGGTATCGAAGGCAAGATCCTAGCGATTCAGTATGCAAGAACCCACGGAGTTCCCTTCCTGGGACTGTGTCTGGGAATGCAGCTGACGATTGTAGAATATGCAAGAAACGTCATCGGGTATACGGATGCCCACAGTGTGGAACTGGATCCTAACACCACACATCCTGTGATCGCTCTGATGCCGGATCAGAACGGTGTCGAGGATATCGGCGGTACCTTAAGACTGGGTGCATACCCTTGTGTGCTGGATAAGGATTCCCGTGCTTATCAGCTCTACGGACAGGAGAATATCTCCGAGAGACATCGTCATCGTTATGAGGTTAACAACGATTATCGTGCCGTCCTCACCGAACACGGTCTTCGTCTGTCCGGTCTGTCCCCTGACGGACGTATCGTGGAGATGTGCGAGCTTACCGAGCATCCCTTCTTCGTAGCCACCCAGGGACACCCCGAGCTCAAGTCCAGACCCAACAGACCCCATCCGTTATTTAAGGGATTCGTGGAAGCGGCTTTGGAGAATAAACACCGCGATATGAAATAAGAGTGGCAGCGTTTTTTACTGACAATCTTATGAATAGCGTGGCTCATTGCTGAGAACGGCCAATAAATGTGGAGCGCCCTTTGCGACACATTTATGAATTGGGTGCATGGCTCATAACGTAGGGGGCCGTAAACTCCACGAACGCCCGCGGCGAACGGAACATCACGCCTTGATGTCGCGTCTCTGGGTGTGAATTTTCTATTGAAAAGTGATACAGCGGTTCTAATCCGCACGGGCACGGCTCCAGTTGCCATCCATGGCAACGTCCGCCTGTCGTGAACCTCCTGTTCACTCCACCCTGTCTTTCAGCACTTTTCAAGAAAATATCAACACCCTCCGACAGACATCGCGGCATGACATTCCGTCCACCGTGGGCGTTCTGTGTTTTGAAAATCCCATGAAAAACTACTAAGTCTATCTCGTGTTGCTGGTTTCTGTATTCCTCCAAAGTCATTTACATACTTAATTCTTATTTTTAAATTTTATACATGTGTTTCCTAAAGCGATTTACATACCTATTTTCCATTTTAGCCTATTGCGCATGTGTTTTCCCGGTTATCATACATGCCGGATCATTATTTTTTGCTTTAAGGCATGTATTTTCCGACTTGTTACACATACTTAATTTTGACTTTTGAATTATTCGCATGTATTTCCTACTTTTTTGCACATACTAAATCCTTGTTTTTAACTTCTGCGCATGTATTCTAAAATGCTCTGCCTAAATAATTGGGATGCTTTTCATAACCCAGCAGAAAAGGACTGCTCCCCCGGACATAGATGCGGCGGAGACTGTGAGATTTTCTTGGAAAGTGGTTGAGCCGCAGGGGCAACGCGAACACGATGTTCGCGTTAGCCGATAAGTGCCATGGATGGCAACGTAAAGGCGGCCCCGTCATGGTGAGAAGCACTTGGCCACTTTCCTTTAGAAAATCCACAGTTGTAGCTAGCATCCGAGTCCGGGGCGGGCAGTCCTTTCTGCGTGGATTTTAGAACAACTATTTCACTAACTTTCAAGTTACATTACAAAATGAAATAAGATCTGCAACGCTTATGATCGATTTTCTGTTTTCATTCGTCGTTTCGCCTCGTACATTTTGGCATCGGCTTCCCGGACCACATCGTCCATGGAACGAGGCATGTTATGGTTCAGTACGGAATATCCCATGGCTACAGTAATGGGATGCTCGGAACCGTCCGGAAGCTTCAGAACTCCCAGAGATGCTTCGAAATCTCTTTGCAGCCTGAGAAATTCTTTTTCAGAATCGGCTGCGGTCGACAGAAATACGAACTCATCTCCGCCGATCCGGTAACATTTTCCTAAGGAACCGAGATGTGCCAACAGAGTATCCGCTACCCGGCGGATCATTTCATCACCGCTTTGGTGACCGTAGGTGTCGTTCACATATTTGAGGTTATTCACATCGTACAGTGCCAGCAACACATGAAAATTATGGGATGCGTCCAGCCTTTTCAATTCTTCCATATAGGAAGTACGGTTCAGCAGGTCAGTCAGGCCATCGCGATAAGCCAGGCGGCTGAGCAGTTGCATGCGAACGCCTTCCTGATAGTTGGTCATGAGGCGCAGGGTAACCTGGACTGCTTCCATGATCAGGAACATAAGCACACCGATCCGTGTGAAGAAGCTGGTCTCGGGAACACTGCCGAACCATAGCAGCAGGATATCCAGTAGAACGCCAAAGCACAGACACAGAATTCCAAGGTTATGATATAGATTGTGCTTCAGATGCTGCTTTTGATTCTGATAAAATCCCTTGCCGATGGCGTAGATAACAAGCGCGATCAGAATGCTAAAAGTAATATGGGTCAGACGAAGACTTTCATGGAAGTCCTTGCGGCCGGTCAGATTCAGGCAAAAACGTATACTGAAATCCATGACACTGATCAGGCATACTGTCTGTACCATCACAGGGGAGTACTCTGTATACATTTTGCCAAGGTACAGAAACAGTGGAATGGTGATCAGCATCATAAAAAGTTCCGCAATTGTATGATAAATATGGCTATTACGCAGGATCAGCTGCAGCATACGGTTATCTGCCAACATGAAGATACCGATATTCAGGGCAAACAATCCCAGATAAAGCATCTCACTGCCGATGATGTGCTTCTTGTGTAATGGCAGATAAAACAGGATAAATGCCAGACCCAGATGGGCGATCAGGAAGCTGATGCCGAATCCGGGTGCCTTGTCGCGGATGCGGCTTATCAGGATATCTTCACTACGTCCCAGATACATATCATTGATTTTGCCACTGCCGTCTCCGTAAGGATTATCGATCATCAGGGTGAGCGTGCGCCCGGAATCTTCCCGGTAGATCGGCAGAGAGACATAAGAGGCTCCCGGTGTCTTGCCGAAGAAAACTCTCTCCGGCTGCATGGTCTCATAGATCTGCCGGTCGTCTATCAGGATCGTCACATTGGAACTTTTATAAAAAAAGAAAAGTGTCATGTCGTGAGTCAGCGCAGGAAGCTTCTTGGTCACTGTGCAGGTGCCACTGATATGGGAAAAATCAACGGGGCGTCCATCGGAGGTGGTCCAGCCTTCTGAAAAGTCAATATAATCCGATATTGCCGGCTCATGGTTCTGTTTGGGCAGACTGTAGTACAGTACCGTAAAAATCACAGAACACATGATCAGGAAAAACAGTCCACATGTAATGGAATATGAAGTTTTGTGATTGTTTGTGTTAGTATTCATATGAATTATATTATAGTAATCAGGTACCATAAAAGTCAATGTCTGTGTTGGGCAGATCAATGACTAAAGATAAAAAAACGTTGCAATGGGCGAAAAAGTATGCTATTGTGATTTTGTTGCCGCTTTAGTGCGGTAAAGATTTACTCTGGAGAGTCCTTCTACGGAAAGCAATTATCATATTTCCGTATAGAAGGCGCCGAAGGTGTACGGCAGTAAAGCTGCCAATCTCTCAGGCAAAAGGACAGAGCATCTATATGCTTATTCCCATTCTCTTCGGAAGAAATCAATCTACGATAGGACGTCACAAGAGGTGACGGAAGGAGAGGGAATATGTTAGACATGATTAGTAACTTTCTGACCACAGTGGATGATTTCGTCTGGGGCATCCCCCTGATCGTCCTCATTCTGGCTACGGGCCTTTTTCTCACAGCCAGACTTCATTTTTTGCAGATCACGAAGCTTCCCCATGCAATCAAACACTTAATTGCCAATGAAAAGTCGGGCGAAGACGGCGAAGTATCCAGTTTCGCGGCACTGTGTACGGCATTGTCCGCTACCATCGGAACCGGTAATATCGTTGGTGTGGCAACGGCTATTGTAGCAGGCGGTCCCGGAGCTTTGTTCTGGATGTGGATCGCTGCGCTGGTAGGTACGGCTACAAAGTATTCCGAGTGCCTGCTGGCGGTGAAATATCGTGTGGTAGCAGAGGACGGACACATCATCGGCGGCCCCTTCTACTATATCGAAAACGGTATGGGCAAGAGCTGGAAATGGCTGGCGAAGATCTTCGCTTTTATGGGTGTATGCGTAGGATTGTTCGGTATCGGAACCTTTACCCAGATCAACGGTATCACCAGTGCGGTACATAATTTCTTCGATGCGAACAATGCACATACCGTACAGCTCTTCGGCATGGACTATTCCTGGAGCGTGGTGATCTCCGGAATCCTTTTGACCATCTGCGTGGCACTGGTTGTTATCGGTGGATTAAAGCGTATCTCCACCGTGGCACAGGTCATCGTTCCTTTTATGGCAGTGACTTATGTAGTAGCCTGTCTGTTAGTATTGATCTTTAATGTAACTGCCATTCCGGCAGCTATCGTAACCATCGTACAGAGTGCGTTTGGTATGCGTGCCGTAGCCGGCGGTGCTTTGGGAGCGGTTATCATGGCAATGCAGAAGGGTATTGCGAGAGGTATTTTCTCCAACGAAGCCGGTATCGGTAGTGCACCGATCGCAGCGGCTGCAGCGCAGAACGACTCTCCTGCCAAACAGGGTCTGATCTCAATGCTGGGTACCATCATTGATACTCTGATCATTTGTACCATGACCGGTCTTACGATCGTAATTACCGATTCCTGGAACGTAGGTCTGGACGGCGTGGATGTTACCACCAGAGCTTTCCAGCAGGGGCTGCCTTTTAACAGCTCTATTGCATCCTTTATCCTGATGGTATGCCTGGTATTCTTTGCATTTACCACGATCCTCGGTTGGGATTACTACAGCGAGAGATGCCTGGAATACCTGATCGGTCAGAAGCCGAAGGCAATCAAAGTATACCGTTGGATCTACATTGCCTGCGTATTCATTGGACCCTACATGACTGTTAAGGCAGTATGGACCATCGCAGATATCTTCAACGGTCTGATGGCGATCCCGAATCTGATCGCACTGTTGGCATTAAATGGTGTTGTGGTGGCTGAGACCAAGAAATACCTTGACAATGCCAAGAAAAAGTTTTAAAAAAGTTCTGTAGCCCTATCACGCGGGAAAATCCATATTTTTTCCGGAAGTATAGAAGTGAGGAACTATATGAAAGATCTTACAAAGGGCAGACCGTCAGTTTTGATACTGACGTTTGCCCTTCCTATTTTTTTGGCAAATTTATTGCAACTTACTTACAGTCTGGCAGATACCCGCATCGTAGGTACTTTTCTGGGAGATAATGCCCTGGCGGCAGTGGGGGCCACGACGACGCTGAGCAATCTGATCGTACAGTTCCTGATGGGAATGTGCAATGGCTTTGCTATTATTTCGGCACAGTGCTTCGGAGCGAAGGATATGGACAGATTGCGCAGATCCTTAGGTAATTCTCTGGTGCTTGGCCTATTGGCAGCTGTGGTACTGACGATAGGAGGGCTTATATTTTTGCAGCCGATCCTCAGATTCCTGAATGTACCGGAAAATCTGCTGAATACAGCAACACAGTATGTATCCGTGATCATAGCGGGACTTGTTATTACTTTATTATATGATGTATTATCCGCGACCCTAAGAGCGATTGGAGATACCGTGACCCCGCTGATCGTGCTGGCGGTGTCGGTGGTGCTGAATATCGGAGGAGATCTGCTTCTGATCGTGGTGCTGCATATGGGAGTGCTGGGTGCTGCAATTGCTACTGTGCTGTCGCAGCTGATCGCTGTGGTGGTATGTGCGGTCTATCTGTGGAAAAAGTATGAAATTCTGCGGATACGTGTGGATGATCTGAAGCTGCAGGATGCCGGAATGCTCCGCAATATGTTAAGCTCCGGTCTTTCTATGGGATTCATGAGTTCTCTGGTCAATATCGGTACACTGACATTGCAGACTTCTATCAACAAGCTGGGACAGAATATTATCATTGCCCATACGGCAGCCCGCAAGATCTCTGAGATCTTCATGATCATGTTCAGCGTCTTCGGTCAGACGATGGCGACCTATTGCGGACAAAATCTGGGAGCTGGTAAAATCGACCGGATCCGCAGAGGAATCCTGTTGGCAACCGGTTATACCTGCATCTGGTGTACGCTTAACATTGTGACCGCTTATACCATCGGTGACTGGCTGGTATGGCTGGTCACCGGCAGCAAAAATCCAGAAGTGATCTACAATGCCACATTATATCTGAAGGTAGATACACTGTTCTATTATGTGACAGCAGTAATCTGTATTGTGAGAAACTCCATGCAGGGACTGGGAGAGCGGATCGTACCGCTGATCTCCAGCTCGCTGGAAATGATAGGGAAAATTGTGATCGCGGCGACGCTGGTTCCCATGTTCGGATACCCGGGTGTCATCGCGGCAGAGCCGATTGTGTGGTTTATCATGATCATTCCGCTATTGATGAAGATACTGCGCATGCCTGTCTGGAAGCAGAAAAACTTAACGGTTTCGTAAATAAAAAAGATGTTTTTACTTAACGTTGAGGAAAAATAACCAAATCTGACAGTAAAATACTTGTAATTTTGTCGAATTGTATTACCATATGGAAAATGTTACAATGATTTCACCGAGAAAATACTTAAACGTTTTCGAGATGGATCGAATGTGATAAAGTCTTTTACAGAAAGGCAGATGTGGTAAGTATGAAGAAGACAGAGAACAAGAAAACGGAAGTAAAAGGGAAGAAAAAGCCATTTTTTACAATTTCCAAAAAGATACTGGCGTTGAGCCTTCTGCCAATGATCATTGTGTGTGCACTGGTGGCGACGGTGGGGGCCAAAGCATTAGAGACCGGAATTGAGAAACAGATTGAGCAGTCTCTGCAGATCGTTGGTGTCAGTGTGGATGAAACCTACACGAATCTGTATGAAGGCGATTACAGCAGAGATAAGGGAGGCAAGGTGCGCAAGGGAGGCACATCCATTTCCGGGGAGACACAGTTGATCGATGGATTGCAGGAGAAGACAGGCTTCCAGGTGTCTTTTCTGTATGGAAATATGCGTCTGATCACGACATTGACCAAGCCGGAAGGAGGACGTATTAACGGTACGGCGCTGGAAGACGATGTCTATGCACAGATTCAGACTGGGGAGGCTTTGTTCCTGACGGACTGCAACATTTCCGAAGTAGATTATTATGTATATTATCAGCCATTGATCAATTCTGATGGCTCTGTGATCGGTGCTATCGAAGTGGCGACGCCGATGCAGAATGTCAAGGATACAATCTCGATGCAGGTCAAGGATATTATCCTGATCGCTGTAGTATGCGTTCTTGTGGCGGCAACGCTGGTAAGCGTATTATCCCGTAGCATGGTGAAGACCATGAAGAAGACGAAGCATTTCCTAGGCAGGATCGTGAACGGAGAACTGGATGCAGAACCGGATGAAAAGCAGTGCCGTAAAAAGGATGAACTTGGGGATGTATATCGTATTTCTGTAAAACTGCAAAAAACTCTCCGTTCGATCGTAACAGAGATCAAGGATTCCGCGGATGATCTGACAGTATCTTCCAACAAACTGATCAAGATGGCGCAGGATACCCAGGAATCTGTGAATGATGTATACCATGCTGTCGGCGAGATATCAGACGGCGCAAGGAATCAGGCCAATGAGACAACGGATGCTAATGAAAATGTAGTGCGTATCGGCGAGCAGATCGAGTATATCTCCGACAAAGTGAATTCTCTGACGGATTATGCCGGCAGGATGGCAGAAGCGGAGAAAGCTTCCGAAGAGATCATGAAGGAACTGAACAGCTCCAACGAAAGCACCAAGGAATCTGTCCTGCGGGTAGCGGAACAGATTAAGGATATGAATGGAGCAATTCAGAATATCACGAAGGCAGTTTCCATGATTCAGGATATTGCGGACGAGACAGACCTGCTGTCATTGAATGCCAGCATTGAAGCAGCCAGAGCCGGGGAAGCGGGAAGAGGCTTCGCAGTGGTGGCAGAGCAGATCAGTAAGCTGGCTGACCAGTCCAAGCGCTCCGCAACCGAGATCGAGCAGATCATCCAAAATATCATGGAGTCTTCCGGCAGAATGGTGGAGATCATGGGTGAAGTGGAAGCCAACATGAATCACCAGCAGAGCAAGTTAGAGGAGACCGGTGTGAAGACTGCGGCAGTAGCGGACGGTGTAGAGAATTCCCTGCAGCATATCGGTGGTATCCGGGAGAAGATGGATGTCTTGGGACAGTCCGGAAGTGCGATCCGCGATGTAGTGGAAGGACTGTCGGCAATCTCCGAACAGAATGCAGCATCCGCAGACAGTACCATGCAGGCGGCTCATGGCATGAGTGATACCATGACAGAACTGATGAATTCTTCTGAGAACCTGCTGGCATTAGCGGATAAGTTGGAAAAGGTACTGGATGTTTTCAAGGTATAAAGAGGGGCCGGAAGTTGTCCGGCAGGGAGATAACATATAAATGACAGAAAATGCAGTCCGGTTTTCATAGAAAACCGGACTGCATTTTCGTGTGGTTTATTGACGGAGATACCATCATGAATTACAATATAAGAGATGTAAGGAATGAATATATCAGACGGGAGAGAAGGAGAATGCAAATGAAAGAGATGGAACGAAATAACCGGGTGGCCATGATAGCACATGGTGTGATCAATGCATGTATGCTTTTCATTAGCGTGATAGGATTCGTTGAGCACACAGTATCGGCTCCGGTATTGGTAGTGCTAATACTTCTTGGAATCATACCGGTTTTGGCAGAATTTATTTGTTGGAAGAGGGATCATGCGACCAAAGCTATAAAACATCTGTCACTGATCGGATTTGCGCTGTTTTATACGGTGCTGCTTTTTACGGCACAGTGCAACATGGTGTATGCATTTGTAATTCCCATGATGTTTGCAGTCATGCCTTATCATGATGTCAAGGCATTTGTACTTATTAATGTGGGGACGGTGGTAGAGAATATCCTGGTGGTGCTCCTGGGAGCCACACAAGGGGGATTTGGTTATCTGGGGCAGGACGCAGGATTTATACAGATTTCGGTAATGATTCTGCTGTGCATTACATCCATCTATGCTACCATATCCAACCAGAAGAACACTGATGAAAATATAGAGAGCATTACAGCTGCGCAGGACCGCACGGAAGCAACCTTACGTGAGGTCATGGAAATGAGCAGCCGGATGGAGACTTCAGTAGCTGATATCACAGCGGAATTGAATAAACTGGAAACTGCTTTTGACAGTACCAAAACAGCCATGGAGGAGGTGTCTGTAGGTTCCGGGGAGTCTGCAGCGGCGATTCAGCAGCAGACGGCACAGACGGAGGCTATTCAGGAAAAAGTAAATACCGTGAGTGAAGTGGCAGAGACGATCGGAAACAATATGGAACATACGATAGAAATACTGGATGCCGGAAAAGAAGAGATGACAGGTCTGAAGGAGCAGGCAGAGGATTCTGCAAGGAACAGTGAGCTGGCAGCACAGAAGCTGGAAACTCTGGATCATTATATGCAGGAGATGCATTCCATCGTGGAAATCATCAGTAAAATAGCGAATCAGACCAGTCTTTTGGCATTGAACGCCAGCATAGAGGCAGCCAGAGCCGGTGAAGCCGGCCGCGGATTCTCCGTAGTAGCTACGGAGATTTCGGGAATGGCCACCCAGACAAAGGATGCTACCGGCAATATCGCAGAGCTGATCCAAAATGTATCCGGAGCGATTGGAGAAGTGGTAACGGTCATTCGCCAGATGATAGATGGCATCGGCAGCCAAAGGGAAGGAACGATGCGTGCGGCGGACAGCTTCACAGCAATTGAAGACAGCAGTTATACGATCGTGGATAATCTGGGAGAGATGCTTCAGATAGTAGAAGCTCTGAAAACAGCCAACCAGGAGATCGTGGATTCCATTCAGACAATCTCAACGACTACGGAAGAAGTATCCGCCCATGCCAGTGAGACGCTGGAAGCGGAAGAGAGAAACAGAGAGATTCTGCAGAAAATTACAGAAAATATGAATTCTATGGTAAAAAAATAAGTAACGGTTCTTGTGACAGAACGGACAGGATAGAAACAGGAGTGACAGAATATGCATGACAACGGGGTGACTTTACAGAAAAAGGTGTTACAGAATCTGGATATACCGTATTCGTATGAACTGGCAAAACGAATGGAACAATACCGTTCACATCCGACACTGGGGTATCGCCCGGCGGGTTCTAAGGCAGAATTTGAGACCGGAGAGATGCTGAAGACAGAAATGGAAAAAATCGGACTGTCTGAGGTTACAAAGGATGCTGTGACGGTAGACGGCTGGGAATTTCATAAGGCAGCGTTAAGCTACACGAATGCGTCCGGAGAGACCGTGTCAGCAGAATTGGGAGCCTATCAGACAACCTTTGTCACCGATGGTCCCAAGGAATTTTCCATGATGTATCTGGGAAAAGGAACGGAGACGGACTATCAGGGAAAAGATGTCAGGGATAAACTGGTATTGGTGGAGATTAACCAGAGAGATGAGTGGTGGATCAATTATCCGGTATACCAGGCACATCTGAAAGGAGCCGCAGCCCTGATCGCAGTGCAGAGCGGCGGCTACGGCGAAATCGACGATGAAGCTCTGAATGCACAGGATATCGCCGGACCGGAGGATGCTCCCGCTTTTTCCATTTCCCGAAAAGATGCGGCAGGCCTACTGGAGCTGCTACGTGATCAGGAGGAAATAACGGTCACCTTTGATGCGGAATCCAGGGTGACTAGGAACTGCACAACTTATAATATTGTAGGAAGGATCCCCGGGAAACATCCTGACCGTATGGTGCTTTTGTCTGCACACTATGATTCCTACTTTGACGGATTCCAGGATGACAATACAGCGGTCGCTCTCATGTTTGGTATTGCAAAGGCGTTGCAGGACAGTGGTTTCCAACCGAACAATACCATTGTGATCTGTGCCATGGCATCCGAGGAATGGGGCGTGGTGGATTCTAATTTCGACTGGTCCACAGGAGCTTATGAGCAGATATTCACCGCACATCCCGAATGGGTGGGCAAGGTGATCGCGGACCTGAATTTTGAGCTTCCTGCGTTGGCACATGGCACCAGAGCAAGAATCCGCAGCTGCTATGAATATGTCAGCTTCCTGGAGGAATATCTGGCGGATCTGCCGAATCTGACGATGGCCTATCCGGAAGAGACAGCAGTGACATCTCCGATCGAGACCTGGTCGGATGATTTTTCCATGGCGATTGCAGGTGTACCGTCTATGGTAAACGATTTCACCGGCGGAAGCTTTATGGAGACTCATTATCATTCCCAGTTTGATAACGATGAGTTTTATGATGAACAGGTATATCGTCTGCATCACGAGCTGTTTGCCCTGCTGATCCTGGCACTCGATGAGACGGCAGTGGTGCCGTTACAGTTTTCACCGGTGGTACAGCGGATTCGCAAGGGACTGGAACAGTGCCGGGAGATCTGCTACCGTGCCGATGTGGCGGGGCAGCTGGGAGAGAAAAAGCGGGCCTTGCTTGAAAAAATTGAGGAACTGGAGACTTTAAGTGACCAAGCACTCAGAAGATGCCGGGAGCAATACGAAGCGGTAGAGGAATACAACCGTAACTACAAACAGCTGCTTAGAGATGGAAAATACGACGAGGCGGAGGGACTTTTCCGGCAGACCAGATCGCTGGAACAGAAGCTGCTTGCAAGGTTTAAGCAGGAACAGGATGCTTTTGTGCGGATTGACTGGTACGGAAATGTGCTGTATCCTCATGAAATATGCAGTACGAATTTAAGACTTCTGGGCGGAGCGGTGAGAAATCTAAAGGAACAGAGACTTTCCTCCGCGCTTCGCAAGCTTTATCAGGTAGATAACAATGCCTATGCCTTTAATTTTGATGAAGAGGTATATAGTCATTTTACGGATTATGTATTCCACCAGCCGAAGGATCGCCTGAAATGGGGCTACGGAAGGCTGCCGGAGCATGAAAATCTATATGGAACGGTCAAGCAGCTTCTCCAAAAAGAAAAACATCTGGAGGCATTGACGGGATCCGGTATGAAGGAAATGGACTACCGGGAAGAAATTGCCAGCCTGGAGCATGCATGTAGCAAGCTTGTGGTCAGCCTGATGAATATCATGCAGCAAATGGAGAAATCTGTGACAGAGATCTTCGAATTGTAAGGATGGCGAGAGCAGAGCACGGAACGATCCACAGACAACAAAGCTGGGGACTGACATCATCATAATAAGGAGATAACAGTAAATACAATTATGGAAAGTGATAAGCTATATCGTGTGCAGAAGGAAGATCTTCCGAAAGTGGAGAAAATGCTGAATCAGTGCTTCGCACACGATCCGTTGTACGAGACGCTGATTCCGGATCCGGAAGTCCGTAAAAATCTGATGCCGGAGCTGTTTAAATGTGATATGGATGAATTTTATGCAACCTGTGAAATCTTCGCAGACAGCGCGGAATTGAACAGCGTGCTGGTAGTATCGGATGAGGCGGAACCGTACAATGTATTTCAGCTCTATTTTACGGAGGCTGTGGCTGCTTTGCAGACGGATTCCTATCTGATCAAGGAGGATCCTTCGTTAAAGACTTTTCGGAATTTTATGAAGGGTGAGGATTATCTCAATTCCAGCTGGACGGATCAGCTGCATCAGAACCAACGGCTGCACATCATTTATCTGGCGGTGGATCCCGCCATGCAGCATCACGGAATTGCGGCAGAACTTTTAGAGGAAGCCATTGACTATGCCCAGAAGCACAAACTGATGATCTCCCTCGAAACACATAATCCAAAAAACGTGGAATTCTATGAAAAGTTCGGATTCAAAGTATATGGTGTGATGGAGAAGAATTTCCCGTTAAAGCAATACTGTCTGATCCGTGAAGTACAATAATATTGCTGAAAATTTCAGAAAAATCCGGAAACGCAACTGCCGGTTGACAAAATTTCAAGGGCACTTGGTAGTTGTCAACCGGCTCTTTTGTTATGATTTTCCTATGTCGACGATCTATGTGTGCACAAGAAAACATTGATAAAAGAAGGAGAAAATGAAAATGATCTTGTCAGAAAAAATAGTAATGTTGCGTAAAAAATATGGGTGGTCCCAGGAGGAGCTGGCAGAACGCCTGGACATTTCCAGACAGTCCGTATCTAAATGGGAGAGTGGAGCCTCAATCCCGGATCTGGAACGCATTGTCAGTATGAGCCAGCTGTTCGGAGTTACTACGGATTACTTATTAAAAGATGAAATGGAAGAGACGGAATTCGCCGATGAAATGACACCGGAGATCACAGAGGGAAAAGTGATCACGGTGGAGGAAGCCAATACATTTTTGGAAGCTACGAAAAAATATGCTGCCCACATTGCTCCGGCAGTATCCTTATGTGTGCTCTCTCCTGTTGTATTGTTGTGGTTGTTGGGAATGGCAGGTGCCAAAAGAGGAGCTGTCACAGAAAATGTTGCGGGAGGAATCGGTCTTATCGTACTATTACTGATGGTGGTAGTTGCGGTAGCGGTATTTCTTCTCACCGGAATCCCGTATAATAAATATGAATATCTGGAAAAAGAAAAGCTGACACTGCAATATGGGGTATCCGGAATCGTGGAGAAAGCAAAAGAAACCTTTGCGGGAACCTACCGGATCTGCATAACCCTGGGTGTTGTATTGTGTATCCTGGGAGTGGTACCTTTGCTGATAGTATCCATTTTTTTCGGGAATAATGGTTATGCGGTAATCCTTGCTACGGATGTTTTGCTCATTGTAGTGGCGATCGCTGTATGGCTGTTCGTGTGGTCCGGTATTATCTGGGGCGGTTTTCAGAAATTGCTTCAGGAGGGGGATTATACTGTGGAGAATAAGGCAGTCAACCGGAAGTATGAGCATGTGACAGCAATTTACTGGTGTGTCTGGACAGCGCTTTATCTGGCTATCAGCCTGCCGACGATGCGTTGGGACATTACCTGGGTCGTATGGCCTGTGGCCGGAGTATTGTATGGGGCATTGCTGGCGTTTTTGAAGATAAAGAATCGGAAAGCAGAGCACGAATAAGCGGATTTCAAGGAGAAATGCAGACGGTGTGAAAAGGAGCGGAACATATGACAGTGGTATGCCTTGTAATACTGGCAGGAATTTTCTGGGGAGACTTCTTCTTAAAAAATTACATAGAGTCACATGAGAACGAGCGGGACGAACGAGTAATCTGGAAGGGAAAACTTCTGATCCGCAAGCATCATAACAAAGGAATGATGCTCAATGCCGGACAGAAGAGAAGGCGTCTGGTGGCTGCTGTTTCACTGGCATTTACACTGATATTGACCGTTGTCTTTATTGTGAGTCTGGGGCATCGGGGCAACAATCTGCTGCGACTGGGTCTGGCGCTGTTACTTGGTGGTGCATTCAGCAATACCTATGACCGCCTCCGCAGAGGTTACGTGGTGGACTACGTGAGCTTCCCGGTGAAATGGCAGGCGTTCCGCAAGATCGTCTTCAACTGCTCGGATTTCTGCATTATCATCGGTGCGTTGCTATCGGCGCTTGGAATGCTGTAAATGGAGAGTTAGTGAAATAGTTGTTCTAAAATCCACGCAGAAAGGGCTGCCCGCCCCGGACTCGGATGCTAGCTACAACTGTGGATTTTCTAAAGGAAAGTGGCCAAGTGCTTCTCACCATGACGGGGCCGCCTTTACGTTGCCATCCATGGCACTTATCGGCTAACGCGAACATCGTGTTCGCGTTGCCCCTGCGGCTCAACCACTTTCCAAGAAAATCTCACAGTCTCCGCCGCATCTACGCCCGAGGGAGCAGTCCTTTTCTGCTGGGTTATGAAAGACATCCCAATTATTTAGACAGAGCATTTGAGAATACATGTGCGGAAGTTAAAAACAAGAATCTAGTATGTGCGAAAAATCAAGAAATACATGCGGACAATTCAAAAACAGGAATTAGGTATGTGAAAAAAAGTAGGAAACACATGCGAATAACTCAAAAGTCATAATTAGGTATGTATAACAAGTCGGAAAATACATGCTTTAAAGCAAAAAATAATGATCCGGCATGTATGATAACTGGGAAAACACATGCGCAATAGGCTAAAACGGAAAATAGGTATGTATATTGCTTTAGAAAACACATGTATAAAATTTAAAAATAAGAATTAAGTATGTAAATGACTTTGGAGAAATACAGAAACTTATTGGGATATTGAGAGTTGGTTGAATAGTTGTTCTAAAAACTTCGTGGGGTCTATAGAAGATAAATTTCCCTGTAGATACTTTTTGAGGATGGGTAAAAAGCAAAAACTAAACAATATGGGCCTATAGTGAAAAATTCGCCTGCCAGATACTCAATTCCTTCAAAATGAGTACCTCAGGGCCGTTTTTTTCTCTATAGACCCATATTCATCTTTTTATGCCTTATTTGTAGCAAATTTAGTATCTCACAACTCATTTTTTCTGTATAGACCCAAAACACAGAACGCCCACAGTGGACGGAATGTCATGCCGCGATGTCTGTCGGAGGGCGTTGATATTTTCTTGAAAAGTGCTGCCGCTGTATCACTTTTCAATAGAAAATTCACACCTGGAGACGCGACATCAAGGCGTGATGTTCCGTTCGCCGTGGGCGTTCGTGGGGTCTATGGCTCGTAACTCTTAATTTATTCTGCAATTTTGTACAGTGTCACATCATCCAGTGTTCCCCAACTGTTCACATTGCATTTGTACCTCACACCGATGGTCAGGGATCCGTCAGTTACCTCGATCTCAGGAATGACGGGATTCTGCCAGTCGGCATAGGTGGTCAGCATGAAGGGAGCGGTCAACTCCTTTCCGTCTACCATCGCATACAATTCCATGGAAGCATCATCGGACAGATCACCGCCCTGGGAGAACGCGGATAATTCATAAGTGCCGGGTTCCAGATCTGTGAAACTCTGCTCGATGGAGAAATCCATATCCGCACTTCCTGACCAGAAGTGGAAAGCCACTTCGCCACTGTGGGCATCTGCAGCCTTTACCTGATAATCGGTAGGATCCGTCTCTCCGGAATAGTTGATCGTCCACATGGAAGTATCGCTATCCTCAAAGCTTGGGTTCTGCACATAATTGATGCGGTCTACCGTGACAGCAGCGGTGACTTCCGTACCGTCATCCAGTGTACCCGACACTGTGAAATTGCCGCCGTTTTTCGTATCGATCGCAGCAACATCGTCGGTATTCCAGATGACCGGAACCTGTGCTTCGGACCGATCATTATAAATAACACTTACCGTATCGGGCAATTCAGGATCTGTACCGATATTGCATGCTACTGTAACCTCAGGAATGCTGTCTACAGCCAGGGGAGCGGTAGCACCGTATTTCAGATATTTGAATACATTCAGAGAAGCAAGGGGATGCCCGGTGAAGTCAAACATTGCCTGATTGTCCCAGGAACATCCGCCGTAGTATTGACCGGCATCCTTCGGATCATAACCGGATGCATAGCTGCTGGCCCAGCCGCTGCCGTATTTTTCCCAAAGGTCGGAATTGTCAGCATCTGCGGGACCGACCGGGATCCAGGTACCTTCCCAGTAGAATACCCCCTCAGCTCCGGCTTCGCTGGCTGCCGCACAGACATCCCGCACTTCATTGGCCTGTCCCTGTACGCTGGCGGAATAACCTTCTGCCAGATCATCGGTTCCTTCCACACTGTTGGCGGATCCGTCACCGTCTTCCGCGGTATAGCAATAAGCATTTTCTGCGACATATACTTTCTTGCCATAAGTATTCCGGATATGGGTAATGGCGTTTTTCAGATCATCCATGGTGCCGTGCCAGTAGGGATAAAAGGAGAGACCCACAATATCATAATCGATTTCTTTTACCTGCAACCCGGTAAGCAGCGTATCCAGTTTCTTCATATCATCAATATTCGTGTAATGTATAGCAACGAGAATTTCTTTGCCGGAATTCGCTGCCGCTTCCCGGACGGCTTTGCTGCCTGCGGTCAGAAGTTTTCTGATATTTGCCACATCCGTCTCACCGGACATACCGTTGTTGATCTCGTTACCGATCTGTACCATACCCACATCCACACCGGCATCCAGAAGCTGTGTCAGGCTTTCCAGAGTGAAGTTATAGAGAGCATCGGACTTTTCTTCAATATCCATGCCTTCCCATGCCTTGGGAACAAACTGCTTCTTGGGGTCGGCCCAGAAATCGGAATAATGGAAATCAATGCAGACCTTCATGCCATATTTCGTGGCACGTTGTCCCAGAGCGATGGCGGTCGCCACGTCATTATTGCCGCCGCCGTAACCGTTGCCGTTCTCGTCATAGGGATCATTCCAGACCCGGAGACGGATATAGTTCACACCGGCCTGTGCCAGTGTCATAAAAACATCCTGTTTTTCCCCATCAAAATTATAATATTTCACGCCGCTGTTCTCCAGAGCCAGCACGGCAGAAGCGTCCATACCACGGTAAAAGTCATCGGAAATGCCGTCGACCGGCTCGACAAAAATGGTAGACTCCTCCGGAACCTCAGGCAGGGGAAAAGTGGTGATATTCGTCACCCCGGCAGAAGCGGAATCCCTAGATGTTACAAGGGTATCGGAACTTCCGGTGTCTTGTCCCTGATTGCCGCAGCCCGTGAGACTTCCCAGCACAAGCCCCACACTGAGTCCCAGAGCCAGCAGGCGCGTGCCGAATTGTTGTTTGTGAAAATGTTGCATAAGTAATCCTCCCGTAAAACATAATTGCACAACCGATTGCGCATCTATATTATATCACATAATTGCAATATAACGATAAAAATGTAATCAAAAATGCGCAACAAAATCACAAGATAATTGCGCAATTTTAATCAGAGACTTTTTTATTGCATTTCCATTGACAGTAGATTCGACATTTGCTATCATCAAACTACACATTGGGAAGCAATTCTGATATTTCAAAATTTCAGGACCATTCGGTCGCTCATCCCATTTTAACACAAACAATTAAGGGAGGCGACGAACCTCTCGCATAAGAGAGGAGAATGCAAATGATAGTCAGACCCAAGTGGGATTACTGCATGAAGGAACTGTTCCGTAATTTTATTATTTTGAAATATTTTATCAGTGATATTTTAGACATTCCGATAGAGAAGATCAGGAGCCTGAAATTACGAAATACAAATTTGTGGCGCAGATATAAATACCAAAAGCAGGGGATCGTAGATGTTTTAAAAATGTATCACCATCAGCATTTTGGATTTTCATTTGACATGGGACAATAACTATCACAAAAAATATCTGTTGAGAGAAGAAAACGGTGAACTGTTTAGTGACCTGGTGGAATTACATATTTTGGAATTGAACAAAGTGCTGACCGGGCGACGAGTCGACGAGTGGATTCGACTGTTCAATGTAGAGACAGAGGAGGATCTGGAAATATTGGAAACAATGACGAGGAATCCTGGAATTTTGGAAGCGGTGAAAGAGGTAAGGCATATGAGTCTTGGAAAATGGGCGAGAGCCAGATACGATGAACATATGAAGATGGTACGGGATCAAAATGCCAGAGACGCTTATGTCCGTGATGAGGGAATAAATATTGGGGTTGAACAGGAACGTAATCGCCTTGCCAACTTGATTGCCCGCATGAATGCCGAGGGCGACGAAGATCAGGTCACCCGTTTGCAGGATCCGGAATTCGTACAGGAAATGTTAAAAAAATATGATTTGTAAAATAATACGCCATTGGGAAGAAAGCCTTCTCAATGGCATATTTTATCACAGGGTATTACACAAATAATTCAATCACAAATACCAGCACACAGCAGATCACAGAGACCGGGAACAATCCGGCACCGAGCCATGCAGCGATGATTCCTGCGATAAGTGCTACCAGTCCGGAAATGGGGGTCTGGGTGGCGTGGATGATGGCAGGGAAGGTCATGACTGCCAGCGTGACGTAAGGTACATAGTACAAAAAGGACTGAATGAACTGATTTTTAATGGGCTTGCGGATCAGCGTCAAGGGTAAGACACGAATCGTATAGGAGACGGCTGCCATCACGGCAATATAGATATAATTATTCATGGATGTTGTCTCCTTTCTCAGTGCTATTTGCCTCTTCCTGTTCCACCGGGAACAGAATTGCTGCGGCACCGGAGATCAGGACGGTGAGCAGGATCGTTCTGGTACCTTCCGACATGGAAGAGATCCCGGGCAGGTAATTGCAGGCAAAGCTTAAAGCAAAGCTGATTGCCACCAATGCTGCCACAATTTTACTTTTTCTGGCAGGCGGAATGATGATGGCTAAGAACATGCCGTACAGGGCAACGCTCAGTGCACTGACGGCCCGAAGCGGCAGTGCATTTCCGGCTAAGATGCCGCAGGCAGTTCCGCCGGCCCATGCCGGTGCAGCCAGCAGGATCGCTCCGTAAGTATAGTAAGGGTTCAGGATGCCCGGACGGGCGATCGTGATACCGAACAGTTCGTCCGTGACGTCATATCCGATGATGAGACGGTGGGAAAAAGGCGTGTCCGGGGAAAACTTCTGTGCCAGCGCGCAGCTCATGAGCAGATATCTGGCATTGGCGATCAGTGTGATGATCGCTACCTCCAGATAAGAGGCCTGCGCTGCAATCAGGGTAAATGCCGCGTACTCTCCGGCAGAAGCATTATTTAACAGGCTTGCCAGAAAACCCTGCATCGGCGTGAAACCGGCTCCTCTTGCGGCAATTCCCAGAGAAAAAGATACTGCGAAATATCCAAGAGCAATCGGGAAGCCGTCGCGCATACCGTCGCAGAAGACTTTTCTGCTGAATTTATCATTCATGTCAACGATTCCTCATCTTTCTGTAAGACGCCTTTTTGGCGCACATGTCCTATTATAACGCACATTTCCACGGGAGAAAAGGAGGAAAATTAATGAGATAGACAGTGGAAACAGAGTATATTTCTGCTTTTTCCACATAAATATGGAATAAATCAGTACAGACGGTGGAGAACGGATGAAAACTGCAGGGCGACAGTGGAAAAATGAGAAAACAGAGAAAACAGAAATGAGAGACTGGGATCTTATGCAAATATCTGGGAGAAAGCCAAGAAAGGAAGACAGTAAAAGGGGTAAAAAAGACAAAGCAAACATAAGGAGAATCCTAACTGCAGCAGCGCTTCTTGGTCTGTATATTTTATTATGCACGGGCTGTGGTCTCATGCAGGATGAGAAAATCAAGCTGCGGGATCTGGATTTCACAGTGCTCAGTGAAGAAAAAATCCCGGAAGAATTGAAAACAGTGATTGCCGAGAAAGGAACCGAACCGTTCAAACTGACCTATAGTGATAATCAGAATCTCTATATCAGCATCGGTTACGGAGAGCAGAAGACCGGTGGCTACAGCATCGCTGTGGATGCATTGTATCTGACGGATGACGCCATCTATGTCAGCACCAGTCTCTTAGGTCCCGATATCACCGGGCAAGAGGAGAATACCGGGAAGCCTTCTGTACCCTATATCGTATTAAAAACAGAAATGCTGGATAAAACAGTCATCTATGAATGAATTCAAAGACTGCGTAAATAATCGCAGAAGGTAGCGGCAGCTCTGCTCTGACTGAGGCTTTTGTCCCACAGCATTTTCACATCACGGGACGGCAGCGGTACATTTAGGGACAGAGGGACGAGACTTTGGTCTTCAAAAAACGGAGCGGCCAGAGGTTCCGGGATAAATCCGACGCCCAGGTTATTCTGGAGCAAAGGAATGACCAGATCGGCGGTGGCTACTTCCATGGCAGGTTCATAGTCCAGCTTCTGTTCCATGAATACCTTCCGATAATATTCATAGCTTGCGGTGCCATAACCCAGACCGATGATGGAATGGAACCGGAATTCTTTAAGACTCATGGGGTGACCGGCAAGTGCACGGTATTCGGAACCGCCTGCAGGAACTTCCCGAAAGGTCATCAGGTCTTCGCAGGCGAAGGTATCATTTAACTCAAAGGGAGTCGTTACGATGGCCAGATCCAGCCGACCGTTGAGCAGAGCCTTTAATATCCCCGGTGTAGTGTTGTTCTGGATCCGGATTTTAATATCGGAATATTTCTGCTGGAAGCCGTGCAGGTGTTTCAGAAGAAACAGATGCAGGGCGGTTTCGGTGACGCCGAGTTCGATGGTACCACTGCAAATATTTTTATTCCAGCAAAGCTCCGCCTCCGCATCCAACAGATGCTGGCAGGCAATCGCCACATGGTCGTAGAGCCGCTTTCCCTCTTCCGTGAGCTTCAGACCTCTCGGCTCTCGCAGGAACAGACGGCAGTCCAGCTGATCCTCCAGCAGATGAATGATCCTGGTGACATTGGGCTGGCTGCTTTTTAAGACCATGGCAGCTTTGGTGATGTTTTCGTATTTGGCTACATAATAGAAAATCCGGTAATATTCAAAACTAATATTCATATAAAAATGATATACCTCACATATAAACTATATATTTTTAGTATTTGTCAGAATATAGTATAATACGCGATTGAAAAAAAGTAAACAGAGGAGAAAAGGTTATGCGACATTTGATTGATTCACTGGACCTGTCGGTAGCGGAGACACAGGAGATCTTAGACCTGGCGGACCGGATCGCAGGAGATTCCGCGGCATATGCTCATTGTGCAGACGGAAAAATACTGGCAACCTTATTTTACGAGCCCAGCACCCGTACCAGACTTTCTTTTGAGACCGCCATGCTGAATCTTGGCGGTAGGACACTGGGATTTGCCGGGGCGGAGCAGTGCAGTGCCACCAAAGGCGAGACGGTGGCAGATACCGCGCGGGTGGTCAGCTGTTATGCGGACATCATCGCCATGCGGCATCCCAAGGAGGGTGCGCCGCTGCGGGCTTCCATGTATTCCAGGATTCCGGTGATCAATGCCGGGGACGGCGGACATAACCACCCCACCCAGACCATGATCGATCTGTTGACCATAAGGCAGCGCAAGGGGCATCTGGATCATCTGAAGATTGGTTTCTGCGGCGACCTGAAATTCGGTCGGACGGTACACTCTCTGGTGAACAGCCTGGTGCGCTACCCGGGCAATGAATTCTACTTTATCTCCCCGGAGGAACTGAAGATTCCGGATTATCTGGTGGAGGATACTCTGAAGCCGACGAATGTCCCTTATCATGAAGTATCCAGCCTGGAGGACACCCTGCCCGAACTGGACGTGCTCTACATGACCAGAGTCCAGAAGGAACGTTTTTTCAACGAGGAGGACTATATCCGGTTGAAGGACATCTATATTCTGGATCAGGAAAAACTGAATCTGGCGAAAGCGGACATGCCGGTGCTGCATCCGTTACCCAGAGTGGACGAGATCGCTCCGGGAGTAGATGCGGATCCGCGAGCCGCATATTTTCAGCAGGTATTGAACGGTAAATTTATCCGTATGGCACTAATCTTAAGTCTGTTAGACCTTACGGATCCGGTGACGGGAAAGAAGGTGCTGGTATGTTAAACGTAGAATCCATTCAGAATGGTATCGTGATCGACCACATTCCCGCAGGCAAGGGAATGGACATTTACAGACTGCTGGAACTGGAGTCCAAGACCCAGTCCGTAGCTTTATTGCAATCGGTAAAAAGTCAGAAATACGGCTGCAAGGATCTGATCAAGATTGAGGGAGAGACCCTGCCGGAACGGCTGGATGTTCTGGGATATCTGGACAGCCAGATCACCCTGATCGTGATCCGGAATGGAAAAGTCGTAAAAAAATACCATCCGGTTCCTCCACAAAAACTGGTAAATGTGATAAAATGTAAAAATCCTCGTTGTATTACCAGTATAGAGACGAACTGTGACCATATTTTTGAACTGTCACCCTCTGGAAGATATCGTTGTTTATACTGTAATCAGGAGATGCCTGTAGGCACAAAAGCCGCAGGTCACTGAAAGGAATGAGAATCACTATGCAGCGTAAATTACACGGACAAATGTCAGAGTCATTTCTGATCGCCGGGATCCTGTCGGTCTCCGGTGGTCTGCAGGATGCCTATACTTATATGTACCGGGGAAAAGTGTTTGCCAATGCACAGACCGGCAATATTGTGCTGCTGGCACAGAATCTGGTAGACAGAAACTGGCAGGCGGCACTTCGTTATTTTTCCCCGTTACTGTTTTTTGCACTGGGTGTGGCAATGGCGGAATGCATCCGCATGAGATACCAGAAGGCACAGAAAATCCACTGGAGGCAGCTGGTACTTGTAATGGAAATAGTTTTATTATTTGCAGTCGGATTTTTCCCGAATGACATTGATCTGCTGGCCAATGCCATGGTATCCTTCGCCTGCGCTATGCAGGTACAGGCGTTCCGCAAGGTGAACGGCTATGCTTTTGCCAGTACTATGTGCATCGGCAATCTGCGCAGCGGCATGGAATCCTTGTGCGCTTACGGCAAAACGAAAGATAAAAAGATATTAAAAAAATCCGGTTATTATTTCGGAATCATCTTCCTGTTCGCCATCGGTGCGGCACTGGGAGGACACATGATCAAATACATAGGAGCGAAGACCATCTGGATCTCCTGTCTGATTTTACTGATCAGCTTCTTATGTATGTTCATTAAAGAAGAAAAAGAAGAGCATCCAGAGATCATGGAAGAAGAGCAGAAGATCCGGGATAATCTAAAAAACATCCGCAAAGAAGCAAAAGATGTGGAGCATATTTTGGAGGATGACTTCCGTTCCCAGATCGAGAAAAAATAACGTAAAGACTGGCGAAAAAAAACACCTTATAGTATAATGGCAAAGATTGCGCTATAAAAATATAAGGAGTGTTCAAAAATGACAGAGGTGAATAAGAATATAGATAACGGAAAACCGAAACAGACAGAAATCTTACAGAAAACCTGGGTAGTCTGTGCTCTGGCGCTGGCATGTACCTTCCTGTGGGGAAGCGCGTCCCCCTGTATCAAGTTAGGCTATGCCCTGTTCGAAATTCCTTCCGGGGAGACCTGGACGCAGGTATTGTTTGCCGGAATGCGCTTCGTACTGGCTGGAATCCTGACAGTGCTGATCGGAAGTCTCTTACAGAAAAAGGTACTGGTGCCTGCGAAGACTTCTGCACCCAGTATTGTGAAGCTGGCAATCTTCCAGACGATTTTACAGTATATCTTTTTCTACATCGGACTGGCACATAACAGTGGCGTCAAGGCTTCCATTATCAACGGTTCCAACACCTTTTTCGTCATTCTGGTGTCTGCATTGATTTTTCGTCAGGAGAAGCTGGACCTGAAGAAGGTATTGGGATGCATCATCGGCTTCGCCGGTGTCATCGTCGTCAGCATGAATGGACAGAAGATCGACATGGATTTAAGCCTGATGGGAGACGGCAGCCTGTTTTTGTGTGCTCTGTCCTATGCGGTATCCTCCTGCCTGATGAAGAAATATTCCAAAAAGGATAATCCGGTCATGCTCAGCGGTTACCAGTTTATCCTGGGAGGCATTGTCATGGTTATCCTGGGCTTTATCTTGGGCGGCAGGATCACCCATGTATCCGCAAGCGCTCTGCTCATGCTGTTCTACCTGGCATGCATCTCCGCAGTGGCATACTCCCTGTGGGGCATTCTGTTAAAATACAATCCGGTCTCCAAGGTGGCTATCTTCGGCTTCACGAACCCGGTATTCGGTGTCCTGCTGTCCGCATGGTGGCTGGGAGAGGGCTCCGCAGAACTGGGATGGAATGCACTGATCGCTTTGGTTCTGGTGTGCATTGGTATCTGTATTGTCAATGTCAAAATAAATACCGGAAATAAAACGGCATAGTTAAAGCCTTAAAGCTTCATCCCGTATTTTACCAGATCAACCCGGTTATTGATCACCGCAATGCCATCTGCCCGCAAGCGGTTGGCCTGTTCATCGGCGCCGCCGAAGGCAAAGGCACCGGAGAGCTCTCCCTTGGAATTGACGACGCGGTAGCAGGGGATGTGTTCGGGATCCGGATTCTTATGCAGGGCATTTCCCACGGCGCGTGCCATTTTGGGCTCTCCCGCCATGGCAGCCACCTGCCCATAGGTGGCGACACAGCCCTTCGGAATCTGTTTCACTGCTTCATAGATCCGCTTCGTGGGACTGTAGGTGACGAGATCATAGCTCTCCGCGATCATGCGCCGGATGTCCTCATCGGGGATGGTGCCGTCTAAGATAATGGTGTTCCAGTGTTCTTTATTCTGATGATATGCGGGAATGACGGAAGAAAAGGTGCTGCGCCAGAAGTCCCGCCAGGCAGGATCGGTTTTCACATTCAGATGCAGCACATCGTCTTTTTCATAAGTCCATAGAAATGCTTTTTTACTGCCCTTCACCCGTACCAGCTGCCAGTTGGGATCGTGGAAGGGCATTTCTGTATACGTATCCGGAAAAGATAATCCGTATTCCAGCGCTTCTTCTCGTGTTTTCATGTCTTCGGTCCTCCGTTTTTTTCTATTATAACACTCTTTTCTTTTCTATGAAAACATGGTAAACTTTTCCGAGAAACAGGTCATGGAGACGGGCTGCAAAAGCCCGGGAACGGAGACGATATGATACTGATACAGGATGGTTATATGATCGATCCCAAGTCAGGAAAAGAAGGTAACTTCGATATCCTGATCGACGGAGACAAGATCGTCAAGATCGCAGAAAAAATCGAACCGAAGGGTAAGGTGACAAGGATCCATGCGGAAGGGCTGTTAGTCGCTCCGGGACTGGTGGATGTGCATGTGCATTTCAGAGATCCCGGTTTTACAGCGAAGGAAGATATCAACACCGGAGCTGCGGCAGCGGCGAAGGGCGGTGTGACCACCGTGGTGCTGATGGCGAACACGAAGCCCACTGTGGACAGTGAGGAGACCCTGAAGTATATCCTGGACAAGGGAGCGAAGACGGGGATCCATGTGACTACCTGTGCTAACGTGACCATGGGCATGCAGGGAAAACAGCTGACGGATATGAAGAAGCTGGCAGCGGCGGGTGCTGTGGGATTCACGGATGACGGAGTGCCCCTGCTGGATGCGGAACTGGTGCGCCATGCCATGGAGATCTCCGCAGAGCTGGATATGCCCATCAGTTTCCATGAGGAAGACCCGAAATATATTGAAAATAACGGTGTGAACCGCGGAAAGGCCAGCGAATACTACGGAATCGGCGGCTCCTCCAGAGAGGCGGAGATCGCTCTGGTGGAGCGGGATCTGAAGCTGGCGGAGGAGACCGGTGCCTGCATCGATATCCAGCATATCAGCAGTAAGGAAGCGGTAGAACTGGTGCGCCAGGCGAAAAAGAGATGTTCCAACATTCATGCGGAAGCCACACCCCATCATTTTACACTGACCGAAGATGCGGTGATCAAATACGGCACTCTGGCGAAGATGAATCCTCCCTTGAGAGAGGAAGAGGATCGTCAGGCAGTGATCCGGGGACTGGTGGACGGCACGATCGACATGATCGCTACAGATCATGCGCCTCATACCGCTGAGGAGAAGGCAAAGCCCATCACAGAGGCTCCCAGCGGGATCACAGGACTGGAGACTTCTCTGGCACTGGGCATTACAGAACTGGTAGATGCAGGATATCTCACCATGAAGCAGCTGCTTCGCCTCATGAGTACGAATCCGGCTGCCATGTATCATCTCGATGCCGGATATCTGGCGGAGGGAGGTCCTGCGGATGTGATCCTGATCGATACTGCGGCAGAGTTCATCCCGGAGCAGTATGCATCCAAGGCAACGAATACTCCTTTTACCGGATGGAAATTAAAAGGTGAAGTGAAGAAGACCATCTGCGGTGGTAAAATGGTATACGAAGCATAGCGTGCGCGTTAGAGAGCGCATATAAGCAGATAACGCTTGCCACTTATATATAGAATAGAAAAGGATAACAAAATGAAAAAGAAAATCACAGCAACCGTGCTTTCTCAGAAAGAGATCGCACCCAGAATTTTTGATATGTGGATCGCTACAGATCTGGCGGCATGCGCAAAAGCCGGCCAGTTCATCGGCGTCTATCCTAAGGACCGCAGCACTCTGCTGCCCCGTCCCATCAGTATCTGCCAGGTAAATGACAAAAAAGATGCTCTGCGCATCGTGTACCGTATCGCAGGACAGGGTACTGCGGAGTTTTCCTCCTATCAGGAAGGAGACGGCGTAGAGATTTTGGGAACTCTCGGTAACGGATTCCCCACAGAGGCCGCGGAGGGTAAAAAGGTATTCCTCATGGGCGGCGGCATCGGTATTCCTCCCATGCTGGAGCTGGCCAGAGAGCTTCCGGCATCCACAGAAAAGCAGATCATCGTGGGTTATCGTGATGACCAGCTGTTCTTAAAAGAGGACCTGGAGAAAAACGGAACCGTATATATTGCTACGGAAGACGGCAGTGTCGGCACGAAGGGCAATGTCATGAACGCCATTGAGGAGAATCATCTGCAGGCAGACGTGATCTTCGCCTGCGGTCCCATGCCGATGCTTCGTGCCATTAAAAAATACGCGGAAGAAAAGAAGATCAAGGCATATATCTCCCTGGAAGAGCATATGGCCTGCGGCGTGGGTGCCTGCCTGGGCTGTGTTGTGAAGACAAAGGAAGTGGATCATCATTCGCATGTGCATAATGCAAGAATCTGCACCGACGGTCCCGTATTTGATGCTGAGGAGGTAGAGATCTGATGAATACACAGACAACGATCGCAGGAGTGACCTTTAAAAATCCCGTCATGACAGCTTCCGGGACCTTTGGATCCGGTATGGAATATGAAGAATTTGTAGATCTGAACCGCCTGGGTGCGGTGGTGACCAAGGGTGTGGCAAATGTACCCTGGCCCGGGAATCCGACGCCCCGTGTGGCGGAGGTGTACGGTGGCATGCTCAATGCCATCGGATTACAGAATCCCGGCATTGATGTGTTCATGGAGAGAGACATTCCTTTCCTGAAAAAATATGACACGAAGATCATCGTAAATGTCTGCGGCAAGTCCGTGGAGGATTATGTGGACGTGGTGGAACGTCTGGGAGACGAGCCGGCAGTCAGCATGCTGGAGATCAATGTATCCTGCCCGAATGTCAAGGAAGGAGCCATTGCCTTCGGACAGAAAACGGATGCCCTGTATAACATTACTTCCGAACTGAAAAAACATGCAAAACAGCCCATCATCATGAAGCTGAGCCCCAATGTGACAGACATTACGGAAATGGCGAAAGCGGCAGAGGCAGCAGGCGCGGATGCATTGTCCCTGATCAACACCATCACCGGTATGAAGATCGATATTCACCGCAGGAAATTCGCCATTGCCAACAAGACCGGCGGCATGAGCGGTCCTGCCATCAAACCCATTGCGGTTCGTATGGTATACCAGGTGGCACAGGCAGTCAAGATTCCCATCATCGGCATGGGCGGCATCGCTACGGCGGAAGATGCCATCGAATTCATTCTGGCGGGAGCCAGTGCAGTAAGTGTGGGCGCCATGAACTTCGTGGATCCCTATACGACGGTAAAAGTTGTGGAGGGCATTGAAGATTACATGCGCACATATCACGTAGAGAATCTGACTGACCTCATCGGTGCGGTGGAATAAGCGGACAGAGAACAGAATACGGTATAAAACAGCACAGACCTTCATATATATAGACATATCTGTATATATGGAGGTCTGTTATTGTGGAACTGATCAAGAGAAATATACATATGGACCGGGTAAAACGGTCCACCGTCATGCAGTTTACCATGGAAGAAGATCTGAATCTTCCGGAGGATAAGCCGGATATCAGTACCCTGAATCTGGAAAAAGGAGAGGTTGTCATCGAAGAGATCTGTCCGGGTACGGATGAGGTAACCGTCCGGGGAAAAATGGGGTATGCCATTTTGTATCATACGCGGGAGTCAGGAAGCAGTCTGGTACTGTTGGGCGGCGCTCTGCCTTTTGAGGAGAGGATCCGCATGGAAGGGGTATTACCCTCGGATACGGTGACCGTGGAAGGAACGGTGGAAGATTTCACGGTAAATATGATCAATTCCCGCAAACTGAGTTTACAGGCGCTGATCCTTCTCTCCGCCCGTATCGAAGAAATCTATGATGAAGAGCTTCCTGTGGGGATTCAGGGAGAAGATACGGAAGCCGGCGTGGAATATCGGATCGAGCCGATGGAAGTGACACAGCTTGCCATCTGTAAAAATGATATTTTCCGCAAAAAAGAAGAAATTCCGCTGCCTTCCAGCTATCCTAATATCTATCAGATTCTCTGGAGCAATATTTCACTGCGGGACGTAGAATTTAAACCACAGGAGGAAAAACTGGCAATCCAGGGAGATATTCAGATTTTCGTGCTCTACGAAGCAGAAGGGGAGGACAGGGCAATCCGTTCTTATGAGACGACACTTCCATTGAATGGAAGCCTGGAGTGCCAGGGATGCCGGGAGGATCTGTTGCCGGATATCCGGTATACGTTGCTACGGCAGGAACCCGGACAGCAGACATTGACCATTCAGCCTGATCTGGATGGGGAGGAGAGAATCCTGGGAATGGAGTGCGCGCTGGAGTTGAATATCCGGCTCTATGAAGAGGAACAGATCGATATTTTGAGGGATATCTACGGAGTGAAGAATGAAGTGATCCCGGATACCAGGCAGACCAGTGTGCGTCAGCTGCTGACACGGATCACCGGCAAGACCAAGATAACGGATCATGCAGGGACAAATATTGACGGTCCGATCCTACAGATATTGCACAGCGAGGGAACAGCTTCCATTGATCACCGGGATATTACGGAGGACGGAATACGGCTGCAGGGAAGTATTGATCTCACGGTATTGTGCATTACGGAAAAGGATGAGACACCTTATGTAAGCACCCGGATACAGATTCCTTATGAATATCTGCTGAGTGTGCCGGGAATCGGGGATACTGACCAGGCAGAGGTACACTGCGAAATGGAACAATTACAGGTAAATCTGATCGATGGGGAAGAAGTGGATGTAAAAGCGGTGCTGTCTTTTTCGACGACAGTTATGAAAAGCACAGAGTTCATGGCAATTGAAGAAGTGACAGAACAGGAGATCGACAGTGCCGTACTGGCAGAACTTCCCAGCGCGGTGATCTATATTACCGCGCCGGGAGATGATCTGTGGAGTATCGGCCGTAAATATCATATGCCGGTAAAAGCGGTCCGGGAACTGAATGCGCTGGAAAGCGATGAATTAAAACCCGGCCGGAAACTTCTGCTGGTAAAAGGTCTTTAGGCTTCGGTGGTCAGACCGGCGTCAGCAGCCAGTTTATCGAACTTTTCCATAACGGCATCGTAAGTCTTCTGGGAAATCTCGGGGAGAGAACCGCCCCAGGTCTTTTCCGCCTGTGCATAGCCCTTCTTGAATGCCTCACGCATGGATTCAATCTTGTCGGGATCTCCGCCGGTCAGAGCAGTGGCAAACTGTATGATACGGTCGGAGGTCTGGTTCACACCCCAATAGCCGTCTTCTGCAATGTCTGCCTGTGCCTGTGCTTTGGTGGCGGGATCTACGGTATAATTACCGGAACGTAAGAAGGACCAGATGTCATTGGCGTTGCCGTAGGTGTCAGCCTGCTTGCCCATTATCTTTTCTACCAGGGAACGAAGCTGGCTGGTACGTGCATCTGCATCCGCTTTTAATTTGTTGATCAAAGCGGTGTCCGGTTTATAGGTTTTCTTCGTGGAAGAGGTCTTGGTGTCGGTATTGTGTTCATAGATGACACCGGTATCCTCTGCGGTCTTTGTACTTTTTACTTCCTCTGCGGAAGTTTTTTCTTTTGCTGCACTTGTGCTGCTGTAGCTGTAGGCTGCAGCGGCCTGTGTTGATGTAATTCCGTTTACACTCATAATTTCCTCTTTTCCGGTACGGCTTTTGCCCGTACCTTTTGTCATCCTTGACTGTTAGTGATACTTACTACATCCATTATATCGGAGAAAAACGGCAAATACTTTAGGGAACCATTGACAAAGAGAAATGGATTGTATAGAATTAAGTACAATCATTGTATACAAAACGGAGCAGAGCAAAATGAACGAATATCGGATAAAAGCATATGCCAAAATTAATCTGGGCCTGGATGTGGTCAGAAGACTGGAAAATGGCTATCACGAAGTGAAGATGGTCATGCAGACCGTTGGTATTTATGATGTACTGGATTTTCAGCGGACAGCCGGCGGCATCGTCATCACTACGGATTCCGGGGAGCTTCCCACGAATGAGGATAACCTGATCTATAAAGCGGCAAAACTTATGATAGAGAAATATCATATTACCGAGGGCGTGAAGATCCACCTGGAGAAGCATATTCCGATCGCAGCCGGTATGGCGGGAGGAAGTACGGATGCTGCAGCCACCCTGAAGGGAATGAACCGCCTGTTTGATCTGGGATGTACGTTGAAGGATCTGATGGAGCTGGGTGTGAATATCGGTGCAGATGTTCCGTATTGTGTCATGGGAGGAACGGCTCTGGCCGAAGGGATCGGTGAGAAGCTGACTCCGCTGGCTCCGGCACCGGATTGTTATGTATTGGTGGCAAAGCCGGATATTAACGTATCTACGAAATATGTGTATGAACATCTGGATGCGCAGGAGATCCGGAAACATCCGGATATTGACGGCATGGTGGAGGCGATTGCCGAGGAGAGCTTACAGGGAATTCTGGACCGGATGGAAAATGTGCTGGAGACAGTGACTGTCAGTGCATATCCCATCATTCAGAAGATCAAAGACCGGATGAAGGAACTGGGAGCCATCAACAGCCTGATGAGCGGAAGCGGCCCAACGGTATTCGGCATTTTTGTAGAAAAAGACATGGCCCGCAGGGCATATGATAAATTGGAGGAGGAACAGCTGGCTAAGCAGATATTCCTGACGGAATTCTGTGAGTAACGGCAAAAAAGGTTATGCAGGATAATTTACAGGTGACAATGGATGAATTTCTGCCGCTTCGGGATGTGGTATTCAACACTTTGCGACAGGCCATTCTTACGGGAGAACTGAAACCGGGAGAACGACTCATGGAGATCCACCTTGCCAATAAGCTGGGAGTCAGTCGTACACCGATCCGGGAAGCGATCCGTAAGCTGGAGCTGGAAGGTCTGGTGACCATGATCCCCAGAAGAGGAGCGGAAGTAGCGCAGATCACGGAGAAAAGCATGAACGATGTGCTGGAAGTGCGTCGTGCACTGGATGCTCTCTGCGTGGAACTGGCATGTGACCGTATCTCACAGGAAGAATTGCAGCATTTGAAAAAGGCATGTGATATCTTTGAAGAGGCGGTGAAGACCAAAGATGTGAAACAGATTGCACAGGCGGATGTGGCACTGCATGATATCATTGTGGAAGCTACGGGGAACCAGCGCCTGATCCAGCTGGTGAATAATCTGTCGGAGCAGATGTACCGTTACCGGTTTGAGTACATCAAAGACAGCAGCCAGCATGAACGCCTCGTGGAGGAACATAAGGTGATCTACGAAAGCATTGTCAAAAAGGATAAGGAAACGGCATCCCATATGGCCAAGGTGCATATCGATAACCAGAAAAAGGCCATCATCCGCCAGATCCGACTGGAGCGGGAGAAAAATAAATAACTTCGGAATCGTATAATCTATCCGGAAAGTGGAAATTCTTTCCATAAACCATAAAAGGAAAGAGGTTCACTGATGGATAGATTATGTGTTTTTTATGAAAAATTACGGAGAGTGGCATGGCAGGGGATCCGGGTGGCGGCGGTCTGCACAGCCTGCTATGGCTGGTGGGGAGTGATCTACCCGGAACTGGCCATGCTGCCGTCCACTTATGAGATCGTATACGAGGAGCAGGCAGAGGAGACCAGGACTGTACAGAAGGATGCGGAAGTGGTAGAATGGAATTCCGACAGTCAGATCTACTGGAAGATCCTGGAGGCGGATCCGGAACAGATCCACTTCAAGAGCAGACTGCTTACGATGTTAAAAAGATAGAAGGAGAAATCCCATGTATCAGGAGAATATAACTGCGCTGAAAAAGGATGCACCCATCGGTGTATTTGATTCCGGCATCGGCGGACTGACCGTAGCCCGGGAGATCATGCGGCAGATTCCCAATGAGAAGATCATATATTTCGGAGATACGGCGAGAATGCCTTATGGCAGCAAGTCCAGGGAAACAGTCACCGGCTTCTCCAAACAGATTGTGCGTTTCCTGGAAACTTTTCAGGTGAAGACCATCGTGGTGGCATGCAATACGGCAAGCGCCTATGCACTGGATGAATTGGAGAAGGAACTGGATATTCCCATCATTGGTGTGATCAAGCCGGGAGCGAAGACCGCAGCGGAAGTGACCCGCAACGGGCGTATCGGCGTTATTGCCACCGAGGCTACCATCGGCAGCCAGATGTACAATAAATACATACAGGAACTGAACAAAAATGTTACCATCTACGGGAAAGCCTGTCCCCTGTTTGTGCCGCTGGTGGAAGAGGGGCTGTGGGAGGATCCCGTGACAGATGAGATCGCCAGACGATATCTGACGGAGCTGATCGACATTGATATTGATACCCTGATCCTGGGATGCACGCATTATCCGCTGATCCGCTCTACGGTAGGACGGATCATGGGAGATCAGGTGACACTGGTGAACCCGGCATACGAGACCGCCAGAGAACTGAAAGAATTGTTGCAGCAGTATAATATTCTCAATGAGGAGGAACCTCATCTGGGAGAAAATAAATATCAGTTTTATGTCAGCGACGGTGCGGAGAAGTTCAAACGTTTTGCCAACTCTATTATTAAATATGGTATTTTGTCAGCGAAGACGATCAAGATTGATGAGTATTAAAAGGACAGATGAAGATGAATCGGGAAGTAGAACTCGTTCTGTCCGGTCTGCACGATGCCGAGGGCACTTCGGATAAGGATGTAGTGGAGACTGCGCAGACAGCACAATATTTTAAGAGAAACGACAGCCATTATCTTCTCTATGAGGAGGATATGGAGGGATTCGACGGAATCTGTAAGAGCCGGATCAAGTTCCGGGATAACCTCCTGGAGCTGACCAGACAGGGAGCCGTGGAGATGCATATGATCTTCGAGGAAAATAAGCGGCATGTGGTGCCTTACAATACGCCCTACGGACAGCTGCTGCTGGGGATTGAGACCCGCAGGGTGCAGGTGGAAGAACAGGAAGATCAGATCTGTGTGACGGTGGAATATATCCTGGACCAGGAGGGAGAGCCCTTCAGTGAGAGCTGTTTAAAGCTATATATCAGGGAGAAACAGTAACGATTCGGAATTCTATGCAAAAAAATAGCAGATGCTCATATCTGCTATTTTTTAGTTCGGATCGTTATTTACTTGACAGGCTTTGCTCCTGCCTTTTCCTGTGCGGAAGCGATCATGCGCTTGAAGAAGCCTTTCTTTTTCTCCGGAGCGGCTTCGGTCTTGCCGTGCAGTCCCTTGACATCCAGTACATAGATACCGCTGACAACGGCCTTAACTTCCTTTTTCACGGGAACATTTTCGAAGATTTTTTCATCACAGATCAAGGATACGATCTGCGGACCAACCTTTGCCTTGATGATAGGAAGCTTGGAACCCCGCATCATCTTCGGTGTCTGATCGATCACCATCTGGGGAAGACCGGCATCTTTCATTTTCATACGTTTCTTATCGATGATCAGCATGGATACGGTCTGCTTGTTGGCATCTAACAGCTCCTGCTGTTCTGCCTGCTTTTTCTGTGCTTTCTTGCCTAAGAAATATAATACTGCAATGATGATAGCCAGAACTATCACGATAACTAATAATGTAATTGCAACCGGACTCATTTTCAGTCCCTCCTTCAGTTAATAGGAACAAATTCCTAAAAAACATTGTAACATAGATGTGATGAAATACGCAACCATACATTTATGATTTCTGTCTTGTTTCCGGTTCTTGTAAGGAAGACTGTCACCATGTGGCAGTCTTTTTGTAATATAAAAAATTATGAAACACGTATGTCAACCGGTTGACATACGTGCGGTAAAATTATATAATGTGAAAAAAGAAGGAGGTGCGGAAAATGAAAGTACTGGTAGTATCAGATGTACATGCGAACATAGCCGCATTGAACACCATTTTGGAAAAAGAGGCTGATTACGATATTCTGTGCTGCGCCGGGGATTATACAGACTATGGAATCTATCCGGCGGAAGTGATAGAACGGTTCTGCAATCTGAAAAACACGCATCTTGTGTATGGCAACCATGATCTTCACGTTATAAATACTTATGAAAGTAAGGAATGGAAAAATGTAGAAGATGGAAAATACAAGTGGGTTCACTATAATTGTGAACAGCTAAACGACCAGGGTATTAGGTGGCTGAAGCAGTTACCGGAAACCGCATATTTTGAGGCAGACGGATGGAAATACGGAATTGCCCATCAGTATGATAGTGGTTATGGGACGATAGAAAGCAGGTACGCGTTTGATAAATATTGGGCGGAGCATTACGGAACAGATAATACAGGGAACAGAAGACTGATTTTCGGGCATACGCACAGACAATGTATTCATATTTTAGGTGATGGAATGGAATGGCTGAACCCGGGAAGTGCCTCGTATCGAAGACCCGATGACCCGGATAAGACGGCACATTATGCGACGATTACAGACGGCGAGATCCGATTGAAACAAATTCCCTACGACAGAAAACCACAGTTTGAAAAGGCAAAGGAATTTATAAGTACCGATAAAATGATGAGAACAGAAATTCAGGATTTTATGTTCTTTTTTGGGGATGCAAAGACCTCAAGAGAACCGTTGGGATAAGGAGTGAAATAACAATAACAGAGATAAAAAGGGATGGAAAGAGATGAATTGTAGGAGATATCGCTTGGATCAGGTGGCAAATTTCAGAGATTTGGGAGGCTATGCGTGTGACGGAGGCGTAACCAGATATGGTGTGATTTTCCGGAGCACAGCTTTGAATAAGGCGACGGAAGAGGATATTGAAAAGATAGAGCACCTGGGAGTCAATACGGTCATTGATTTAAGATTTCCCAGTGAGACAAAAGATCTTCCGGACAGATTGGGAAAGGGTATGGATTATATCAACTGTTCGCTTATGGGTACCACAAAGCTGGAACAGCTGGATGTTGTAAACAGTAGTGTGGTGGAGACCAAAACACTGCATCGCATGTATCGCTTGATGCTTCTCAACGGAGGAAAAGAGATCAAGAAAGCTTTGGAGGTAGTCGCTGATTCCGAGGGAGCGGTATTGTTCCATTGCGCAGCCGGCAAAGACCGTACCGGTATTCTGGCAATGTTGATTTTATCATCCATGGGAGTGGATCGGGAAGATATTCTGGTGGATTACCAATGCAGCAGTACCTATATTACAAAATTTACGACAGATATTTCCGGTTCCAATATCTACAACATGAAATGGATTCTGAACTGGATTGATAGAGAGTGGGGTGGAGTTCCGGAATACCTGCGTCAAATTGGAGTACAAAGTGAAACTATACAAAAAATCAAATCCAAGTTTATTGAAAATTTATATATGTAACCGGTTGACATGCAATAAAAATTAGTATATATTCTTAAATGGTTATTCCTACGATGATATTATTCCTGGTATTTCAGAAGCAGTTTGTGACATCTGTGACATCCAGCGGAATTAAGGGGTGATAAAGTGGAAATCAGATATCTCGGAACAGGCGGAGCAGAAGGATTCCCCAGTATTTTCTGCCAGTGTGAAGCATGTCGTAAGGTAAGAACGTTGTTGGGAAAAATGTAAAGACACGTAGCTGTACTCTGATAGATCAGGTGATGATCGACCTGTCCCCGGATATCTTTTCACAATGCATTAACAGCCATGTGGATTTATCGGAGGTGAATCATGTGGTATTTACCCATTCCCATTCCGATCACCTGAATACTACAGAAATATGCTTCCGACTGCGGGAAATGGCATCCGTGATTCAAAAAAAAGATAAAAAAGTAATGGAAATTTATGGCAATGATGCGGTTCGGGATTGTATTATGGAGATAATAGCTAAGGATCCACATGTAGATCTGACAAGGATGAGATTTCACCGGATTCAAAAGTTTGAACCATTCCGGATAGGTCATTTGAAGTTTACACCTTTAAAGGCATATCACAAGCTGGATGAGGAAGCTCTGATCTTTGTGATCGAGGATGGAAGATCGACCTTATTGTATGCAAATGATACGGGGGCTTTGTCGGAGGAAACACTGGATTTTATAGAACAACAGAACATAAAATTTGACGTCGTCAGTATGGATACCTGCAGAGGTATACTGGATGGTGACACGCATATGGGAATTCGGGAAAATGTAGAGCTGCGGGAGAGACTCCGCAGAATGCATGCAGTGACACCGGATACGGAATATTATCTGAATCATTATTCTCATATGTGCGGTATGATTCCGCAGGAATATGAAAGACTGGTAGATCAGGAGGGGTTCCTGTTGACTTACGACGGACTTTCCGTTACTGTCTGATGCAAAAAAGTAAGATAAGGGGAAGGGAATATGCCAACAATCAAAGATGTAGCTGCAGAAGCAGGAGTGACCTCCACAACAGTATCCAGAGTATTGAATAATCGTGGATACATCAGTGAAGAGACGAGAGAAAAAGTATATTCTGCCATGAAAAAGCTGAACTATATGCCAAACGAAATGGCGAGAAATTTATCCCGGCAGAAGAGTGATTATATCGGGGTGATTCTTCCATCCGTAGAGCATCCTTATTTCAGTAAGGTCCTTCACTGGCTGGAGCACTATGTAACAAAACACAACTACAAAATAATGGTCTGTATTTCCGAGAACAGTAGGGAAAAGGAATTACAGTATATTGATCTGCTTTATTCTCACAGAGTTCTGGGAATTGTTGTGTGCAGCCATATCGGAGAGACGATGGAACATTTGGATTCCAACTGTCCGTTGATCTCTTTTGAGAGAGAAATTGCGGAAAATATTCCGGCAGTTCTTTGCGATAACTATCAGGGTGGTATTTTGGCGGCTAACCGGCTGTTTGATGCCGGATGCAGAAATATCGCGATTTTTAACCAGCCTACCAAGGAAAATATTCCTGCATATAGCAGAGAAAAGGCATTTATGAAGTGTTGCGAGGATAAAAAAATCAGTGGACGTGTGGTTTATACAGACAGGTTGGCTCCCTTATCAGAAGAATTCGGCAACAATATTTTGGAATTAATGAAAAAAAATTCGGATTTGGATGGAATTTTTGCAACAAGTGATGTAATGGCTGCAAATATTATCCGTGCATGCAAAAAAATGGGAAAACGTGTTCCGGAGGATATCTCTATTGTGGGATTCGATGATACCTGGATTTCCACACTGACGTATCCTTCCATTACGACCATTCATCAGCCGGTTCGGGAAATGTGCGAATATGCCATAGAAGCGATTGTGAAAAAAGTAAAGAGTGAAAAGGTTCCATCCCAGGTTGTATTTCCGGTAGAACTGATCGACCGGGAGTCCACAAAGTAAAATAATGACGATAAAGGAACAGATATGATAGAAAAAGGAACCATAATGGAAAGTGAAGCAGAACCGTCATCAAAGGAGCTACTGAAAATATATGATACTGCGTTGGCAGAAAAACTGATGCAAAAGCTGCTCCCCATGATTGAAAACTGTGCGAAGCAGACACGTTCCGAAAAAGTAGTCGTTGCAGTAAGCGGAGGCTCCGGATCCGGAAAAACAGTGACGGCATTGTTGCTTTCCTGCTTCTTGAAGGAAAAAGGGATAGAAAATTACATTCTGTCAGGAGATGCTTATCCACATAGAATTCCCAAGTACAATGATGCGGAGCGGCTACAGATTTTCAGAGAAAATGCAATTGTGGGAATGCTGAAAGAGCAGACTTATACAGAAGAACGATGTACAATCATTCAGGAATTTCAAAAAGCCGGAAATGATGCGGATGAAAAACATGTCGGGAAATATCCATGGTATGAGTCCTATCTCAGAAACGGCAGAAGGGCTCTGGAAAATTATCTTGGCACGGAAAAGGAAATTAATTTTGAGGAAGTAAACAGATTGGTTCATGCGTTTAAAGCCGGCGGAGAAAAGCTATGGGTCAGACATATGGGACGCGAAGAGACAGAACTGTGGTATGAAGAGAAGGATTTCACCGGAATAAAAGTGCTGTTGGTGGAGTGGACACACAGCAACAGTGAATACTACAGCGGTGTGGATATCCCCATCTACCTTGACAGTACCCCCCAGGAGACATTGCAGAGCCGTCTGGAAAGAAACCGTGATCAATGGATAGACAACCCATTTACGATGATGGTACTGGATATTGAGCAGAAAATGCTGAAAAAGCAGGCTGAGAAAGCAAAACTTATTGTTACCCGGGACGGAACGGTGTTAGACCGGAAGGAATATGCGCAATTTGTTCCGAAGCTTCAGAAATAAAAAGGAAAGATGTTATGAACATAGGACCGATGTTGAATCTCTACCCGGATAGTCTGGGCGGAACCCTGGATGATGTTGTAGATTTTTTGAAAACGGAAGAGGCAGAGGGAGCATTTTCTTCCTGCTATATTCTGCCCAGTTTGTACCATACGGATCTGGACAGAGGCTTTTCTGTGATTGATTATTCTCTGAATAAGATGTATGCTTCCGGCGAAACATTGGAAGCAATAAAAAAGCTCGGGATTGAATTGAAGCTGGATTTTATTCTGAATCATGCTTCGGTGTTGTCAAAGCAATTCCAGGATATCATTGCAAAAGGGGAAGAATCGGAGTACAAGGACTTCTTCATTAATTGGAATGAATTCTGGAAGGACTGCGGAGAAATGACGGAGCAGGGATATATCCTTCCGGAAGAAAAGTATCTGAAAAAGATGTTTTTCCGGAAGCCTGGGCTCCCCATTCTTATGGTACGTTTTCCGGATGGGAGAGAGATCCCTTACTGGAATACTTTTTATCAGGAAGTGAACTACCCTGAGGTTAATGCTCCTGAACTGATGAAAGCTGCCGATCTGCAATATATGCAGGCGGAAATTATTGCACAGGAACTATCCATGGGCTGCCCGGAAGGAAAAAAGCCGGCAGACATTTTACAGAAAATCGTTCTGGAGCGAAAAGCAGGAAGGCTGACAAAAGAACAGGTTATAACGGTCTGGAATTACATGGAGCAGCATCGGTATTATCTCGGACAGATGGATCTGAATATTCAGTCGCCAAAAGTATGGGAGTACTATCGTGAAGTGTTAAAGACACTGGCGGGATATGGTGCTAAAATTGTAAGACTGGATGCATTTGCTTATGCACCGAAGACTCCTGGGGAACGGAATTTTTTGAACCAGCCGGACACCTGGGAGCTGCTGGACAAAATAAAACAGATTGCGGAACCGTACGGTATGAAACTTCTGCCGGAGATTCATGAATGCTATAGTGAAAAGATTTATGAGAAAATCTCAGAGCAGGGATACGTCACCTATGACTTTTTCCTGCCGGGACTCATTATAGATGCCCTGGAATCGGGGAACGGAGAACATTTGGCCGGATGGGCACAGGAGCTGATCGATAAAAATATCAGAACCGTGAATATGCTTGGCTGTCACGATGGAATTCCACTGTTGGATCTCAAAGGAATTCTGGCGGAGGACCGGATTCAGAAACTGATCGACATTATTGTCTCCCGTGGGGGATATGTGAAGGATCTTCACGGTCAGAAAAACATTTACTATCAGGTGAATGCAACTTATTTCAGCGCATTGGGCGAAGATGAGAGAAAGATGCTCCTTGCGAGAGCCTTGCAGATATTTATGCCGGGCAAACCGCAGATCTGGTATCTGGATCTGTTCGCCGGAAAGAACGATTATGAAGCGGTGAAGATGGCAGGCCCCGGAGGACATAAAGAGATCAATCGGACAAATTTGACGACAGCACAGGTATGCAGTGGTTTGAGTAAGCCGATTGTAAAGCAGCAACTGGAGTTGCTGCGATTCCGGAATTCCTGCCTAGCGTTCTCGGAAGAAAGCCGGATCAAAGTAAGCAGTGAAGGATCCCGGATCTGCTTTGTATGGGAACATCAGGGCTGTACTGCACAGCTGAAGGCAAATCTGCAGGATTGTTCCTATGTGATTGAATTCTGTGATCGGGATAGAAAGAGAACGCTCATCACAGAGGGATAAAATATCACGGCCGGGAGACCGCCGGCTTGAATACAAAAGATAAGAAGAGACTGAGAATGTTGATTTTTCGGCATTTTTCAGTCTCTTTTGCTGGAAAGAAGGTTTATATTATGGTATATTGAGGAAAAAGGATGTTTTCCATCTGAAGAGGCAGTATTATGAGTGAAACATTTGAGATCGTAAGGACAGGAATAGATTTTTTCTGCAGCCATCTGGTATTTTTTAATATGCTGTTTGCCATCGTGATCGTGTTTTTCCAGCGACGGGATCCGAAGAGCGTGTGGGCATGGTTGCTTTTGTTGTATTTTATACCGGTACTGGGATTCGTGTTCTATCTGTTACTGGGGCAGGATATGCATAAGCGGAAAATGTTCCGGATCAAAGAGGTGGAGGATCACATCAGTAAAGATATCAGACAGCAGGAGTATCGGCTGCGTTCCCGGGATGCCGGGGAACTGGACGAGAATATCCGGGGATATGAGGATCTTGTCATGTATAACCTGGAAGCAGGAGAGGCGGTGCTGACGAAGGACAACGATGTGGATATCTTCATCGACGGCAATGAGAAGTTCCGGGCGCTGATGGAAGATCTGCGGAATGCGGAGCATTTTATCCATATCCAATACTACATTATTAAAAACGACGTATTATTCCATCAGATCAAGGATATTCTGATCGAGAAAGCGGCGCAGGGCGTGGAGGTCCGGGTGCTGTTCGATGCCATGGGCTGCCGTTCTGTGCGGCACAGCTACTGGAAATGGCTGAATGAAAAGGGTGTGCAGACCGCGGAATTTTTCCCGGCGATCCTGCGAAGACTCCAGCTGCGTATCAACTACCGCAACCATAGGAAAATTGTGGTCATTGACAATAAGGTGGCCTATGTGGGAGGATTTAATGTAGGTAAGGAGTACATTGATCTGGATGAGAAGTTCGGCCACTGGAGAGATACCCACCTGCGGATACGGGGAAGTGCGGTACTGGGGCTCGAGGTGCGATTTATTTTAGACTGGAATTATGCGGCAGGAGAGAATCTGTTTTTGCGTCCGGAGCTGTTCCGGGGGATCGAAGCCGGTACGAGGGATTTCTGCGATATGCAGATCATCAGCAGTGGACCGGATAAGACGACCCAGCAGATCCATGACAATTATCTTCGCCTGATCAATAAGGCACAAAAAAGTATCTATATCCAGACACCGTATTTTATCCCGGATGAGGCAATCCTGAATGCACTGATGATCGCCGTGAAGTCCGGAATCGAAGTGAATATCATGATCCCCTGTATGCCGGATCACCCATTTGTCTACTGGGCTACGTATTCCTATATTGGCGATATGGTCATGGCAGGAGCGAACTGCTACACTTACAATAACGGTTTCCTTCACAGCAAGGGCATGATCGTGGATGACAAGGCATTCTGCTACGGAACCGCCAACATGGATATCCGCAGCTTTGCGTTGAATTTTGAAGTAAATGCGGTGATCTACGATGAGAAAAAGGCGAAGGAAATGGTGGATATTTTCCGGAACGATCTGGAAGTCTGCCGCCAGATCACCCGGGATTATTATGTGGCCAGAAAACTGAAAATCCGTATCAAAGAGCAGATCTGCCGGTTATTGTCACCCTTGTTATAGCCCGGAGGATGTGCTATAATGGGCGGTGCTACAATGCATTTATGCACAAATGGCAGTAATAGAAAGGTATAGGAAGTAACACAATGAAGAAAAAGACATTAGGACTTCTGGCAGCAGTGTTAAGCGTAGCTATGCTGGCGGGCTGCGGAGCAAAGGATACAGGAAACGGCACTGGTACAGCAACCGGCGCCGGAACGGAAAGTACCGCATTGAAGGATCTGGATGTGGACAAGTATGTGACTCTGGGCGAGTACAAGGGGCTGGAAGTATCCGTAGATACTGTGGAAGTAGATGAGGACGAGTGGGATACTCTGGTCAATAATGTATATTATGGAAATATTACCGCGGAGAACGGCGGTATCATGGATCGTGCCGTGGAGACCGGAGACACCGTAAACATTGATTACGAAGGCAAAAAGGATGATGTGGCATTTGACGGCGGTACCGCACAGGGATACGATCTGACCATCGGTTCCGGAAGCTTTATTGCCGGATTCGAAGATGGACTGATCGGCGTGATGCCCGGCGAGACAGTGGATCTGGATCTTACATTCCCGGAGAACTATGGAAATTCTGATCTGGCAGGACAGGCTGTGGTATTTACGGTGACAGTAAATTATATTCAGCCCGCACAGGATGGGGAATTCAGTGATGAAATCATCAGCAATTTCGGTATCGATGGTGTGACAAACGAGGAAGAACTCCGTCAGTACGCTTATGATTATCTGAATGAGAATGCGCAGCAGAATTATGAGACCAATGTACAGCAGGCAGTGATGGATGCGTTTATGGCAAACAACACTTTTACCTCCGTACCGGAAGCACTGGTACAGAAATATTCCGATGCCGCAGAGAGCAGCATCACCTCCATGGCGTCTGCTTACGGCGTGGACGCAGACACATTTACCCAGTATTATTATGGACAGGATCTGGCAACCTTCCTGTCTACCTATGCTGAGCAGACCGCAAAGCAGGATATTGCCCTGCAGGCAGTGGCGAACAAAGAGAATCTGAACATCAGTGACGAAGAACTGGATCAGATGCTTCAGGACCGCGCAACAGCAGCCGGTTATGACACTATCGAAGAGTATATCGGAGAGACCTCCAGGGAAGATTACAGAGAGTACTTCCTCTACGACAAGGTGTTGGATTATCTGGTAGAAAATGCACAGATCACCAATAACTAAATTTTATTGATATGAACAGTATGCGACCGGCGAATAGGATGCGGGCCGGTTCAGATAGAGCACGTCGCAGCGTGCGGATAGGAAAGATTATGGAATTAACAGACATCAGAGAACTTCATCGGGAAAAAGACGTCTATATCGGCAAGGAGATCACCGTAGGCGGCTGGGTAAGGAACAATCGTGACTCCAAGAACTTCGGTTTCCTGGTGATCAACGACGGAACTTTTTTTGAGCCGTTACAGGTAGTATACGGCGACGGACTGGAAAATTTCCAGGAGATCTGCAAGATCAATGTCGGTGCAGCTGTTGTGATCCGCGGTACCATCGTGGCTACCCCCGAGGCAAAGCAGGCATTTGAGATGCAGGCAGCAGAAGTGATCGTGGAAGGACCTTCTACTGCAGATTATCCTTTACAGAAAAAGAGACACTCCTTCGAGTATCTGCGTACCATTTCTCACTTAAGAGCACGTACCAATACTTTCCAGGCAGTGTTCCGTGTCAGATCCTTGATCGCTTATGCGATCCATACCTTCTTCATGGAGAGAGGCTTTGTCTATGTGCATACCCCTCTGATCACCAGCAGTGACTGTGAGGGTGCCGGTGAGATGTTCCAGGTAACGACTCTGGACATGAACAATGTGCCTAAGACCGAGGACGGAAAAGTAGATTACACACAGGATTTCTTCGGTAAACCGGTAAATCTTACCGTAAGCGGACAGTTGGATGTAGAGACTTATGCTTTTGCATTCAAGAACGTATATACTTTCGGTCCCACCTTCCGTGCGGAGAATTCCAACACCACCCGTCATGCGGCTGAGTTCTGGATGATCGAGCCGGAGATCTGTTTTGCAGATCTGAAGGATGATATGATTCTGGCAGAGAGCATGTTAAAGTATGTCATTCGTTACGTATTGGAAAATGCTCCCGAAGAGATGGCATTTTTCAACCAGTTTGTAGATAAGGGACTGATCGAGAGATTACAGCATGTGGTAAATTCTGATTTCGGTCATGTAACCTACACTGAGGCGATCAAGATCCTGGAGAAGCACAACGATGAATTCGATTACAAGGTATTCTGGGGATGTGATCTGCAGACCGAGCATGAGAGATACCTGACGGAGAAAGAATTCAAGAGACCGGTATTCGTAACCGATTATCCGAAGGAGATCAAGGCGTTCTATATGAAGCTGAACGAAGATGGCAAGACTGTAGCCGCTATGGACTGCCTCGTGCCCGGTATCGGTGAGATCATCGGTGGCAGCCAGCGTGAGGACAACCTGGAGATCCTGGAGAAACGTATGGAAGAGCTGGGACTGAACAAGGAAGATTATCAGTTCTATCTGGATCTGCGCCGTTACGGCTCTGCACGCCATGCAGGCTTTGGACTGGGCTTCGAGCGTTGCGTAATGTATATCACCGGAATGGGCAACATCAGAGACGTTATTCCATTCCCCCGTACTGTAAATAATTGTGATTTGTAATATATCCGGAGTAACGTATCATTTTGAAAGATATGCGTTGGATGCTTGCATACATAAGCATATCTGACAAAATGTATGTTACGAAGTAACCACATGAGCAAAAGGCAAGCATCGCAGATGCGATTTTGCGAATGGGGTACTCCGGATATAGGGAAAATGGAGTATTAGATATTTATGAAAAAAACAACCGCTGACAGAAAAGTGAATAACGTGAAGAGAAGACTTGTGAGTGCTCTTCTTCTGGCAGCGGTAACGCTGACTGCCACCGGCTCCGTCTGGGAATCTCCTGCGGAGACGGTACAGGCGGCACCTTCCATGAGTGAACTGCAGAACAACATCAACAATCATCAGAACCAGCTGAATAACATCAACAGCCAGATCCATTCCTTGCAGGATGAGCAGGATCTGGTGCAGGAGAAGATCGATGACCTGAATGCGGAGATCATCAACACCATGACCAGTATCGGTATGAAGGAGGATGAGATTGCCGCAAAGGAGACGGAGCTTTCCGACAAGCAGGTACAGATTGATCAGACCCAGGAAGAGTACAATATCGCCAAGGCACAGGAAGAGAAACAACATGACGATATGATCACACGCATGCGCATGATGTATGAAAATGATTCTTCCGAAAATTATGTAAACCTGTTATTTCAAGGCGGCGGCTTAAGCGGAATGCTGAACCGCATGGATTTCGTGGAGAGTGTCTACGAATACGACCGTCAGAAGCTTCAGGAGTACGAAGAGACTAAGGAGCAGGTGTTGGCACTGTGGAATCAGTTAGAGGAAGAGAAGACTCAATTGCAGGCCGATAAGGACCAGCTGGAGGCGGATAAGGCAGATCTGGAAAGCCAGAAGTCAGAGTTGGATGTCATGCTGGCGAAGAAGAAACAGGAATCTGCTAACTTCGATGCGGAGATTAAAAAGGCCAAACAGGAGGCTTCCGTGGCCAAGGCACTGCTGCAGCAGGAACAGAAACAGTTAAAACAGCTGCAGGCACAGGCACAGCGCGGCAACACCGCAGCAGCCACCGGAAGCTATACGACCACGAATTATACTTCTGTGATCGAAAATGCATCCGGCAGCGATATGGGTAAGCGGCTGGCAAAATATGCCTGCCAGTACATAGGCAACCCTTATGTGGCGGGAGGCACCAGCCTGACCAATGGTGCAGACTGCTCCGGATTTACCTTCCGGATATACAGTGACTTCGGTTACAGTATTCCCCGTACTTCCTATGAGCAGAGAAGCTGCGGTACCGGTGTGGATTATAGCAGTGCACAGCCGGGAGACCTGATCTGTTATGATGGACATGTGGCAATGTATATCGGCGGAGGGCTGATCGTACATGCCAGCACCCAGCGTACCGGCATTAAGGTCAGCAATGCAAATTATCGTCCCATTCTTGCAGTGAGACGGGTTGTGTAGCAGACAGTCGGATATATTTGAATATTTGACATTAAAAAGCCTTGTTTTCATGGAAAGCAAGGCTCAGACTGTAGACAAAGCTCCTTCCTGTGAGGGAGCTTTTCTTGTGTCATGACTG
>OOBT01000057.1_pt1 | contig 69496 bp, 60 predicted proteins | sample 1671551 | NCBI WGS metagenome assembly OOBT01 (sample SAMN06348168, study PRJEB24527) | human gut metagenome | reverse complement strand
CGTGTGCTCTTCCGATCTATAATATAAAAATGTTGTGATATACTGGTGACAGTAGAGATAACATTTGTATTTGGAGAGTCACTACCGTTAAGTGTGAAACTAAAATATTCGGAGAGTCACTACCGTTAAGTGTGAAACTAAAATATCTGGTTACCATCACCGTTAAGTATGGAAAAGGCAAAGATTTTTCTTTGCCTTTTTTGTTAAAGGAGAAGAATGGATTTATATCAAGTTACAACAGATTATGTGAAATATTTGCAAAAGTTTGAGCCTAAAAAGATTTTGTCTAATTCAGATAATAAAAGCAGTAGAAAATTTTTTGGTATTATAGTGCAAAAGAATGGATATAAATATGTAGTTCCATTGAGTTCACCTAAATATAAAAAAGATTATGAAATAGAGGGATATACAAGTGATGTATTGCCGTTAGATTTTTCATTTATAGGATATGCTGAAAAAATAAAATTATTAAAAAATACAACTACGCCTGTGGTATATATGTATAACAAATATGTTAATAACAAAATTGATCTCATAGGAAAATTACAATGTAATAATATGATACCAGTTCCTGACAATGAATTGATAAAGGTTGATGTGAATGGTATACAAGATAAAGCATATAAAGCTCTGCTTAATAAGCAAATTCAATATTTAAGAAAAAATGAAAAGGTAATTATAAATAAACATATTAACCCAGTATATGTTAACAGAAAGAAAGGCAGATTGGATATTGGTTACATTAAAAATGCAACACCTGATTTTGAGTTGTTAGAGAAAAAATGTACTGAGTGGGAAAGTAACATTAATAAAAAATCGTAAAATATACTTGTATAAAACTATAATTAGGGATAATAAAGCGATAAAAACAAAGAGAGGAAATAAAGAATGAGAAAGAAAAAAATAATAATCGCAACAGCAATAATGGTGGCATTAGTAATCGCAATAGTAATAGTAACTGCCTGCGGCGGCAAAGACCAGGATTCTACACCAACAGAAGCTACGACAACAACAGCAGCGGTAAAACAGGTTAATTCAACAAGCACAGAAAAGGCAACGGACAAGCAGGAAGTAACAGAAGCTTCCGTAGAAAATACAGAGGCTTCTAATGAAGAAGTTTTAGTAGCTGAAGCAGTAATAGATGAAAATCAGGGAAATGGTGATAGTGTAGAAGAAGTTAATAATACAGTTCCTGAAGAACAGCCAGCAGAAGATATAAATGCAACCTGGACAGATACAACACCGGCAGAACAGCCTGTAGAAGAAGCTCCAGTAGAGGATACTAATTCTGGTGCAGTAGAAGAAGCCCCAGTAGAGAATAACAATTCAAGTGCAGTAGAAGAAACACCGGTAGAACAGCCAGCCGCTCCGGCAGAACCAAGTCCAGCACCAGAACCAGAGCCAGTAGTAACTCCGCAAGAGCCAGCAGCTCCAACATTAACCGATGAAGAAAGATTAGTTGCAACTGGAAAATGGACTAAAATTAGTGAAGGTATAAATTCTTATACAGGAAAAGCTTACTCTAACTATGAAGGTATTGACCCATTAACAGGATATAAAATAGGTACTGCATTTTCAGATGGAACTTTAACAGGACTTCAAACTAACACGAAAGAAGAGGCTTGTGCAATTGCGCAAGCACATAATTGTCCTAATGGAATAACAATAGAAGTTCTTTTAACTTTTTAAAATAAAAAGGAGTGATGATGTTAATTACAAAAAGATACTTTAAAAAATCAATGGGTTTTATCATTGCTGTAATAATGATAATTGCAGGATTTACAGTATTTTCAACAGAAGTATATGCAGACAGTTATAAAATATCAACAGAAGTTGATGGTACAATGGATATACAGTATACAGTAAATTATGATTTCGAAGAACATTATAAGCCTGATGCAAGCTGGACGTGCAATGGTTATGCAACTAAAACAACTACATTTTCTGTGCCAGTAAAGGTAAAAATTACAAGAGATACTAATGGCAAAGCTACATATAGTATGTTTTTTAATGAAACATCTGATTGGAGATTAGAATGTTTCGCAGTAGCTTCTGGTATGAATTCACCTGCTATATCAGAAAAGATATAGCAGGTGAGTTTTATATTACTGAATATACTGATGATAATAATTTGTCAATAAAAAACAAGTAAATAAAATAGATTAAAGTCTACGCTGAACAAGTCAGAAAGTCCCCGAGCAGTGTGGCGGCGTTGCTGCCTTCAATCGCGGTGAGTTCGTCCGGGGTGAGACCGCTTGTCCTTAGGAGGTGGAGGGACTCGGACTGGTCGGACCAGGGGCTGTCTGTTCCAAAGAGAATGTGGTCAGAGCCATGTGTGCGGACCATCTGGACGAATTTCTCTTTGGAGAGGAAGTTGTTGTCCGGGGTGCTTTTTAAGACAAGTGCAGTGTCGAGCCATACATTTGGTGTTCCAATTAGCTGGTCACATACTTCGTCATACATAGACCAGCCACCCATATGGGCTAATACAAGTTTGTGTGGTGGGACTTCTTTTATCATATTGGCAAGACGTTCAACGCTTGCCTCATCACAGTTAGGAAAGCTTATATCCATACCGCAGTGGATAGATACAATAAGGTCGTTGTCGTTTGCACATTCTATTATTCTAAGACATCTTGGGTCATCTATATTGGTGCGCTGGAATACAGGGTGAAGCTTAATTCCTGGAACACCAGCTTTGGCAAGGTCACTTATTATAGTCTTGTAGTCATCATTATCAGGATGAATTGTACCAAATGATATTATTCCAGTAGATTTAAAGGATTTATTAGTTTCTATGGCTATTTTGTTGATAGTCGTATGCTGTGACGGCTTTGTTGCTATAGGCAGTAAGACAGAGTAATCAATGCCAGCTTTTTTCATAGAAGCTTTGATAGAGTCTACACGTCCATCCAGATAATTAGGTATACCGCCGCTTTGAGCAAGTCGTCCTACGGCACGGTCCGCAATGTCATCAGGAAAGCTGTGAGTATGAAAATCTATAATCATAAATATCCTCATTTCTGCGCCCCAGTTATAAGTATAGCGTGTCGGGTGCGCATAACACTAATTCATATTTTTACCATTTAAGAACGCATTTAAACATTTAATAATTAAATGATAACATAATAAAAGGAGCAGGTCAAAACGCGCAGAACAACCTGCCTATATGGATTTCTTGTTGCATATTATGCGGAAAAACCACAGATAATTATTGTATTATACTAGGTGGTTTATATGCTGGCAATATGGATATAGTCAGTAAAAGAGAAGAATGGCAGAATTTAGATGACTAGCCTTTTTAAAATGTATAATTTTTCACAATTTTCACATACTACCCATACAACGCAATATATGGAAAATAGTTCGATAAACCATTGAATGAGCATAGAGAAACAGCGTGTATGGATTATGTTGAAAATAAGGAGGATTGTATGAAAGCCACTGGAATTGTTCGTCGTATAGATGATTTAGGAAGAATTGTAATACCAAAGGAGATAAGAAGAACATTAAGAATAAGGGAAACTGACCCTATGGAGATATATACAGATATGGATGGGCAGATTGTGTTAAAGAAATATTCTCCGATGGCAGATGTATCGGAATTTGCAGTAGAATATGCGGAGTCCATAGCACAGAATACAGGAATGACAATTGCAATAACTGATAGGGATTGTGTTATTGCGGCAGCAGGAACACAGAAAAAGAATGTACAGGGAAAGCATATTACCAAAGAACTTAATGATATTATGGATAAAAGGCAGAGTGTTGTAGCAAGTGCCAGTGAGAATGATTATGTAAAAGCGGTAACAGACTATGATTGTGAGTCAGAGGTGATAAGTCCGATAATATGTGCCGGAGATGTTCTGGGTATGGTTATTATGTTTGGCAATGACAAGAAACAGAAGCTTGGCGAGAGTGAGAAAAGAATAGTTAAAGTTGCGGCGGATTTTTTGGGCAGACATATGGACAATTAGCAGATAATTTTAATATAATAATATGATGTAAGGCAAAATACCATTTGCCATATACATCTAAATGCCAGAAGTTAGAAATATTGCACGGCTTCAGGCATTTACATATTAATATAAGTTAATTACGATTGGCAGACATTCCGGAGGAAGATTATGAGATTAGATAAATATTTAAAGGTTTCAAGACTTATTAAAAGACGTACAGTAGCTAATGATGCGTGTGATGCAGGCAGGGTAATGATTAATGGTAAAGTGGCTAAGGCATCAGTTGATGTCAAGGCAGGAGATATAATAGAGATATCTTTTGGTAATAAGAATGTTAAGGTAAGGGTTACAGACGTAAAGGACACAGTTAAGAAAGAAGAAGCTAAGGAGATGTTTGAATATATTTAATGATTAAGTATATTTAATGTTTGAGCATATCTAATAGTTTAATGTGTTTAAATAATAGTTATAATTAAGCATTTTTTGGCGTACCGCCTAATATATTAGACAGGTAAGATAAATGTATAATATATGGAGGCAGTTATGGACGATATTAAAAGGGTAAGACATCCTCATGCAGTAAGAATGGAAGATAGAAAGAAGGCTCAGTTTACTGGTATTACTGACGTTGTATCCTTTGAACCGTCAAAGGTAATACTTGAGTCAGATTATGGCGTTATTGTTATAAAAGGGGAGTCACTTCACGTTAATAAGCTGTCAGTTGAGAAGGGGGAGCTTGATGTTGATGGCAGGGTTGACTCACTTGTGTATTCACAGAACAGCATAAGTATGAAAAAAGGCGATTCATTAGTGAACAGGTTATTTAGATAATTGTGAATACATCTTTTAGACATTATAAAGATTATTTAATTATATAAGTCCAGCAGTAGCGGGGAATAATGCTTATGTTAGGTGATATTATATGGGAGAGCGGCACATTTTTATATGCACTTTGGTGGGGAATGGTGCTTGCATTTCAATATGATACGATAAGAATAATAAGAAGAATAATAAGACACCGGCGTGTATTTATGATTGCTGTAGAAGATGTTATATACTGGATATATGTAGGAATACGGATATTTATTATATGTTTCTATGTTAATAGCGGAATTATAAGATCATTTATTGTAGTGGGGCTTGTGTGCGGTGCAGTTCTATATCTTAAGGCGTTAAGCGTGTATTACATAAAATATGGAGTAAGGCTTGTAGGAATTTTACTGAAACCATTGAAAATGCTTGTGTCTGTGATTAGAATAGTGTTGCAGTCATTAAGGAAAGACAGACCGAAGAATGGAGAGATATAGATGAGATTTGAGACAAAGAGAGAAAGGGAACAGCGAAGAAAAAGACAGAAACGCTCAGCAATTCTGGGTATGGTATTTGCTATGCTTGTTGTTGTGGGTCTTGGCGTGCTTTTATGGAATGGCAAGAAGAATATTGAAGCCAAAAATGTAGAGTACGAAAAGCAGATTAAAGAGCTTCAGGAACAGGTTGATGAAGAAAAACAGCGTACAGAAGAGCTTAATGAATATAAGAAGTATGTGCAGACGAAGAAGTTTGCGGAGGAGATTGCCAAGGATAAATTCGGACTTATATATCCAGATGAGATAATATTTAAAGGGAAGAAGTAACGTAACAGGGTTCGACACATTTTTTATATAACTGCTATTATAATGGTGTTCGGTTTAAGAAAACAGTATATTTAGACCAGAAATGAGGGGCTATGGCAGTTAAGAATGATGGATTGTGTATGACTTATACGATAAACAGATTGTCCGAAACAGCTAAGACGTTTCGCCGTCTGGGAGAAGCATATGAGTGTGCATCAGGTGATGAAGCACAAAGTCCCAGCTTTAAAAGACAGTTGTTTCTTGTTGCAGATATTCTTGAGGACTGCACGCTTATGCAGTTACAGGCAGATAAGCCGTCTAAGGGAATTGCAAGAGATATGGCTTCAAGGGCACTTGTCGCAGGAATAGTTATTAAAGATGTCAATATATTAAAAGACAAGACAGGCAGGAGTGAAGTTGTTATACTTGCAAGAACTCTTGGCAAGGGCTGTGTCGCAGAGAGAAAGATACGGAAAATAGTATGTGATGTTATGGGGATTGGATACTATTCAGACCATAATAACAGGCTTGTCATTAACGACAACTGCCAGCAGTATGTGTTTCATCAGGAGAACCGTTTCCGATTTTTATCAGGAGTTGCAAGAAAATGTAAAGAAAAAAGCGGCTTTAATGGCGATAATTTTATGGTATCAAGCCTGTCGTGTGGTAAAGTTGTGGCGGCAATTGCAGATGGCTGTGGAAGTGGCAAGAGGGCATTTATTGAGAGCAGAATGGTTATAGAACTTATGGAGAACTGTATAGATGCCGGATTTGAGGAGAAGACAGCCATAGATTTTATCAATACGGCATACATTAATTGCAGTGGCAAAGACAGCCCTGTAACTATGGATATGAGTGTTGTTGACTGCCAGTCAGGTATGATGCATTGCATAAAGTTAGGGGCAGTATCTACATTTATTAAAAGGGAGGGCTGGGTTGAGATAATCAAATCGTCCACACTTCCTATTGGTGTGCTTGAAAAGGTAGATTACGACTGCACAGCCAAGAAGTTGTACGATGGTGACTATGTAATTATGGTGAGCGATGGTGTGCTTGATAATCTTCCGTGTCTTAATAAAGAGGAGAAAATGGTAGAGATTATCGAGGAAGTCGTAATGAAAAAGCCTAAAGCGATAGCTGACGAGATACTTAGAAAGTCAATGTCATATAATAATTGTGAAGTATGTGATGACTGCACAGTGCTTGTGTTCGGACTGTTTGACACCTACAACAAATAAATATATAATTGGGCAATATTGCCATATAAAACAACAGGAGAAAGCATTTAATATGGATGTTAATAATATAGAGAAAAAGGTATGGGCATACATAAAGGCTAATAATATGCTTGAGGATTGCAGTAATGCAGTTGTCGGTGTGTCAGGCGGAGCAGATTCTGTCTGTCTTATGCTTATGCTTAACGATTATATTATACATAATAATAAAGACGTAAAGCTTCATATTGTACACGTTAATCATGGTATAAGAAAAGAAGCCGCTGATGATGAGCAGTTTACAAGAAAGCTGTGTGAAAGTCTTAAGCTTGATTATCATTGCTACAATATACAATGTGAAAAAATAGCAAGGGAGAATAATCTTACTGTTGAGGAAGCTGGAAGACTTGAAAGATATGATATATTTAATAAGCTTTCAAAGCAGTATGATAAGACAAGGATATTTGTTGCCCATCATATGAATGACCAGGCAGAAACGGTTATTATGAATATGGCGAGGGGTACATCACTTAAAGGCATAAGAGGAATTGTGCCGGTGAGGGATAACATATGCCGTCCTCTTCTGTGCATAACAAGACAGGACATAGAAAGCTGGCTTGTACTAAGAAACCAGTCATTTGTGACGGATGTGACTAATTATGATAACGATTATACAAGGAATTCAATAAGAAATGTTCTGTTGCCATATATGGGTGAGCATATTAATAAAAATGTTGTGCAGAATATTGCATTTATGGCGCAAGAAGTACGGGCGGTTGAGAATTTTGTTGATAAAGAAGCAGACAAGCTGTACAAAAGCTGTGCAATACAGGATGGTGCAGGGATAAGATTATCAGTTGAACAGCTTGGGCAGGCAGATGAGGTGCTTGGAAAAAGAGTTATATATAAGGCACTTGTTAAGCTTGCAGGAAGGGCTAAGGATATATATTCGGTCAATGTATATGATGTATACAAGCTTATTAATCTTCAGACAGGAAGAAAGGTAGACTCGGTATATGGAATAAAGGCAGTGCGTGAATATGAATATATTGTGCTTGAAAGAAAGAACAGAGCAGAGAATACATTTTCTGACACAGCAAGTAAAGGATATAGAGCGGACACAGAGCCAACAGCAGGTGCAGGACTTGTAGAGGTTCATCGCATAGATATCACTAAATGTAGTAAAGATAGTGAAGTAATTGTTGATATAGATAAGACAGTATATATACCGGAGTATGATAAAATGTATTCAGCAAGTATCAAAATGTCCGTTTATGACAATAATGATAATGACGAAGAATTGGCGGAGAATGCTTCAAATGGTAAAATTTGCGTAAATAAATTGAATAACAGCTATACGAAGTATTTTGATTATGATAAACTTAATAAGTTACTTGATATCAGATTTAAGAATGTCGAGGATAGGATTGTGGTATCGGAAAGCGGTAATACCAAGAAGCTTAAGAAAGAACTGACAGACCGCAAGATACCTGCTTCACACAGAGATGAAATACTGCTTGTGTGTGATAATAACCGCGTGCTATGGGTGTGTGGTGTGCGCAGATGCGAAGATTGCAGGGTCACAGGCTCTACAAAGAACGTATTTAAAATACAGCTTATATTGAAAGAGAGGAATTAATTATGTCAAATAAGCACAAGATAAGTGTAATGATTTCAGAGGACAAACTTCAAGAGAAGATAGCAGAGATTGGTGCTAAGATTAGCGCTGATTATGAGGGTAAGGAAATTAAGCTTATATGTATTCTTAAGGGAAGCATATTCTTCTGCTGTGAACTTGCCAAGAGAATAACAGTTCCAGTAAAGATAGATTTTATGCAGACTTCAAGCTACGGAAGCGGAACAACTTCAAGTGGTAATATTGTAATTAAGAAGGAACTTGATGAGTCTATAGAAGGCGAACATGTAATAGTTGTAGAAGATATTATCGATTCAGGTAATACTTTATTCAGACTTATGCCTATGTTAGAGGAAAGAAATCCAGCAGACATATGTATATGTACACTTCTTGATAAGCCAGACAGAAGAGAAGTTGATATAGATGTTAAGTATAACGGATTTAATATTCCGGATGAATTCGTTGTAGGATATGGTCTTGACTATGACCAGATGTATAGAAATCTTCCATTTATAGGAGTTGTTCATCTTGATGATGAGAATTGATTATTACCTAATTACGAATATATGTAAGAATGGAGATTGATATGGATAATAAGAAAAATGTAAGATTTTCAGGAATGGGAATCTATATGATTATTGTGATTATAGCAGCGATGTTTATTATGTATGTTGCAAGAATGAATACAGGTACAAGCAATTATACTTATAACGAATTAGTTAACGATATCAGCAAGGGTAAGATAGAGAGCGTATCCATAAGACAGAATGCAGAAGTTCCAACTGGTGTTGTAACTGTTAAGGTGAGCGGTGAGCAGTCAGTTAAGAGTGTATATGTATCAGATGTTAAAGATGTAGAAGAACTTTTACTTGATAAGAATATAGAATATACACTTAAAGATGTTGCAAGACAGAGTGTTATGCTTACAACTATACTTCCATTTGGCTTAAGCCTTCTTGTTATTGTATTCATTATGATGATGTTTACAAGACAGGCTGGTGGCGGTGGCAATGCCAAGATGATGAATTTTGGAAAGAGCAGGGCCAGAATGATAAGCAGTGCTGATAATAAAGTTACATTTAAGGATGTAGCTGGTCTTCAGGAAGAAAAAGAAGAACTTGAGGAGATAGTTGATTTCCTTAAAGATCCAGTAAGATATACTTCTCTTGGTGCAAGAATACCTAAGGGTGTTATTCTTACAGGTGCACCTGGTACAGGTAAGACACTTCTTGCCAAAGCTGTTGCCGGAGAGGCAAGCGTACCATTCTTTAGCATATCAGGTTCGGATTTCGTAGAGATGTTTGTTGGTGTTGGTGCTTCAAGAGTAAGAGATATGTTTGAGGAAGCTAAGAAGAACGCACCTTGTATTATATTCATTGATGAGATTGATGCTGTTGCAAGACGAAGAGGAACAGGTATGGGCGGCGGCCACGATGAGAGAGAACAGACACTTAACCAGATGCTTGTTGAGATGGATGGTTTTGGTGTCAATGAAGGAATTATCGTTATGGCCGCTACTAACAGAATTGATATTCTTGACCCAGCTATATTAAGACCGGGAAGATTTGACAGAAAGATAGTTGTCGGCAGACCAGATGTTGCTGGACGACTTGAAATATTAAAGGTACACGCAGCTAAGAAGCCTCTTGGTGATGATGTTGACCTTGATAAGCTTGCAAGAACATCAGCCGGCTTTACAGGTGCTGATCTTGAAAATGTATTAAATGAAGCTGCTATTAATGCGGCAAGAAAGAAGAACAGATATATAACTAACGCAGATGTTGAAGAAGCATTTATTAAGATAGGAATAGGTGTTGAGAAGAAGAGTAAGATTATATCTGACAAAGAGAAGAAGATTACAGCTTACCACGAATCAGGACACGCTATATTATTCCACCTTTTACCAGATGTTGGGCCGGTTCATACAATATCAATCATTCCTACAGGAATGGGTGCGGCAGGTTACACAATGCCGCTTCCTGAAAGAGATGAGATGTTTAACACTAAGGGGAAAATGCTTCAGAATATCGTTGTAAGCCTTGGTGGACGAGTAGCGGAAGAACTCATATTTGATGATATAACAACAGGTGCTTCACAGGATATCAAGCAGGCAACACAGACAGCAAGAGATATGGTTACTAAGTATGGTTTCTCTGACAAGCTTGGTCTTATTAATTATGATACAGACAGTGATGAGGTATTCATCGGAAGAGATCTTGCACATACAAGACCATATGGTGAAGATGTAGCAGCACTCATTGATGAAGAAGTTAAGAGAATTGTAGATGAGTGTTATACCAAGGCTAAGAAGCTTATATCAGAGAATATGGACGTGCTTCATAGAAGTTCAGAACTTCTTCTTGAGAAAGAGAAGATTTCAAGAGAAGAATTTGAAAGTTTGTTTGAAGATAAGCCATATGGAGAGAGTTTATAATTAGGTATTAACAGAGATTTTGCAGTTAAAATGCAGTTAAATAATGGAAATGTATTTATACACAAAAAACATTTGGTAATAATTCACAAAAAAAGTTGCAATTTATTGTAAAGTTTGTGAACACTTATGGGGCTTTGTATGATATTATAATTAACGTAAAAACCCCCAATACATTATATATTTTTTGCTACACCCCATAATAAGTGAAATACCTTCTCCAAAAAGGACAGTCCCCCCAGACTGTCCTTTTTATTTGTACGAGTAACGATGAGAATGAGTAATTAAAGAAATCTTAATAAATATATCTTACAGTTGAATAAATACCCGTAATGATATAAAATTATATATGATTAATGTCAAGGAGTATTTTCTATGATAATAAGCGCAGGAGTTGAGAACCTTACATCATGGGAAAGAAAGCTTTTGTATATGTGTAATGCAAGACCAACCATTAATACAAGAGCTTTATTTTCTGATGCGACAAACGATTACAGATGTCCGGCAGAGCCTATGCCGGGTGATACAGTTAAGATACGATTAAGAACAGGTCGTTATAATGTAGACAAGGCGTATATATATGTTAATAATGTAGAATACCCTATGACAAAGATTAAGGCAGTTGGAGTATTTGATTATTACGAGGCTGAGATTAAAGTTAATAATGACAAATTATATTATTATTTCAAGGTAGAGACTGGAAAGGTTGTATGCTATTACAATCAGATAGGAGCTATTAAAGAACTTAATACTTATTATAATTTCCAGATTATGCCGGGATTTAAGACACCTGACTGGGCAAAGGGCGCAGTTATGTACCAGATATTTGCCGATAGATTTTGCGATGGTGATAAATCTAATAACGTGCTTGATGATGAATACAGTTATATAGGCGAACACGTCTGTCAGGTTAAGGATTGGGATAAATATCCAGCCAATATGGGTGTAAGAGAGTTCTATGGTGGCGATTTGCAGGGCGTGCTTGATAAGCTTGATTATCTTAGCGAGCTTGGTGTCGAGGTCATTTATTTTAATCCGTTGTTTGTTTCGCCATCTAATCATAAGTACGATATACAGGACTATGATTATATAGACCCACATTTTGGTGTTATAGTAAAAGATGATGGGGAACTTTTAAAAGAAGGTGACCAGAACAATACTAATGCAACACGATATATTAACAGGGTTACAAGTAAGGAAAATCTTAAAGCGAGTAATGAGTTCTTTGCCAAGGCGGTAGAACAGATACACAGCAGAGGAATGAAAGTCATAATAGACGGAGTGTTTAACCATTGTGGTTCATTTAACAAATGGATGGACAGGGAACACATTTACAGTTCTAGTGATGACGATTATGCCTGCGGTGCATATGAGAAGTATGAAAGCCCATATCACAGCTTCTTTAAATTCTATGGTAATCAGTGGCCGGATAATGGTTCATATGACGGCTGGTGGGGACACGATACACTTCCTAAGCTGAATTATGAAGACTCAGATACACTTGAAAAGTATATTATAGATATTGGAAAGAAATGGGTATCTCCACCGTACAATGTAGATGGCTGGAGGCTTGATGTTGCAGCTGACCTTGGGTACAGCAAGGAATATAACCATACATTCTGGAAAAAGTTCAGACAGGCTGTTAAGGAAGCTAATCCGGAGGCAATAATACTTGCAGAGAATTATGGTGATTCATATGACTGGCTTCAGGGTGATGAATGGGATACGATTATGAATTATGATGCCTTTATGGAGCCTGTAACGTGGTTTCTTACAGGAATGGAGAAGCATAGTGATGAAATGCGCCCTGATTCATTAGGTAATCCTGATTATTTTTTTGGTGCTATGCACCATAATATGGCAAGAATGGGTGGACAAAGTTATTCTATATCTATGAATGAGCTTTCTAACCACGACCATTCAAGATTTCTTACAAGAACTAACCATATTGTTGGCAGGGTTGATAAGCTTGGATCAGAAGTGGCTAATCAGAATGTGAATAAGTTTGTATTTATGGAGGCTGTCATTATTCAGATGACGTGGCCGGGTGCACCAACTGTATATTATGGAGATGAAGCGGGAGTGTGTGGTTTCACAGACCCTGATAACAGAAGAACTTATCCATGGGGACATGAAGATAAGGAGCTTATAGACTTTCATAAGGCAGCAATAAAGATGCACAAGGAGAATGAGGTATTAAGAACCGGCTCGTATAAGCAGCTTTATTCAGCACATAATGTTATTGCATATGGAAGATTTACATCAGATGATGCAGTGATAGTTGTTGTTAATAATGGGGAAGATGAGATAAGAGTTAATATACCTGCCTGGGAGACTGGACTTGCTATGGATGATGATGTCGAGCAGATAATGGTAACATTTGAGGGCGGATATTCAACAGACAGACAAGGTTACAGACTTAAAGACGGAATTCTTAATATAGGCTTAAGAAAGACTTCAGCTACAGTGTTAAGACGTCTTAGATGGTAGATAATGCTGTTAAAATATAATACACAGAAGTAAGAATGAGGAGTAATGTATAATGGCAGTAGATAATAACGAGGAAAAGAATAAAATAGTTCTTAACCGTAAGATGAGATTATGGAACAAGTATAAGAAGCCGGTAATAGGTGTTATTTTGGCTGTAGTAGTTATTGCAGTTGTTGCAATTGTTCTTAAATTATGCAGTATTGGAAAGCCAGTGGAAGATAAGGCGACAACACTTGCCAATAACAATAATAATAACAATGATATAATTATTACACAGTCATCTATAGAGATGTCTAACAATGAAACAACAAGTGCAGCTGATACAGAGAGTACAACATCAGCTGTAACAGAAAGCACAACAAGCAGTACAACATCAGCAGCTCAGGTATCAGGCGGAGTTGCCAGGATTACAACTAAGGCAGAGATACAGGAATACACATCACGTTCTAATTATGATGATGCAGTATTCTTTGGTGATATGATTGTATCAGGTATAGGTGAATATGGTTATCTTGACACATCACGCATATTCTCAGATAATAACCTTACAACAGATAAGGCACTTAATTCAGTGTCAAGTGTTGCGGCGGCTAATCCATCTAAGGTATATGTCCTTGTTGGACTTAATGACCTTAACTATGGAACAAGGTCAGGAGAGAATGTAGCTGAGAGAATAGGTTCAATAGTAGAGTCGCTTAAGGAAGCAATTCCATCAGTAAAGGTATATGTAGTGTCACTTCTTCCTATAACACAGAGCTTTGAGGCAAAGTCAAATGTAAAGATAACACAGGCGGCTATTGATGAAGCTAACAGCACACTTGCAGCCAGGGCGACAGAGTATGGAATGACATTTATAGATATAGCAGATGCATTTAAGGATGAGTCTGGATATCTTAATACAGATGTATCAACAGGTGGATATAACCTTAATCATAACTATTACCCATTCTTCCTTAATAATATATCGGGAGCGTCTAACTAATGAAATTTTATGTAATGTCACTATTTCCACAGATGATTTTGGATGGGTTGAATACAAGTATAACAGGCAGGGCTATAGATTCAGGAGTATTGTCTATAGAAGCTGTTGATATAAGGGATTTTTCCAATAATAAGCATATGAAGGTAGATGATTACCCATATGGCGGAGGAGCAGGAATGGTTATGCAGCCGGGACCCGTGTGCGATGCTTATGAGAGCATAGCATCAAGATGTTCAGGCAGACCAAGGGTTGTGTATATGACACCACAGGGGCATACATTTAATCAGCATATGGCAGAAGAATTTGCCAAAGAAGAAGAACTTGTAATTCTGTGTGGACATTATGAGGGAATTGATGAGAGAGCACTTGAAAGCATAGTTACAGACTATGTGTCAATTGGAGATTATGTCCTGACAGGTGGAGAGCTTCCGGCGATGGTTGTTATCGACTCAGTGTCAAGATTAGTTCCGGGAGTACTTAATAATGATGAGTCAGCCCAGACAGAGAGCTTCTCGGATGGTTTATTAGAATATCCACAGTACACAAGACCAGCCAATTATAAAGGTATGGAAGTGCCAGAAGTATTATTATCAGGTCACCACGGCAATATAGAGAAGTGGAGGCACGAGAAGTCGTTAGAACGTACTAAGAAGTACAGACCGGACTTATATGAGAAATATATGGCTGAGAACAATAATAACAGTTAAAATAATTGTTGACGGATAAGATATTTATGTGGTAAACTAATCAAGTCTTTTGGTGAATAACTTGATTGTTTACTACAGGATATTATGATGTGAAGTCACAATAAGCCTAGATAGCTCAGTCGGTAGAGCAGAGGACTGAAAATCCTCGTGTCACTGGTTCGATTCCGGTTCTAGGCACTTATTTATACCATAGGTATTACGTTATGTAGTATCTATGGTTTTTTTGTATCCCAATAATAAATAACAGTAAATAAAAGATGAGAGTGTAACAATGAATTGGAATGGAGATAAGAGTATAAAGATGAATTTAGATAAAACGGGAAAATCGGATAAAACAGGAACTACAAATAAGGATATTAAATATGATGATATATTATTGAATGGCAATGCAGGAACTACAAATAAAAATTCAGGCATTAAACCGAATGTTAAATATAATGATATATTGTCTAAGTTAGATAAATATAAAGATGAAAATATAGTACCTATGCATATGCCGGGGGCTAAGAGAAATAAAGAATTAATTGAGTTATATATGGGTGATATGGGAAATCCATATGAGAAAGATATAACGGAGATTAATGGTTTTGATAATATGCACAATGCCGAAACTATTATTAAAGATGCGTTTGATGAGGCGGCGGAGCTTTATGGAGCTGATGAGAGCTGGTATCTGGTAAATGGAAGCACTGCAGGTAATATGTCGGCAATATGCGGAGTTACCCATAAAAATGATGTTGTTATAATGGCAAGAAACTGTCATATATCAGTTTATAATGCAGTTATCCTCAATGAACTGAATCCTGTGTATATTTATCCAGAATATGATGAGGAATATGGGTATTATAAGGGGATAACATTAAAAGAAATTAAGGACATTGTGGATAAATACAGCTCAGACCATGACAGAAATGATATTAAAGCCGTGATACTTACATCACCAACTTATGAGGGAAATGTATCTGATATTAAATCAATAGCAGAGTATCTTCATCAATATAATATTCCATTGATTGTTGATGAGGCTCATGGTGCACATTTTAATTTCTCGGAAAGCTTTCCACAGTCAGCAGTTAAGTGTGGAGCTGATATAGTAATTAACAGTGTGCATAAGACACTTCCATCGCTTACACAGACAGCGATTATGCATATTAATTATGGAATAGTTGATGTAGAACGCATAAGAAGGTATTGGAATATATACCAGTCGACAAGCCCATCGTATATATTAATGTCTTCCATAGCAAGAAGCTTAAGCATTGTTAAGAATGACGGTGATAAATTATTTGCTGAATATGTTGATAAGCTCACTATTTTAAGAAATGGATTGTCAGAATTAAAGCACATCAGGTTAATAAATACAGACGACATATCAAAGCTTGTATTAGGATATAAAGATGCAAAATGGTTATATGACACTTTATTTTATAAATATAAAATCCAGCTTGAAATGTCATCTATAAAGTATGTGATAGCGATGACATCAATATTTGACTCGCAGGAGTATTATGATAGATTTCTTGCGGCATTAAAAGAGATAGACGAAGAATTAGATAATAGAGTTCTTGCGGCATTAAAGGAGATAGACGAAGAAATAGATGAGAGTAGGAGTAAATATAATAATAGAAGTAAAGATGAGATTTTAATTAATGATGAGGATAATGGTAATAAGATAAATGTTGCTGATTTCAGGGATGAGCAGGCGTTGACAATTGCACAAGCATTTAACAGGCGTGATTTATCAGGTTGTGATGAAATTCAGATGAATAATGAGAAGATATATGGTAAGATAAGTGGAGAGTCAGTGTATGTATATCCACCGGGAATACCGATATTATGTCCGGGAGAGGTTATTACACGAAAGATTATTGCAATACTTCAGGCGGCCGGTGAGGCAGGTCTGGAGGTTGTAGGTGTAAAAGAAGGAGCTTTGTTATGCCTGAGATAGCATTTTTAATGGGAAAAAGTTCAAGTGGTAAAGATAATATATTTAAGGCTTTAGTTGGTGATAAGGAGCTAAATCTTAAGACTGTTATTATGTATACAACAAGACCTATGAGAGCTGGAGAAAAAGAAGGTGTAGAGTATTATTATGTAGATAATGAGAAGGCATTGGAGCTTGAAGCGGCGGATAAAGTAATAGAGATGCGGATATATAACACAGTGTATGGAGAGTGGAAGTATTTTACAGTTGATGATGGGCAGATCAGGCTTGGAAGCGGTGACAAGTACATTGTTATAGGTACTATTGAGGCTTACAATAAATTTTGTGCATACTTTGGAAAAGATGCAATATTACCGATATATATAGAAGTCGATGATGGAATAAGGCTTATGAGAGCTATCAACAGGGAACAGAAGCAGGAAGTACCACAGTATGAGGAAATGTGCAGGCGTTTTCTTGCAGACAGTAAAGATTTCTCGGAGGAAAAGATTAAGGAAGCCGGAATTAATCAGAGATTTAGCAACGATGGAACAATAGAGGATTGTATCAGGGACATCAAAGAGGCAATTAAACAGCAGCTTTTATAAATGCAGTAAGAGTGAGTTGGCTTGAATTGTATTAATGATATTTATATGATACAATTATACGATGGTGGACACGAAAGAGAGTAAAGTTATGGATATAAAGATTAATGATATACAGACATCATCTTCAGTTCAGCAGGTGAAGAATACAGAGAGTACGGACAGTAGTTTTAAGTTTACTCTTATTAGTAATATAGAAGAAAAGGATCTTCAGGAAAAGCTTGGCAGTATGATGGAACAGATTACTGAGCAGGGTGAGAAGATTGCAAAGCATATGGATATTAAGGATATGCGAAAGTACAGGGAGCTTGTTAAGGGATTTCTTAACGAGGTTGTTAACCGTTCCCATAAGTTCTCAAGAGAGAACTTTCTTGATAGACGAGGCAGACACAGAGTATATGGTATTGTTAAACTTGTGGATAAGAATCTTGATGAGCTGGCAGGAGAACTTGTTAAAGAAGAGAAAAATCATCTTGAGATTGTAGGAAGAATTGATGATATCAGGGGTTTATTGCTTGATATATCAGCATAAGATTGGAGTATATAATGAGCACATTTTCAGATATTTATGGATACGATACAATTAAAGAGCATTTACAGAACGCAATTAAATTAGATAAGGTATCACACGCTTACATTATCAATGGAGGGCTTGGTGCTGGAAAGAAGATGATTGCCAAGATATTTGCAAAAGCATTACAGTGTGAGGCAGAAGGCGATAATAAGCCTTGTAATAAATGTCATTCCTGTATACAGACAGAGTCAGGCAATCAGCCTGATATAATATGGGTACGACACGAGAAGCCTGCAAGTATAGGTGTAGATGATGTAAGAGATCAGATAATATCAGATATGCTTATTAAACCATACTCAAGCCGTTATAAGATATACATTATAGATGAGGCTGAGAAGCTTACAGTGCAGGCACAGAATGCACTTCTTAAGACTATAGAAGAGCCACCAGCGTATGGTATTGTTATATTTCTTACGACTAACGCAGACATTTTCTTACAGACTATTATATCAAGATGTGTGCTTCTTGATTTAAAGCCATTAAAGGAAAGCGTAGTTATGGATTATCTTAAGGATAACTATGACGTGTCAGAATATGAACGTAAGTTTGCGGCTGATTTTGCACAGGGTAAGATTGGACGTGCTAAGACTATTATAGAAAGTACGGAATTCGCACATTTAAAGAATGATGTTATGCACGTTGTCAAGAATGTGAAGGATATGACGGCGGCAGACATAATGGCAGTTGTTAAAGATGTGACTAATTACAAGCTTACAATAGACGATTATCTTGATCTTATGGCTATGTGGTTCAGGGACGTGCTTATGTTTAAGAGTACCAATGATACGAATTATCTAATATTTAGTGATGAGATTTCGCTTATCAAATCGCAGGCTGAGGTTATGTCATACGAAGGAATTCAGGATATACTTAATTCTATAGATAAAGTAAAGGTAAGACTTAAGGCCAATGTTAATTTTGACTTATGCATAGAACTTCTTATTATGGCTATGAAAGAGGATATGTAGGCAGTTAGTGAATAATTGGCTGATGTTAGGAATTAATATTTGGCAGGATTGGAGATTAAAAATAGATGACTAAAGTTGTTGGTGTTAGATTCAGGCAGGTGGGCAAAATATATTTCTTTGCACCGGGACAGTATAATGTTGAGGTTGGTCAGCACGTTATTGTTGAAACAGCAAGAGGAATTGAGTATGGCCACGTTGTTCTTGGTGAAAGAGAGGTTGAGGATTCAGCAGTTGTACAGCCGCTTAAGGCTATTATCAGAATATCGACACCTGATGATGATGAAAGGGAAGCTAAGAACAGGGAAAAGGAAAAAGAAGCGTATAAGATATGTCTTGAGAAGATTAAGAAGCATAATCTTGAAATGAAGCTTATAAAGGTTGAGTATACATTTGACAATAATAAAGTATTGTTCTACTTTACAGCGGATGGAAGAATTGATTTCAGAGAGCTTGTAAAGGATCTGGCAGCAGTATTTAAGACAAGAATTGAACTTCGTCAGATTGGTGTAAGAGATGAAACTAAGATATTAGGCGGAATTGGCTCTTGTGGAAGACCATTGTGCTGTGCAACATATATGCCAGAGTTCATACCAGTGTCAATTAAGATGGCAAAGGAACAGAATTTATCGCTTAATCCATCAAAGATATCGGGTGTGTGTGGAAGACTTATGTGCTGTCTTAAGAATGAGCAGGAAACTTACGAGGAGCTTAACAGCCACCTTCCTAATGTGGGAGATTATGTTACTACACCTGAGAAATTAAAGGGTGAGGTATCAAGCGTTAATGTGTTAAGACAGCTTGTTAAGGTAATTGTCACACTTGATGGAGATGAGAAAGAGATAAGAGAGTATCCTGTTGCTGAGCTTAGATTTAAGCCTAAGAGAAGAAACGACAGAATGAATATAGATGATAAAGAGTTAAAAGAACTCGAAGAGCTTGAGAAAAAGGAAGGAAAAGCCCATATTAATGATGACTGATGTTAAGATTAATGCAGGTATTAATGCCAATGAGAGAATTGATGACTTATGCAGGGATAATCTCAGACTAATCCAGAATACAGATGTGTTCTGTTTTGGAATGGATGCTGTGTTGTTGTCTACATTTGCGAAGGCCGGAAAGAACCAGAAGGTGCTTGATATGGGTACTGGAAATGGTGTAATACCAATTCTTATGCAGGCGAAAAATCCAGGCAGTATGTATACAGGCTTGGAAATTCAGGATATCAGTTATGACCTTGCTGTCAGAAATGTTGAACTTAATAGTCTGTCAGACAAGGTTAATATTGTAAAAGGTGATATTAAAGAAGCTTCACATATTTTAGGTGGGGCTTCTTTTAATGTGGTTACAAGCAATCCACCATATATGAATGAAAATCACGGAATTGTTAATCCTGAGAGTGCCAAGGCAATCGCAAGACACGAGCTTCTATGCAGTCTTGAGGACGTTGTAAGGGAAGCTTCAAAGTGCCTTAAGGTTAAGGGACATATGTATATGGTTCACAGACCATCAAGACTTGTAGATATATTTACTTCTATGAAGAATAACCACCTTGAGCCAAAGCGTATAAGGCTTGTGTATCCGCATATAGATAAGCCAGCTAATATGGTGCTTATAGAGGCGGTAAAGGGCGGACGTTCACAGCTTATAGTGGAAGAACCACTTATTGTATACAATAGCGATGGAAGTTACACGGAAGAACTTTTAAAAATGTACAATTAGTATGAATTTAAGAGAGGAGCAGTATGGAAGATAATATTACAGATATTGATTATGATAGTGTGCAGGCACTTGAAGAATTTAATGGCTCTCATAATAATAGCGGAGTTGGGCAGTTATATTTGTGTGCAACTCCGATTGGTAATCTTGAGGATATTACGTTCAGGGTGTTAAGGATATTAAAGGAAGTTGATATTATTGCGGCGGAGGATACGAGAAACAGCATAAAGCTGCTTAATCATTTTGAGATTAATACGCCGATGACAAGCTATCATGAATATAACAAGTATGATAAGGCAAAGGTGCTTGTTGAGAAGATGCTTAAAGGAATGTCAGTCGCTGTAATAACTGATGCTGGAACACCTGGAATATCTGACCCGGGAGAGGAGCTTGTAAGGCAGGCACTTGCATCAGGAATTAAGGTATCATCAGTTCCTGGTGCGGCAGCGTGTATAACGGCACTTACAATGTCGGGACAGGCAACAAGACGTTTTGCATTTGAAGCATTTCTTCCGGCGGACAAGAATGAGCGTAAAGACATATTAAAAGAGCTTGAAGATGAAACAAGAACAATGATTATATACGAAGCTCCACACAGGCTTTTAAAGACACTTAAAGAGCTTTCTGAGGTGTTAGGAGGAAGCAGGGCAGTTACTATATGCAAGGAACTTACCAAACGCTATGAGAATAGTATGGTTACAACGCTTGCAGAGGCGTGCAGTTATTATGAGAATAACCAGCCAAGGGGCGAGTATGTTCTTGTAATTGCTGGAAAAGACAGAAATGAGCTTAAAGAGGAAGCACAGGCACAGTGGCTTACTATGTCTGAGCAGGAACACGTTGATATGTATATAGCACAGGGACTTGATAAAAAAGAGGCTATGAAGGCAGCAGCCAGGGACAGGGGCGTATCTAAGAGGGATATATATAATAAGCTTCTGGGAAATTAGTTCTTAAAAGAAAAAATGTTACACAAATGTTAAATACTTATATAAAAAAGTGATTAAAATAGAGTCTTAGCTAAAATAAATTTAAGAGTAAATTTTAAAATATATAGGTGGAGTGGTACAAATCCCCTTCTTTATCAGATGATATTTCTGGTAAGGAAGGGGATTTCTTATCTTCTAATCTTCTATTGTATGTTCGTTGATAATTGCCTTAATGGTCTTATAAAGATAAGGCTTGAGCCTGTCAATATCAGCTGGTTCTTTGTAAAGGATTGAGCTGTAGCAGGTTGAGCTTATAAGCTCGACAATCATAAACAGCATAATCTCAGGCTCGTTGAGGTTAAGACCAGAGTCTTCAAGCATTTCATAGTATATATCTTTAAAATTAATGTCGTCATCAGCGACATTGGTTGTAAGAGCCTCTTTAAATATTCCCCACGACAGGTTCTTTGATATAAATGTAAGAAGTGTCTGGTTGGTGTTAAGCACATTAATTATGTTGTCAGCAATAAATATAATCTCCTCGGTAAATGTAATTGTAAACGAAGGGTCACTAATCTGCTGTTCTTTTATATGAAGCTCTAATGCATTCACTGCATTTTTAAAGAGCTTGCTTGCCTCGTGAGAAATGAGTTTATTTCTTATATCATATTTATCTTTGAAATACAGATAAAAAGTTCCCTTGGCAATTCCAGCTTTCTGAGAAATCTCGGCAATTGATGTCTTGGAAACACCCTGCGTTGTAAAGAGCTTAAAAGCTGTATCTAAGAGGGAAGTCCTTTTCTGTTGTTTGTTGTTCTCAAGTTTTCCCATAAAATCTCCAATCTAATGCAGGCATAATATTAGTTGTTCTGTCAATTAATATTCTACCATGTTGAAAATAAAAAATCTATAAAAAAATGACTTTTAGTCATTTTGAGTATTGACTATCGGTCATTTTGTGCTAGAATAACACTTGCAAAGAAAATGACCAAAAGTCATATTTGAGAGATCACGGTCATATGTATTGAATTGATAATAAATGTAATTAATTAAGAGAGTTATTAATTATTGAGAGGTTATCAGTCCAATCAAAGTAAAATTACGTCGCAGACGTAGAAATGAGGCGAGTTATGGAAAAGTTTGGAAAAGTAATTGTTAAACTCAGAATTCCAATTCTTATTCTGAGTTTCCTGCTTCTTATTCCATCTGCAATCGGATACTTTAATACAAGAGTTAATTACGATATTCTGTATTATCTTCCGAATGAGATAGAGACTATGCAGGGTCAGGACATTCTTATGGATGACTTCAATAAGGGTGCATACGCGATGGTCGTTGTCCAGAATATGGATACGAAGTCTACTGACAGACTTATTAAGAAGGTAGAGAATGTAGACCACGTTGCACAGGTTATTTCTTACACAGGAATAGTTGGTGAAGATGTTCCATCTGAGATTGTTCCATCAAAATTCAGAAAGTATTTCGAGAATGACAGCACAGATACAACTTTATTTGCAATATTCTTCGATAATACAACTTCAAGTGATGATACTATGAATGCTATCATACAGATAAGAGAGCAGACAGAGGGTCAGGCCTTTATAAGTGGTATGTCAGCAGTAGTTACGGATACTAAGAATCTTTCGGAGAAAGAGACACCACTTTATGTACTTATAGCAGTAGTTCTTGTATGTATCGTGCTTGCTATATTTATGGATTCATTTCTTGTACCAGTATTCTTTATGATAAGTATAGGAATGGCAATTGTATACAACCTGGGTTCTAACATTTTATTAGGTGAGGTTTCATATATAACTAAAGCTCTTGCGGCTGTACTTCAGTTAGGTGTTACACTGGATTATTCAATCTTCTTATGGCACAGCTACAAGGAAATGAAGGAAATATATCCGGATGACCACAAGGAAGCGATGGCAGTTGCCATTAGTAATACACTTACATCCGTAGTTGGTTCTTCTATAACAACAGTTGCAGGTTTCATTGCACTTTGCTTTATGAGCTTCACACTTGGTCTTGACCTTGGTATCGTTATGGCAAAGGGTGTTGTATTCGGTGTTATCGGTTGTGTAACAATCCTTCCATCATTGATACTTACATTTGACAGGGCATTAGAGAAGACAATGCATCGTGAGATTATGCCAAACTTCGATAAGCTTGCTACATTTATAGTAAACCACTCATGGATATTTGTAATTGTCTTTGTTGTATTATTAGGACCTGCTATATATGGACAGAATCATACATCAGTATATTATGATTTGTCTGATACACTTCCAGATGACCTTGCCTGCTCACAGGCTAATAAGAAGCTGGAAGAAAACTTTGATATGAATTCAATCTATATGATACTTGCTGACTCTAGTATGTCTACAGATACAGCTAACGAAATGCTTGATAAGTTAGGTGATGTAGACGGTGTACAGTTCGCACTCGGACTTGACACAGCACTTAAGTCTGGTATTCCACAGGAATTCTTACCGGCTAAGACAGTATCAGAGCTTAAGGGTGAAGATTATCAGATAATGATGATTGCTACAGATTACAAAATAGCATCAGATGAAATTAACAATCAGATTAGTAAGGTGAATGATATTGTAAAGTCTTACGATTCTAAGGCAATGGTAGTTGGTGAAGCTCCTTGTACCAAGGATCTTATCACTATAACAGATAAGGACTTTAAGACAGTCAGTGCGGTATCAATAGTAGCTATATTTGTTATTATCCTGTTCGTACTTAAATCAATATCGCTTCCAATTATACTTGTTTCAGCAATCGAATTTGCTATCTTTGTTAATATGGGTATTCCATATTTTACGCATACACAGATACCATTTATTGCATCAGTAGTTATCGGTACTATCCAGCTTGGTGCAACAGTCGATTATGCTATTCTTATGACAACAAGATATAAGAAGGAAAGAAGCCAGGGATACGCTAAGAAGGAAGCAATCCAGATAGCTCTTTCAACATCAATACCATCAATTATTGTTAGTGCGCTTGGTTTCTTTGCCGCAACATTTGGTGTTGGATGTATAGCTTCAGTTGATATGATTGGTTCGCTTTGTACACTTATGGCGCGTGGTGCAATTATAAGTATGTTCGTAGTTATCTTCATACTTCCATCATTGTTTGTATTATGTGATAAGCTCATTATCAATACAAGTATAGGATTTAAGCCTAAGAAGAATCAGGATATGTAATCAGAAAGATGTATGAACGGGTCAAAGGTGTATATGCCGTAACAGATATAAGAATATATCAGGAAGTAAGAAAATGGAGGAATAGTTATGGTTAAGAAGACTTTATTTAAATATAGTTCAGTATTATTAAGTGTTGTTCTTATTGCTTCAACACTTACAGGCTGTAGCACTAGCACAGCATATAATCAGACAGGCAGTGAGGTTGCAATAAGCAGTGAGGCTGCTTCTAATACAGAGAATATTATAACAAATGCTATTAAGAACGAGCTTTCAATATCAAATACAAGTACATTAAAGACAAATACAAGAGACGAGATGGTATATGTATTTGATAAGGCAGACGGAACTCAGGATCACGTTCTTGTAACAGAAAAGGTTACTGATTCTAAGGGCGAAACAACAACTAACCAGAGCACATCTGATAAGACTGCTCCTGTTTCAATAAAGGTTACTTACAAGTTAAATGGTGTTGAAACTAAGCCAGAAGATATGATTGGCAAGAGTGGTAAGGTTACTATCAGATATGACTATACTAACAATGAGAAGAAGAATATAACAGTTAATGGAAAGTCACAGACAGCTTATGTTCCATTTACTATGATTACAGGAACACTTCTTCCAACAGATAAGTTCAGTAATGTAGAAGTTACTAACGGCAAGGTAAGCAAGGTTGGCGATAATATCATTGCACTTGGTATGGCTATGCCAGGCTTAAAGGATACTTTAAACCTTAAGTTTGATGGTGAAAGCCTTGATATGGATATTCCAGAATACTTTGAAATATCAGCAGATGTAGAGGATTTCGAGCTTGATATGTCTATGTCAGTTGCTACAACAAGCACACTTAATGATATAGATACAGATGATTTCTCACTTGCTAAGCTTGAAGATAAGATGAATGAGCTTCAGTCAGCAGCTGACCAGCTTACAGATGGAACAGTTACTCTCCAGAATGGTACACAGACACTTTCTGACAGTATTCCAGCACTTACAGATGGCGTGAACCAGTTAAATGATGGTGCAAGCCAGCTTAAAGATGGTATCTATGCTTATACAGATGGTGCTACAGCTCTGGCAGCAGGTGCAGGACAGCTTAAGGATGGTATCAGTGCATACACAGCAGGAGCTAACCAGCTTGGTGCAGGTGCAGGACAGTTACAGTCAGGTTTAAAGACTTATACTGATGGTGTAGGAGCACTTAATGCAGGTTCAGGCACATTACAGAGTGGTCTTTCAACATATACAGGCGGTGTTGCCAGTGCGGCAGCAGGTGCAGTTTCATTACAGACAGGTTTAAAGGCTTATACAGATGGTGTTGCTAGTGCAGAGGCAGGAGCTTCACAATTAAATGAAGGAATAAAGAGCATTAAGACAGCACTTATTGGAAATGTTGTTAAGGAACTTGCAGCTAATTCAACAGCTTATAAGATGAATTCTGTAGCAGACTCAACAGGAAAGACTGTTATGGAGCAGGCAGCTGATTTACAGAAATTAGGAACAGCATTAGGCCTTAGTGATGTAACTATAGCAACAGACCTTAGTAATCTGGGTAAGAAGAGCAGTAGTGAGGCAGCAACAGATATATCGACTTATTTTGTAAAGTATCTTACAGCTTATACAACTAATATAATAACAGAGACATATACAGAAGCTGTGACAAGCGGTAAGCCATATACTCCACAGGTATCACAGGCTGGTTCAAAGGATTATGTATATGCTAACCAGTTAGGACTTCTTATTAAGGCTGCTGGTAATATAGGTGCTTCAAGTGCATTAGATGCAGTTGTTAGCAATCTTAGCAATAATGAAACTATTAATGCAGCATTAAAGCAGCTTACAGATGGAAGCCAGTCATTAACAGACGGACTTGGTGAACTTGTTAAGAATAACGATACACTTAACGCAGGTGCATCACAGCTTAATGCAGGACTTGCACAGCTTAGTGGTAACAATGATACACTTAATGGTGGTATAGCACAGATAAGTGCAGGACTTGCACAGCTTAGCGATAACAATGATACACTTAATGGTGGTATAGCACAGATAAGCGCAGGACTTGCACAGCTTAACGACAATAATGATACACTTAACGGTGGTATTGAACAGATTGCAGGCGGTTTCAGCACACTTAATTCTAACAACGAAGCTTTAAGAAGTGGTTCTACACAGCTTGCTGATGGAACATCAACACTTAAGTCATCTTCTGTAACTTTAGCAGATGGTGTAACACAGCTTAATGATGGTGCTATAACACTTAAAGATGGTATGGCAGAATTCAATGAGACAGGTATTAAAGCTATTACAAGTCTTGTTGGTGATGATGCTGATACAGCAGTAGATACAATCAAGGAAGTAATCAAGCTTGGTCAGAATTACAACACATTCCTTGGTAAGTCAGATGGTAAGGATAATTCAGTAACGTTTATATATAAGACAGCTGAATTAACTAAATAAGCTTACTTTTCCAAAACTCTCATATATAAATTATGCCGGCCCGGTCGGCGGAAAGATTAATAATCTTTCAAAAAACCCCACAGAAATTCATATCTGTGGGGTTTTTGCTATGCAGACAGTGCGTTAAAGGTTACGCAGCTGCGACAGTATAGTTATATGTTAATATAATTCCATAATCATTTTGAATGTTATGATATGCTTTTAAAATAATCTTCAAGTCTTGTAAATGTCTTAATAAGTACGGCGGCTTCATCTTCGCTTAAATCGTCAGTTATATGTTTAATCATATCCCGATGAAATCTCATATGGTGAGTGTATGCCGCATTACCCTTTGGTGTGAGGGAAGCATATACGACACGGCGGTCTTCTTCACTTCTTGTCCTTATTACATATCCCTTTTTAACAAGTCCGTTAATGCCGACTGTAAGAGTTCCCATAGTCACGCCTAAGGCCTTGGATATTGTTCCCATAGTGCGTGGCTCTTTAATTCCGATAGCTTCAATTATGTGCATATCAGTAACTGTGATGTCAGAAAATTCATCTGTAATTAAAGCCTTTTCTTCAATGTTCATTATATCATTGAATAAAGTTACTAAAATAGAGTTCAATGATTCGTAAATGTCCATAGGTATTACTTTCCTCGCTTCAAAATATTTTTAATTATACAATGAAATGGTGTGTTAATGCAACAAAATACTGCGGTATTTATGAGTTAATGCGTTAAATACAATTTGCAATTTTATAGGATAAGTAGTATCATTAAATGGAGTATTATTTTGACAATATAGAGCAATAAAAGTACAGATTATTGCCATAAAATATTACTTAATATCAGGTTTAAAGTTTAATGATAGATGGAGGCACGTATGAAGTTCATAGCAATTGGCGAATTGATGTTAAGATTGTCACCACCTAACTATGAGAAGATAGTTACAACCCACAATTTCATAGTTAACTATGGTGGAGCAGAAGCCAACGTAGCAGTTTCACTCGCTAACCTTGGTGTAGATTCAACATTTTTTACAGTATTACCTAACACAGACCTTGGTAAGTCTTGTATCAACTACCTTAAGGCTAATGATGTACACACTAAGCACATTATCAAGTCTGACGGAAGAATGGGACTTTATTACCTTGAAGAAGGTGTTTCAGTAAGACCTTCACAGGTAATATATGATAGAGGAAGCTCAGCATTTGCTGAATATGATTATAAGGATGTAGATTTTGAGAACATCTTAAAGGATTATGACTGGTTACATTTAAGTGGCATCACACCAGCTCTTTCATATAACTGCCGTCGTCTTATAGATAAGGCTATCAAGGCAGCTAAGAAGCTTGGACTTACGGTAAGCTTTGATCCTAATTTCAGAAGTACATTATGGTCTTTTGAAACAGCAAGGGATGTACTCAGCAGATATCTTCCATATGTAGATGTACTTATAGGTATTGAGCCTATCCATGTATACAATGCAGATGGTACAGATGTTAAGGACGGCCTTACTATGGATCCATCATTTGAGGATATGGACAGAGTATTCAAGGCTATTGATGAGCAGTACCATATGAAAGCAATTGCAAGAACAGTACGTTATGTTCATTCAGGAAGTAATAACTCTCTTAAGGCTTTCTACTATGCTGACGGAAAGACTTACGAAAGCAAGACACTCAATTTTGAGATTGTTGACCGTGTTGGTGGTGGAGATGCATTCTCTTCTGGTCTTATCTATGCTCTTATGCAGAATGACTGGAAGCACGAAGATATCGTCAATTTCGCAGTAGCTTCTTCAGTAATGAAGCACGCTATCCGCGGCGATACTAACATCACAAGCGTTGACCAGATTAAACGACTTATGAATAATGCTTCATTTGATGTGCAGAGATAATAAGCGTAGGTCATACAGAAGGAAGGTCTAAGGAAAATCAGTACTTGAATAATGATTTTCCCTAGACCTTCTTCATATGAGATTAATAACAGATAGATTATGGTTAATATACCGGAGGATATATGAAAAAAATAAAAGAACTTATGCCGGAGGCATATGATTTTAATGGAAAGCTTTCATTAAAACAGGCGATACCACTTGGACTTCAGCACGTTATGGCGATGTTTGTAGGAAATCTTACACCGTTGCTTATTATTACAGGAGCCTGTGGTATTGGAGCAGGAAGTGAGTATGCATCTATTCAGGTTGCACTTTTACAGAATGCTATGATTATAGCTGGTATTGTAACACTTATACAGTTGTTTTCAATTGGACCTGTTGGAGGCAAGGTGCCTATTATTATGGGTACAAGCTCTGGATTTATCGGAGTATTCAGCAGTATAACAAAGGTTATGGGAGGCGGAGTATTAGCCTATGGTGCAATTATGGGAGCATCCATTATAGGTGGTCTTTTTGAAACTGTGCTTGGTGCATTTATTAAGCCTTTAAGAAGATTTTTCCCATCAGTTGTAACAGGAACTGTTGTGCTTTCTATTGGACTGTCACTTATTTCTGTTGGTATCAATTCATTCGGTGGTGGAAACGGGGCTAAAGACTTTGGCTCATTAGAGAATCTGTTTCTGGCGTTTGTTGTGCTTATTGTTATATTATTCGTTAAGCACTGGACAAAGGGATATCTTAGTTCATCATCTATACTGATTGGAATTATAGTTGGTTATATTGTAGCAGCTATTATGGGCTGTGTGCTTCCACATACAGCAGTTAATGCTGAGGGAGTTGAATATACTAAGTCATGGGTACTTAACTGGAATAAGGTTGCAGAAGCTAAGTGGATTGCGATTCCTAAGTTCATGCCAGTTAAGCCAGTGTTTGACTTAAGAGCAATACTTCCTGTGCTTGTTATGTTTGTTGTAACAGCAGTAGAAACTGTTGGAGATATATCAGGTGTTATGGTCGGTGGAGTAGGAAGAGAAGCGACAGATAAAGAACTTTCAGGCGGAGTTATGTGTGATGGTTTAGGTTCATCGCTTGCAGCACTTTTCGGTGTGCTTCCTAATACATCATTCAGCCAGAATGTTGGCCTTGTTGCAATGACTAAGGTTGTTAACAGAATTGCACTTGCATCTGGTGCTGTATTCCTTATATTATGTGGTCTTATTCCTAAGCTTGGAGCATTAATATCAATCATGCCACAGTCAGTACTTGGTGGTGCGGCAGTTATGATGTTCTCATCAATTATTGTAAGTGGTATCCAGCTTATCACTAAGGAGCCGCTTGATGCAAGAAGGCTTTCTATTGTATCGGTTGCACTTGGTGTAGGCTATGGTATGGGTGTAAGCCCTGCAATCCTTGCACATACACCACAGGCAGTACAGCTTATGTTTGGTGAGTCTGGTATTGTTCCAGCAGCATTTGTAGCAATATTACTTAACATAATTCTTCCTAAGGATAAAGCTGAGGAAACGGTTAAAGAAGTTGTTTCAGAAGAAGCAGCAACAATAAAGGAAAAGGCTGTAACTAAATAAGGTACAGCAATTAGCGAAGATACCGGGAAAGACGAATAAGGTCATCAGGAGTATCAATATCATATAATTCATATTCATCCTGTGCAGGAACTAAAACAACCTGTGCAGGATATTTTTTTGCAATAAAACCGCCACCCTTGCCTTGTGGAAGATTCATCAGTTCATCATAATATCTGGCTGGGAATATTACAGGAGAACCAGGAGTTCCATTAAAAGCAAGACGGCATATCTTACTATTATTATTGAAATAATTATTATTGGCATTGCTGGATTTATCTGTGCTGTTACAAGCAAAATAACTGCTGTTGTAGTAAATAAATAAAAGGCACAGCAGCTGAAGGCTTGTCTTAGTGATAAGCGGCTGGTCTGATGGAAGAAATAATATCCCTTGGGTGCAGCAGCTTTTGTGTCTGTTAGTTTCCTTTAGAATACGTGAAACACCAAGACGTACCATATCATTTCTGTAAGGCATATTGTGTTTTATGCAATGTATATGTTCCTGTTCACATATCTGTACAAGCTCATCATGCCGGGTTACAGCAAGAGTTTCACAAAAGTCTACGAAACGGCTTATATTTATCGCATTTTCAAAGAGAGTGTTGTTGTTGAAGGAGGCTAAAAGCTTGTTGGTACCGAATCTTTTTGACATACCGGATGCCATAATAATGCACGAAATAGAGCTGAAGGTGTTATCAATATCGATTAAAAGTACATCAGATCTGCTTTTAATACTATCAAGAAATTCCGTGGATTGTTTTCTGATGACAGCTAATACGCGTGAGTTATCAAGAAGATTTTTAATGTTCTCCTGAAAAGGGATACAGGAGCTTTCCAGATAACCAAGCTCGTCAATAACAAATACACTATCAGCAGAGGTCATAAGATGCTTCTTAATGGCAGGGCAGGCGCAGTTAATAAAGCCATCCTCTACGGAGGTCATGTTGTTGCCTTTTTTAGGGGAAACAGGAGTGAGTGTACGTGGTCTGCCAATCACATATTCTTTTCCATCATCTATAAGATTAGATTTAATAACAACTTCTGGTGTGTCTGTTCTGCGGCTTAGCAGATAATTGAAAAAATCAGACATATCCATAGTTTCTTCAATCTGGTTTAAAATGCTGTTTAACAGATATGATTTACCACTTCCCCGCTCTCCCGTAATAAACAAGTGCTTTTTATGGGACATTTTAAAAAAAGTAATTACAGCCAGAGCGTCTAAATAACAATTATCCATAGATTAAGTCACCTCATTTCAGTAAATGCTTTTATAACGTAGGCGTGTCTAGTGTAAATAGACATATATACGCAGTATAGGTATAGGCTATAATGCCACAACTATGCGGTGGGTTTTATGGTTAATGTCAGTACATTCAATGACATTAATATTATCATATATAAGAGACATCTTTTCATTAATAATATCAAGAGAGTCTGTATGTGTATTAATGGTGCTAAGGATTGTCCCAGACTTCATAAGAAGTATATTATCGCAGTATTCTAAAGCAAGCTCAGGGCTGTGAATACACATTAGGGCGCATCTGCCATTGGATACAATACTTCTTATGTGCTGCATAAGAAGATGACGGTTAGAAAAATCAAGTGCACTATCCGGTTCATCGAGAAGAAGCAGTGGGGAAGCCTCTATTATGGTGCGTGCCAGAATACATAACTGCTTCTGCCCTTCGCTTAAAGCTAAGAAGTCTGATTCGTATAAACCCTTAAGTCCAACCATATCAATAGCTTTATCCACACGCCTGAGCATATCTGTGGTGTAGCCTCCAAGTATGTGCATATGAGGATTGAAGCCAAGCAGACATACATCCCTGACGGTCATGCTTATAGTAAGATTGTTTCTTTGGGGAATGTAGCTTATGAGCTGTGCCTTTTTTTTAACAGAGAGGTTTTCAAGTAAGTGTTCATTAAGCTGACATTTTCCGTTGTGTTTTATAAGTCCCATGATGGCCTTAATAAGAGAGGTTTTACCACAGCCGTTATTGCCAATAACAGCATTAAGCTGTCCAGGCATAAGGTCAAAGCTTACGTTATCAACCGCACAGGTGCTGCCGTAATATACTGATATTCCGTCTGCGGAAAATGTATTATTGAATAAATCGGACATCATAACGCCTCCTTTTTATTAGCTCTGATAAGCAGAATGATAAGCAGTGGAGCACCAAGAAGTGAGGTAAATATACTGACTGGCAGCTCTGATGGGGATACACTTCTTGCCAGTATATCAGCAAGTGTCAGTAAAATAGCTCCTGTGAAGCCACTTGTTATGTATGTAAATATGTCATTACGCTTTGTAAGAAGTCTGGCAATATGAGGTGCGATAAGTCCGATAAAGCTTATAAGCCCCGTAACACATATTATTGATGATACGATAAGAGTAGCAAGCATTAATATAATAAAACGCAGACTTGTCACATTTACACCTAGTGATACGGCTTCTTCCTCGCTTGTAGAAAGAATGAGAACCTGTCGGTATAACAAAGCTATTACAATAAATCCGGCAAGTGTTGTGAAGAAGGGAATAGCAAGGCTGTCCCTTGAAATACCATTAAGGCTTCCCATAATCCAGTATTCGATTGAAGCAAGCTGTTTTTCGGGATCTGCAGCAAGCTTTAGAAACATAAGTATAGTCTGTGCCACAGAATGAATAGCTATACCGGCAAGCACGATTGTATAACTGTTTCTGCCAGGGACAAGATAAGCCGTAAGCAGAGTTATTATGAGTGCTGTAACAGCTCCGATAAAAGCAGATATGGAGATGACTGGAACAGAAGCAGAAACTGCGACTATTGCAAGAGCAGCACCGGCACTTGCACCGGAGGAAACGCCAACGATATCGGGAGAAGCCAGAGGGTTTTTAAATATAAGCTGATATATATAACCTGATATTGAAAGCCCAAAACCACCTATAACACCCATAAGGGCGCGGGGAAGCCTGAGCCTTTTAAAGACCATAATAGACATAGTATCACCAGACAGTAAGCTCTTTAATGTGAGTGGATACTGTCCGGTAATGACAGACCATACAAGTACCGCCAGAAGAAGCAGTACCTGTATGACTGATAAAAGTATAATTTTGTTCCGGTAATTAGAAGTATTTTTGAACATAAATCATCCTTATTTAGCAGGTGTGAATCCATAAAAGCTTTCATAGAATTTAGTTACACATTCTTCATAGAAATCATTAGTAACCTTTTCTGGGTGAAGAACAGAGGCAATATATATGCTTCCTAAGAAGCTTGCTGGTACAGGTGAATCCCATGCTTCTATATCACCAGGAAGTTTTACAACCTTTTTATTCTTAACAGCATTGCAGTCTGCAAGATTAGCATCATTTATAACGTCATCTACTGAGTAAGTTGCATCGGCAGCTATTATAATGTAATCAGGGTTCCAGGCAAGAAGCTGTTCATATGAAATATTTGCCCAGTAAGTATCTGTAAGCTCAGAGGCTGCATTCTTTCCGCCTGCATTGCTAAGTAATGTGTTCTGATACATCTTGCTTCCGGCTGTTGAAAGAACAGAGCTGTTGCCCGCAAGATATACTAAAGGAGTGCTCTCACCTGCAAGCTTGGCTTTATTATCAGCTAAAAATGTATCGATAGAATTGTTAAGTGCATCAGAGCGTCCGATTGTGTTAGTTATTTTACCAACAAGTGTTATACATTCCTTAAGGAGCGTTGCATCCTCAGGATTAACAACAACAGCCTTGATACCAAGACCTTCAAGTGTATCTGCAGCTTTTTTTAACTTCATAGGAAGGAATACAACATCAGGTGCTGCTGCAACACAGGCTTCTGTGTTGAATTCCTTAGCTGTTCCCATATTAGGGAGACTTACGATGGATGGAGCTGCAAGCTTATAGATGTTTCGTGTATTAGCCTTAGCTTCGATTCCCACAAGCTTATCCTTTAATCCAAGTGCAAGGAGAAGACTTGTAGAGATATAGTAAGATGAAGCAATCTTTTCAGGTGCTTTTTCAAAGGTCACTGTTCGTCCAGCCTGGTCGGTAACAGTAAGAGGGTAGCTTGTGCTTACCTCGCTAAACTGGGACATAACATCAAAGGCTGATGTTGAAGCAGCCTGTGTAGCATTGTTGTTAGAAGCAGAACTGCCACATGCTACAGTTGATATAAGCATAAGCACTGCCAGAACTAAAGCGGTTAATCTTTTAAACTTTTTCATAGTTATCCTCATTTCTACTTTATTTTAGCACACTCATTTATGTTGAACAGAATATATCTGACAGCAACAGTTAAAAGATATGTGCGAATGAATTTTATCAGATTGACAAGGCTTTTACAAGCCAGTATAGTTATATTATGATGTAATTAAGAAACGGTCAGGAAAAAGGTTAAAGGTTGTTTAAAGCTGCACAGCAGGACTTTTATTTCTGGCATAAGTATGATCAAAATGAGGAGTTTTTATGCTTAATATACAGAATTATAGGAAAGTAGAAAGTATTAAAGAGGCTTACGAGCTTAACCAGAAGAAGGCTAACAGAATTGTCGGCGGCATGATGTGGATGCGTATGGGCGATAACAGAATCAATACTGCGATTGACATGTCAGGACTGGGACTTGACAAGCTTGAAGAGACAGATGAAGAATTTAAGATTGGATGCATGACATCTCTAAGACAGTTAGAAAACCATAAGGGCTTTAATGAGTATACCAATGGCTGCGCTAAGGAAGCACTAAGGCATATTGTTGGGGTGCAGTTTAGAAATCTTGCAACAGTTGGCGGAAGCATATATGGAAGATATGGATTTTCTGATGTTCTTACATTATTAATAGGACTTGACTCATATGTGGAGTTATATAAGGGTGGAATAGTTTCCCTAAAGGAGTATGCGGCTAAGAGCTATGACAGGGATATTATTGTAAGCATTATAGTTAAGAAAAAGCCAGTTAAGATGTTTTATGAGGCAGTAAGAATAACAGAAACAGACCTTCCGGTTCTTACCTGTGCTGGCGTGGGCTTTAGCGGTTCAGGCGAATATAATATATGCATAGGTGCAAGACCGGGAAGAGCTGTTGTTGTTGAAGATAAGGAAGGTATTCTTAAGGGCGGAGTAAATGATGAGGCTATAGAGAGCTTCGCAAGGTATGTAAAAGAAAATGTTTCTACAGAGAGTAATATGCGTGGAAGTGCTGAATACAGAAGCCATCTGGCAGAAGAGCTTACTAAGAGAGCATTAAGGGCTGTAAATTATTAATATAGAGATTTATTAGTGTATGGATTGGAGAATATATGTTAGTAGATATTAAGTTAAATGGAAAGTCAGTCAAGGCAGATGTGGCCTGCGATATGACTCTTTATGATTTCGTGAGGGAGCATGGCTGTTATAGTGTAAAATGTGGCTGTGAGACTTCTAACTGCGGACTGTGTACGGTATTTCTTAACGATAAACCTGTACTTTCATGTTCGGTTCTTGCTGTAAGAGCAGATAAATGCAGCGTTACAACGCTTGAAGGTTTACAGGATGAGGCCGCAGAGTTTGTTACATTTATAGCTGATCAGGGAGCAGAGCAGTGTGGCTTCTGTAACCCGGGCTTTGTTATGAATGCTATTGCACTTTTTAGGGAGAATCCTTACCCTGATGAAGATGAGATTAAGGAATTCCTTTCGGGAAATCTGTGCAGATGTTCAGGATATGAAGGCCAGTTAAGAGGAATTCTGGATTACCTCAAGGCAAAAAAGGCGAAGGAAGTAAATGTAGAAAATAAAGAAAATATAGCAGAGGAGGTGAAGTAATGAAGTCAGTTAATAAAGCGGTAAGAAAAAAGGATGCAATGGAGCTGCTTCTTGGAAAGCCGGTATATACAGATGATATTGCACCAAAGGATTGTCTTGTTGTAAAGCTTCTGCGTTCACCATATGCCAACGCATATGTTAAGAGCATTAATACAGATATTGCAATGAAGGTACCTGGAATAGAGGCAATATATACATATAAGGATGTTGACCAGAATATGAAGCGTTTCACCTGCGCCGGTCAGACTTATCCTGAGCCAAGTCCTTATGACAGGCTTATTCTTGATAAACACGTAAGATTCATAGGTGATCCGGTTGCGATTGTTGCGGGAGTGGATGAGCGCTGTGTTGATAAGGCAATGAAGCTTATTAAGGCAGAGTATGAGGTGCTTGAGCCAGTACTTGACTTTACAAAGGCAAAGGATAATGAGATACTTGTTCATCCGGAGGATAACTGGGAAGCATTGTGTCCTGTCGGAGCTGATAATAAAAGAAATCTATGTGCACATGATGAGTGCAGTAATGGTGATATAGATAAGGTGCTTGAGAGTTGCGATGTTGTAATTGACAGGACATATCATACAAAGGCATGCCAGCAGAGCATGATGGAGACATTCAGGACATTCTGTACAATCGATACCTATGGAAGACTTCATGTTGTAAGTTCTACACAGATAGTATTTCATTGCAGAAGAATCATATCACACGCACTTGGAATATCTCCATCAAAGATACGTGTTACAAAGCCTAGAATAGGTGGCGGTTTTGGCGCAAAGCAGACCTCAGTTTCAGAAATATATCCGGCATTTGTTACATGGAAGACTAAGAAGCCAGCTATGATTATATTCTCAAGGGAAGAATCATTGTCAGCTTCATCTCCAAGACACGAGATGCAGATGCATGTAAGGCTTGGTGCAACTAAGGATGGTATCGTAAAAGGAATAGATTTATATACTCTGTCTAACACAGGAGCTTATGGGGAGCATGGACCAACGACAGTAGGTCTTTCAGGACACAAGTCAATACCGTTATATGGAAAGGCAGAGGCATTCCGTTTTGTAAGTGATGTTGTATACACGAATGTTATGTCAGCAGGAGCGTACAGAGGTTATGGTGCCACACAGGGGCTTTTTGCCGTTGAATCTGCTGTAAATGAGCTTGCTGATAAGCTGCATATGGATCCTTTTGAAATAAGATTTAAAAACATAGTTAAGGAGGGCGATGTAATGCCTGCTTACTATGGTCAGGTAAATACAAGCTGTGCGCTTGACAGATGCTTAGCAAAGGTTAAAGAGATGATTAAATGGGATGAGAAGTATCCTATGAGAAAGATATCTGATACGAAGGCACGTTTTGTCGGAATGGGTATGGCTATGCAGGGCTCTGGTATATCAGGTGTGGATGTGGGAAGTGCCACACTTAAGCTTAATGATGAGGGTGTGTATACAATGAATATCGGTGCTGCTGATATGGGAACAGGCTGTGATACAATACTTGCACAGATTGCTGCGGAGGTGCTTGAGTGCAGTACTGATGACATAAGTGTATTCGGTGCTGATACTGATATATCACCTTATGATTCAGGATCATATGCATCAAGTACAACATATGTTACCGGAAAGGCTGTTGAGAACTGTGCCTTAGAGTTAAGAAGCAGAATTGAAAAGTTTGGAGCTAAGCTTATAGGCTGTGATAAGAGTGACGTTACATTTGATGGAAGCTGTGTAAGATGTGAGGCTGGAGAGCACAAGGGTGCATCAGTAAGTCTTTGTGATATAGCAACAGCTTCTATGTGTGGCAATGATATGGCACTTTCTGTTACTAATACACATACATCACCTATTTCACCACCACCATTTATGGTAGGTGCAGCTGAGGTTGAAGTTGACCTTGTTACAGGCGAAAGCAGGGTTGTAGAATATGATGCATGCGTTGACTGTGGAACACCGGTTAATCCTAATCTTGCAAGAGTACAGGCAGAAGGCGGAATCCTTCAGGGAATTGGTATGGCAATGTCTGAAAATATCACATATTCTGATAAGGGAAAGCTTTATGAGAACTCATTCCTGCAATATAAGATACCATCAAGGATGGATATTGGACATATTAATGTTGAGTTTGAAAGTAGCTTCGAGGATGCTGGACCATTTGGTGCTAAGTCAATAGGAGAGGTTGTAATAAATACACCACTTCCGGCTGTGACAGATGCACTAAGCCACGCAGCAGGAAAGAGGTTCTATGAGCTGCCTATAACACCGGAGCAGATTGCGATGGCGAGAGAAGAGAATAATTAGGATTATAATACAGATAAGATAAGATGGCACGATTTATTTCTGGATAAAGGGAATAGTCGTGCTGTTTTTTTGTTTATAAATAAAGTAAAATCTTGAAGAAACGGACAAATTGTTCGAAAATTGTTTTGAAGAAACGGTCAAAATAAACAAAAATAATCTTGAAGAAACGGACAAAATGAGCAAAAATAGTTTTGAAGAAAAGGACAAAATGAGAGATAAGGGGCAGGAAAGCACGGATTAATAAAACTGTTTTATTTAATGCCATTTCTCATAAAGTAGATGACTATTTTACATTATAAAATACAGGAGTAAAAATTATGCCTAATATATTAATTGTAGAAGATGATATAAATATTAATAACCTTCTTTGTGAGGTGCTTATGAAGGCTGGTTATACGTGTGAACAGGCATTTTCAGGAACAGAAGCAAAGCTGCTTCTTAATATAAAAGAAAAGGCTTATACGCTTGTACTGCTTGACTTAATGCTGCCTGGTGCAAGTGGTGAAGAGGTTTTAAAAGAAATAAGAAAACATGGAAGGCTTCCGGTGATTGTGCTGACTGCAAAGGATAGTATAGATGATAAAATCGGAGTGCTGACGGACGGAGCAGATGATTATATAACAAAGCCCTTTGAGATTAGAGAGGTACTGGCACGTATTCAGGTGCAGCTTCGTCATATAGAGGTGGAAACAAAAGGTGAAGCAGAGGCGGAAACGAAGGTAGAAGCAGAGGCAGAAACAGAAGTAAAAACAAAGGCTGGTATACAAAAAGGACAAGGCAGCGGAAGGCTTGAGTTCAGAGATATGGTGCTTACACGCTCTACATTTGAGGTAAGTATCGGTGGCAGGGTGCTTCCTAAGATTACAAAACAGGAATTCGCAATACTGGAATTGCTGCTTAAAAACCCGAAGCAGGTGTTTAGCAAGGAGGATATATTCGAATATGCGTGGGATGAGCCATATATGGGTGAAACAAAGACTCTTGATGTGCATATAAGCAATATCAGGAAGAAAATAAAGACCGTTACATCTGATGAATATATAGAAACAATCTGGGGGATTGGATATCGCCTGCATGAATAATTTACTCTTTTTTTACTATTTATTTGCGATTGATTAGGATTTATTTTTTATGATAAGAGCAGTTAAGAAAAGGAGGAAAAGGCTTTGAGCGAATTATTATTGCAGACAAGGAATCTGACTAAGCAGTATGGCAGACACAGGGCGGTTGATGATGTAAATATGCACATTAAAAAGGGTGCGATATATGGCTTTATTGGAAGAAACGGAGCCGGTAAAACGACCTGTCTTAAGATGATTAGCGGACTGTCAACACCGTCTTATGGTGAAATAGAAATGTTTGGTTATAAGGGAAAGGACTTACAAAAGGTACGTTCAAGAGTAGGGTGTCTTATAGAAGCTCCCGGACTTTATGGCAATATGTCGGCATATGACAATCTGAACATTAAATGCAAGCTTACAGGGATTAAGAAAAAAGGATATATAGAAGAACTGTTAAAAACAGTGGGTCTTGATACTGTTGGAGAAAAGAAAACAAAGCATTATTCGCTTGGAATGAAGCAGCGCTTAGGAATTGCTCTTGCACTTGTAGGTGAGCCTGACCTGCTTATTCTTGATGAGCCGATTAACGGACTTGATCCACAGGGAATTGTGGAGGTGCGTGAAACCATCCAGAAGCTTGCAAAGGAGCGTGGTATGACAATATGTATTTCAAGTCATATTCTGGAGGAATTATCAAAGATTGCTACAGATTATGGCATTATTCATAATGGATGCCTTGTGCAGGAGCTTACAAGAGAAGAGCTTATGAAAAAATGCAGTGAGCGTATAGAGCTTACACTTGATAATCCTAAGCAGGCTATTCCTGTGCTTGATGATATGGGCTTTAGCAGCTATCAGGTTATAGATAAAGAACATATTCATATATTTGAAAGACTGGGAGAAAGTGCCAGGCTGAATATGGAGCTTGCAAAGGCGGGAATTCTAGTTAAGGGAATATCTATTACAAGTGAAGAACTTGAGAATTATTTCTTAAGGCTTACAGGGGGTGACAATCGTGCTTAATATGATAAAGATGGATGTATACAGAATGTTTCGTACAAAGAGTATGTATGTAATATGGATTATATTGCTGGCATCAGCACTGCTTACCTCATTTCTTTCAAAAATAGATTATGATGCAGTTAATAAAGAGTGGGAGAGGCAGCAGGCAGTAGAAAGTCAGACAGATATAGATGGTCAGACAGTTGATGTGGTAAATGCACAAGACATAGAGGAACAACAGGCAGATAACAGCAACAAGGAACAGCTTTCGCAGCAGAATACAGATAATGTCAATATTGGTATGAGTGTGGAATTACCTACGGAGCCAGGGAAGAAGGTTACGGTAATGGATGTTTTCTTTTCTAATGCACAGGGAAAGTTTTATGCACTTTTTCTTGTAATATTTGCGGTTATGTTTGCAACAGCAGATATTAAGAGCGGTTATATTAAGAATATTGGTGGACAGGTGTCACAAAGGGGGATGCTTATTGTTTCAAGGGCAGTTGCGCTTGCCTTATTTACAGCAATTACCTTTGCAGTGATATTTGTATTCCAGGCAGCAGCGAATATGCTTGCGTTTAAATGTGTGGTGTGGGGTAACTGGAAAGAGATTATACCTTATTTCTTAACAGAACTTATGCTTCATTATGCGTTTGTGTTAATATGTATGGCGATAGCAGTTATAATTAAGAATAATGTCATAAGCATGACCTTATCAGTATGTCTTACCATGAATATAATGAGCATTGTGTATGCCCTTATAGATTATGTGGGCAATAGAGTGGGACTTCATAACTTCAATATATATAAGTATACAGTAACTGGAAGGATGGCAATGCTTCCTATGAATGCAGGCAGGGATGATGTTGTTAGTTCAATGTGTGTGGCAGCTGTATTTATTATTATAATGCTGTCATTAAGCAGTTATATTTTTCAGAAAAGGGATATTTAGAGAATGAGGATTATTATTGGAATATTAGCAGTAATAATTATTATACAGGCATTTATTATGTGGAAATACCAGCGGCAGATTAAGGACATCTGCCGCCAGTTGTCGTTTCTTATGGAACACGATAGTAACAAGCTGATTCAACGCGAAATAGATATGGGGGGAATAGGTGAGCTTTCAGATAAATTGAATGAACTGCTTGACCTGCGTAAAAAAGAAAGAAACGAGTACAGAAAAAAAGAAGAGCTGATAGCAGACACATATACTAATCTTTCACACGATATAAGGACACCGCTTACATCGCTGGATGGGTATTTCCAGCTTATAGAGGAATGTGACAATATAGATGACCAGAGGAGATATCTTGATATAATCAGAGAAAGGCTTAACAGCCTCAATGAAATGCTGGAGGAGCTTTTTACATTTACCAAGCTGAAAAATGATTCATATAAGCTGGAGCTTACAGACTGTTGTATGAACAGAATATTAAAAGAAGCGGTATTTTCTTATTATGATGAATGGAAGAAGCAGGGCATCTGCCCGGATATTAGTATTACTGAGGAAATGCTGTATATATCAGGTAATAAGCAGGGCTTAAGGAGAGTTATACAGAATGTCATAAAAAATGGTCTTGATCATGGGGAAAAGAATATAAGTATCGAGCTTACCAGAAAGGATAATCACGCCTTGCTTAAAATCAGCAATTATACAGAACATCCTGAAAATATTGACTTAAGCCATGTGTTTGAGCGTTTTTATAAAGCGGATGTTGCAAGAGGCAGAGCCTCAACCGGACTGGGTTTATCTATTGCAAAAGAGCTTGTGGAGCGTATGAATGGAGATATAAGTGCAAGAATACAGGGAAATGATTTTATTATTGAGATAAAAGTTCCGCTTGTGGTATAACGAACACAATAGTGCTCATCTTAAAAGTTCCTTACGGAACTTTGTATGTGCGCTGAAAAGCTGCACAAATATTGTGGTATAATATGTATGAAAAATAATAAAAATATTATACTACGCATTGATAAAAAAATAACAAAGTGATATAAATGTAAAAGAAACAGGGGCTGTTACGGAGAAATTATATATAGAATATGCTGATTCGTTTAATGAATGGGGAATACTACAAGTTCAATAATAAAGGGAGACATGCGCATGAAAAATATAAAAGAAATAGGGGATTTTTTTATAAATCTGAATGAATATGTATATGCAACAGATATAGAAACCAATGAGATTGTATATATGAATCATAAAGCATTGGAAGCGTATGGCTTGGAATCAATAGAGGATATAAAAGGCCTGAAGTGCTATGAGGTATTACAAAAAGCTTCTGTTAAATGTGGTATGTGCAATAACAGCAGACTTTTACCAGGAGCCTTTGAGGAATGGCGTTATTATAATCCTGTATTAGATAAGTATATGATAATAAAGGATACACTGATAGAGGGCGAAGGGAACAGAAAGTACAGGCTGGAAATAGGCATAGATATAAGTGAAGAGCTTGCACAGGATAAGCTTATCCAAAAGTACAGAGAAACTGAGGCACTTGTCAATGAGGGCTTAAGAGTGGCACTTGCAGCAGATACACCTGATGAAACGATAAGCACACTTCTTGGGTATATAGGTAAAGCACTTAGTGGAGAAAGAACCTATATATTTGAAAAGAATATATATGGAAGAGATGATAATACATATGAGTGGACGGCAGAGGGAATAAGTCCGAAGAAGGATAATCTTCAGAATCTGCCGCCAGAGGTATGTGCTAACTGGTATAAGTGTTTTGAAAAAGGCGGAAACATCGTAATTCAGGATATTGAAGAAATAAAGGATAGTGATCCCCTGCAATATGATAATTTAAAAAGACAAGGTGTTCATTCAATAATTGCAATTCCTATATATAACGAAGGAAATGTTGTTGCATTTATGGGAATAGGCAATCCGCCACTGCTTACACTTAAATATGCCTTAAGTATACTTGAGATTATGGGAGCTTTTATTATATCGTGTATAAAGCGCAGGAATACGATAAGAAAGCTTGAGAATATGAGCTATAAGGATGCCCTGACTAATATAGGAAACCGCTTTGCAATGAGTGCATGTGTAGATAATATAGATAAAAAACAAAGTATAGGCGTTGTATATTGTGATGTTACAGGACTTAAGTATGTGAATGATACGATGGGACACGAGGCTGGTGACAGACTTATTCTAAATGCATGTGCATGTCTTACGGATGTGTTTGGAGAAGATAGGGTGTTCCGTATAGGTGGTGATGAATTCCTTGTAATCTGTACACAGATAGACGAGAATACATTAATAAAGCATATAACAGAGTTAAAAGAACTAATGAAAGAGCGTTCTGTGAATATGGCAGCCGGTGTTATCTGGAGGGAGAACGTAATAACAGGCTTTGATGAAATGCTGCGTGAATCTGAGGAACGGATGTATGCTGATAAAGCACAATATTATAAAGAAAAAGGTGTTGAACGCAGAAAAGGACGGGCATAGCAGGACTAAAGCAATACATGTAACACAATAACAGGAAATTTTGTGATAAATTATAATAAATAATACAGCTTAATTATTGACATTTTAAGATCAATTATATACAATCACATTATCTGCGATGACGAAGACAGTAGATTATGAAAGAAAGCAATAGCGAGCCGGGAGGGTGGAAGCCGGTGTGAGTAGAGCATAGTTGAATATCACTTCCAAGCATCCTTGCAGAACTTTGTAGTATGATATTATTGGTAAAATTATGGATGGTATTATATTACGAAAAGTAAGTAAGGACGGTAATCCTACCGTTACAAGGGACGCATATGATGGTATGTCGTAATTGATATAGGTTAAGTTGATTCAGCCCCTGTCGTATTACGGCAGGGGCTTTTTTGCATATGTAACGACATTTGTTACAGCACCAATAAAGCAAGCTGACATCGTTACGATTAAGTAAATGATTTGAAAGGAGTAACACAATGGTATACGAGAAAGTTTCATCAGATATGAATTTCGTAGACAGAGAAAAACAGGTTGAAAAGTTCTGGAAGGATAATGATATATTCCAGAAGAGTATTGATAACCGCAAGAAGGGGGAAACATATACATTTTATGATGGACCTCCAACAGCTAATGGTAAGCCACATATCGGACATGTTCTTACAAGAGTTATAAAGGATATGATTCCAAGATATAGAACAATGAAGGGTTATATGGTTCCACGTAAGGCCGGATGGGATACACACGGACTTCCAGTTGAGCTTGAGCTTGAGAAGGAATTAGGTCTTGACGGCAAGGAACAGATTGAAGAGTATGGTCTTGAGCCATTCATCAAGAAATGTAAGGAAAGCGTATGGAAATACAAGGGTATGTGGGAGGATTTCTCATCTACAGTTGGTTTCTGGGCTGATATGGATAACCCATACATCACATATGATGATAACTTCATCGAGTCTGAATGGTGGGCTTTAAAGCAGATATGGGATAAGGGTCTTTTATACAAGGGCTTTAAGATTGTTCCTTACTGCCCACGTTGTGGAACACCACTTTCATCACACGAAGTAGCACAGGGCTATAAGGCTGTTAAAGAGCGTTCAGCAGTAGTACGTTTTAAGTGTGTAGGCGAAGATGCATATTTCCTTGCATGGACAACAACACCTTGGACACTTCCATCTAACGTGGCACTCTGCGTGAACCCAGAAGAAACATACGTTAAAGTTAAGGCAGCAGACGGCTATACTTACTATATGGCAGAAGCACTTCTTGATAAGGTACTTGGTGGACTCGCAGTTAAGGCAGGTCAGACAGTAGGCGGAAATGTTATCGAAGAAGGTAAGGAAGCTGGAAGCGGCGCTGGCGTTGACTACGAAGTATTAGAAACTTACAAGGGTAAAGACCTTGAATATAAAGAATATGAGCCATTATATCAGTGTGCGGCAGATGTTGCAGCTAAGCAGCACAAGAAGGGACATTTTGTTACATGTGATGACTATGTAACTATGTCAGATGGTACTGGTATCGTTCATATTGCACCAGCATTTGGTGAAGATGATGCTAAGGTTGGACGTAAGTATGACCTTCCATTCGTACAGTTTGTTGACGGAAAGGGTGAACTTACAAAGGAAACACCATATGCAGGACTTTTCGTTAAGAAGGCAGACCCAGAAGTACTTAAAGACCTTGATAAAGAGGGCAAGTTATTTGATGCTCCTAAGTTCGAGCATGATTATCCATTCTGCTGGAGATGTGATACACCACTCATCTACTATGCAAGAGAATCATGGTTTATTAAGATGAGTGACCCAGAAGTTAAGGCTAACTTAATAGCTAATAATAAGACAATCAACTGGATACCAGAAACTATCGGAACTGGACGTTTTGGTGCATGGCTTGAAAATGTTCAGGACTGGGGAATTTCACGTAACAGATACTGGGGTACTCCTCTTAATATCTGGGTATGTGATGATTGTGGAGAAATGTTATCTATCGGAAGCAAGGCAGAGTTAAAGGAACATGCTGATAACTGTCCAGATGATATCGAGCTTCACAGACCATATATTGATGCTGTTACTTGTACTTGTCCTAAATGTAAGGGCAAGATGAAGAGAGTTCCAGAAGTTATCGACTGCTGGTTTGACTCAGGTTCAATGCCATTTGCACAGCACCACTATCCATTTGAGAATAAGGAAGTGTTTGAACAGCAGTTCCCTGCTAAGTTCATTTCAGAAGCCGTTGACCAGACAAGAGGCTGGTTCTACTCACTTCTTGCCATATCAACACTTCTTTTCAATAAAGCACCTTATGAAAATGTTATCGTACTTGGTCACGTTCAGGATGCAGATGGACAGAAGATGAGTAAGTCAAAGGGAAATGCTGTTGATCCATTTGATGCATTAAAGAAGCACGGTGCAGATGCTATCCGCTGGTACTTCTATGAGAACTCAGCACCATGGCTTCCTAACAGATTCCATGACAAGGCTGTTACAGAAGGACAGAGAAAGTTCATGGGAACTATCTGGAACACATATGCGTTCTTTGTACTTTATGCTAACATTGATGACTTCGATGCTACTAAGTATACACTTGAGTATGATAAGCTTCCAGTTATGGATAAATGGATTCTTTCAAAGCTTAATACTCTTGTTAAGACTGTTGATAACAATCTCGCTAACTACAAGATTACAGAGACAGCAAGAGCACTTGAGGAATTTGTAGATGAGCTTTCTAACTGGTATGTAAGAAGATGCCGTGAAAGATTCTGGGCTAAGGGCATGGAGCAGGATAAGATTAATGCTTATATGACTCTTTACACAACACTTGTAACACTTTGCAAGACAGCAGCACCTATGATTCCTTTTATGACAGAAAGCATTTACAGAAACCTTGTATGCAGTATAGATAAGACAGCTCCTATCAGTATCCACCTCTGCGACTTCCCAGAAGTTAAGGAAGAATGGATTGACAAGGAACTTGAAGATAACATGGAAGATGTATTAAATGCTGTTGTTATCGGAAGAGCATGCCGTAACTCAACTAACATCAAGAACAGACAGCCAATCGGTAAGCTGTACATCAAGGCTGACTGGAAGTTAAACGAATACTTTACAGCTATCATAGCAGATGAGCTTAATGTTAAGGAAGTTGAGTATACAGATGATGTAAGAGCATTTACTTCATACTCATTCAAGCCACAGTTAAAGACACTTGGACCAAAGTATGGCAAGCATCTTAATGCTATAAGAACTGCGCTTTCAACACTTGATGGCAATGCAACTATGGATGAGCTTAATACTAAGGGTTCATTTACAATCAATGCTGATGGTGAAGATATCGTTCTTGAGAAGGATGATGTTCTTATAGAGATGACTCAGAAGGAAGGTTTTGTAGCAAGTTCTGACAAGGGTATCACAGTTGTTATGGATACTAACCTTACACCAGAGCTTATCGAAGAAGGCTTCGTAAGAGAAATCGTAAGTAAGATTCAGACTATGCGTAAGGATGCTGGATTTGAGGTTATGGATAAGATTACTGTATATGTAGATGGTAATGACAAGTTAGCAGACCTTATGGTTAAGAATGCAGAGCAGATTAAGAGTGTTGTTCTTGCTGATTCTATAGAAACAGGTAAGACAGCAGGCTTCACTAAGGATTGGGATATCAATGGTGAGAAGGTTGTACTTGCAGTTGAGAAGAACTAATATAGAACCTTAATATACGAGGAGAAAATTGCAGTTGTGCGAATTTTCTCCTCGTTTTTTAGTATTTACAGTTTTTAAACAGAATATATAGGCATTTGCAGAAATATATGTTGACAAATAAGGTTTAGTGGTTTAGATTAAGATTATAAATATCGGATAAGAGAGGTGCAGATTAATATGCAGCCAGTAATATATGAAAGTGAGTATAACTTCTGTAAAATATTGTGGGAAAATGAACCGGTTAAGAGCACAGAGCTGGTGAGATTATGCAGGGAAAAGCTTGACTGGAAGAAGTCAACCACATATACAGTTATAAAAAGACTGAGTGACCGCGGAATAATAAAGTCCGAGAATGCAATAGTCACATCTATAATTAAGAAAGAAGATGCACAGTCAATAGAGAGCGTGAATACCATAGATTCAAGATTTGACGGTTCGCTGCCGGAATTTGTGGCGGCTTTTGTTCGTGCAAGGGGGATAACGGACGAGGAAAGACAGGAGATAGTAAGACAATTTGGGTTAGATAAATAACACAATGGGGATTGTGTAAAGTGGAAGGCTTAGGGCAATCCGTATACATCAGTGAGTGGGGGTATACATATGATGGGGTTAAAGTTATATACAGACATTTTGGAGAATAATATCAGAGTAATAGCAGCTATGCTAATATGCCTGTTTATATGTGGTTTAATGCGTATAAAGTCAGCGAAGCTTAAGCTGCTGTTAATGTCTTTAGTGTGGGTCAGAATTCTGATACCACTGTCAATCAGATTCAATATAAAAATAGTATCAACAGACATATTGTCAGAAGTGAGTTACACAGATAGTGTGACGGGAATAACAATAAATATGTATGAAATATTAGCGGTCATATGGCTGCTTGGAATTGTTGTGATATTTCTACATAATATGTTAGCTGATATGAAATTCAGGAACGGATTATCTACAAGTATTCCACAGGAGATACTAGCTGGCGGTAAAAGAGTGAAAGTATACAGAAGTGATTATATATCTTCTGGATTGGTATATGGTGTTGTCAGACCTAAGGTTTATATATCATATGCAGTCAATGATGAAGACGTACCATATCTTTATGAGCACGAGTATACGCACATACGCCACAGACATCATATTATCAAGATAATAACAGGCATAGCAGCGGTTATATATTGGTACAATCCGCTGGTATGGATGTTTTATAAGTATTATGCAGAATATATAGAGTTAAGCTGTGATTATGACTGCTGTAACAGACATAGGGACGATGAGGACTGGAGTAAGAAATATGCCAATATATTGTTAAATAGTGCTTATAAAGGCAATGTGACAAAAGTAAGGGTGCTGGGATTTAATAATGATTACAGAATTACGATTAATAGAATAGGTAATATAATGAAGCCTCAAAGTGCCAGTACCAGCAAGGTGGCAGTATCATTACTGATATTGACGGTTGTTATGGCTGCATTATTCATAAAGCCTACGGTGCAGTATGTAGAAGCCGGTAATGATGAGGTTAACCAAAGTATAGGTGATAGTGGGGAAATAGGACAGGAAGAAGAGAGTGAACAGGTAGAATTAATAGAAGAAGAGAAATTAAAGCCGGGTCAGAGAAGAATAAGCAACAAGACACCAGGAACAGGAGGACAATTTGTTCAGTCATATCAAGAGGTGTTAGATGAGAATGGAGATTTCGTTAAATGTATAATAAACCATAGTGAAGATGGTATTGATAATACAGATAAATAGATTAGTGAGGGATGGAATATAATTGTTATGAAAAATATAAAGAGAAAATCAATTATAGCTATTTTATTAGTGATATTAATAAGCATAGTATCGGTCGATAAAGTAAAAGCTGAGAATATTTTGTGTACAAGTTCATATTTAGAAGATGATATGCAGATGATGAGGGAGTATTCAGATAAAACAGTTATGTATTTAACACTTATGGATATAGATAATATTGAATTAGTAGCAGATGTTTCAGTTACTATTGAATATGAATACGCTGATGGATATTGGGTACAGATAGATTGGATATATTTAGATGTGGAATGCTATGATGGTTACTCAGCTTCCATAGATGATGTGGAGATATACCACGAATATGGAGTAAGGTATTGCACAATAATTAATCCTGCTGGGGTAAAAATCAAATATGCGATAAAAGCGTATGCAGATTGTTATGGTGAAACAAGTGTAGACTATGAAATAATAGATAGATATTATGATTAATAACATAATGGGAATGAACATTGTGGTAGCTAATATGTAATAAATAAAAGTAAAATTAATTGACAGAATAGGTCTAATGAGTTAGACTAACAGTATAAATACTTTGTGCATTAATTATAAAGAACCAAGAGCTCGGTTCTTAATATTTAGTATTAGTGCAACAAAGAGTTAAATTTAATTAAGAAAGGAGGAGGTATAGATAATATTTAGTTAGTAACCGAGTAACTAAAGATATTTGCCGAAAGGAGAAAATATTATGAATTTTATGAGAATAAAGAAAATAGGTAAAATGGCAACAGCGGCTATCATAGCATTTATTGCTGTTGTAGTATTTATTAATCCACAGAAAGCACAGGCATCACAGGGAGGTGCAGTAACGGTAACAGCTACTTCCAATTATGTACTTGACAATTCACATAGTGTGGATATTTCTATAACGGCTGATGTTGAATATGCATATGATGAGGGTTCTTATGGCTGGGTTATAAATATAACTCCACGAGGATGGAGTGATTATGGTGATGTTATTATAGGTAATATGGATTACGTAGATGAATATGGATATACAACATCAATGGCAACATATGTATTCCATTATACAGGTTATTTAGGAGATAGTGATTATGAGGGATATGTATATTTCAATTTTAGTGTTGATGAATGGGGGAATATTGATTACTGGTTAGAATAATAAAATATCTAAAATGTTGATTATGGAAAGGGGCGTATCGGCTATGAAAAAGATATTATTAATTATGATGACAGTTACAACAGCATTAGTTATGACAGCGTGTTCTGGAAAGACGAACAGTCAGACATCATCTGAGGATTATAAGTATTCCTCATATGTATATGATGACAATGCACCACAGTATTATATGTCGGATAATGCAGCGGCATCAGAGACAGGATATTATTATATAGCCGGTGCGCCTGTTAATAATAATAGAAATTCGTATATATATTATTATGATATGGTGAAAGATATGACCATACCATTATGTTCTAAGATGGACTGTGACCATAGGACAGAAGAGTGTGAGGCATATATGTCTAAGGATGCCTGTCTGGGAAATAAGATATGGTATCATAACCAAAGATTATATATGATTGAGAGGACTACAGAAAAAGATATACTTGTTTCCTATGATAAGACAATGAGAGATAAGAAAGAAGAGAAGACGCTATCAATAAATGGGCTGTCAGTTAATAAAAATTATAACAGTGCCTGTTTAACTAATGGTAAATTATATTATGAAATATCTGGAGATAATCAGATATATCTGTGTGCAGTGCCTATAGATACAGATGGGCAGGCTTATATTGTAAAACAGTATGCGAGTGGGTATTATTATCACGAAGTGATTTCATTATATCCAATAGAAGATAAGCTATATGTTAACTGGCTGAGTGGAATATCAGCTGATGAGTATAGATATTATACAGAGCAGATTGATGTGTCAACAGATGGAGTTGTTATTCAGTGTAATATGAATGAGAAGTATCCAGAAATAGCATCAACTATTATATATACAGAATGGTGTAGACAGTCGCGTTTTGATAGTGATGGAAATATATATTTTGCCTGCGTAGGTGATAATAAATATATAGTAAGAAAGCTTAATATAAGTACAGGGGATATCAAAGATATATATTTGCAGGAAATGCAGCACGAAAAAGACTACATGTATGTGAGTTTGAAAAATTATGATGGTAAGTATTTATATATTTATAAAAATGTCAATGGAGAAGCACTTGATGAAAAGAGCATCGAAGAAAAATTAAAAAAATACGACAATAATATATATATATTAGATACAGATGGTAATGTAAAAGATACAGTAACATTGAATGGAACAGATGATACAGCAAGTGGAAATATTTCAGGTGAATTTTATGGAGGAGATGACAGATGTCTTCTTATTGTATTTAGCACATATGGTATAAAAGGTCTGGAGTTATCTGAAGAAAAAACAGCTCTTAGGGCGGAACTTATAGAAGAAAGTAGAAAAAATAAAAAGGGAAGTCCAGTTGTCAGTGTTTCAGCCATTTTGGATAAATCTCAGATTGGCAGTGGTGCTATAACTTTGGAGCAGATTACACCTGAATAAGTTATGGGTGAGGTGAAGGCGTATGGAACTTGTAAGAATTGTAAGAAAAAGTCTACTTTGCATAGTGTGTCTGTTTATAGCAATGATATGTATAAGCCTTTATCAGATTAATTATAATCAGGATAGTAAAGTGTATAAGTATTACAAGGAGATTATCGCAGATTATAATAATATTAAAAATGATAACGTAGCATTTACAGCAGAAAAACTTACTAAAACGTATGAACAATATAAGGAAGAAGACAGCGAATATATAGAGGAAGCTGCTGGACTGATTAAGGAAAAAGAAAAATATATCGAAAGTTATAATGCAGATAACCAGTCAAAGAATTATAACAGAATATTGCAGAGTACACTTTTTGGTAATGACAATAGTTTTTATATACTTAATGCGAATAAACAGATTAAGGATAAGGAAAATCGCCCATCTGTTGATGTAGAAATGGTTAATACAACGGCTGTTGAAAAGCTGGTAACCAACAGAACGATGCCTCTTTTGTATATAATTATATTCACAGTTATTATTATCTATTTTACAGAAGAAACAGATAATGGTGTATTGGTACTTGTAAGAACAAGCAGGCGTGGGCGCATATTACTTCCGATAGTAAGATGTGGCATTATAATTATATATAATATTGTACTTTCATTTCTGTACAACGGAATATTGTATGCTATATATGCTCGTGTATATGGAATTTCTGGCGGTGCATATATACAGAATTCCAAGTTGTTTAATATGTTTCCATATGCTATAAGCATTAACCAGTTCTTTGTTCTATATTGTCTGGTATATGCACTGGCAATGTTTACTATAGGGTTATTTATATATTTTGTAATTAATCTTATAAGTAATTATAAAGTTGCTGTTACATTGGTTATAGTAATATTTTTGTGTGAATATCTGCTATATAATAAAATTCAGTATAATAGCCAGTTTAATGCTTTGAAGTACATAAACATAATAAATATATTGTTTTCTGGAACATCTTATCTTGTGTATGAGAACTGGGGAACCAATGGCTTTATAGCAGATATAAGTACTACTACATTTGTTATGACTGCGGTTATATTCCTTATAGGTCTTGTTGGAAATATAGTTGTGTATTCATCAAAGCATACTATCAGAAAGAAGAATATTATTGATATTATGCTTGATAAAATACATATATTGATACAGAAACTGATGTATAAAATGTCGCTTCTTTTAATGGAAATATATAAGACGCTTATAATACAGAAGGGAATTCTGTTTATAATTGTATTGGTGTATGTGCTTATGACATTTAAAATTCAACGAGGCGTGGATTACACTAATAACAATTATATGGTTAATAAATTCTATAAGGAATTTGATGGACGTGCGCCAGATGAAGATGTGGAAGCCTATATAACAGATTTAAGAGATGAGTTAGAAGAAGCAAAGCAGGATGAAGCTGCAATGTTATATAAAAAGGAGGAATTGTTAAAAGAGCAGCGTAACATAGATGCAATGCAGGCGGCAGTTGATTATGTCAATGAAATTAATGATAACAGGTCAGCATCAGCAGTTATAGTTAATCCAGCCAATTATAATGATATACTTGGAGAAAGAATGTATTCTAGTAATGAGAGCGTGAATTTTATAAGTATTATTATAGTTATATTATTATTTGCAGGGGACTATGCTTTTGAAAGGCAGAATAAAATGACAGCCCATATACGTTCATCTAAAGGAAGAGTAAGGTTATGGAATAATAAAATGTTAAAGGTCTTCATAATAACCACATTATTGTGGCTGATATCAACTATAATTAATGTACATAATATATCTGACCGTTATGTATATAACCAGCTTACACAAAGTATATGGTGTTTACAGATGTTTAAGGATTTTCCAGTTAATATAAGTATTCTGGCATATATTATCTGGTGTAGTGTATACAGGCTTATATGGATGCTTGTTGTTGCATTTACAGCTTATATTATATCTTATAGATTTAGCTATAAAGTATCGTTAATGGTTTCATTTGTTATGTTAATACCACACGTTATATATATATTAGGTGTAAACTGGGCGCAAAAGTTTTCAATAGTTGTAGGTATGGATATTAACAGACTGTTTAATACATATGGCTATAACGTAAAAAGCATAACTCTGCTTATTGTAGTATTTGTAATAATGCTTGTGATAGCCTGTGCAACATATCGTAAAAATATAAAATAATATTTTTAAATATTATATAGACAGAATATCCATTAAATAAAAGCTATTTGGTATGAGAAGTATGGAGGGTTATTATGGAACTTAAGATTACAGATTTAAAGAAAACATATGGAAATGTCAAAGCTTTGAAAGGGATAAATTATACATTTACGCCGGGAGTATATGGAATACTTGGTGCTAACGGTGCAGGCAAAAGTACGATGATTAATCTGATAACAGATAATGTCAGCCGTGATAAGAATGGCGGAAGCATAATGTATAGTGATGGTGAAGATAATACAGTATCTAAGGAGCTTGTTGATATATTAAAGCTTGGGGCAAAGTTTCGTGGGGTTGTAGGATATATGCCACAGCAACAGGGCTTTTATGAGGAGTTTTCGCCTAAGGCATTTCTTAAGTATATGGCAGAGATAAAAGGTGTTAAGAGTGTAAAGTCTGTTGATGAAGCTGGAAATGTGACCATTAAAAAAGTTAATCAGCAGATAGATGAATTGCTTGAAGTGGTCAATCTTACATCAGTTGCGTATAAGAAGATAGGTGGTTTCTCTGGTGGTATGAAACAGCGTGTACTTCTTGCACAGGCATTGCTGGGTGACCCAAAGATACTTATACTTGATGAACCGACAGCAGGTCTTGACCCTAAGGAAAGAATAGGTATCCGTAATTATATTGCTGAATTATCCAGAGATAAGATTATATTATTCGCAACTCACGTTGTAAGTGATATTGAGTGTATAGCGGATAAAGTGCTTTTGTTAAAGGATGGTGAGATAATTGCAACAGGAACATCTTCACAGCTTATAGAGAATATGCAGGGCAAGGTTGGTGAAGTTGTCTGCACTCTTTCAGATGTAGCTGATTTGCAGGGAAAGTACCATATAGGAAATATCAGGCAGAGAAAGAACGGTATGGTATTAAGGCTTGTCGGAGATGAGCTTCCAGAGGAGGCTGTAAGGGTGGACAATGATATAGATTTAGAGGATGTATATCTTTATTATTTTGAATGATAAATAGAAAATATAATCAATAGTAATAAGCGTGGAAGAAGGTTGTATGATTACAATTTTTTTCCACGTTTTTATATAAATAGGTGAGATGAGGTACAATTCACGCCAAAAAATGACAGTTCACGCCAATGGTATTGAAATGTTCGCTTGGATAGATATACTGAAATTAGTAAAAACAGTTGGAAGAAATGTTGTAGAAATTTAAAAGGCAGAAAATATGAAAATGCTGACAAAGAAAATAGTGGATTGTATATATGTTAACAAGATAATAGAACAGGATATGATAGCTGTATGTGAATATGGTGTTGAACTTGTATTGGCAGGAATAGTTAATATAATTGTAATATTATTCGTAAGTGTTTTGCTACATAGTATGTTATATGGAATTATATTTCTGTTAATATTGATATCAACGAGGGCGTTTATGGGCGGATATCACGCAACTACCCATATTAGATGCAATATTTCAATGGTTTGTATATATATAATATCATTACTAATGTTAAATATTAAATACGATGGTTATGTAATGCTTGTGCATATTCTTACACTTACAGGATATATAGTTATAAGCAGATACGCACCATTAGAAAACTCAAATAAAAGCTTATCGGAACAGCAAAAGAAGAAATATAACAAAATAAGTCAGATTGCATATATTGTGTTACTTGTAATAGCAATGGTGGTTAATTATAAAGACCAGGAGCTCAGTCTTTATATTAATATAATAATGGTTATCGTAGTTGTTTTATTGATAATCGGAAAGGAGAAGAACATATATGATGAAGAAAAAGGTATTAAAAGCAGTTGCTAATATATCAATGTACACAGCAAAAGCGGCTTCTAATTCAGCATCATTTTGGGGATTATATCAGCCTAAGGAACCAAAGAAAGTAGAAAAAGATAAAAAATAAGAAAGGGGTAATTTTTATGAAAGTTAAGAAGATTATAAAGACAGTTATAACAGTATTAGCAGTATTTATAGCGGTGATTATTATTAAGAATCCAGATAAGGCATTAGCAACGCAGACTGGTGAAGATGATGTTTATGCAGAGTTAACGGATGTCCAATTAGATGATTCACATTCTATAAATATATATGCACATACACACGTTTCATATGCATATGATGAAGGTGCATATGGTTGGATAGTGGATGGATATGTAGTTGGTAATGATGGTGTTGGAAGTGATAATGTAAACGTAGAGGTGCTTCAATTAGATGAACAATATGGATATGGAACATCACAATTATGTTTTAAATATTATTTTTATGGACATTCATTTATAAATGATTACCGAGGATATATTTATATATATGTATCTATTGATGAATGGGGCAATCTGGATAGTTGTATAGAGTACAAACCGATATAATGAATAGATATATAAATATAACGTGACAAATATTACATTGATTTAGCATATTAGAAAGAGGTGTATCGGCTATGAAAAAAATAATATTAATAATAATCACGGTAGTGACAATGTTGGGAATATCTGCCTGTGGTGATAAGCAATCTAATCAATCAACAGTAACTGATGATTACAGGTATTCTTCATATACTTATGACGATAATGCACCGCAGTATTATATGGCGGGTTCCGCAGCTGCATCGGAGACTGGATATTATTACATAGACGGTGCACCAGTTATTAATAATAGTAATATGTATATATATTATTATGATATGATTAAAGATATGACGATACCATTATGTTCTAAGGTTGATTGCGACCATAGAACAGATGAATGTGAGGCATATATATCACAGAATATCTGTGTAGGAAGCAAGATATGGTATCATAATGAAAGATTATATATGATTGAGAAAACTGAGGAAAAAGATATACTTGTTTCTTATGATAAGACGATGAGAGATAAGAAGGAAGAGAAGACCTTATCAATAAATGGATTGTCCGTTAATAAAAATAGTAAGAACGCCTGTATAACTAATGGTAAGCTGTATTATGAATTATCAGGAGATAATTCATTGTTTATATGTGCAGTTTCCTTGAATTCAGATGAACAGGCATATGTTGTTAAAGAGTATGTGAGTGAATATAATTATTATGAAAGAGTATCGTTATATCCAATAGAGGATAAGATATATGTGAATTGGTTAAGTGGAGTATCTGCCGATAAAAGCTTATATTATATAGAACAGATAGATATCTCTACAGACAAGGTGAGTAGACTGTGTGATATGAATGAAAAGTACCCTGAAATATCATCAACGATTATAAATTGGAATAGTGAAACGTATTTTGATAAGGATGGCAACTTATATTTTACTTGTGTTGATAAAGATAATTATATGGTTAAAAAGCTTAATATAAGTACAGGAGATATCAAAGATTTGTATGTACAGGAATTACAGCACGAAAAAGACTATGGTTATGTACATTTAAAGAATTATGATGGAAACTATATCTATATATATAAGGGTGTTAATCTGATGGCTTTGAGTGGAAAGCCTCTTGATGAGCAATTTAAAAAATATGATAATTATATTTATATATTAGATACTGATGGTAATATAAAGGATACAGTAATATTAAATAATACGGATGAAAAGGTATCAGGAAATATTAGTGCTGAATTTTATGGAGGAGACGAGCGGTGTCTGCTGATAGGATTTTCCACACACGATATAAAAGGCTTGGAATTATCAGAAGAAGAACAAAATCTTAGAATAAAATTAGAAGACGAAGTATTTAAAAATAAAAAAGGTTTCGTGGATGTTAATGTTTCAGCGATTTTGGATAAATCGCAGATTGGTAGTGGAAATATAACGCTGGAACCAGTTACACCAGAATAAGTTATATAAAAGGGGAATATAGTATTATATTGAATAATAGCAAAGAAATATAGTCAAAGGTAATCAACAAGTGCGGATGAAAGAATTTCTATGGAAGATTTTATGAATATAATGTGTAGATAATAGATAGAATAGGTAAATAACGATATAGATTTGGAATACGCATATCTTTATTATCTTGAATAATAATGATAAAATATTACTGTTTGAAGCAATTCATATTGAGGGGTGATTGTTTTAAACAGTAATATTTTTATATGGAGAGATAAGCATATGATAAGATTAGCAATATGTGATGACGATAATGAAAATATGAGTTATATGAAAGAAAAAATAAATGAAGCATTTATTAAAAGTGGTTATAACGATGAGATAATATATAATCTTTTTAATACAGGAGAAGAACTTGTAAATGCTCATATTGCTAATGAATTAGATATAGTATTTATGGACATTGAACTTGAAAATAAAAGTATTGGGTTTGATGTAGCAAGGATATTGTGCAGACAAAATAAAAACATTGCAATTATATATATGTCCAATCACGACCATTATGTCACTAAGAGTTTTGTATGCAGACCTTTGGGGTTTATAAGAAAAAAATATGCCAGTGAAGACCTTAAAATGGTTATGGATGAGATTAAATTATATCTTGGTGAAGAGTACAGAACAATAACATTTAACAACAATACTAAGAGAGTGGAATTAAATGCTAATGATATATATTCGGTTGAGGTATTTAATCATCAGCTTCGTATTGTTCTTAAAAATAATAAGGATATTACAATTAGAGATCAGATGGTAAAGCATATAGAGGAACTTGAAGAGAATGGCTTTATTCAGGTGAGAAGGGGAATAGTAGTAAATTCAAGGTATATAAAAAACATAAAAGAAGCGAATTTGATTATGGACAATGGAGAAATGTATCCTATTGGGAGGGAAAATGTTACTAAGGTAAAACAACAATGGCTTAATAAAAGATTATTGTAAGGGATTATTACGATATTATGTAAAGTTATATGGAGCAAAGATATAGGAGTGAGAGAATATGTCTGGTTGGGGAGTATACGATGTAATTATAGAGATTATTTTAAATATATTTCAGGGATTTATGGTTACCTGGTATTTGCAAAAATGTCTTGGAACTGATAGAGAAAAAAAGGATGTATACATAACGGGAACAGTGTATACATTTTTATATCTTATGTTACAGGGATATTTTACAGATTTTGAAGGTGTCGGAATTTTAATATATCTGGGGTTATCATTGTTTTTTAGTTATATGATGCTTGGAGGTACTTTTATAAAGAAACTTGTATATAATATTATGCTTGTATTTGTTCTGGCTTTCTCATCAGTTATTGCGGGGAATATTGTGGGACTGGTTTTATCCAAGGATTTTATGGAGCTTATAAAGACTAGAAATATAGATTATTATATTGCGGCATTTGTCAATCAGATTGTATTAATGTCATTTTTATTGATTATAGTTAAAATGGAAGAAAGAACAAGAAGCTTTTTGAAAGACAGGTACATTATACTTACATTGTCTATACCTATTATTACTATTATGGTATGTGCGGGAGTTTTAAGCATTGATGCTGATAATGGTAATAATATTGTATATACATCGGTTGTTATAATAGGACTTGTGGCTATAAATATTATAACAATTATATTGTTAATGATGGAACAAAATATATGTCAGAAACAGGCGGAAAATGCTATTCAGATGGAGATGTTGGAGCATCAGAAGCAAAATGTTGATGAGATTAATAAAGTGTATCTTGAAACTAAAAAAGTGCGCCATGAAATTACAAAAGTTATAGATATGACACAATATCTTATAGAAAATGGGCAACAAGAGAGAGCGGTCAATTATCTGAGTGAATTTCAGAAAGAAGGAAAGCTGTATAGGCAGGATAATATATATTCAGAAAATGCAATTATCAATCATATTCTCAACAGAAAGATAGAGTATTGCAACAATAATGGATTATCAATAAAGTGTATGGTATGTGGAGAACTTAAAGGTGTATCCGACTATGATATACATATTATTCTGGAGAATTTGCTGGATAATGCAATAGAGGCAGCATTAAAAGCAGTCAATAAAAGAATAAGTGTGGACATATATTCAGATGAACAGGCGATGGTAATAAAAATAAGTAATACTACAGAAGAAAATGTGTTAAAAAACAATCCGGAAATGAACACAACCAAAAAAGATAACAGCTATCACGGATATGGTATTAGGAATGTAAGTGAGCTTGTTAAGAAGAATAACGGAACAATAGAATATATACAGTTGGGAGTTGATATAGTTCAGTGCAGGGTATTGCTTATGTTGTAATAAAGATGATTTTCGTGAAAAGTATGTTGTTTTTTTAACAATTTTATGTTGTATTTACACTAAAATAAGTTTATTAAATTGCAATAGGTGTGGTAATCGTGTATAATTTACTTATATAGTATTTCTGGCTGGAGATACAGTTGGAAAGCGGAGTTGATGATTAATTAACTCTTAATTTGGTAATAAAAGGTATACAGATTGGGTATATCTATATATAAGGAGGAGAATACAGTATGACAGACACAGCAGTATCTTTTAGCAAAGAAGAATTTAAGAAGAAGGTCGTAAGCAATTGTAAGTCTTTGTATAGAAAGAACATAGATGAAGCTGACAAACAGCAGGTGTTCCAATCAGTGGCATATGCAGTTAAAGATCTTATAATAGATAAGTGGATAGCAACTCATAAGACATATGATAAGGAAGATCCTAAGGTTGTATATTATATGTCAATGGAATTCCTTATGGGTCGTGCACTTGGCAATAATATGATTAATCTTACTAAGTACAATGAGATAAAAGAAGCTCTTGAAGAATTAGGTCTTGATATCAATATTATCGAAGATCAGGAACCTGATGCGGCACTTGGTAATGGTGGTCTTGGAAGACTTGCAGCATGTTTTCTTGATTCTTTAGCTACACTTGAATATCCAGCATACGGCTGTGGTATAAGATATAAGTACGGAATGTTTAAGCAGGAGATTAAGGACGGATATCAGGTAGAAGTTCCAGATAACTGGTTAAAGGATGGCAATCCATTTGAGATTAAGCGTTCTGAATACAAGTATGAAGTAAAGTTTGGTGGATATGTACGTTCTTACAGAGATGAAGCATCAGGACGTGATATATTCGTTCAGGAAGATTACCGTTCAGTTATAGCTGTTCCATACGACCTTCCTGTTATTGGATATGGCAATAACACAGTTAATTCACTTAGAATATGGGATGCAGAGCCAGTTAATACATTTAACTTAAGCTCATTTGATAAAGGTGATTACCAGAAGGCTATTGAGGAGGAGAACCTTGCTAAGAATATCGTAGAAGTTCTTTACCCTAATGATAACCACTATGCTGGTAAGGAATTAAGACTTAAGCAGCAGTATTTCTTCGTATCAGCATCAGTACAGAGAGCTGTTGACAGATATAAGAGTATGCACAACGGTGATGTAAGAAAGCTCTATGAGAAAGTTACATTCCAGCTTAATGATACACATCCAACAGTTGCAGTTGCAGAGCTTATGAGAATTCTTATGGATGAAAATGGTCTTGAATGGGATGAGGCATGGGATATCACAACTAAGACAGTTGCATATACTAACCATACTATTATGGCAGAAGCACTTGAAAAATGGCCTATCGAATTATTCTCAAGACTTCTTCCTAGAATTTATCAGATAGTAGAAGAGATTAATAGAAGATTTGTAGAAGAGATTAAAGCTAAATATCCTGGAGATCAGGAAAAGGTTAGAAAGATGGCTGTTATCTATGACGGGCAGGTTAAGATGGCACATCTTGCTATATGTGCAGGCTACTCAGTTAATGGTGTTGCAAAGCTTCACACAGAAATCTTAGAAAAGCAGGAGCTTAAGGACTTCTATGAGATGATGCCAGAGAAGTTCAACAACAAGACTAATGGTATTACACAGAGAAGATTCCTTCTTCACGCTAATCCACTTCTTGCAGACTGGATTACAGACAAGATTGGTGACGGCTGGATAACAGACCTTAAGCAGTTAGAGAAGCTTTTAGTATATGTTAATGATGAAAAGGCAAGACAGGAATTTATGCAGATTAAGCATAAGAATAAGGTAAGACTTGCTAAGTACATTAAGGAGCATAATGGAATAGATGTTAATCCGGATTCAATATTTGATGTTCAGGTAAAGAGACTTCACGAATATAAGAGACAGCTTCTTAATATTCTTCACATAATGTATCTTTACAATGAGATTAAGAAGAATCCAGATATGGATATTGTGCCAAGAACATTTATATTTGGTGCAAAGGCAGCAGCAGGTTACAAGATTGCGAAGCAGACAATCAAGCTTATCAATAATGTAGCAGAAGTAATCAATAATGATGAGTCTATCAATGGTAAGATTAAGGTTGTATTCATAGAGAACTACAGAGTATCTAATGCTGAGATTATATTTGCAGCAGCAGATGTATCAGAGCAGATTTCAACAGCTTCTAAGGAAGCGTCTGGTACAGGTAATATGAAGTTTATGCTTAACGGTGCTATGACACTTGGAACAATGGACGGTGCTAACGTAGAGATAGTACAGGAAGTTGGAGCAGACAATGCAGTTATATTCGGACTTAGCTCAGACGAAGTTATACGTTATGAGAATGAGGGCGGATATGACCCAATGGAAATCTTCAACAATGATCAGGATATAAGAGAAGTTCTTATGGAACTTATCAATGGTAAGTATTCTAAGGAAGACCCAGAGATGTTCAGAGATATTTACAATTCACTTCTTAATACACAAGAAGGCAGAAGGGCAGATACTTACTTTATCCTTAAAGATTTCTGTTCTTATGCAGATGCACAGAAGAAGATTGATGAAAGATATAGAGATGAGAAGAGCTGGGCTAAGACAGTTATGATTAATTCGTTCAAGGCTGGTAAGTTCTCATCGGACAGAACTATAGAAGAGTACGCTACAGAAATCTGGAAGCTTACTAAGACACCAGTTAAAGTACAGTAATAACAAGAATAAATTCTATCCATAATTCATACTCTTTAATATGCGCCATATAAGTGCAGACATAAAGGAGTACTGAATGTTGGATAGAATTTTTTTAAGCAATTCATATAGTTATAGAAAGAAAAAATGTGCGGCGGTAATTGTATTTATCGCCATATATCTGCTTATACCGACTATTGTTACACTGAATGTTACAGGAGTTGTGTACACGCCTGTGAATGAAGATTACAGCGATGGAAGAAAAGTGATTGTAAAATACAGAAATGCCACGCAGGAGGTAGGTGTTGACAGGTTTGTGGCGATGGTGCTTGCCAAAAGGCTTTATATGAGCAGTGAAGTAGAAGTTCTTAAAGCAGAAAGCATTATGATAAGGACAGATGTATACAGGCTTATGGGTGAGCAAATGATTATAGACAGCAGTGAGCTTGGAATGGAATATATGACGACACAGCAGATGAAAAGCAAATGGGGGAAGGATTACGAGGATAATTATAATCTTGTTAAGGACTGCACGGCTGCGACAAGTGGACTTGCAATCAGGTATAACGATAAGTATATTGAGGCAAGATATACATATATAACATCTGGAAGCACGCTTTCAGGGGCTTCAATACTAGGTGATGAGTATGCTTATCTTTCAGCAGTGGAGTGTAATAATGATAAAAATGCACAGGACTATCTTGTTGTTAAGACTATAAGCAATAAAGATTTTGTTAATTCATTTGAGAAAAAATACGACAGCATTAATCTTGATAAAAATAATCTGGCACAGCAAATTCAGATTGTATCCAAGAATGAAGCTGGTTATGTGTTAAAGCTTCAGATAGGGAATGTTGTTATGTCGGGAAGTGAATTTGCATATGTACTTGGTATTAATTCGCCCAATTTTAGTATTGAATATATGCAGACTGGCGTTAAGATAACGACAATCGGTGTTGGAGAAGGCTTTGGTGTCAGCGTATATACGGCAGATTGTATGGCAAAGGCTGGCTCATCTTATGAAGATATTATAGAAACATTTTATAATAAAATAAATATAATAAGTGAATAATACGCAGGATTATGGAAAGCATATTAACATAGAAAGGTTTTGATAACTGTAGGTTTTACCTACAGCACCGGACTTTATGCCCTTTATGGGCAGGAATGGAGGTTAATATGGATAAGAACACAGCCAGTAAGACAAAGATAGTTTCAATCGTTATATCATTAGGAATTATTGCAACACTTATTATAGGAGTAATTTCAGTGGTAAGAAGCGTTAATTCCAATAGAAATAATGAGAATAACATTGTTAATCTTAATGAAACACAGGAAAATGTTGCAATAAAGACAGAAGATGTGACAGACGATATTCTGGGGAATATCGATGATGAATTACAGGAAGCTAATGCTGGTGCAAGTATGGCGGTGGATACAGATAATATCAGTAATAAAGCAGATAATACTTATAACACACATAAAGCTGGCACTGACGATGCAGATAAGGAAACTGAGCCGACAGTTCCACCGACTTTATCATCAGAAGAAGTTATGGCTGAGGCAATGAAGAATTTTGCATTTGATGAGAGCAACAAGCTTGCGTGGCCAGTGCTTGGCCAGATTGTACTTGACTATAATATGGACGAGACCATTTTCTTTAAGAGTCTTGGAATGTACAAATGTAATCCGGCAATTATTATACAATCCGAGGTAGGAACTAATGTTGCAGCGGCTGCATCAGGAATTGTAACAGATGTGGCTAATCTTTCAGAAACAGGAACAACAGTTACAGTATCAATTGGAAATGGTTATGAAACAACAACTGGTCTTATAGAAAATGTTAATTTGAAAAAAGGGGATAAGGTTGTAGCCGGACAGCTGATTGGTACAGTGGCAAGCCCAAGTGCATACTATATAGAAGAGGGTCCTGGAGTGTATTTCAAACTTACACAATATGGAGAACCAATAAACCCAGACACATATTTTGTGGAATAGATAAAATAAGCACCCACTTAATTTCTTACAATAGTTTCAAATCATATATTATTTATATACGGCTTACAGTGGGTGCTTTATATATATTTTATGTAATAGGAAAATCCAATATAATTCCCTGTTAGATAAAAAGCAATATGTGCCGGTAATGCACACCCGTGCGAAGATGTAGTTTGTCGCAAACAACCGCACTTGACACGAGAATGTATTTTGCATATTCTTTTTATCTGGCAGTAGAATTAATTAAGTTCATTATTATAGGAATAGCGTGGCTTTCCTTGCTTTCTGACATAGCGTTGATATATGTCTGTCTGTTAGTATAGAGTTCATTAACAGCTTTTAATAAGCTTTCTGGTGTAAGGTCTTCCTCAAATAATACACTTGAATAACCATGCTCCTGAAATGATTTTGCATTAAGAATCTGGTCACCACGGCTTGCGTTAGCTGAAAGTGGAATTAAGAGGTTAGGCTTTTTAAGGGCTAATAATTCACATATAGCGTTAGCACCAGCTCTTGATATTACGATATCGCTTATTGCAAATAAATCGCGCATTTCCTCACTTATATATTCAAATTGTACATAGCCTTCAATGTTGTTAAGTGAGTTATCAGTCTTGCCTTTTCCACAAAGGTGAACAACCTGATAATCTTTAAGAAGTTCAGGAAGAACTTTTCTTACCGCTTCATTAACGTGAACAGCACCAGTACTTCCGCCGACAACCATAATTATTGGTTTGCCACTTGTGAAATTGCAAAGCTTAAGTCCGGCAAGCTTATTACCCTGTAAAAGCTCCTGACGGATAGGAGAGCCTGTAAGAACAGCCTTGTCAGCAGGAAGGTACTTGATAGTTTCAGGAAAATTACAGCATACCTTTGTAGCCTTTTTAATAGCTATTCTGTTGGCAAGTCCTGGTGTCATATCTGATTCGTGTATGATAACAGGAATGTGCTTGTGTCCAGCTGCAAGTACAACTGGAACAGATACGAAGCCGCCCTTTGAGAATATGATATCAGGCTTAATTCTTCTCATAAGCCTGCGTGCCTGAAAATATCCCTTTATAACCCTGAATGGGTCAGTAAGATTTTTAAAGCTCTTATAACGTCTTAATTTACCTGAAGATATTCCATAGTAGGGAATATCCAGATTTTCTATTAATGTCTTTTCGATTCCAGTGTATGAACCAATATAGAATACTTCGTAGCCAGCTTCCTTAAGGCTGGGAAGTAATGCTATATTAGGTGTTACGTGGCCGGCTGTACCACCACCTGTTAATATAATCTTTTTCATAGCCAATCCTCATTTTCTTAATTATAATTATTGTTTATGGTAAATTTTAAAATTTTATAGCAGTAATTTACTGTTGCATTAGTGAGTGTCAGAATTCACGCGGTGTTATTATATTTTGTGTGAAAACCTTTCCTTGAAACTGCAATGCCTGCATAGCGGTTCAACTGCATATTTGTCATTGAATCCCTGAACAAATGCCTTGCTTTTATCGCTTTCAAGTATATCAGAAAGCGGAGTATCAAGTATATTGCCAAGAGCCATAACGCCGTTGCCGTCAAGACAGCAGGGTACAACTGTTCCATCACTTAATATGGCAATATGTGTGCGTATTCCCTGACAGAAGCCGCGTTCGTTATAATAACTTCCGTTAAGTTCAGGCCATTCAAATGGACTTTGCACATTGACATAAAGATGACGTTTGATAGTGCAGTTTCGCTCACCAAATAAAAATGGCTCATTTTTCGTGTTCCATAATCTTAACGAAATCTCTGTATCAGTCTTATCAAGAAGTGTCTCACAGGAATAGAACAAATCATTAATATAAGTATCCATATCTATGCAGTCGTTGTCATCGGCACTGTGCATAGATACATTAATCTGGTGTACTGGATATTTAATCAAAGTATCAAGTCTTTGTCTTATAAGCGTTCCATTGGTAGTGAGGTTGACCGTTATGCCACAATCCCTGCACAGGGAAAGTATGTCGGCAAGCTGTGGGTGAAGCAGTGGCTCACCCTTGACGTGAAGATATATATAATTCGTATACGGACGTATTTCATCAAGTATATGTCCGAAATCTTCAATCGGCATAAAATGTGCCGGGCGTTTGGTTTCCTGACAGAAAGAGCATTTCAGATTACAGGAACTTGTTATTTCTATATATATTCGTTTGAAGCGTTTAATATTTCCCATAAATTACTTATTGGCAATATATTGCTTGAGTGCAGTTGCAAGCTGGTCAGGACAGGATGTTGGCTTAAAGCCGCATTTAATTCCTTCCATACGTTTGATAGCTTCGTTAACGTCCATGCCCTCAACAAGTGCGGCAACACCCTGGGTATTACCAGAACAGCCCCCCTCAAACTTAACGCCAGTAACCTTATTATCGACTACATCGAATTCAATAGAACGTGAACATACGCCTCTTGTAGTATATTTCATAATTATCCTCATTTCTACGCACAGTCAGTTAGTACAAAAATGTTATATAGACGGAAATGCATTGTGTGCGTTCAACGCATCCGAAGTTTCGAAGAAACATCTAAGTGACTACGAAGTAGTCATATTATATCATATGCCCTGCGTTGTTTTTCAACGCATCCGAAGTTTTGAAGAAACTTCTAAGTGACTACGAAGTAGTCATATTATATCATAATTTTTAAAGAGTTGTATTATGTAAGATGTAATTAATTCAATATTCAGGTGAAAATCAGAGTAAATCAAATGATTTTCGTTTATGATGTTATAGTGATTAATATTTAAAAATAAAGCCTGACACAAACATTGTGATATTGCCAATTAATTGGTACAATAAGTAAAACGCATTTTAACTGTGAATAATTAACTAATAAAGTAATAACAGGAGATTAGTGTGGAAAACAGATTTTCACACAGTGGATTTGTGTCTGTGCGTACCATACACAAACCAGTATGCGAAAAATGTGCGCAGAAATGAGGATTATTATGATAGGTATTATTGGAGCTATGGACGAAGAAGTAGCTAAGATAGTTGAAGCTATGGAAATTGAAAGACAGGAGGATAAGGCTTGTATGTCATTTAAGGCTGGAAAGCTTAATGGCAAAGATGTTGTTGTTGTAAGAAGCGGTATCGGCAAGGTAAATGCGGCAGTATGTACACAGATACTTGTAGATGATTTCGGCGTTGATTATGTTATTAATACAGGAATTGCAGGTTCACTTAAGGCAGAGATTAATATTGCAGATATTGTTATATCAAGTGATGTATTACATCACGATATGGATGCTTCAGGATTTGGATATCCTTTAGGACAGATTCCAAGAATGGATGTATTGTCTTTTGAAGCAGACAAGCACCTTATAGATGTTGCCAAAGAGGCTTGTGCTAAGGTTCTTCCAGAGATAGGTACACATATTGGCAGGGTTGTAAGCGGTGACCAGTTCATATCAGACAAGGCTGTTAAAGAAAGAATATCAGCTAATTTTGATGGATACTGCACAGAGATGGAAGGTGCAGCAATTGCACAGGCAGCATATCTTAATAAAGTTCCATTTGTTATATTAAGAGCAATCTCAGATAAGGCTGATGATAGTGCAACTATGGATTATCCTACATTTGAGAAGCAGGCGATTGAGAATTCGGTTAAGCTGATTAAGGAATTGGTGGGACAGATATAGATATAGACAGATATAATTTCTGCTGATTTATTATGTCGGACGCGGAGTGCGGTTGTGGCAAATGGTTGTGACAAACGGACGGGCTGTGGCTAGGGGCTGTGGTGGTGCGTGTGAGACTGCTATAAGATAATTGGATATTACTAAGTCATTCCCGGTGGAGTTATGGTGCCGGACGCACCGCTCCAAATTCGCCATCGTGGCTCAGTTGTCGCTTGCCCAGACCTCGTGTCTGGGCATTGCTGT